>ERZ1504764.9-NODE-9-length-186031-cov-25.989880_pt1 | contig 186031 bp, 178 predicted proteins | sample MGYA00572319_ERZ1504764 | MGnify/ENA primary metagenome ERZ1504764 (study PRJEB39906, sample SAMEA3182069) | gut metagenome | biome: human; feature: gut; material: Stool; isolation source: human stools | place: Canada | collected 2011-11-08 ...
TTCATCATAAAGAAAGAGCAGAGACTGTAAAAGCCTCTACTCATATATTAAGAATTGGAATTTAGGAGGAAACGTTATGAATGTTATGGAGGCTATTCATTACAGACATAGTTACAGGGGGAAATATAAGGATATTCCCGTACCAAAGGAAGATTTAATAAAAATCATGCAAGCTGGACTTGATGCTCCGTCCGGATGCAACAAACAGACTACATCATTGATTGCTGTTGATAATCCTGATGTACTGAAACAACTCCATAGTGTGATAGAACCACCTGTAGGAGAAACAGCTCCAGCTGCTATTTGCGTTTTGACACAGAGAGTCAATGCTTATCGGGATAAATGTTTCGCCGTGCAGGATTATTCAGCAGCGGTTCAGAATATGCTGCTTGCAATTGTGGAGCTTGGTTATCAAAGCTGTTGGTATGAAGGACATATTACCGATGATGACAAGATCTGTGATAAAATGGCACAGATACTAAATGTGCCTGGGGACTATGAGTTGGTCTGTTTTTTGCCTATTGGTATAGCAGAAAGTAATCCGATACATCCCCCAAAGAAAACATTTGAAGAAAGAGCGTGGTTTAATTCATACAATCAGAGTAACTAATAACTTCCTGTTTGCCAACTTTCCCTTTGAGAGAGGAGAAATCCTTTTCTCAAAGGGCTTTTTTGATTTTTCGGATATTCGCAAACTACAAGACAAAGCTAAAACTTCATATACTCTAAGCACAAGGAGACCCCGGCTTGACTATGAATAACAGTTTGGCAGAAGTACACTAAGACTTTATTTCTGATGATAGCTACTTTAGCAGGTCACGGAAAAAGAAAATATAAATTCAAAATAACTCAAAAACTTGACTTATAACATTGGATAAGTTAAAATATAACAAATTCAGTTAAAAGGAGAATGAGAAATATGCTTACAAGCGTATTCGGGATTTCTATAAAATATGAAGCATGGAATCATCAGGATTCTTTGCCTGTTTATATTGCAGGGAGTTATGATTTTCATACAGCATATATTGGAAACAGACGCTGTATAATGCTTGCTCCAACAGAAGAACTTGCCACACTTCCGGCATTGAAAAAACAAATTGTAAAAATACAGCAGATTGATAATGTGCCAGTCGTATTAGAACTTACAACGGTATCAAATTATCGAAGAAAAAGCCTTATAGAAAATAATATACCGTTTATTACTGATAAGCAGGTCTTTCTTCCTTTCATTGGGACAATGCTTTCTGATGAAAAAGAACCCCAAAAGCTGACGGGTAAGTTTGTTTACTCCACGCAGCAGTTGTTTTTATTTTATCTGTACAGTAAGAAAAAACGATTGTATACTTCAGAAGCCGGAAAAGTGCTTCCGTTTACAGCAATGACCTTGACCAGAGCAGTGAAGCAGTTGGAAACGACAGATTTGTTTCTTATAGCAAAAGACGGTGTCAATAAGTATATTGAGTCAAAATATAAGCGAGATGAATTATTTGAAAAAGCAAAAGTATATTTGACGTCTCCTATTCGAAAAACAGGATATATAGATAAGACGCAAGTTACAGAAAATATGGTCTTTGCAGGGGAAACGGCACTTTCTGAAAAAACAATGCTAAATCCAAGTCGAGTTGTTACCTATGCAATTAGTGAGAAAGATTATGATAAAACCTTGCTGACTGATGAATTGATAGACCCGGATAAACAGGTCAGACTTGAATTATGGGCATACAACCCAAAACAATTTTCAGAGGATAACAGTGCTGATGATATTTCACTTGTTTTATCTTTTACAGATACAAATGATGAAAGAATTGAAGAAGCAGTAGATGAATTGCAGGAAAGAAGGTTGCATGAGTAATGGTCAGTGGATTTGCAAAATTTAAGGAAAGACTTCAAGGTTTTGAAAATCAATATGTCATCATCGGTGGGACAGCGTGTGATTTGATTATGGAAAACGAAGAATTACCATTTCGTGCTACAAAAGATGTAGATATTGTATTGATTGTTGAATCCATAACAGCGGAGTTTGGCAGGCAGTTTTGGGAGTATGTCAAAGAAGCAGGATATGAGCATTTGAATAAAAGCACTGGAAATGCACAGTTTTATCGTTTCACATCTCCGAAAAGTAAAGAATATCCATATATGATAGAAATATTTTCCAGAAATCCGGATTTTATTATATTGGAAGATGATGCAGTTCTCACTCCACTTCCGATAGATGATGAAATATCCAGTTTGTCGGCAATCCTTTTAAATGAAGCATATTATGAATTGTTAAAAACCGGACAAATGATGGTTGATGGCATTTCGGTATTAAGTCCGACTTGCCTGATTCCATTTAAGGCGAAAGCATGGCTGGATTTAAAGGAACGCAAGTTGAATGGAGAGCAGGTCGATGGCAAAAACATAAAGAAACATAAAAACGATGTGTTCCGATTAGCACAGTTAATCACAGCCAATACAAGGCAAGTCCTCAGTCCGGAAATAGCAGAGGATATGAAAAAGTTCTTATCTGAAATAACTGATGAAACAGTGGATTTAAGGTCCTTGGGTATAAGGGGAACAGATAAGAAGAAAATGACAGAAATGCTATACCAGTGTTATGGGTTGAAGGATAATACATAGTAAAAATGTTCTTAAAGATTTTGGACTCAGTGAATCCAAAATCTATGTGAGATTGTGGATATGCTGAGTCTTGAGAAAAGGGAAAAACATCTGCCAGGACAAATGTCAGGAGGTCAGCAGCAAAGAGTATCCATAGGAAGGGCACTTATAAACGAGCCGGCATTTATTCTTGCAGATGAGCCGACCGGAAATCTTGATAGTAAGACAAGCAGAGAGATCCTGGATATTTTGAAGTTCACATAAGCAGACGATTCAATGAAAATAACAGCACAACTCGCCTTAAGCCAGATGAAAGTGAAAAAAAAGAACGATTGCAGCAATGTCGATTACTGTAATATCCAATATTTTTTCTGCTAACGTAGCATATATCCGGCAGATGTATAAATGTCAATGCTGTTGTGGTACATGTTGTATTCTGCGTAAATGGTATTCATGTTGCGTCTCCTTTAAATCAATAAAAATATAGAAGCATTTCAATCAGTTCATCATGTCGTTTTTATTTTGTGTTATACTGTTTTATAGGATTTTCTTGGTCTCCGCTGCCGCTCTTCGTTCCGCTACGGTCGGTTCAGAGCAGAGGTCCACCGGACCTCTTGTGGTCTTCGCTTCGCTACTGTCGGTGCAAACAATAAGGGAAAGATCACCTGCGATAAACTTAGTGTTTTCAAGGACTTGAGAGATATTTGATAACAAAATATAACAGTTATTAAATCCCTTAGAATATATGAAATCTCAATTCAAGTTTGCAGAATTAAGCAAATCGTTGTTTGTCGACTTGATAATTTCCAATTTTTAGTGATAGGGAGATACACAATGAATGGTTTGATTATAAAGGTACTCAGCATAAGTATTGCGGTAGTAACCGTAGTATACTTGATTATTTATAAAGGAAATACCATGATTACGAAGATATTTAGCGTGTGTATTATAGCAGCAATGGTAATATACTGGATTGTTTATGAAAGAAATACAAGAAAGCGAAAAAAACAGGAATTACAGCGTGATGACTATTTATTTGCGAAAGAAAACGATTTGCCGTTACAGATAAATTGGAATGAGATAAATGACTTTTTGTCAGATTCCGGATATGGTGTAAATATGCCAATGGAGAATTGGTTTATGATGGATTGGGCGATACAGCCCTGTGTGGAGAATGGTATAAAAGAAGGAAAGTTTTCTATGAAAGAGTTTCGCGTGTTACAAGCTTTAAGTAACGATATGAAACACATTTTTTATGATGTGAGGTTTAATTATGACCGTGGTCCGGATATAGAAGATAAAAATAGGAAGTACGAAGCCGTAAAAAAGGTGTTGGATACAAAATACGCCGGTTTGTCAGAAGAAGTACGGAAGAATATATATGACCAATTTGTTAAGATATATGAAAGAAAAATCTAATTACAATACAAAGGAGGAAGCCGTTGGTTTTTTAATGAATGAAACTAATCTTACATATGAAGAATGTTCTAAAGCCAACGATTTCCATATTAGACTAAATAAGAAAAATTAATATACAATTCCAGTTTGTTGGTTATAGTGAAATTCGTTTCGTGAAGACGCCAGAAAAAGTGTGGCAACGAATATTGATTAAATTTTTGAAATAGACATAAATTACCCAATGTTGAAGGGATATATAGATGCATATTGGGTGAAAAATTCCAATATGAAAAAATCACCCAATCAAAATGGGAAGAAGTTCAGAGGACGATGGGGAAATTGTTGAAATATGAAAAAATTCCCCAATTGCGGATGAATGTGTAGGGAAGGATTGGGTGAATATTTGGAATGACAAAAAAACACCCAATGCAGGAGAAAATGTTATCGTAATGCGGTGCCATTCGCATTACGCTGCGCTTCATGCTCATGTCGCGCTGTCGCGCTATACATCCAGTCCGAAAATCAGCCGATTGTGAGCAAGCTCCCATGGCTGATTTCGTCCTGCCTGTGCACCGCTTGTAGAAACGCGCAAATTCAAGTTTAGAGGAATGATATATGAAAAGAACGACGATTACAATAATAGATATTATTGCGTATTTAGTAAATGACTTACTTGCATGGTTCATCATAATATGGTTTGATCTGACTGGATATGATAATAAGTTCCAAAATATAAGATTGCATTGGCTGATTTTGATAATTGGAATAATACATATTATTGCAACAACGATTTGCTGCATGTTTTTCTATAAGAAAGCGAGAACAAAGTATAAGATTCAAATTGGAAGCAAGCTGTTCGTATTCAATGAGATTATGGTATTATTGCCTTATTTGTATTTAATGTTCACTTGGATTATCGTATAACCTGGAATTGAGATTTCATATATTCCAAGGGATTTAATAACTGTTATATTTTATTATCAAATATCTCTCAATCCCTTGAAAACACAAAGTTTATCGCAGGTGAGCTTTCCCTTATTGTTTCCCTTGCGTTATATCGTCCCACCAGTATTTACGAACTCTGATAAGGGCAAAAACAAGGGCAAGAAAATTATATAAAACAGTATAACACAAAATAAAAGTGACATTGTGAACTGATTGAAATGCTTCTATATTTTTATTGGTTTAAAGGAGACACAACATGAATACCATTTACGCAGAATACAACATGTACCACAACAGCATTGACATTTATACAATATTTATTGTGTCAGGCACCATTGTTTTCAAACTGCATAACATCATCCGGCGGATTCAGAGCATACAAAAGTCCATACGGCGAGCTGTATTCCCATTTCACTGGGATACTGACAAGCGCCGGGTGGACATCCTGCCAACATTCCAGTATTAAGAGAACATTCCCGGTTTCTATACAGCGGTTAAATACAGACATATCATAATATTTATTGTGTCAGGCACCATTGTTTTTTCATTCTCGGCATTGGAAGAACTTCTGCATATCTTCTGGTGAAAGAAGAACATTTCAGTTCCATTCCTCTGCCAGCAGGAAGTCACGAATATTGCGGTGTTTGATTCCATCTCGGCTCATATCCAGTTCGTCCATCGTTACAACGTATTTCGGGAAATTGTCACGAACACCGGCAAACGCCCCAAACTCACGCTGGATGGTTTCCTCCGAGGCAAGTAGATAGGAAACCTGAACATACAGCTTTTTCCCATGATCTTCACATACGAAGTCAATCTCCTTGTCAGAGACTTTCCCAACAGTCACAGAATAACCACGGCGCAGCAGCTCCATGTAGACAACATTTTCAAGGACAAGGTTAATGTCCTTCATGTTGCCACCGTACACGGCTTCCCGGACACCATGATCTGCAACATAGTATTTCTCGTTGACGGTCAGGATTTTCTTTCCCTGGAGGTCTTGGCGCTTCACCTGATAAAACAGGAATGCGTCCGTGCAGGCTTTGATGTAGTTCAGTACCGTTTCTGGTGAAACGGAGCGCCCTTCACTTTTCAGATACTTGGAAATGGCTGTGGAAGAAAAGGTAGTGCCGATGTTGGAAGTTATATAAGCAATAATTCTCTCCAGCATATCCACATCACGGATATTGTTTCGCTTGATAATATCTTTCAGCTCTACGGAGTTGAACAAGTCCCGCAAATACTGACGACTGGCGGCATCGTCGTAGCGAAGGTTGCTCAAATAGGGCATTCCTCCCAGCGTCAGATATTTTGTAAAGCATTGTCTTTCGTCTGCACCTTCGTAAACGGTGTGATACAGCTCCATAAACTCTCTGAATGAAAACGGGTAAATCACGAACTCCACATACCGTCCGGCAAGATAAGTGGCAAGCTCACCGGAAAGCAGCTTGGCGTTGGAACCGGTAATGTATATATCACAATCCAGCTCCACCCGGAAAGAGTTGATACATTTTTCCCAATCAGCCACCTCTTGGATTTCGTCGAAGAACAGATAAACCTTGCCGCTGATTTCTTTTGTTCTGCGAAGGATTTCATCATGCAATGCAACAGCCGTACAAAGGTGTGCATTGCTCATGTTCTCAAAATTCAGGGAAATAAACTGTTCTGGTTGGACCCCGTTTTGGGCAAGTTCCTCTTGGATCAGGCTCAGCATGACAGATTTTCCACTACGGCGAATCCCTGTCAGAACCTTTATCAGCTCATTTCCGATAAAAGGACGGATACGGCTCATATAAATTTCTCGTTTAATCATGTAGACCAGCCTCCCTTCTGAAACTGTCTATATGGTACCACGGCTATAACTGATTTTCAATACCGCAAATCCAGTTTTATCAGATATAATTGATAAAATACGAATTTCGACACAATCAGGCAGTTATACCGAGCGAAGTTTGGCTATGCGTTTTTATTGTGTCAGGCACCATTGTTTCATATTGAAATATAGTGTCTCTGTGCATGTTCTATATACCTCTGATTATATAATATTCAATTTATATAATCTCTCAAATGCTTTTTTATCAAAGTCTGCTCCTGTAATATATAGCTTTCTATCGCTATCAATGTCATTCTAACTCAATAGTCATATCAATTATACAATTAAAAGCAAAGATGCTGCTAACTGAATAACAACATCTTTGCTTGTTTAGAATGGGGATTATAAAATTTTAATGATAGTATACTGTGACATAAATATTTTTTAATGTTGCTGCTGCAACAGTTCCCGTTGAATACCTTGTAGATTCAAATTGAACATAATAATTTCCAACAGGGCTTAAATTATAATTGCCAAAATCTGCAAAAGTAAGAGAACTATTCCAACTTTTGCTGTCCGTATATCTGTCAAATGTGCCATCTCCATTATCCTCATCTTTAGCAACAAATAATTCGATGTTTCCACTACTTCCACTACTTTTTGTGGATGTAACCACTATTTTACTGATTGTGGAGCCTGACGGAACAGATGTGCTGCTGATTGTAAAAGAACCAAGAGCGGAAGTTGCCACTGTATCATTTGTTCCAAAAAAGGAATTTAACATTCCAACAGAATGTCGTGATGATCCAGAAGTTAATGCTGTCGGAGTTATTTCAAATGTCATTGTTTTCTCCGTCTCCGAATAATTTTCCTGAGTTTCTGCCGCAAAAGCTGTGACATTCATTGTAAAAAGCATGACAACACATACAATAATAGAAAAAAAACGTTTTCTCATAATGAATCTACCTCCATACTTTATGTAATCATCCCCATCTAAATATACTAAATTGAAAAATCAAATCTTCCACCGATTTTATTATCCTCTGGTTTGATAGAATTCCATTCAATATTTTTAATTTTATCCAAAAGTTCATCTTTTGAATTTGCTTGAACAGTAGCTTTTTTTACTTCAATTTGCTTTAATTGTTCCTTTTTCTTCGCCTCTTTCTTCTCCGCAGCTTTCTTTTCCTGAATTTTTTCAAGATATTCTTTCTGACTAGCTGATGTTTTTTCTAATTGAGCAAAGAATGTTGTAGTTCCATCACTATTAAAAGAAATACCAAACTTTGTTATTTTTGTATCAGTATCTGCACTGTTTTCTATTCCGTTTGTCTTACCAAATGCTCTTTCAAATCCAAACTGAGCATTGATTTCATCCGACATACGCAAAGCACCTTCAATACTATGCATCTTTTCAGCATAATATTTGGGATCGGATGCCATCTTCTCCATTTCTTCCTTTGAGAAAATAACCGTAAACTCTTTATCACTTTGTGCTAAAATATCTTTAGCATTATCACCATTTTCAAAATCTGCAACCATAAAGTCCATATCTGTTCTTGAGCCACGCATATCTTTAAGCATTTTTTGTGCCTCTTTACTTAGATTTTTTTCGGCTATACTTTCTGTCACATTTTTCTTGACCTTATCATTTTCTGTTGTTTTCGCTGTTTCTTTTTTCTTATCTACTGTACCTGCCTTGTAGGTATTCTGATAACTTCCATAAACAGTACCCGTTGTATTCACATTCATTGACATATCCTTTGTCCTCCTTCTCTGAATCCGTTCTTTATTATTTATTGTTTCTAATATTATATATCGGCTTTATTCCGAAAACTATAATCCTCCCTGTTATTTTTATCCCATGATTATTGAAAATCTAAAATTTGAAATTCACTCTTAAATCAGATTATGCATTAAATATTATTGCTATTGACAAACCACCTAAACTGGAAGTTAGCGATTTCTTTTTCCGGTATTCTCTGTCCCACGGATTTCCTCATGATAGAAATAATCTACGATCACCGGATGTCCCTGCGGGACTCTGCCATAAGGCATTTCATTATCCACAAAGACACAATCATACTTCTTAGCCATTTTCTCAGCTTTTACTTCAAGTGCTTCAAAGTAGCTGCGGTTATGCTTGTTATAGATCTCGTCGTAAAGTGGTACAAGATCAGGATATTTTCCGGCCATATAATCCATAATTATCTTTTTGAAACCGCCTCGAAGATTGAGATTTTCGAGCCAGAACAGATCGCACTGATCCTTTACCCGCTCAAAGATTGCTTCAAAATCCGTGATACCGGGGAATACCGGGGATACGAAACAGACTGTACGGATACCTGCTTCATATACCTGCTTCATAGCAGAGATACGACGCTCAATGCTCGAAGCAGAGTCCATATCGTTCTTGAAATTTTCATCTAGCGTGTTGATCGACCATGAAACGGTTACACGTCCAAGCTTCTTCAGCAGATCAATATCCCGTACCACAAGATCCGACTTTGTGCAGATCAGAATATCTGCGTCACTGCCGATCAGCTGCTCCAGAAGTTTTCTGGTATTCCCGAATTGCTCCTCCTGTGGATTGTAACCATCTGTCACAGAACCGATGACCACCCGCTGTCCGGCATATTTCTTCGGATTTTTAATTTCCGGCCAATGCTTCACATCAAGGAAAGTGCCCCATTCCTCCTTGTGCCCGGTAAAGCGCTTCATAAAAGAAGCATAGCAATACTTGCAGGCATGCGTACAGCCCACATAGGGATTGACCGAGTAACCGCCTACCGGCAGACTAGACTTAGTCATGATGTTCTTTGTTTCCACCTCACGAATGAGGATTCCATTTATTACTTCTTCCATGATTTCTGTACCTCTAACACTTTATTAAATTCTTCCGGCATTTCCTGAATCATATTTTCATCCCCTATAATAGGGACAAGGTCTTCCTTCATAAACACCGGAATGCCGAGCTTATGTGCCTGGTCCGCCAGAGACCATGCCCATTCCGGCTCCGTATGAATCTTCCTGCTCTGAGCTCCGGTCATGGTGCCCGCAACAATCCAATTGATTCCGGAAAGGTCAACTGTGCCGGGATCGTCGAATAACGGCTCAAAGGTAACATGGTAATGTTTTGCTCTGACGTTTTTCCGAAGGGCGTCGATACGCCACAGTTCTGCTTTCCTCGTCACCGTAACGCCAAACCATGCGTTTTCCAGATCGGTATCAAAATCCAGCAAATCAGGTCGCTTGGTAAGGAACAGGAACTGATGCTGTGGATTTTCACGGATCTTTGCAAATACCTCGTCTCTCCATTCCGGCTTCCATCCGGAGAGATCACTCATCCCGGTAAGAAGAAAGTTCTTCGGACGTTTCTTTTCCATCATCTTGAGCTTCCCCGGAAAGAATTCAGGGTCAGCGAAGTCATCAATCATATGCCAGCGTTTCACGTTGTTGCGGGCATAGCAATATGTACACCCCACTGTGCAGCCAATGACGATATTCATGTTCTGAATCTGATCTTTGATACAAATACTCATGACTTCTGCCACTCCTCAAGATTCTTTCTGATGCGGTCGAGGCATTCCTCAAACCGGGTAATTTCTTCCTCTGAAAAACCTTTGTAGTAAATACTGCCCATCTCATCAGATACAGAATCGTACTCGCCCTTTAAGGCATGTGCTTTCTCAGTCAGAAACAGGAGTGTTTTCCTTTTGTCCGTTTCAGACTGAACACGGCTTATCAGCCCTTGATTATCCATTCTTTCCAGCATCGTAGTAAGAGATGTTATCGCTAATCCGCATTTAGTCGAGAGTGACCTGATTGAGATACCATCCTCCTGCCACAGCACATAAAGAATACGTCCCTGGGCTCCATTAAACGCATCAATATTCTTTTCACTGAGAATCTTCTCGAAAATCCGGTCTCCAAGCTGTTTTATTTTGGTGACAAGAAATCCTCCATTCATTTCCATACAAAAGCTCCTATATAGTAGTTTATTAGAAACATACTATATAGGAGCTTTATTGTCAAGAGTTTATATTTCTTAATAGGTAAATTCCGTTTTTTCAATTCTCCAAACTGGAAATTATGAACTCAAGCTCGTTACCAGTGACGAATATCTTTCTGTCTTATTTATAATATCTTCCTCAGTAACACCATAATAACTGTATAAATCTCTGGCTATTTTCTTAAACTTTTTCATTACCGCTTTATTTCCTGAATAAGACATTCCAAATATATTCCAAGTATAATCTATTTCCATTTCAAGAAAATTATCATTAATTTCTATTTTATACAAATGAAAATCCATAGGAATTATACTATCGGGCATTTCAGCAATCATTTCACTTCGAGTCTTTATTTTACCAAAATACTCTATAACGGATGCTTCATTAAAATAATCTGGTAATGGAATATCCTTCATTTCACCCAAAAGTTCTGGTTTATGTTGCAAAATCAAACTTTCTTTTAGGCATTTTATTTGTTCAATATATTCTCTATCGCCTGGAGCAGTTTCTGTCAATCCGTATTTTTCTTTTGCATACTGTACTGTTTCAAAAAGAGAATGCGGATTTGCAACTATTGTCTTCTCTACTTTTTTTCTCTTATATCTATATATGCTATTTTTGATCCTAACCTTTAATGGTTGCTTTTCTGAATGTCCAGCTATAAAAATGCTTGTAGGACCATCTGCACCACCTATGATTGAAACCCCATTTTTACTTTTTTGTTCCATTCGTCTTTTCCTCGCAACTTCCAATTTAATTGATTCTGCAAACTGGAAGTTATCCGCATTTCCACTTCCTTATTGCCTGCTCCACTGGGTCGCCTTCATAAAGCCCGCACAGAAAGCTGAAATTGTTACTGGTTAAAGCAATCACGAATTGAAGTAGACAACTCTTCATATCCTTTCAATATTTCTTCTTTATGTGCCTGCATTTCTTCATTCATTTTTGTATAGTCCAAACAGTTCTGATAACCTGCCTCACCCCAATATAGAACATTTTTGTCGGCATTATATAAAAGTCTGTCAGCACATTCAATGGAGAAATTCTCAGCATTTTCAAACTTTATCGTCTGGTCAGCAGTATATATAATCTCGATAAAGCAGTCTGTATCATTCCAAATTTCACCTTCAGAAGTTTTTTGGATTTCCAGCAAATGACCGCCGCAATTGGAAATCTGACTTGCAAAAGAGCGGTATTGATAGGAATCAATGCTAATGCTCCGTTCTTCTCCCTCAGAATAAACATTGATTTCAGCAATGCTATTTTCGACAGCAGACAGTCCATCCGGTAGCTGTTTTTCATTGTCCCCCACTGCATAAATTCCAATCAAACAAAGTGCAAGGGTCAAACATAGTGTAACAATGGAAACAACTGCTTTTCGGCGATTTGTCTTTCTTTCGCATATGGCGGTACAGACAATATAGCCTGAAAATCCGCCCAAGGTATTGATTAGAAAATCTTCCATTTCCGCATATCTGCCGCCAAACAACTGTAATAGTTCAATCAAGAATGAGATTAAACCGCTAATAATCGCCACCTTTTTCCAATTCCCTCTACAGGAACGAAAAATAAGCGGCAACAAAAAACCAAGAGGAAAAAACAAAGCGAAGTTAAGCAATATAGGGACAATAGAACTCCCAATAAACGGAAGCAAATTATAATTGAAAGGACCATTCAGACTATAACTTAGAGTGAAAATTCCCGTTAGGTTGAGAAGCGTAACGCAGTAAATGCAGAATATTCCCTCAAACATATAATTCCATGAGATAGTTCTGCGTTTTTTGAAAAGATACAGTAACACGAAAATAACAATATAAATTATGATACCTAAGAAAAACGATTCTTTAAGTGCTTGTATACCTTTTATCATATAATTCATACTATCACCTTCCCTCAAGAAATACCGATTTGTCAATTTCATTAAATAAGAATTTCTTTCTTCAAAAAATATCGCCATCTATTGCATCAAATAATTAATCTGCTGACGCGGATGACCTCTTCCATCTCGGTGAGCAGTTTTTCGGTATCGCCGAGCAAAAGCTCCGCATCTTTTTCCACCAGTCCCGTCTTTTCGTACTTCCAGGTGAAGAACGGGCTTCCGTAGGAAGTAAAGAACAGTTGGTCCTTGTGGCTCTTTAAGAATGCCGGTATGCCGGTGGGGTCTATGGGTGCATCCGGGCGGAACGTGAACAGTATTCTCTCGTTTTTGCCCTTGATTTCCGTGATATACATGGCGTGCGCCCTTACCCGGATTAACGCGATGCGCAGCAGATTGTCCACGGATTTCGGAATGTTACCGAAGCGGTCCAACAGTTCATCCTTCATGTCATCCCGTTCTTTTTCATTCTCAATGCTTGCAATCCGCTTGTAAATATCTAATTTCTGGGTTTCGTTTACAATATATTCCGGTGAAATAAAGGCGTCTACATCCAGATCCACGGTGGTGGCAAAATCCTCGATGGTAGGAATACCCTTTAAGTTCTTCACGGCTTCGTTTAGCATCTTGCAGTACAAATCGTAACCCACGGCTTCCATGTGGCCATGCTGCACCTTGCCAAGTAAGTTGCCGGCGCCCCGGATTTCCAAATCCCGCATGGCAATCTTAAAGCCGCTGCCCAGCTCCGTGAATTCCTTGATGGCTGCCAGTCTTTTTTCCGCCTCTTCCTTTAACATCTTGTCTCTCTTGTACATAAGGAAGGCATACGCCGTCCGGTTGGAGCGTCCCACACGGCCGCGGAGCTGGTAAAGCTGGGAAAGTCCCATATTGTCGGAGTCATGAATGATAATCGTGTTGACATTGGAAATGTCCAGACCCGTTTCAATAATCGTTGTGGAAACCAGCACGTCAATTTCCCCGTTGATGAAATCGTACATGATTTTTTCCAGCTCATGCTCCTTCATCTGTCCATGGGCAAAGGAAACATTTGCTTCCGGCACAAGCTGCTGGATAGCGGCGGCAATGTCCGCAATGTTGTTGACGCGGTTATACACATAATAAACCTGACCGCCTCTTGCCATTTCCCGTACAATGGCTTCCCGCACCATTTCCTCGTTGTATTCACACACATAGGTCTGGATAGGCAGACGCTCATTGGGCGCCTCTTCTAAGACACTCATGTCGCGGATGCCGATTAAACTCATGTGAAGAGTACGGGGAATGGGCGTTGCCGTCAGCGTCAGCACGTCCACATTTTCCTTCATCTGCTTGATTTTCTCTTTGTGCGCCACGCCAAAACGCTGTTCCTCGTCGATGATGAGCAGTCCTAAATCCTTGAACTGCACATCCGCCGACAAAATCCGGTGGGTGCCGATGACAATATCCACCATGCCTTTTTTCAAGTCGGTAATGGTCTTTTTCTGCTCGGCAGCCGTTCGGAAACGGGACATCATATCCACGCGCACCGGGAAATCCTTCATTCTCTGGGCGAAGGTGTTGTAATGCTGCTGGGCTAAAATGGTGGTGGGCACCAGATATGCCACCTGTTTGCCCTCCTGCACAGCCTTGAACGCCGCGCGGATGGCGATTTCCGTTTTGCCGTAGCCCACGTCCCCGCAGATTAAGCGGTCCATAATTTTTCTGCTCTCCATGTCCGCCTTGGTGTCCGCAATGGCGGCAAGCTGGTCGTCCGTTTCCTCATAGGGGAACATTTCTTCAAATTCCCGCTGCCAGACGGTATCTTTCCCGTACTGATATCCCTCGGACTGCTGCCTTTTGGCGTAAAGCTCCACCAGATCCTTTGCCACCGTTTCCACAGCGGTGCGCACCCTCGTTTTGGTTTTCGTCCATTCCTGAGTGCCTAATTTGTTGAGCTTCGGCGTCTTGGCATCGGCGGAAGCATATTTCTGGATCACATCCAGACCCGTTGCCAGAATGTAAAGATTGCCGCCGTCGCGGTATTCTATCTTTAAGTAGTCTTTAACGACTTTGTCCACTTCTACCTTTTCAATGCCACGGTAAATGCCCAGTCCGTGGCTCTCATGCACCACGTAGTCACCCACCTTAAGCTCGGAAAAGTCCTTGATTTTCTGCCCCTCGTACTTAGGTTTCCGTTTCTTTTTCTTCTGTCCGTTTCCGAAAATATCGCTTTCGGAAATCACCACAAACTTAAGCAGCGGATAGGCAAAGCCTTTTCCGGCATGTCCGTAGCAGGTTAAAATCTCGCCCTCCTGCACTTCCCGTTCGGGGTTGCCTGTAAATACAGCGGAAAGTCCTTCTTCCCGTAAATCCGCCGCCAGCCGCTCCGCACGGGTACGGGAGCTTGACAGAAGCAATACCCGGTACTTTTCTTTTTTGTACTGCTTTAAGTCCTTCACCAGCATTTCAAAGCTGTTATTATAAGAAGTGACACTCTGGGCGGAAATACTGAACGTTTTTTCCGGCTTTACCAGAGTCTTTTTCATTTCTATTGACGCAAGTGTCATAAACGGAGCCTTCCGGATACCGGCTGCCACCTTTTCCCAGCCAGAAAGCACGTCCATCTGCCCCGGCAGGATATAGCCCTTTTCCGCACGGTGGCTCATGCTTTCCCGAAATTCCAGCTCCACCGCTTCCGCCTGCTCCCGGATACGCGCCGGTTCGTCCAGGAAAAGACAGTGCTTTTCCGGCAGAAGTCCCAGCAGATTGGAAAGCTCCTCTTCCCCGTAAAAATAGCGGATATAGCCCTCGAGTACGGAAAGGTTTTTAAATTCCAGTACCTGCTCCCGAAGTTCCTTCACCTGCACTTCAATGCGGTGCGCCTCCTCCGACTGCATGTGGTCTCTGAAGATTTTGACCTGTTTTTTCGCCTCTTTTTCGATTTTGGCAATGCCGTCCCGCTGCATTTCTTCCGTCAGGACAAATTCCGCCGCCGGGAAAATGCGGATGCTGGACAACTGCTCCACGGAACGCTGGCTTAAAATGTCAAAGCTGCGGACGGAGTCCACCTCATCCCCCCAGAGTTCAATACGGTACGGGTTCTCCTCCGTTAAATCGAAAACGTCTAAGATGCCGCCTCTTACGGCAAACTGTCCCGGTGCTTCTACCTGGTAAGTCTTTTCATAGCCCATGTTTACCAGTCTTTTTGACACTTCAGTCATATCCAGGGTGCCGTGCTTGCTGATAGAAACGGTATCCCTGTCAATTTCCCACCTTGCCTGAGGTGTCATGAGTGCCGAAAAGGTTGTCACAATCGTAATGGGCTTTTTTTCCGCCAGTCTCCTAAGTACCTTGACACGCTCTGCGGTCAGCTTATTGCCGTGAATATCTGCCTGAAAGAAAATCAGATCCTTGGCAGGATACAGATATACATTGCGGTCGTAAAACTTATAGTCCTCATAAATTTCCCGGACTTTTAAGTCACTGTAAGTAACGATGACTTTACAGGGAAAACCATCGCCCAGACCGTATATCATATGCAGTTTCTGTGACTCCACGCAGCCTGTCAGCGCAATGGATTTTTTATCCTTGTAAAGGATATTCCTGATTTCCTCGTATTCCGCTAATTCCCGCAGCGGTGCCAATAATGCCTGCATTTTACTTCTCCATACCCTTTATTTCTTTCCATTGAAGCGGTTCATGGCGCTTTCTGCGCCTTCTTTCATGATGACGCGGATGGCATCCGCAGCCTCTGCTGCCGCCTCGTCCATCACCTTCCGCTCCATGCCGGTAAAATGTCCCAGTACATAGTCTGCCAGGTCGTAACCGGCGGGCTTTTCGCCAACGCCCATTTTAATGCGTATAAACTCATCATGTCCCAAATGGGCAATGATATTCTTTAAGCCGTTGTGCCCGCCCGCACTGCCTTTTTTGCGGATGCGGATGTGGCCGGGCGCCAGACTGATATCATCGGAAATGACAATGAGATTCGTTTTCGCATCTATTTTGTAATAGTCCAGAATTTCTTTCACACACTCGCCGCTTAAGTTCATGTAGGTAAGGGGCTTTGCCAGAATCACCTTTTCACCGTCAATGTAACCCTTTCCCACAAGACCCTTGTGCTTTTTTTCCAGAATATCTATTTTTTCCTGTGCTGCTAATGTTTCTATGACATCAAACCCGATATTATGACGGGTATTCTCATATTCTTTTCCGGGATTTCCCAGCCCTACGATTAAATACATGGGACGCCTCCTTTTTTGCTCATAAGTATTTTTAGTATAGCACCGTAGGGAAAAAAGTTGCAATAAAAAAAAACCGTATTATGACGGAAACGGGTCATCCGGGAGTCGGTTCCAGTGAAAGTCGCCCTGTTCCGACTCATACATCTGCAGCAATGCTCCGGCAATGCCTGCCACGCCCATATAATAGCCCAGCGGGCGGGAGGTGTTTTCCGGATGGCTGCGTTCCGTGGCAACAAGCCAGCTTGCGCCGTCCTTATCCACATCCTTTTCACCCAAAAGCACGGCTGCCGTGCGATGTGCCAGCTCCCGGTAGTGCTCCTCCTTCGTTGCCTGATACATGGCTACGAAAAACTGCAGAAGCCCCGCATGCCCGCAGCAGAGATTAGTGTTGTTCCAGAAGCCCGTGGAAGGCCATTCCGGGGCATGCACGGACTCAATGCCGTCCACCTGTTTTTCAATTTCATCTAAGTAATTTTTCTCTCCGGTCAGCCGGTATAAAAGATAAAACAGCCGGGCGGTGCCCGCTACGCCACTGCAGGTGCCGAGATACAAAGGAGAATCCTTCCCCAAATCCTGCCGGAAGGGTACAAGATACCCCTTTTCCTGCGCAATGCCCTGTTTTACCACATAGGCTGCGCAAGCTTCTGCCGCCTTTAGGTATCTTTCGTCCTGCGTAAATTCGTACAGTCTTGCCAGCATGTAGCCGGAGCCGGAAACACCCACTTCAAAGTTCAGCTTGACTCCTTCCCAGACACATTCCAGCCCATGATAAAATAAGGTACCGTCCTCCTGCCATTCGCCCTGCTTAAGGTACCATTCGCCTTCGGCTAAAATAAGCTCCCGGATTTCCGGTTCGCCGGACAGTTCATAGTGACGGATAAGGTACAGAAGAATGGCGGTATCGGTAATCATGGTGCTGCTGCCGGTAAAATAAGCGGTATCCCCTTCCCGGTTTGCATGGAAAAGATAATAGCTGCCTATGGTGTGCAGGGCTTCTTTCACCTCTTCCTGCCGGTAGGTTTCGTAAATATCTTCCAGTACAAAGCCGATACCCGCAAGTCCCAGCACGCCCAGATCCAGGCTTATGCCCGCACCGTATTCCTGCAGGGTATACACTTTTTCCGGCAAAAATTCAGGCAGACGGAAAAGCAGATAATGAAGCGCTTCTTCCATGGTTTTACGGTAGGTTTCCTCTTTGGTTGCCCGGTACAGCTTGTGATAAAAATACAGGATACCCGCAGAGCCGCCGTAGAGGTTGACCACGGACAGCTTTGCAAAGGCATTGTCATTTTTTCCGGTTTCCACGGAAGCCCAGTAAATGCCCTCCGGGGTTCTTTTTACATGTGCGGAAAGGTAGTGCTCTGCCTGCCGTACCGCCTGCAGGTATTCTTCCGCAGATGCCGGTACGTGCACGCGGTATGGCTTGACGCTTTCCTTTTTATAAACCATCTTCTGTTCCATGCTTCCACCTCTCCGTTCTGTCTTGTGTGCTGTCTGTTACGTTCTGTTTGTTGCCGGACTTTTCCTGTTCTGCGCCTGCCGGACACATTATTTTCTTGTGGTATACTGGTTCTGGATAAGTCCGCCGCTTAACAGCCTGAAGTTATAATCGGTATTTAAGAGATATACGCTGGCGGGCTGGTAGAGCGGGCATACTGCCGCATCTTCTAAAAGGACCTTTTCCATATCAATCATGGCCTGGGTACGTGCTTCCTGGTCCATGGCGTTAGCGCCGACGGTCTTGGTATACAAATCATCGTATTCCGCATTTTCCCACTTGCCGTAGTTGATGGTACTGGTGGAAGTCCACAGGTTTAAGAAGGTGGAAGCATCCTTGTAATCTGCAAACCATCTGTCAAGGGCAATATCAAAGTTACCTGCGCCCATTTCCGTGGTTCTCTGTGCGGAAGTGGTTGCCTGCAGATTTACGGTCAGTCCGGGCAGGTTGGTCTGCAGCTCGTACTGGAGGTCCGCTGCCACGGTAGCATTGCTGCCTTCCTCGGAATACAGTAAGGTCAGTTCAATATTGTCCTTTCCCAGTTCCTGTTTTGCCTGTTCAAAATACTCGGCTGCCTTTGTCAAATCATAGCTGTTGTAGTCAGCATCCCCTGCTTTTTCCCTAAAGGTAACGCCCTGTGCGTCCGGTGCGAAATCCTTGGGAATGATATAATCGGCTGCGGTGGAGCCGTCTGCTAAAATACTCTGTGCAATCGCACTCTTGTTGATGGCCGTGGAAATAGCCAGACGTAAATTTTTGTTCTGTAAATCCTGGTTGGTAAAGTTGAAGGTGATATAGTACATGCCGGCATAGCCAAGGCTTGTCAGCGCAGGGTCATCCGCATATTTGGCAATGAAGTCACCTGATAACTGGATGGTGTCGTACTCACCCTTTTCCCATGCAAGCACCTGCTGCTGGCTGTCTGCGATGAAGGTGTAGGTAACGCTGTCGCAGGTCACATGCTCCGCATCATAATAGGTGCTGCTCTTTGTGAGCATTGCATTGGCGCCGCCTGCTTCCCATTCGGTTACGTTGAAGGGTCCGTTAAAAATGGAATGCTCCACATCCATGCCGAACAGTTCGCCGCTTGCTTCCGCAAATGCCTGATTGACGGGCATCAGGAAGGAGCCTGTGGTCATGGAGAGGAAATAAGGAACCGGTGCGTCTAATTCTACCACAAAGGTATTTTCATCCGGTGCGCTTACGCCCAGGTCGTCCACCGTATAGGAAGGGTCTCCGGAATACAGTACGTTATAAGCATTCTTTACGCCTGCTGACATCAGCACGTACGCATAGGCGCATCCGTTTGCGGGATTTGCCAGTCTCTGCCAGCTGTAAAGGAAGTCGTAAGCGGTTACTTTTTCGCCGTTTGACCAGTATGCATTGTCGCGGATATGGAAGGTATAAACGGTGCCATCGTCGCTCACGTCATAGCTTTCCGCCATGCCGCCCTGCAGGCTGCCGTCCTCGCCGTATTTCATCAGACCTTCGTAGGTATTTAGGATGACAACGGTGGAGTTGCCGGTGTAGGCATAGTTCGGGTCCACGGAAGTCAGTTCGCTGACGGCAATGTTGCGGATGTTGATGCCGTTATCCGCGGTATCCTGTGTGGTCTGTGACTCTCCTGCCGCCGCAGTGTTTCCCGCAGTCTGTCCGTCCGCTGCGCCGTTGCTGCCGCAGGCTGTCATGGAGAATGCCAGTGCAAGGCTTAAAACTCCGATTAAAAGCTTTTTTCGTAAATTTTTCTTCATAATGTTCCTCCTCTTTTCCTGTATATCAGGTATTTATCTTAAAAAATTTATACCAGCACCATGTGCGTGTCCGACACATATTTCTTTGTGCCTTTTTCGTAATCAATTCCCAGCGCGTCCTTGTCGTAGGTTTCCACCACTTTGTTCTTGCTGCGGGGATTGGGCTCCGGCACGGCTGCCAGAAGCGATTTTGTGTAAGGGTGCATGGGATGTCCAAAAATATCTTCCTTGGTTCCCATTTCCACGAAATGTCCTAAGTGGATGACTCCCACGTAATCGGCAATGTATTTTGCCATGGCTAAGTCATGGGCAATGAACAGGTACGCCAGACCTCTTTCTTCCTGTATTTCCCGCATCAGGTTCACCACCTGCGCCTGAGTGGAAACATCCAGGGCGCTGATGCATTCGTCCGCAATAATCAGTTCCGGCTCCATAATCATGGCTCTGGCAATGCCTATCCTCTGCCGCTGTCCGCCGGAAAACATATGCGGATAACGCTCCGCCTGTTCTTTTGACAGTCCCACCTTTTCTAAGATGTCATACACTTTTTCCCGGCGTTCCGCCGCGGAGTGGTACAAATGGGCGGCATCCAGACCCTCCGCCACGATATCCAGCACCTTTCTCCTGGGATTTAAGCTGGACATGGGGTCCTGGAAAATCATCTGCATCCTGCCGGTTAAAAAGCGCTTTTTCTCTTTCGTCATGGGACCCGCAATTTCCGTGCCGTCCAGAAGGATGCTTCCTTCCGTGGGGTCATACAGGCGTATCAGCGACTTTCCGATGGTGGATTTTCCGCTGCCGCTTTCCCCCACCAGTGCAAAGGTGGTGCCTCTTTTTATGGAAAAGCTCACGTCATCTACGGCTTTCACCGTATGCTTTTTGTCCATCCGGAAATACTGTTTTAAGTTTTTTACAACAAGCACATCATCCTGTGTTTTTTCTGTACTCATACGGCATTCTCCAACATCTTTGCTATTCTTTTCCGCAATGCCTCCGGCATTTCCGTTTTCTTCTCCTCCTGCTCCAGCCAGGAATAAACCTCATGGGTTTCCGAAAGCTTACACAGAGGTGCATCTTTTTCAAAATCAATAGGCAGTGCGTAAGGGTTTCTGGGAGCAAATGCTTCTCCCACCGGCTCCTCCAAAAGGCTTGGCGGCGCACCGGGAATAGTGTAGAGCCTGTCGTCCGCGGTGTTCATATCCGGCACGGCAAGCATGAGTCCCCAGGTGTACGGGTGTCTCGGATGAAAGAAAATATCATCCGGCGTGCCTCTTTCCACCACCTTTCCTGCGTACATCACATTGATGTAATCGGCAATGCCCGCAACCACGCCCAAATCGTGGGTGATGAAAATAACGGACAGATTGTATTTTTTCTGCATGTTTTTGATGAGCTCCAGAATTTTTGCCTGCACCGTAACGTCCAGCGCCGTGGTCGGCTCATCGCAGATTAAAATCTCCGGGTGACAGGATATGGCAATGGCAATCACCACTCTCTGCCGCATACCGCCGGAAAGCTGATACGGATACTGCTTCATGCAGAGCGCCGGCTCCGTGATTCCAACCTCAGCAAGCAGCTCCAGCCCTCTCCCGTAAGCTTCCTTTTTCGAAAGGGACAGGTGCTTCCGTATGCCCTCCGTCAACTGGGTTTCTATGGTAAGCAGCGGATTTAAGGCTGTCATGGGGTCCTGGAACACCATGGCGATTTTCTTTCCGTACAGCTCTTTTTCCCGTCTTTTCCGGCTGAATTTGAGGATATCCTCCGTGACCGTGCTGCCGTCTTTTTCACAAGTATATAAAATACTGCCTTCTTCTATTTTTTCATTTTCACTCATCATACCGGCAATGGCTCTGGCGGAAACGGATTTGCCGCTTCCCGACTCGCCCACAATCGCCAGTGTTTCGCCTTTGTGAAGGGTAAAATCCACGTCCCGGACTGCCCGAAGCTTTCCGGCTGTGGTCTGAAAAAAAATTCTTAAATTCTGTACCTGCAGCACTGCCGGCTGCATATCCTTACCATGCTCCATGGCGCATCCTCCTGTCTACAACTGCTTCTGTCTGGGGTCCAGTGCATCCCTGAGTCCGTCGCCGACTAAGTTCATGGACAACATCAGCACCGCAAAAAATACGGACGGCACTATCATCTGATACGGGTAGGTCAGCATGTGCGCGTAGCCGTCGCTGATGAGGCTTCCCAAAGACGCCTGCGGCGCCGGGATGCCCAGTCCCACGAAGGAAAGGAAGGACTCCATGAAAATGGCACTCGGCATGGTCATCATGGTCATAACGATGACGGAGCTTAACAGGTTGGGAAAAATCTCCCGGAACAAAATGGTAAGGGTTCCGGTCCCCAGCACCCTGGAAGCCTGTACATGCTCGCTTTCCTTTAAGCGCAGGGTGTTGGCGCGCACCAGACGGCTCATACCCAGCCAGCCCGATATGGACATGGCTACGATAATGGACAGAAGTCCCGGCGACATTGCCACCACCAAAAGAGAGACAATGACCATCATGGGAATACCGTTTATGATTTCCACAATACGCTGCATAATCAGATCTGTTTTCCCACCGTAGTAGCCGGAAATCAGTCCGTAAGTTGTGCCGATTACCAGGTCAAGGAAGGCGCTGATAGCCGCAATCAGAAGAGAAATCCTGATGCCGTAGCAGAGTCTTGTAAACAAATCCCTGCCCAGCGTGTCCGTACCAAACCAGAAGTACACATCGGACACACCCTTTAATTCATACATATTGACGCCCTGCACCGTGCCGTCGAAAATTCCCAGCTTTTCCAGTCCCGGTATCCGGGGCGGCAGGTTCTGTACGGTAAGCACCACTTCATCATAGGAGTGACCGCTTACAATAGGACCGAACAGCGCTAACAGTATGATGAGAAGAAATGCGATTGCTCCCGCAACGGCTCCTTTGTTTCTGCGAAACTGTGTCATCTCTTTTCACCTCCCGCCACACGTATTCTCGGGTCGATTACGCCGTACAGAAGGTCAATAACAAGCATAATGCCGATATACATCACACTGAATATGAATGCCAGGGAAATTACCACATTGAAATCCTTGGCGTTGATGGCATTGATAAACAGAGAGCCGATGCCCGGAATGGAAAAAATCTGTTCCACTACGGTGCTGCCGGTAATCAGGGTGAGTATCATGGGTCCCATGGCGGTAATCAGGGGAATGAGTGCATTCTTCAGCCCATGCACCGCGATGACACGGAAACGGGAAATTCCCTTTAACTCTGCCAGCGCCATGTATTCCGAATTCATAACTTCAATCATTTCGTTGCGGGTATGCCTTGCCGCCATGGACATGGGCATAATGGAAAGGGCAATCGTCGGCAGTACCGAGGAAAGAAAAGGTGCTTTCGCATCATAAGTCAGTGGAAACCAGCCCGCCTTGTAGGCTAAGAAATATACCAGTCCCAGTGCAAACACATAGGAAGGAATGGCGGAGCCTATCATGGATAAAAGGGAGGCACCCGTGTCCACCGCCGAATTGTGTTTCAGTGCTGCGGCAATGCCGAGCAGGATGCCCAACACCACACCTAAGACAAACGCCTGCAGGCTGATGCGGATGGTCACGGGAAATCTGACTGCCAGGAATTTTGCAACCGGATAATTCTGCTGGATGGCATAGGAAACACCGAAGTCACCGGTCAGCATATTTTTTACATAAATGCCCGCCTGTACCAAAATCGGTTTGTCCAGTCCGTAGCTTTCCTCTAAAAGTGCCTGCTGCTCGGCTGTCAGCCTGTCTCCGTTAAAGGGAGAACCCGGCATCAGGTGCATCAGGAAAAACAAAATCACGATAACCAGCAGAACCGTCACCACGGCAAGCTCTATTCTTTTTAAAACGTATCGAAACATATCATGGTCCTCTTAGTTTTAATAAATGTACTTTTACTATTCCTATCGGTTTGGTAGGTTTATGGTAGGTATACCACAACCGATGCCATCTGTCAAGAAATTTGGCACAAAAAAACTGCCGCGTTTTCACGCAGCAGTTTTACCCCAATATGTCTTCTCTAAAATCAGTCCTCTGTCGGTTCGGCAAGTGCTTTTTCGTAGCTCTCCAAAATAATCTTCTGGATGAAATCCCTTGTTCCGGAATTGATGGGATGTGCAATGTCACGGTACTCGCCGTCTGCGGCTTTTTTGCTGGGCATTGCGATGAACAGTCCCTTTTCTCCTTCAATCACCTTGATATCATGAACTACAAATTCATCGTCAATGGTAATGGAAACAATGGCTTTCATTTTTCCTTCTTTGGTTATTTTGCGAACCCTTACGTCTGTAATCTGCATTTGTCTTAGTAACCCCCTTTGCATGTCCCTTTTACGGGTTTAAACTACATATCTGTTGTTGCGCTCAATGACAATCTTGATTTCGTCCTCACCCTTATAGCAGGAATTTGCACGAATGGTATCATGGCTTTCCACAATGCAGTTTTCAATGTGTGTATTGTCCCCAATATATACGTCGTTTAAGATAATGGAATTCTTGATGTAGCAGTTATTTCCGATATAACTCTTCTTGAACACTACAGAATCCTCTACCACGCCGTTTACGATACAGCCGCTGGATATCAGACTGTTCTTTACCTGTGCACCCACGTTGTATTTTGCGGGAGGAAGGTCATCCACCTTGGAATATACATCCGGGTACTGGTTAAAGAAATAATCTCTTACTTCCGGCTTTAAGAAATCCATGTTGGTGCTGAAATAATCATCCACGGATGCGATATTTCTCCAGTAGTCATGAATTTTGTAACCGTAAATCTTCTTGATGTCCTTGTAACGGATAAGAATGTCTCTTACAAAGTCATATCTGTCTTCTTCCGCACATTTCTCCAGCATTTCGATGAGCTGACGACGGCGGATGACATAGATACCGCAGGATACGGTATTGGTCTTTGCCATCAGAGGCTTTTCTTCAAATTCTTCAATACGGCATTCTTCGTTCATCTTGATGGTGCCGAAGCGCTCTACATTGATATCCTCTTCCATGTCGCGGCATACAACGGTAATATCCGCTTTCTTGTTGATGTGATATTCCAGAAGCTTTCCGAAATCCATCTTGTATACGCCGTCGCCTGACGCAATAATAACATAAGGCTCATGACTGTTCTTTAAGAAGTGGATGTTCTGGTAAATGGCATCTGCGGTGCCTCTGTACCAGTTGCTGTTGTCCGCCGTCACAGCGGGGGTCAGTACATATAAACCGCCCTGCTTACGTCCGAAGTCCCACCATTTGGAGGAGCTTAAATGCTCGTTTAAGCTGCGGGAGTTGTACTGTGTCAGTACGGCAACCTTCTGGATATGGGAATTGGACATGCTGCTCAATGCAAAGTCAATGCTACGGTAGCTGCCTGCTACGGGCATCGCACTGCTTGCACGTTTCTGGGTTAACTCTTTCATACGATGGTTGTTGCCACCTGCTAAAATAATTCCGATTGCTCTCACTGTTATTCACCTGCCTTAATCAATGTTTTTCCGCTTGCGAGACTGGAATTCTCGTAATCATCTGCTGTGGTAACACCAAAGATTACGCTGTTCTTGCCCACTGTAATGCCGTCAGGCACTACGCTCTTTTCGCCAACAGTTACAATGCCGTGGTTGTAGATGTGAGGAGCCGTATCGTTTTCGGCTTCTTCGCCTACACCCAGCTTTACATTATCTCCGATAACAGTCTGTTCTGCTATAATCGCCTTATTCAGTTCACAGTTCTTCTTGATGACACTGTTGTTCATGATGATGGAATCCCTTACAACCGTGCCTTCACCGATGGTAACACCGCAGCCGATTACGGAGTTGTAAACCTGTCCGTAAATATTGGAGCCTTCACCGATGATGCTGCGCTCTACCACACTGTCCTTGGACAGGTACTGGGGCGGCAGTATTTCGCTCTTGGTGTAAATCTTCCAATATTCTTCGTAAAGGTTAAATTCGGGGACAATATCAATCAGCTCCATATTTGCTTCCCAGTAGGAATTTAAGGTACCTACATCCTTCCAGTAGCCGTGGAATTCGTAAGCATATAAAGGAAGCTGTCTTTCGTGGCAATAAGGAATGATATGTTTACCAAAGTCAAGTGCGGGCTGGTCAGCCATGGCAATGAGCGCCTCTTTTAAGGTCTTCCAGTTGAATATGTAAATACCCATACTTGCCAGATTACTTCTGGGGTTTGCGGGTTTTTCTTCAAATTCGTTAATCTTGTGGTTTTCATCCGCAATCATGATACCGAAACGACTTGCTTCTTCCATGGGTACGGGCATAACCGCGATGGTAACTTCTGCATTGTTTGCCTTATGGAAGTCGAGCATTACTTCGTAATCCATCTTATAAATATGGTCACCCGATAAAATCAGGACATATTCCGGATTGAAGCTTTCCATATAATCGATGTTCTGGTAGATGGCATTTGCGGTACCGGTATACCATTCGCTGTTGCTGCTCTTCTCATAAGGAGGAAGAACGGTAACACCACCGATATTTCTATCAAGATCCCAGGGAATACCGATGCCGATATGGGTATTCAGTCTGAGCGGCTGATACTGGGTCAGGACACCGACCGTATCTACACCGGAGTTAATACAGTTACTTAAGGGGAAATCGATAATACGGTACTTTCCGCCGAAAGCAACTGCGGGCTTTGCTACTTTGGATGTCAGAACACCCAGGCGGCTTCCCTGTCCGCCAGCCAATAACATGGCTATCATTTCTTTTTTAATCATATCATCACCTCATACAACTAGTCTAAACAGATTAAAATGCTGCTCTCCCATTACATGTTAAAAGCATTATAGCACGTTTGCACCGGAATGGAAACAATTTTCTATGTAAATTTTACATTTTTATTTCCATTTTCTTCTTTTTTTTGTGTACTTTAACCATTATATATTTTACATATGTAAAATCCTTCGTTAATTTTTGATAGATAGCATTTACCATTTGTTTTTTCAGCCGTATGTGCGTATAATATAAATATCTCATTGAACATTCGTATAAGACTGTTCAAAATTAAAATAGGAAGTGCGACTATGTATCAAATTGATTTTAATCATCCGATCCATATTTACTTTGTGGGAATCGGCGGCATCAGTATGAGCGGACTGGCGGAAATCTTACGTGAAAAAGGCTTTCAGGTTTCCGGTTCCGACAGACAGGCTTCTCCCCTTACCAAATCACTGGAGGAGAAGGGAATCACCGTATTTTACGGTCAGCGTGCAGCCAACATTACTCCCGATATCGACTGCGCGGTATTTACCAGCGCCATTCATCCTGACAACCCGGAGTATATAGCTATTCACCAGCTGGGCATCCCCTGTCTTTCCCGTGCGGAGCTTTTGGGACAGATGATGAAAAACTATGAAACCCCTATCGCCGTAAGCGGTACCCACGGCAAGACCACCACAACCTCCATGATCTCGGAAATCCTGCTTTCCCAGAACATGGATCCCACCTTATCCATCGGCGGTATTTACAAGTCCATCGGCGGCAATATCCGTGTGGGCCACTCCGGCTTCTTTGTGACCGAAGCATGCGAATACACCAACAGCTTTTTAAGCTTTTTCCCGAAAGTCGGTATTATCCTTAATATAGAAGAAGACCATCTTGATTTCTTTAAGGATATCAACGACATCCGGGCTTCCTTCCGCCGTTTTGCCGAGCTTCTGCCCGCAGACGGCTCCCTGATTATCAACCGTAAAATCAGCAATCTTACGGAAATTACGGAAGGGCTGCTCTGTAAGGTACTTACCTTCGGCCTTACGGACGATGCCGATTATTTTGCCACGAACATATCCTACGACGAAATGGGTTGTCCGCTGTTTACGGCGCATTTCCCGGACGGAAGCACCCTGCCCGTGCACTTAAGCGTACCGGGTGAACATAATGTGCTGAATGCACTGGCTTCCTTAGCCTTGTCCGACATACTGAAGCTGCCTGCAGAGCTTTCCGCAAAGGCACTTTCCTCTTTCCATGGAACGGACCGCCGTTTTGAATACAAAGGAAAGATTGGCGGCGTTACCATAATAGATGATTATGCACATCATCCCACAGAAATTACCGCAACCTTAAAAGCCGCCGCAAAATATCCCCACAATACCCTCTGGTGCGTATTCCAGCCCCATACCTATTCCCGCACCAAGGCATTTTTGAAGGATTTTGCAAAAGCTCTTTCCCTGGCGGATAAAGTGGTGCTGGCAGACATCTATGCCTCCCGTGAGACGGATACCCTTGGCATCAGCTCCAAAGATTTACTCCGCGAGCTGAAAAACTTAGGCTGCGACTGCTACTATTTCCCGTCATTTGATGAAATTGAAAATTTTTTACTGCAAAATTGTATCAACGGTGACCTGTTGATAACTATGGGGGCCGGAGATGTACTGAAAATCGGGGAAAACCTCCTCGGAGAATAGTTGTCCACATTATCCACAATGCTGTTCCTTCGAAAAAGGATTCGGCATTGTGGATATTTTTGTGTTTCCTGTGGATAAGTTACCCTGTGAAAACCGTGTAAAATTGGCACTTTTATTTTTCTATCCACAATATCCACAGTATCCACAATGTCCGGAAAACCCAGTATTTACAAGGGTTTGCGGAAATGGGGCTATTTCCTTTTCGAAAAAGATATGTTATACTTTGACATGCGAAATGAGGAAATCAGGACAGGTGAGAAAATGGGTCAGTTTACTATTTACAGGGAAGACGTACCGGGTGTAACGCTTCTTTCCAACTCTTTTATTGACAATTACATGAAGGATGCAAATGATGCACAGCTTAAGATTTATCTTTATCTGCTTCGCAGGCTGGGCTCCGGTCAGGCTGCCAGTGTGTCTGAAATTGCGGACTTCTTTAACCACACGGAGCGTGAAGTGCTGCGTTCTTTGAAGTACTGGGAAAAGTTAAAGCTTTTAGCCATCGAATATGACGAGAGCAAGAATGTATCCGGCATCCGCTTTTTAAAAGGAACGGACGAGCCTGTTACCGTTGCAGCTCCCGCTGTTGCTGCGGCTACGGCTGTTGTTTCAGCTACGGCTATTACCGAAAAAGCTGAAGAAACGCCTGCTGAAAAGACCGACCCTTACAAGAAGCCGTCCTACTCCGCAGACCAGCTTTCTGCGTTTAAAAATAAAGAAAACATCCGTCAGCTCTTTTTTATTGCGGAGTCCTACATGGGCAGACAGCTCAGTGTGTCCGATATGAAGTCCATTCTGTACCTGTCGGACTGCCTGCACTTCTCCGATGACCTGATTGATTATCTGCTGCAGTACTGCGTGGACCGCGGCAAAAAGGATTTCAAATACATAGAGGCGGTTGCCTTAAACTGGGCGCAGTCCGGTGTGACGACCCCCAAGCAGGCGGAAAAATTTGCCGCCAAATACGACAAATCCGTTTATACCATTATGAAGGAGTTAGGTAAAAACAATACTCCCACCAAGAAAGAATTAGAATACATCATACGCTGGACAAAGGAATACGGCTTCTCCCAGGACATCATTGCCATTGCCTGCGAGCGTACCGTGCTTGCTACGGACAGCCACCGTTTTGAATATGCCGAGGGCATTTTAAGCAACTGGAAAAAAGAGGATGTGCATCACAAGTCCGACATTCAGCGCATTGATGCCCAGTACCAGAAGAGCCGCCAGAGCAGAAGCTCCTCTTCCGCTGCTTCCTCTTCCCAGGTTTCTTCCAACCGTTTCAACCAGTTTGCCCAGAGAAGCTACGACTACGACGAACTGGAAGCGCGACTGTTAAGCAGTAAATAACTACCCCATAAACCGCAGATAAGGAGAACGCCGTGAGCCTCACGAATTCCCAATACGACGCTATTTTGCGCGAATACGACGCCATACAGTTAAAAAACGAACGCCTTTTATCCGAGAGAAAGGCAGAAATTGCGGACAGGCTTCCCGCCTATGAGGAGCTGACGAGCGCTGCCGCTTCCCTTTCCGTTTCCTACGGAAAAAAGATGCTTTTGGACGGTCAGGGCAGTATGTCGGAATACCATGAAAAAATGCAGGACATTTCCCGTAAAAAAAGAGAGCTTCTGCTTGCAAACGGGTACCCGGAAGATTACCTTTCTCCCATCTATGACTGTCCGGACTGTAAGGACACCGGTTTTGTAAACGGTGAAAAATGCCACTGTCTGCAGAGTCGCATTGTCAACATGCTCTATTCCCGCAGCAATCTTAAAGAAGTGCTTCAGGCTGAAAATTTTTCCGTTCTTTCCTATGATTACTACGAGGGAGAGGATTTACAGAATTTCAAAAAAGCAGTGGAAAACAGCCTTTCCTTTATCCGTAATTTTGACACGGAATACCAGAACCTTCTGTTTTTCGGCGCCGTGGGCACCGGCAAGACATTTCTTTCCAACTGCATCGCTTACGAGCTTTTGCAGCACGGTTACTCCGTGATTTATTTTTCCGCTTCCGGTCTGTTCGACCTGCTTTCCAGGCAGGCATTTGCTTCCAATGAGAAAGAAGTACTTTACAAGACCCAGGAAGACTTGTACAATTGTGACTTGGTGATTATCGATGATTTAGGTACCGAGCTTACCAACGCTTTTACGAACACGCATCTTTTCTCTATTCTGAACGAAAGAAGTCTTCGTAAAAAGCCTGTTATCATCTCCACCAACCTGAGCCTGGAGGGCTTGAAGGAGCGTTATTCGGAGCGTATTTTCTCCCGTCTGACCAATGCCTTTACCTTCCGCAAATTATCCGGCTCAGACATCCGTATCCGTAAGAAATTTACAAATTCATAAATGTATTCAAGAAAGAGAGGATTATTTTCATGCCAAACCGAGAAGAAAAGCGCAATTTGGAAACCATTCCCGTTGGAAGTCTGGGCATCATTGCCTTAAAGAGCTGCCAGCCTTTAGGTGAAAAAATTGACAAATATCTGGTAAAGTGGAGAGGAGAACGCGAAAGCGAGCACAAGGAAAGCCTTGCTTTTTCCGGCTATCAGCGTCCTTCCTATCTTATCAAAACCAACGTACCCCGTTTTGGTTCCGGCGAAGCCAAGGGTACCATTTTAGAGTCTGTCAGAGGCGACGACTTATATCTGTTAGTGGATGTAGCAAACTACAGCCTGACATATTCTCTTTGCGGTCATGAAAATCATATGTCTCCCGATGACCATTATCAGGACTTAAAGCGTATCATCGCCGCTGTCGGCGGTAAGGCAAGAAGAATTACCGTTATCATGCCTTTCTTATATGAAAGCAGACAGCATAAGCGTACTTCCCGTGAATCCCTTGACTGTGCCCTGGCTCTGCAGGAGCTGGTCCGCATGGGTGTTGACAACATCATTACCTTTGATGCCCATGACCCTCGTGTGCAGAACGCAATTCCCCTGCACGGTTTTGAAACCGTTCAGCCCGCTTACCAGTTTATTAAGGGTCTGTTAAGAAATGTAAAGGATTTGCAGATTGATGCCGACCATATGATGGTTATCAGCCCGGATGAAGGCGGTATGAGCCGTGCTATTTACATTGCAAACGTTCTTGGACTGGATATGGGTATGTTCTACAAGCGCCGTGACTACACAAAGATTGTAAACGGCCGCAACCCCATTGTTGCCCATGAGTTCTTAGGCACCAGCGTAGAAGGCAAGGACATGATTATCATTGATGATATGATTTCTTCCGGCGAAAGCGTACTGGAGGTTGCTGCCGAATTAAAGGAGCGCAAGGCAAGAAACATCTTCGTATTCTCTACCTTCGGTCTGTTCACCAACGGTCTGGACAAGTTCGACAAGGCTTACGAAGAAGGCATTATTACCAAAATTTTAACCACCAATCTGGTTTACCAGACACCGGAACTGCTTTCCAAAGACTGGTACATCAGCTGCGATATGAGCAAGTACATCGCTTACATCATCGATACCTTGAACCACGATTCTTCCATCAGCGATTTGTTAAATCCCAATGAAAGAATTCAGAACATCGTAGCACGCTATCGTACCGGCGAACTGTAATCAAAAACCCCCTCATCCTGACGGTGAGGGGGTTTTAATCAGATCTTAAACATCTCTACTGTATCATGCAGGTTTTCCGCAATGCTCCGGACATCCTTCGCCTTGTCGGAAATGTTGCCGATGATGTTGTTGACTTCGGTAGCGGATGCGGAGGTTTCTTCCGTAGCGGCTGCGTTTTCTTCGGCAATGGCGGTCAGGTTCTGTACAACATCCACCACATTGACACGGGCGGTATCCATCTTTGTCGTATAATCGGAAATGGTGGTGATACCCTTGATGGTTACTTCAATGCCACGGAGTACATCTTCAAAGATTTCTCCTGCCTTGTCCACCTTGGTATTCTGTTCTTCCATGACGTCTTTGACCTCTTCCATGGTATGTACGGCTTTTTCGGAGTCATTTATCAGGGCGCTGACAATGTGCTCAATGGTCTTGGCTGACTCATTGGACTGCTCCGCCAGCTTCTGAATCTGGCTTGCGACAACGGCAAAGCCGCGTCCCTGCTCCCCAGCCCTTGCCGCTTCGATGGAAGCATTCAGGGAAAGCAGATTGGTTTCGGTTGCAATGGAAGTAATGAGTGCGGTTGCTTCTCTGATTTTGAGTGCGGACTCATTTGTGGTATTGGTCTGTCTGGAAATAATCTCAATCGCCTCTTTGGTCTTGCGGTTGATTTCCGTCAGGCCCGCCAGTGTGGAGTTGGCCTCAGAACCCAGATTTTTAATCACATCTGTATTGTCATGCAGTCTGCCTGCCTCAGAGGCGGTTTCTTCTACCATATTGCCGATGGTGATAACACTTTCGGTTGCCTTCTGGGTTTCTCCCGCCTGGGATGTAGCGCCCTCTGCGATTTCCGAAACTGCTTTTTCTACCTGGATAACCATTCCGTAAGTTTCCTCCGAGTCCTTGCTCAGCACATCGGATGCGGCAAACAGTTCTTCGCTTCTTTTCCGGATATCCAGTATCATCTTTTCCATCTGCTCCCGCAGTTTTCTGATGGAGCGGCTCATGTCGCCGGTTTCATCATTGCGCCTGCTAAAAATATCTTCTTTTTCGTCCTTGGTAAAATCCATGTCGGCAAAGCGGTTTACCATGCCGGTAATGGTCTTGATGGGACCGGTCACTCTCTGTGCATAGAGAAGACCAATTACAATAGCCAGTACTTCAATGATGCAGGTAATGATAATACCCTGGATTGCCATGTTCCGGATAGGCTTCAATACTTCTGCTTCATCCGCGGAAATAACCAGAATATAGGCATTGGTACTGCTTACATAATAGGAAGCATATTTCACAGCTCCCTTAAAGTCATAGGTAACTACATTGGCTGCTACCTTTTTACCGGCTTTTAAATCCTGTACCAATGACTTTACTACGCTGTTCTCGACGGATTTACCGATTTTATCTGCAGTGGGATGGTATAACATGGTTCCTTCTGCGTCCACTAAGTATGCATAGCTGGAAGAGATGCCCTGTAATCCTACCCCATTCAGTAAATTTGCAAGATATCCCGGGTCGGAGAGCTTGTCCTCCTGACCTTCCAGCTCTTTGCCGTAGGCCTCTGCGATATCCAGCAAATAATTCTGTGTAACGTTTACGATTTGCTTTCTGCCATTGGAAATCAGTACCACTAAGAGCAATGCCGCTACGCAGACTACAATTCCGATGGTCAATGCCGTGATTTTGGTTTTAATGGAATGAATTTTCTTTTTTTTCTTTCCCATATCCAAAATTCTCCTTTCAAGTGATGTACCGATTATACCATTTTTTGATTATTTTGTACAGTATTTTGCCGTTTTTATGTGTTTAATTGTAAAATCTTAACAAATTCTATACTTCTTACACATGATTTTGTGTGTTGCATTTTTTTTGCATACATGTTATAGTATCAAATTGCATTACCGTGTGTTCGAGACCTTCCACACGTAAAACAAAACTAAAGGAGAAAATCAATGAAAAACACAAAAACACTCTATCTTGTCCAGGCTGCCATGATTGCAGCTCTTTATGTGGTGCTCACCATGATTGCCCATGCTTTCGGCTTAGATTCCGGCGCCATCCAGATTCGTCTTTCGGAAATGCTTTCCGTCCTTCCCTTTTTTACCCCCGCCGCCATTCCCGGTCTCTTTGTCGGATGCTTTCTTTCCAATTTTCTCACGGGTGCATGCCTGTTGGATATTGTTTTAGGAAGCTTTGCCACTTTAATCGGCGCTGTGGGTGCTTATCTGGTGCGCAAAAATAAATGGCTGGTACCCATTCCCAATATTATTTCCAACACCATTATCGTTCCCCTTGTTTTAATGTTCGGCTACCATTTGGAGGATGCCTTCTGGTATCTTGCTCTCACGGTCGGCATCGGCGAAATCATTGCCGGCGGTGTATTCGGCATGATTTTACTGTTTGCGTTAAAAAAATATGCCGCCCGCATTTTCCGGACGGCATAAAAGCCACGCTGTTACTGTTCATATTTCATATAGGTGATAAAGGCGTTTCCGTTTTCGGCAAACCAGTCGGTGGCATCGTTCATGCCCATCTTGGCAAGGGTTCCCTTGGAAGGGTCCATAATGACCACATTGTACTGGTTAAAGCCGGTAATCAGCACAGCATTGCCGTCATTTAAGCATGCCAGCACCGGAATATCCCGGTTTACATAATACAGCACGGAGTCCAAAGAGCAGCCCTTTAAGTCTAAAATCTGGGCGCCGCTTAAGTTTTCCTCCAGCAGGGAGTAAATATTTTCTCCCCGGTCAAGCCAGTATTCCGTATTCCGGGTAATGCCTTCCTTCTTTAACATGACATTCAGGCAGACAGCCAGACTTGAGGTCTCTTCTGTGCTGTTTTCTGCCTTGATGGACATAATCTGGTTTTTCACGGCACGGTTGCCCCGCATCCAGACATAATCCCCCGCCTTGTTTATTACCACCCCGCTCAGTTCTTCGGCTGCTTTCACGGCTGCCGCCGCATCCTTATATACACCGGCGCTGCCGTCCGGCTCATACACATAAAACGCATCCTTTTCCTCTGTCTCGGGAAGCAGTAAATCCCGGGAACCCTCGTACATGATTTCCTTGGTGCTTCTTACCTGCAGCGCTTTCCTGTCGATTTCCTTTTTCACTGCAATCTGCACATATTTTCCGTAATTTTCCGTAACAACGGTGCTGACGGTGTTTTTGCCCACCGTTTCTTTGGTGCTGCTCATGATGTGCTCCTGCGTGGTTTCCGCAAAGCTGCCGCTCTCCGTTTTCAACACTCTGTCGAGGGTAATCTGTCCGCCGTTTATACTGCACGCCGTCACATAAATATTGTCCTGACTGTACTTCTTTAAGGTAATGCCCTTGGAGTTGCAGATGGAAACGGTATACATGGGGAAGGTGACTCTGCCGGCATTGTCCTTTATGATGTCCTCCCTGCGGGTGATACCGTAAATCAGATCCTCTTCCATAAAGCCCAGCGGCAGGATATACTCATCCGTTCCGGCATTGACGGTTATTTTTTTCCGGGTGCCGAAATCCATAAGAGTCAGACCGGTTGCCTCATACAGGCTGCCACCTGTCTGCCATACCGCAATCCGTCCGCTGTCCGATACCCACATGCTGCCCTGTTCCACATCCTTAAGCAGATAGCTGCAGGTCATTTCTTCCAGATTGATTTCCAGAACCGCATTGTTGAGCCTGGTATACAGATAGCCTTCTCTGTTCAGATAAAGAAGTTCATCCAGTTCCGCTTTCAGAATACGGTAATTGCCGTTATAGGGGATATACAGCTTTTCTTCCACCGTGTTGTAGCTGCTGTCGTAATTGTAGACCTGTACGCCCACTTCCCCTTCGTGGCTGCCTCTGTCCATGTAACCGGCTACCGCGAACTGGAGGTTACCACCCTCGTCAATATTTAGGACACGAATATCATGATTGGTGTCCATCTTGCGGGCATCCGTGTATTCATCCCTGTAAAACCCGAATACCACCGTCATTTTATTGGTGGTAACGTTATAGGAATACAATCTGTCCTGCACCACAAAGGCAAAAATATTGCCGTCCTCGCTCTCATAAATCGGCAGATTCTCGTCCGCAATGCCGATGACAATTTTGTCGTTTACATAAATATCCGACTCCTCCTGCAGAATACTGTTCATGGTGCGGTTGTAATCGAGCAGGTAAATACGGTCCGTGGTATAACGGAGCCGGTAGTACTCCTCCACATAGAAATAGGAGGTCTGCTTGCCGGAGCCGGTGCTTACCACATAGTGAGCGGTCACGACCGCCGTCTGGGAAGCGATTTCCGTAATCTGGAAAACAGGGGAAGTGACCTTCTTCACTTCCAGATTGCCCCAGGTTACCTGATTTAGGCTGCAATGGATATCCACCTTATGCAGGGTGCTGTTGTCCCCGGTGGAATTGGTTTCCATATATTTGGCAAGATCCTGTGCCTGCTCTTTGTCAAAGGTCTTGTTGTTAAAATCCCTGGCAAAGCTTAATTTGTCGTAGGCATGGTAATCCGTTCCCCACACCAGTCTGGTGTAATAACGCGCCGTGTTGCCCGTGTCCAATGTCAGAAGCAGCACCATTTCGTATTCTTTGCCTGTTTCCAGCAGGTCCTTGGCGGTCAGCGTACCGAAAATGCCTGCTGCCGTAGTCTCATAGTCCGTAACCTCGGTGCTTTCAATCAGCCGTTCCCCGTCCACGCTGCGCACTTCAAACACAAATTTCTGCACCTTGTCGCCGTAAGTGTCCACAAAAAACTGCGTGCTGCGGTTCTCGTCCAGCACGGTAATGGTGTCCCGCATAAACGTGGTATCCATGGCATTTACATAGCCGTGCATTTCGTTGTAGCGGATATCGCCCATGCCCATGTAGACCACCGGGAACTTTGGCTCCTCCATATCCATGGTCATATCGTTGGTTCCCGTGTTTAACAGCCGGGAAAATATAAACAGTGATGCGACAAACACAACCATGAATACCGCCCACTTGATAATTCCTTTTTTCATTCAGCCTGTTCCTTTCCCAAAAGCTTCTGCAGTGTCGGCTGCACATGCAGAAATGCGGTTACTTTTTCCACATCCTCCGATTTTTTACGGATGCCGTTTTTCCTCACCGCTCTGATTAAAATGTTTTTCGGGGTATGCTCCATATCGATGAACTCCAGAATCTGTACCTCGTAGCCCATTTCCTCCAGCATATCCGCGCGCAGGGCGTCCGTCATAAGGGCAGCCATGCGCTCCCGTATTAGTCCGTATTTCAAAACGGGCTGAAGCTCCTTGCAGGAAATCTGCCGGTTCAGCTCATGCTGACAGCAGGGCACCACCATAATGACGCCTGCATTCCATTTTACCGCTTTTTCTATGGCGTAATCGGTTGCCGTGTCGCAGGCATGGAGCGTCACCACCATATCCACCTTATCCTCGCCTTCGTAGGAGCTGATGTCGCCCCTCTCAAAATGCAGGTGCTCGTAGCCGTACTGCTCTGCCAGCCTGTTGCAAAGGGCAATCACATCCTCCTTCAAATCCAGACCCGTAATCTCCACTTCGTATTTCCGAAGCACATGCAGGTAATAATACATGGCAAAGGTAAGGTACGATTTTCCGCATCCGAAGTCAATGATGCGCACCGGTCTGTCTGTTGGAAGCTTACGCACAATGTCCTCGATAAATTCCAGATAACGGTTAATCTGGCGGAACTTATCGTACTTCGCCTTTACGATTTTGCCCTCCTGGGTCTGCACGCCGAGTCCCACTAAAAAGTCCACGGGCTTGCCTTCTTCCAATATATAATGCTTCTTTCGGTTGTGCTCCGCAATCTCCAGACCTGCCGGCAGGTTTTCGTTCGCGTTCTTTTTGCCCACTCCCGGCGTCATTTTCTTCTTGATTGTCATTTTTCCTTTTTTGCTCACCAGCACGTAGGCGGAAAAGTCCGGCGTGGTAAACTCCGCCTGTTTGAATGCCTGCATATCCTGTGTGAGCTGCCCCGCCAGCCTGTCCGGCACCAGATTTTCATGGAACACCTTGGTCCCGATAAAGCTGGTGCGCTGATACACCGCCTCTCCTTTTAAAAGAATGGGATGTACGGTGATTTTGCTGCCCTTTTCCTTGTCAATGGGATTGCTGAATACAGCATTCTGCAGTCCGGCTTTTTCTATATCCTTTATCAAATCCAAAAATTCCTTCATGGATGTATCCTCACAAAACAATAGTCATAGTGTTCCCTCATCCCCTTTGGCCGAAGTACCCACTATGACTATATTCTAATGATTTTGCCTGAAAACCTCAACTAAAATTTTATAAATCCTTTTCGTCCGCTGTGGCGCCGTTTGTAAATCTCATAATACAGGATAAGCAGTACCATATCCTTTATCCATTCCCATTTTTCCGGGGAAGTATTCACATCTTCTCCTTTTTCCTCTTCCTCCCGCTTCAAAATAGCGACAATGCTGTCTCCCAGACGGTAAAGCTGCCACTTGTCGGGGTATTCATCATAAAGCAGGCTGCCCTCATAATCCACTTTATCCAGGACCTCGGCAATCCTCTTCTGCAGCATCTTCGCCTGCCCGGGATACATCTGCTGCAGGTATTCCAAATCACGCAGGACGGTGCTGTCCTCCTTCATCAGGCAGAGCTGTGGGTATGCCATGTAAAAAGGCAAAATTCGGTTGGAAAAGTCCATATCTGACACTTCCGGTCCCTTTTCTCTTATGATATGCAGATTGCCGGGCGGTGTTCATAGCCGCCTGCCGGTTTCTTCTCCCGAAAGCATTTCTTTTCCGATACAGTTATGCATCTTCCGGACGCGGTTATTGCTCCCTCGGGTAATAGTTATAGATAGCCTCTTCCGTTATATACTGACACATCTGTCGCAAAGAAGGTACCACATCCTGCCGGTTATCCTTATCTACACGATATGACTCATCCCCCTGTGCCATGCAGGTCAACATGTACTGGTTGATGTCCGGGGAATAATGCACCTTGTCCATGTAAAGGTTCAGATTGCACACAATGTCCGTGTCCGTCTGGAAATAATAAATCTCCACATTGTCATAAGAAAGAAGTGTCCGCAGAGCCTCATCCAGCATATAGCAGTACTCGGAAAGTTCGCCCTGTCTGCAGGTATCGTCCCACATGAGCAGCGAGTACGGCGGGAAGAAAACCGTATAAAGGGTATCCGGGTGGGACTTAATTTCTTCTGCTATCAAAGCTATATTGGCTGCAATGGTTTCCTTGTCAGGCGCGCTTTCCTCGTTCTGTACATAAGGTCCCTCGTAGGCTTCCATGGCTTTTGCCGGACCGAAGGTTTTGTCCTCCGACCAGTCGTAGGCATGTCCTCCCGTATTTTTATCCGCAAAAGAATACGCCAGCATCAGCGGAATTTTCTTTAAGAGCACGTCCTTATTAAAAAGATACGCGCCGTCATCCAGAATTGTTTCCGTATACAGGTAATTCGGGCTATATTGTGACACCACCGTCACTTCACATGGCATTTTCAGGGCAAACAAATCCAGTCCGTAAAAAACTCTCTTAATGTCCTGCTTTTCATGTGCTTTTTCCAGATAATACATAAGGTCCGCCGTGGAGCCGGAGCCTTTCACCACCTTCAGGGTTTTGATGCCATAGGCATTGTCCAGATAGCTGCTGTCGCAGTTTTCCACCACAGAAGAACCCAAAAGCACACTGTCATAGGAAAAATGCCGGATGGAGCCGATAACCTGGCTTTCCCTTTCAAACAGCACCTCCTTCATGCCGGGCAGAGGTCCGTGGTACTGGTAAAAGGGGTCAAACAAAACAGTAATTCCCGCAACAAGAAGGAGCCCTGCCGCAACCCACAATATGAAGTTCTTCAAAGCTTTTTTACCGGTAAGCATTTTATTCTTCCTTTACTGATACGGTTAAAAGTTAAAATACAAAAACGTGCTGACCTGGGAGAGGGACACAAAGCCCCAGAGAAAAACAACCGCCAGCAGAAATGCACCCTTTTTCGTGCGTGCCTTCGCTTTTATCCATTCTCCCGCCTCTTTTCCGTAAGCAAAAAAGAAGCTGACGGCAAGCATAAGACCAATCATAACAAAGTAAAAAACAGGCAGATACTGCGGTGCTTTCAGGGTAAGCGCCTTTATGATAATAAAATTCTCCGGTATCTGCAGCGCCGCACCGATGCCGTTTAGGAAGGGCTTCGGCGCCGTGAACAGATTACGGTAAAAATATCCCGCCTGCAAAAGGGTATTGCTGCGGAACATAATCAGGGTCAGGAACCAGAATATCTGGGTAAAAAAGACATTGAGCTTCCGGCTCCTGAACCGAAGCTTCGGGAACAGATTTTCCCACACAATGGCAACCCCGTGCATTATGCCCCACAGAATATATGTCCAGTTGGCGCCGTGCCAGATGCCGCTGACCAGGAATACCAGAAACAGATTCAGACACTTTCTTGCCTTGCCCTTCCGGTTGCCGCCGAGAGGAATGTATACATAAGCGGTTAAAAAACGTCCCAGTGTGACATGCCAGCGTTTCCAGATATCCCGGACGGAATCCGCCTTGAAGGGGGAACGGAAATTCACCGGCAGTTCAAAGCCAAACATTCTGCCGATGCCGCGCGCCATATCGCAGTAACCGCTGAAATCGAAATAAAGCTGGAAACCGTAGCACAAAATCGTAATAAGCCCCGTCCAGAAATCCAGATAATACTGCACCACGCCCACCACATCAAACACAGAGTTCACAAGCAGTGCCAGCACGTCAGCCAAAAGTACTTTTTTTCCAAAGCCCAGTACAAACAACGCCACGCCGTCATAAAACATTTCCCAGTCCGGCTTCCTGTTTTTCCTTGCCTGCAGCGTCGGAATAAATTCACTGTGCAGTACGATGGGGCCCGCAATCAACTGGGGAAAAAATGTCACAAAGCAGGCATAGTCCAGCAGACTGTAGCAGGGCGCTTCTCCCTTGTAACGGTCCACCACATAGGAAATCTGCTGGAATGTGAAAAAGCTGATACCCAGCGGCAGTGCAATTTTTTCTATCTGCCAGTCCGTATGGAAGAAGAAATTGCAGTTGTCCACGAAAAAATTAAAATACTTAAAATAAAACAGCAGTCCGATATTGGCAATAAGTCCCAGAGTTAGAAGAAGCTTCCGGCTTCCCGGCACTTTGCCGGCAGCTTGTGCGGAAGTCTCCTGTCCTTTTCCGGACAATCGCTCCATGGCCGCGCTGATGCCCTGATTGACAAGCAGGCTGCCCACTAAAATAAGCAGATACCATGGGTTATAATAGCCGTAAAACCACAGGGACATGCCCACCAGAAACAGCTTTGCCCAGGCAGGATTTTTGAATTGTTGCAGCCCGTACCAGCCAATCAGACAAAGCGGCAGGAAGAGCGCTATGAATATTGTGGAGTTAAATAACATATCAGTCCCTTTCTTCCTTTTGCGCCATAGCCATGCCGATGCCCATGACAAGGTACATCTGGCTGATGTTCATCATCTGCTCAAAACTGAAAATATTGTGCAGGGTATAGCATAAAACGGCAAGCCCGCAGGCTTTTGCCAGTGTTTTCTGCTTCCGGGAAAACAAAGTCCCCACGGCAGAAATAATCATGGCGGCAAAGCTCAACAGCCCCATGAGTCCGGTATTTACCAGGACAGTTATCCACTCTCCATGGGCATTGGTAAGTCTTTTATCCCCAAAAGTCGCCCTGACTTCCGCAAGCAATGTGGAATTGTCGCTCTGGTACAGGTATGCCGCCATGGAGTCCGGTCCCACGCCAAAGAGCCGGTGTCCGAAATTCTGTGCCAGAAATGTATGGATACCGATGCTCCAGGTTGCCCCGCGGGAGCTTCCCCATGAAGTATTGAAGGTAAACAGGGCGTTGCCGTCAAGCGCCGGTATTACGCCCGGGTGTGTCGTATTGAAAGTCAAAAGACCGATGTAAAGAACCAGCGCCGCAGCGGAAAGTCCCGTCAGTATCTGCCAGGCTCTGTAGGTCCAGACAATGCCCCTGTCCGCTGTTCCCGTCAATTTATTGTCACAGTGGTTTTCCACCGTTTTTGTCCATCCATTGGCACAGTTATTCTTTCTTATAAACAAGAAGAAATACAAACACAAAAGCAGCACGCCAAAAATCAGCCCCCACGGCTTCCCTGTCAGGAAAAGATAACCGGCAGTCTGGTATTTGTTCCGTTCCGGGAACAGATGCTGCAAGGCAAAAAGTCCTGTAAGGGAAACACAGAACAACAGCAGAAGCTCGATAAAATGACGCAAGCCTTCCTTTTCTTTTCCGGCAAAGCAGCCCAGAATGAGCGTCATGGCTGCCAGCACCAAAAGACCGCTGTCGCTGCCCTGGGATACGCCCGTGGCAAAGCCGATAACAACCGCAATTCCGCTAAACACCGGCAGAACACGATACAAAACGGACACCGGAGCCTGCTGCGCGGACCTGCTGCCCGGCAGGACTTTCTCCCGGAACAGGAAAATACCGCAGCATACCGGGAACAGCACCGACCAGTAACCGCAGTACCAGTTGATATTGCCGATGGTGGAGATAAATCCCGGCCCGCTGCTTTCCATGTGCAGGGGATTGACCCCGTAACGGTTTAAGAGTCCCAAAAGAAATACCACCGTGGATGCCGAAAGCATCATCCCGATGCCTGCCTTTGCCATCCCGGTTGTGAGGGTTCTTTCCAATAACAAAAAGAAAAACAAAAACAAAATCTGGGGCCAGAAGCCCATGTTCCAGCCGTCGGCTCCCATTTTTGCGAATTCCGGGTAGTCTGTCAGCAGGTAAGAAATGCACAGGGCAGCTATGTAACAGACGGCAAACAGTTCCGTACCGGTAAGGCTCTGCCAGAAATTTTGACATCCCGTCTTCATTGCCATCCACAGGGAAGCTCCCCCTGTTTTCCGGCTACTGTCCTTTTTCCACAGCAGGAATTGTCTTACTGACGCCGTCAACAGATAAAGAAGAAGAAACACTCCCGCTGCTTTTGCCGTGCCGAATGCCCATTTATTGTAAAATTCCGCCTTTCCGGAGCCGATTGTCATATACGATGTTTCGGGGTGGTAATAAAACGGCAGCACCACGCCCATCATAATAAGATAAAAGAAGCTTATGCCCCGCAGAACCCACAGCAAAACCGTCTGTATATCCGCCGCAAGCGAACGCTGCTTCTTTTTAACCTGTTTCTTTTTCATGTGTTTTGTCCCTTCTTTTTACACACGTTTCCTCCATCATAATCCATCCGCCTTTTTATTGTCAATATAGCGGCAGATACAGACATAGGACTGCTCAATCATAACCAGCCCCACCGGCCCCTTGATAATGCCCCACAGTCCGAACAGCTTCATCCCCGCATACACGGAAATCAGAATAATAAAGGGATAAATGCCCACTCTTTTGCCGATGAGCTTCGGCTCCGCCAGCTCCCGGAACAGAGCGCTGACGCCGTATGCAAGCAGACAGAAAAAGGCTTTCAGATATGCTCCGGAGAAAAACTCCCACAATGCCAGCGGAAGCAGCACGATGCTGGTGCCGATAAAAGGAAGGGCATCCAAAATTCCCGCTAAAATCCCCCAGAATACACTTTTTCCCACACCTGCAACCGACAGGAGTGTCACACAGATAAGGGAAATCCCAAGCAGGATAAGAAGCTGCGCTTTCACATAGGTCGCCAGATAACGGATAACCTTAAGCGCCACCTCCAAAAGAATAACACTCCATTTCTGCTTTCCCACCATGGCAAGCAAATCGTCGTAGTCCTTGGCAAGCAGCACCGTGGCAATCATGGTGACCGCCAGCACTGCAAAAACGGAGCCTACCGCTTTTACATAGGTCCAGCTGTTCTGTAAAAGTTCCGGCAAAATGGAGATTTTCAGGTTTTCAAACGCGGCGTCCATCTGACCGGTGAGGGAATGGCTCAGATCGTCGGCTTCTATCCCAAGAAAACTTTCCATTTTGCCGCAGCAGTCCCCGATAAAAATGCGCAGGGTTTCCTGCAGCCCGTCCACACCTGCTGCCCACTGGGGAATTTTCCGGAACAAATACACACTTGCCCACCACAGAAGCCCCATGAGCACCGCCCCAATGAGCACCAGCATGGCGCTTGCCATGTACTGCTTCTTTATTTTCGTTTTTTTCTGGATGTCGTCAAATGCCGGATAGCACAGGGTGAGCAGAATTCCTGCCGCTAAAATGGGCGTCAGCAGCGGAGAAAGATACCGTAAAAAAAAATAGACTGCTCCGGTTAAGAGGAGCAGTACCATTCCTTTTTGTTCATACCATTTCTTCTGCATGCCAATCCCTCCCCGCAATCTTTCGCGGCACCCATCCATCGCGCCCGTCCTGTTGATAGGGTTTAGTATATGACATGTTTCTATTTTTATTCTATCACAAAATCCGCAAATGCCGGATTTTGCGGCGCCTGGGTAAACGCCATGAACTTGCCGGTCACGGGATGCCGGAAACTTAAGGAAGCGGCACAAAGCGCCGTGAAACGGATTTTCTTTTCCCGGGAAAGTTCCTTACTTTCCTCCGAACCGTATTTTTCATCTCCCAGAATGGGAAAGCCCGCGTGGGAAAGCTGCGCCCTTATCTGATGAAAACGCCCGGTTTCTATCTGCACCGCAAGCAATGTAAACTTTTCGGTTTCCGCTTTTTTCGTGTAAGTAAGAACCGCCTTTTTTGCCTGTGGGTCTGCTGCTTTCCCTGCCTGCGCATCCACGTCTTTCTCTGTCTTTGCATCTGCGGCATTCTTTACCACCGCCATACCTTTTTCTTTTGCCAGATAATCCACCAGCCTGCCGGTATTTTCCGGTACTTTTCCACATACCACCGCCAGATATTCCTTCTTAAGCGTACCTTTTCCAAGCTGCGCCGTTAAATTTTCGGCGGCTTTTTTCGTTTTGGCAAATACCAAAAGTCCTTCCACAGGCTGGTCAAGCCGGTGAACAATGCCCAGATACGGCATTTTCCCCGGATTTTTCTTTGCCACATAATTTTTCAGTTCACTGACTACGTCCTTCCGGCCGATGCCGGCGCTCTCCGTTGCCAGACCGGCAGGTTTCCGGATAACCAGAACCGCCTCGTCCTCGTATACAATCTGTGTCTGCATAATTTATACCTTGAAGCGGTAGCCCACACCCCAGATGGTTTCGATGTACTGGGGTTTCGCGGTATCGTACTCGATTTTTTCACGGATTTTCTTGATGTGGACCGTAACGGTGGCAATGTCACCGATGGAATCCATGTCCCAGATCTGGCGGAACAGCTCTTCCTTGGTATATACATGATTGGGATGCTCCGCAAGGAAGGTCAGCAAATCGAATTCCTTGGTGGTAAAGGTCTTTTCCACACCGTCCACATACACTCTTCTCGCAGTTTTATCGATGCGCAGTCCCCTGATTTCCACAATGTCGTTCTGGGGCTTTGCATTGGTGCCAACCAGTCTTTCGTATCTGGCAAGATGCGCTTTTACCCTTGCCACGAGTTCGCTGGGGCTGAAAGGCTTTGTCATGTAATCGTCCGCGCCCAGACCCAGACCTCTGATTTTATCAATATCATCCTTTTTAGCGGAAACCATGAGGATGGGGATATCCTTCTTTTCCCGAATCTGCTTGCACACCTCAAAGCCATCCACACCGGGAAGCATCAGGTCCAGTATAATCAGGTTAAAATCCTTTTCCAAAGCAGCCTTTAAGCCGCCGTCTCCGGTATTCTGTATTTCTACCTCGAAATCACTGAGCTCGAGGTAGTCCTTTTCCAAATCTGCAATCGCTTCTTCATCTTCAATAATCAGTATTCTGCTGCTCATACCTTTTCATTTCCTTTCTGCTCTTTATATTTACGGAGGACAAAATGCATGCAGGTGCCTTCGTCTTCCTTACTGGTGGCCCAGATGTAACCGCCGTGATCTTCAATAATTTTCTTTACAATGGAAAGTCCGATGCCGCTTCCGCCCTTTGTGGAGTTGCGGGAAGCATCCGTCCGGTAAAACCGTTCAAAAATCTTGGGCAGGTCTTTGGCGGCAATTCCCTTGCCGTTATCCTCGATTTCCACCCGGATAGAGTCTACCTCATCCAGTATACGGATATCAATAATGCCCTGCTCCTTATCAATATATTTTACACTATTACTGATAATATTATTGATAACGCGCTTAAGCTGCTCCGGATCGGCAATGATCAGTGTGGCGGGATCCACTAAATTAGAATAATTCAGTTTAATATTGCGGGAATCCAGCTCCAATCCCACCTCTTCCACGCAGTCTCCGAAATATTCGGCAACGTTTATGCGGTGAAAATGGTAAGGTATCCGGTTATTATCAATACCTGAATAAATTGTCAGCTCATTGATAAGCCTGTCCATATCATTTGCCTTGTTATACACCGTTTTGATGTATTTATCCATTTTTTCCGGTGTATCGGCAACACCGTCCATGATACCCTCCATGTACCCCTTGATAGCGGTAATGGGCGTTTTCAAATCATGGGAAATGTTGCTGATAAGCTCTTTGTTCTGCTTCTCCTGCTGCAGCTGTTCTTCCGTGGTTTCCTTAAGCCGCAAGCGCATGTCCTCATAGTTACGATACAGATCACCTATTTCACCGGACGCCTCCGTGGAAAGCCGGTAATCAAAATTGCCTTCCTTTACCTTCTGCATGGCTACGTTCAGCTCGTTTACCGGTGTAAACACTCCCTTGTGAATCCACTGCGTCAGCATCAGGCTGGTAAACAACAGAATCAGGCAGATGGCAATAAACATATCTATTAAAAGCCGTTTGGAGATAATGCCGCTGATTCTTGTTACTATAAATACACTGCCCTCTGACCCGTCCGTAAATCGGAAATCCACCTGTTTGACATATTTCTGCAGGTCGTTAAAATACATGGCGGCAGCATCCCCGTATTCGTAACCGTATTCGGGCAATTTATCAAAAATAAGTTCTGCCGCTTCCATATTTCCCGCATAATAAATAGAATCGTTTTTTCTGACCAAAATGTAGGAATTTTTACGGTTAAGGCTTTTGTTTAAGGACTGCAGATAAGCGGTGTCTTCAAATTTCTGCGGTTCGCTCACCGCCGTATCCGCCAGTTTCTGATAAAGCATCTGTACCTGTTCGCCCACAGACTGCACACTGTCCACCATTTCCGCATAATTTACCTGTCCGAAGAAATGCGGCTGGTCATCCTGCACCAGGTACACACTGATGGCCAAAAAAGCTAATGCGGTCAGTATCAGGGGCAAAAAAACAATGGACGCAAATGCTATGCGCAATCTTGTCTTGAATTTCATATTCCCTCTCATTCCGCCGTTTATGCGGCTATTACCGAATTTATGGAAATTATATCATCTTTTCTTATAAAAAGAAATGAACTGATTCGAAGAATATCCTAAAAAAATTATAAAAAACAGTTGACTTTCTATATTATCTGTATTATATTGATAGCAGTAACAGTTACTACTTTTAGAAAGGAACTCTATGGCAGTAAAATACAGTAAGCAACGAGAAGAAATAAAAGCATATCTTTCTACCCGAAAGGATCATCCGACAGCTGACCAGGTTTACACCGCCATGCGCACCAAGATACCAAATATCAGCCTTGGGACCGTTTACCGGAACTTAAATCTCTTAGCAGACACCGGCGAAATCCTGCGGCTGCAGGTAGGGGACAAAACGGATCATTTCGATTACGATACTTCCCCGCATCACCACTTTGTCTGCAAAAAATGCGGTGCTGTCATAGATCTCGCCATGCCAAGTATTGATTCGGTAATGGAAACCGCAGCCCTGGGCTTCAACGGTACCATCGAAGGCTACGATATTTATTTTTACGGCACCTGCGAATCGTGCCGGGAGTAAGTGGATTTTTCTTAAATTTGTTTGCAAAAGTTCTGAATTTTCCTTTGGAATTGTTTGCAAGAGCTTTGGAATTTCCGTGAAATTGTTTGTAATTTATTTCCTGAAAGTTTAAGCCCTTTCGGGAAACAATAACCAATAAAACCATTTTATTTACAAGAAAAGGAGAAATGAATTATGAAATTTGTATGTCAAGTATGCGGTTATGTTTATGAAGGAACTGAAGCACCTGCAGAGTGCCCTATCTGCCACGCACCTGCTTCCAAGTTCACTGTACAGTCTGCCGATAAGGTATGGGCTGCAGAGCATGTTGTAGGCGTTGCACAGGGTGCACCCGAAGATATCATCAAGGACCTTCGTGCTAACTTTGAAGGAGAATGCTCCGAAGTCGGCATGTACCTGGCAATGGCACGTGTAGCTCACAGAGAAGGCTATCCCGAAATCGGTATGTACTATGAAAAAGCAGCATACGAAGAAGCAGAACATGCTGCAAAATTTGCAGAACTCTTAGGTGAAGTGGTAACCGACTCTACCAAGAAGAACTTACAGATGAGAGTTGACGCTGAAAACGGCGCAACTGCCGGCAAAGTAGACCTTGCAAAACGTGCAAAAGAATTAAATTTAGACGCTATCCACGATACCGTCCATGAAATGGCACGCGACGAAGCAAGACACGGCAAAGCATTCGAAGGATTACTGAATAGATACTTTGGCTAAGCTACAAGCCATGCAATAAAAAAGGAGAGATTACATCGAGGGAGCTTGCTCACTAAGATGTAGTCTCTTCTTTTTTATTATACGGCGACAGCCGTCCATGAGGGGCTGCTCCGCAGTTCCCGAATGGCGCATGGCGCAGCCGTCCTGAAGGGAATATATTCACTTTCCAGTCAGCTTTTCTTTTTATATTTATTGGGCGACAGCCCATCATGAAATAGCCCGTCAGGGCTATGAATGGCTCGGCGCCGCTTGCTCACTAAGATGTAGTCTCTTCTTTTTTATTATACGGCGACAGCCGTCCATGAGGGGCTGCTCCGCAGTTCCCGAATGGCGCATGGCGCAGCCGTCCTGAAGGGAATATATTCACTTTCCAGTCAGCTTTTCTTTTTATATTTATTGGGCGACAGCCCATCATGAAATAGCCCGTCAGGGCTATGAATGGCTCGGCGCCGCTTGCTCACTAAGATGTAGTCTCTTCTTTTTTATTATACGGCGACAGCTGTCCATGAGGGGCTGCCCCGCAGTTCCCGAATGGCGCATGGCGCAACCTGAGATTACCAGGACTCAACCCCATTTTCCGCACTTGCCGGCATTTTTTTAAAGCAAATATAACAATTCTTCCATTTTGCTTCCTCTTTTTACAAATTTTTTAAAGCATAATCTTAGAATTTCTTTTTTTGCTGTTTCAAATAAGATTGGTCTTAAAGCATTTATTCACTAATCCCCTTTTTGCTTCTTGAATTTCCATTAAATTAGAAGCATTTTTCACTTATTGGAGAATTTGCTTTCCTGATTTTTCCTTCCCGAAAAGCATTTCAGACTTTTTTCGCAATTTGCTTTATCTTTCCCGCTATGCTTTAAAGCATTTTCCTCTATGTTGATTTTTTGCTTCATTTCAAACGCAATAGGATGCCTTTTTATGTCTATGCACATTTATATAATCCGCTATGGAAGGAATAAAAAGAAGGGGAACAAACTCATGTCCGTCCCCAACAAAATCAATTTATTCTTTATCTTTTGCTTTGTTAACCAATTCTGCGGTGTTTCTGCTTAATTTCATGCCCCCGGTCTTTTCTATAAAAAAACCAGCATAGCCGATTAAGACTATGCCGGTTACTGATATACCTGCAGTTAGCAGGAGCCTTTTATACGATACCGGAAATGATAAGAGTGCTGACGCCGGGGCTGACTACCCATGCACCGCTTGCCGGATCCTGGGTATAGGTGGCTGCAGGAACCGTAATCCGGCCGGCTACACTGCTGAAGGTACCGCTTGTTTCATCATACGTATACTGTGCCCCTTCTGCCCAGCCGGCACCGTTAAAGGTAACGGAGAGATTGCTGAGAATCGGGGAAAAAGTATCCAGAACCACTACACCGGCAGTAGCATCTGCAGCTGTATTTCCCATGTTCTGAATTAAGAAAGTGTAGGTAAGAGTTCCGTTTTCCGTAACAGGAACCGGGCTTACCGATTTGGTGATGGACAGGATAGGTGCTTCCTCTACAAGGATGGTTTCACTGACCGTAACCGGTGTAATACCGGTTGCGGATACAACCGCCGTATTGGTAATCCTGGAACCTGTTTCCATGGGTGCAAAAGAATTCACCTCTGCCTCATAAATAACGGTTGCATTTCCACCTGCCGGCACCGTCAGCCCGGTAACCGTAAGCGGAGAAACCGCCGCCACCGTAGGGGCAGGCTGCAAAACACCGTTTGCGTAAAATTTAACCGTTCCGGGAATATACGTTAACGGTGTCAGTGTTTCCGTGCCAAAATTATATTCACCGAGATTATCTGTAACAGTTATGCCGCTGAAAGGGACAGCTCCCGAATTTACAATACTGATGACATATGTTACATTATCATTTTGTCCGTAGGTATTGTTTACCGCTGTTTTTGTTGCCGATAAAACTTCCATAATTTCACCGACAGCAATATTGGAATTGGCTACTGCGTTGCCATATCGCAGCTGTGCCTGATTGGTAAATCGTGCCATATACTATTTCCTCTCTTAGTTAAGGTATAGTATATTATATGAAGAAATCCACTCAGGTTTCCTACAGCCGGATAAAATCAGTTAACTTCCTCCAGGGAAATATTATCTATGCACACTCTGTGCCGGCTGTCAATTCTCTCGCTGACAGCGCCTAAGCATACGCTTAAGAAAGCATCCGGATCCGTATCGCTTTCCATGGTAAAGGTGGTGCTGAAGGTCTGATAGTCAGAAGAAAGCGTCACAATGTTTTCTCCGGAATAGACCGGCCAGCCCTTGTCTTCCTTGCCCTGTATAATGACACGAATGTCTCTTTTCATATCGGATTTGGCTTCAAAGGTTAAGGTATACGTTTTTCCCTTTTCAAGAGTGATATTATTCTGCTTGAGCTGGACGTTCCAGTCACTGGCTCCGGTGTCAAGAATGGTAAAATCCATGGCATTGTCTTCTGACAGGGAATCCACCACGTAATTCGCATCTGCAGAAGTATCCACAAAAATCTCGTATCCGCTCGTCCCCGCATTGAAGCTGCCGTTCTTAATCATCACATTCTCTTCCACACGTACCTTGTCCAGATAATAATCTCCGGCACTGCTAAAACCAAATTGAAGTGTATTGGCTCCTTCTTTTCCGGAATATACAAACTTTAAGCTGTAGATATCCTGCTTTTCGGACAAAGCTATGTCATGTTCTTCCCCATTCAGAAGGACTTTCATATGGCTTCCCGCTTCCGCCTGCATTTCAAAGCTTAAGAGATATTCCGCGTTCTCCGTCAATGCCAGGTCTTTCTGCGTAACATGGAACGGGGTATCTGAATCCTTTGACATATTTACGTGAAGTCTTCTGCCGTCGCTTAACGGTGTAACCTCATATGTCACCGCATCATTTTCCGTAAAATCCCAGCTTCCGACTCTGTCGGTACCTTCCTGGAAATTTGCATTGTAAACGTAATTGCCATCGGAAAGAACAGTCTTACCGCCTGCGCTGCCAGAACCTTCCGTTGTCATCTCCAGACGCACATTGGATATAGAAATCGTTGCAGTACTATCTGTTTTACCCATATTGAATTCCAGTCGTCCGGTGGGGTCGTTTTCCGCCGTCACCGTGAAATCAAATGCGTAGCTCTGTTTTTCCTTCGTAAGAGTAAGCTCTGTATCCTCCAGATAACGGATCCATCCGGCATTGGGCGCCGTAACCGCTACCTTCATGGTGCGTTCTTCATCGGCACAGGCATCAAAGGTTACCCGGTATTCGCTTCCCTTCAGGATAGGAATATCCGGCTGTACCAGCTGGATGCTGTATTCCTCACTGCCGGCATTCGCTGTGGAGATAACAATTTCATTATTCTTAATTTCCGCATTGCCTTCTCCGCCGTTCTGCGCCATGAACTTCCAGTCTGCATTATCCGTCAAGTCCTCTGACGCAGAAAAATCTCCGTTGATGACATAGTTGCCGTTTTCATCCGGCTCTCTGTAGGTGATTTCCTTTTCCGGTTTTGTGACATTTTCGTCATATTCATCTTTCTGGTATACTCTTACATAATCAATTTCATAGGTTGCACCGGCTATATCCGTAGTTGCATCCGGATTACCGGGCCAGTTTCCGCCCACCGCCAGATTAAAGATGATATAATAGGGCTGGTCAAAAGGTGCCGGAAAAGTAATTTCCCCTAAACCCTCCGTTGCTGAGTACCAGTCATTTGCTGTGTGTATCAGATTGCCATCCACATACCACTTGATTTCCCCCGGGTTCCATTCACAGGCATAGGTATGGAATTCTTCTGCGAAATCCCCCTCGGAAAGTACATAGCTGCCCTGGCTTTCTTTGTGCGGGTTTCCATAGTGGATGGTTCCGTAGGTGGTTCCCGTATCATTACCCAACACTTCTGCAATATCAATTTCCCCGCATCTCGGCCACTGACCGTATAAATTTTCATCCGTGGGCATCATCCAGAATGCCGGTAAAAAGCCCTGGCCTTTCGGCATTTTAATGCTTGCTTCAAAGAGACCGTAAGTAAAATCATGCTTGCCCTGGGTATTCACACGTCCGGATGTGTAGGCAGTGTTACCGTTCTCATCCTTCGTTTCCACCGGCTTTATGACAAGCTTTCCGTCCTTTGTATACACATTTTCTTCCGATTTCACATAGGACTGCAGTTCATTGTTCACCCAGCCCGGTTCATGAAGCTCATAATTCCAGTCATCCTCTGAAATTCCGTCTTCAAAATCATCCTCCCATACCAGGTTGTACCCCGTCATGTCAAGGTCATTTCCCTGCACCGGTTCTGTTTCCCGGATTACCGTTTCCTGTACGGTCTCCGTATTCTCTGTCTGTTTCTCTGCTCCCTTTTCCTTGCCGCAGCCCGCTGTCATTACCATTGTAAATGCCAGAACAGCCGTCAGCCATTTTGCTGTTTTTCTTTTCATTCCGTACCCTCCCGTGGTTATACTGTTTTATCGGTTCCAGATATTTATGAGTTCCTGTAAAATCGGTTTATAATGTTCCCCGGTAATACCAAAATCCATTTCCTTATAAGTCCATGCCGCAAATCCGACGTCAAATTTGCGGAATACCTCATTCGCATCCCTGAACCAGCGAAGCGTATCCATAACCGGTGCTCTGTCGATGACTCCAAATTCACCGCAATATAAAGGTACACCTGCTTTTTTTGCCGCATCTACGGCATCCGCAATCAGCTCTTCCATGAATTTGGGTCCCATCTCACCGGAATGTGCATTGACCGCTACATTTCCCTGATACCCCAGCACTTTGGAATTTTCCCTGTAATATTCCATGGTTGCCGGATAGGAAATTTCCTTATTGGGGTCCATTGCCGCCACCCAGTATGCTTTCTGATGGGTAAACAGAAGCGGCTCATAGAAATGGAAGGTAAAAATAATATTTTCATCTTCCGGTTTTCTTAAAAATCTGACGGTTCTGGCGCTGTTCCACTGGATGCCGCCGTAGATAATCGGAGTTGTGGGTGCATACCGGCGGATTTCTCTCACTGCACGGATGATTAAATCATTCCAGGCTTCTGCCACATCCTCCTCCACAATTTCATTCAAAAGCTCAAAAGCCATGAAATCTTTATTTCCGTAGCGTTTTGCAAGCCTTCTCCACAGCGCAAGAAAGCGGTCCATCAGCGCAGGGCTCCTAAACAGACTGTTTTCCATGGTACCTGCATCGTTAAAATCATAGCCGTAAACTTTATGCATATCCAAAATCATATTCAGCTTGTTTTCCCTGCACCAGTCTGTTACCCGGTCAAGTAATTCATAGCCGCTTTCGATGGGAGTTCCATCTTCCGTTTCCAGAATATTGTAATCGACCGGCACCCGGACATGGTCAAAACCCATTTCCGCAATTCTGTCCAGATCCTCTTTATGGATAAAAGATGCCAGATGTTCTTTACTGTAATCACACTGTGATAAATATCCGCCTAAGTTAATTCCACGTTTTAAGTTCATCCTGATTTTCCTCCTTGCAATCCCTGTTTTGGATTTGTATCTTCCCTATACAAATCCGGTGGCTCTTTCATTTCTGTTTTCAGTATGTCTGAAATTCTATGGAATGAATATCGTTTTATTGCTTTTATTTATGTTTTTATGCTATCATATACTTGATATAAGGCGTTATGTTCCTTACATTTTTTACAGGGTTACAGGGAGGAAATCTAAAATGAGTATTTTCCGGTCAGACACCTCCGGACAGGCTCTTGCCTACCGGGATTTTGTGCAAAGAGAAGAGCGCTTTGTGAGAGCGCCCTATAATCCGGAGCTGGAATTTTATCAGGCCGTCGTATCCGGTAACCTGAAAAAGATAAAAGAAATGACAAAAGAAAGCTTTCTTGCTAAAAAAGAAGGCTGGGGTACCCTGTCTGCAAATCCGGTTCAGAATGTAAAGTACCATTTTGCCATTACCGCAGCCGTTATTGCCCGTTATTGTATCAACGCCGGCATGGATCTGCATGTAGCCTATAATTTAAGTGATTATTACATCTCTGCTGCGGACAGATGCCATACCCCGGAGGAAATTGCTTCCCTCCATACCCCTCTGTGTCTGGACTACACCCGACGCATGAAGGAGCTCATAAAACAGAACGTCTGCTCACAGCCGGTGGTAAAATGTATCGATTATATCTACGACCATCTGCACACCCGCATTACTCTGACACAGTTGTCAGAAATAGCCGGTTTAAGCCCTTCTTACCTGTCACGGCTGTTTCAGAAAGAAACCGGTCAGAGTATCAGTTCCTATATCTGTGAACAGAAGATCAATACTGCCAGGAACATGTTGCTGTTTTCCTCGTATTCTTCCGCAGAAATAGCCGCTATTTTAGCCTTTCCCAGCCAAAGCTATTTTTCCGGTACCTTTAAGAAAAAGACCGGCATGACTCCCTCCGACTACCGTCTTCACGGAAGGCGGCGTGAGGAAACCCTTTTATAGAAAACCAGGGCTATGATTGTCGAACCCCCTTCCGCAATCAAAAAGGTAAACCAGATAATATAGGACGGTACACCGTTACCGTGCAGCACAAGCATGGTAAACCCATAAGCTACCGGCACTACAAATAAAAACTGTCTGCATACAGAAACAATCAGGGACGGCAGACCGCTGTCCAGCGCCTGGAACACTCCCTGAAAAGCAATATTGCATCCGGCAAATACAAAGCTTAACGAAATAATACGGATGGCGCTGATGCACAGACTTTGTGTTTCACCCGAAAGGTCAAATAAAGCCGAGAACGGTGTTGCAAAGACCTCCAGAATAACAAACCCAGCCAGCATAATATATAAGGTATACCGGAGTCCGCAACGAATGGCTTTTTGCACCCGCTCTTTATCTCCCATACCATAATTAAAAGCAACAATAGGGGTAATCGCATCCCGGAGTCCGAAAGCCGCAAACAGAATAAACTGCTGGATTTTATAATAAAGCCCATATGCCGTTACCATATTTTCGCTGACCTTTACCAGAATAATATTTAGAAGATAGGTCATGACGGACATAAGCGCCTGGGCAATAATGGCCGGCACGCCAATGGCATAAATACTTTTTATGACATCCCCCGAAGGCTTAAAATATTCCTTCTTCTTTTCAATTTCTTTATTCCATTTCAGGTGGGCAAAAAGCGCCACCAGAAAAGATACAATCTGTCCGAGTACGGTGGCGTATGCTGCACCCCGTACACCCAGCCTGGGAAAGCCTAAAAGCCCATAAATCAGGATGGGGTCAAAAATAATATTACATACCGCGCCTGTTACCTGTGCGATGGTAGAATATAAGGATTTCCCGGTTGCCTGCAGCATTTTTTCCAATACCGAGAAGTAAGAAATACCAAAAGAAAAGACGCAGCATATTCTCAGGTAATCCACACCCATTTCCAAAATAAGCGGATTTTTCGTCTGGGATGCAATATAACTGCGGCAGCCAAAAATTCCGAACAGCAGAAATACTGCATAGATCACAGTTGCTAAAAATAACGTGTTGCCGGCAGCCAGCCCCGCCCTTTTACTGTCCTTTGCGCCCAGGCATTTGGCAATTAATGCATTGGCACCGACGCCGGTTCCTATTCCGATTGCCACCATAAACATCTGTACCGGAAACACCAGTGTCAGCGCATTGATGGCAGCCTCTCCGTTTTCCTGCATATTGGCCACAAAGGCACTGTCCACAATATTATAAGCAGCCTGCAGCATCATGGATAAAATCATAGGAATTCCCATGTTCAGCATAAGCTTGTTAACCGGCATTTCTGCCATCTTGTTTTGTTTTACGTTTTCCATTTCTTCTCCTTTTCCCTCGTTGTCACAACAAAAAAAACGTGCAACCCATAGTTTCCTATAGATTACACGCATTTGCTGGATTTACATCTATTATTTTTATTTTGCAGAACTCATTATAACAGAAAATACTATTTTGTGTAAAGATTTCTTTTAAAAATTTATTTTCTGAAAACTAATTTTTTTCAGCCGCCAGTTTCCGGACATACTTTTCCGGTCTGTCCAGGTCTTCCGCTATCTCCTGCATGGTTCTGCCTTTTTGCAGCCATTTTAAAATCAGTTCCCTGTCACGGGATTTTTCGCCTTCCGCTAAGCCTTCTGCCATGCCTTGCGCTTTGCCTTCTGCCATGCCTTGCGCTAAACCTTCCGCCATGCCTTGCGCTTTGCCTTCCGCTAAACCTTCTGCCATGCCGGCTGCTCTTGCCTCGGCTTCCGCCTTTTCCCTGCCTATCCGGCTCTGGAGTTCGATTTTCATTTCATACGTCATATAGTTTTCTCTCCATTCCGTATCCTGCCGGATTTTCTCCACTTCCGTCTGCAGTCCCTTGGTAAATGTATCCGTGGGATTGCCCGTCCGGAAATAATCCAGCAGGTCCGCCGCTTCCTTTTCGATTTCCGTTCTGTCGCCGCCAATGTTCACAAAAATTGTCTTTCTTTTGTCATCCAGTACGATGTCCGACTTTCCCCGGCAGACCGTTTCAAAGGTATAAATGCTCCTGTTCTGTCCGAATAAATCAAATCCGCAGATAAATATCACCATGGATTTCTGCAAATTCGTATACATCTGACCTGTCTGTATCTGGTAGTTATCCATCTGGCTGTGATAGTAGCGGCTCCGCAAAGGCAGTTCCCCGGTATTCATCACCTGCATCTCAATGTCATAGGAATTGCCGTCCACATCCTTTGCATACACGTCCAGCCGGACACCTTTTCCCAGGTAACCGGTTTTTATGCTTTTCTGCTCCTGCACGATGTACAACTCTGCAATCTGAAGCCCCGTTATCCGTTGTAAAAGCTCTTTGCAATCCTCCGGGTTCCGGAACACGGAGCAGAACATTACGTCATTGAAGATGCCGATTTTGGAAAAGTCGGTCTGTTTCCGCAGGATTTCCGCCATCTGCTCCCTTGTTACTGTAAATTTGTTTGTCATGGGTCCTCCTTTCAGGGAGGTCCCCGATGCTTCCATGCGCTCACTCATGCAGTCTGCACACTTTTGAAAGAAACCTGTTCCAAAAGCGCTGCCACTTTGGAAGAACCCCTTCCCCTGCATGACTTCCACATGAAGCTTACACAAACCTCCCTGCTTTTTAGTTGAATAAGAAATTTAAGCAGTGAAGTTTGATGAGTAAATAGAATGTATCTTTTAGAAAAATTAGAATATTAGATTGTGAACTTTCTGCTTACATGTAGTGTAACATAATGATTACGTTTTTTCAATATATAAATTACTTTTTTTAGATTTCCCATTGACTTGTAATTTAGGAACCGGCATTGTAAAATAAAGGTATGTGTAAAAAATAACAGACCTATCCGGGAGGGAAATTTATGTATCAGGATAAAAAAATCTGGGTGGGATGTGCCGGTGATAAAAAAGTGTACATCTACCCGAAAATGGCAAACCGTCATGGGCTTATTGCCGGTGCAACCGGTACCGGTAAAACAGTGACCTTAAAGGTGCTTGCCGAGTCTTTCAGCGACTGCGGCGTACCTGTATTTTTAGCCGATGTAAAGGGCGACCTCGCCGCCATGTGCCGTCAGGGTGAAGCAAACGGCTCCATAGCGGAACGTGCCGCTAAAATGGGACTTGACAAGGAGGGTTTTTCCTTTCAGAAATATCCGGTCAATTTCTGGGATGTATACGGAGAAAAAGGCATGCCTTTAAGAACGACTGTTTCGGAAATGGGTCCCCTGCTGCTCAGCCGTATTTTAGACCTGAACGATACCCAGTCCGATATTTTATCCATCATCTTTAAGATTGCCGATGATGAAGGACTGCTCTTAATCGACACCAAGGACCTGCGCGCCATGTTGCAGTATGTCAGTGAAAATACCAAGGAATACAGCATGCAGTACGGCAACATGTCTTCTGCCAGCTTAGCCGCCATTATCCGTTCCGTGGTAGCACTTGAAGGAGAAGGCGGAGAACAGTTCTTCGGCGAACCCGCCCTGAATATTGCCGACTGGTTCTCCAGAGACTGTGACGGAAAGGGCTGCATCCAGATACTGGATTGCCAAAGATTGATTAACAATCCCACCATGTACGCTACCTTCCTGCTGTGGATGCTCTCCGAACTGTTTGAACTCCTGCCGGAAGCAGGCGATCTGGAAAAGCCTAAAATGGTGTTCTTCTTCGATGAGGCCCATATGCTTTTCGATTCTGCCTCCAAGGCACTGCTCACCAAGATTGAGCAGGTGGTAAAATTAATCCGCTCAAAGGGCGTCGGCATTTACTTCGTTACCCAGAATCCCAAGGATATTCCCGGCGGTGTGTTAAGCCAGCTTGGCAACAAAATCCAGCATGCTCTTCATGCATATACCCCCGCAGAGCAGAAGGGCGCCAAGGCTGCAGCCCAGTCCTTCCGTGAAAATCCCGCCTTTAACACCTATGATACCCTGTTGGAATTGGGCATCGGAGAGGCACTTGTTTCCGTTCTGGACGAAGGTGGTGTTCCTACCATAGTAGAACGCTGTCAGATTTTGCCTCCCCAGAGTAAAATGGGCGCTTTGGATGACAGTGAACGCCAGAAAGAAATTACAGACAATCTTTTATACATCCGTTATAAGGATTTCTTTGACCGAGATTCCGCTTATGAATTTCTGCAGAGACAGTCCGCCGCCGATGCGGAGGCTGCCCAGAAAGCGGCTGAAGAAGCTGCTGCAAAGAAAGCGGCTGAAAAGCAGGCATTGGCGGAGCAGAAAGCCGCCAAAAAGCAGGCTCTTGCAGAACAGAAGGCCGCCGAAAGACAGGCTCTTGCCGCACAGAAAGCGGCCGAAAAAGCAGCCCAGAAACAGACCGCTGCCCGCAACAGAGCAGTAAAAAGCGTAGCCAGCTCGGCTGCCGGTACCATTGGCAGGGAACTTGGCAACTCCCTCGGTTCCTCTGTCGGTGGCAAATTCGGCAAAAAGTTAGGCGGAAACGTAGGCGCCTCCTTAGGACGCGGATTGTTAAGCACCTTCCTGAAGTTTTAAGAAAACGTTGCTGTGAATAATACAACGGCATAGTCTGCTGTTAACCAGACTATGCCGTTTTTTCAGCTCTCTTTTTTCTTTCTCATCCCCATCATGCACACAACGCCCACCAGCATGGACGGCAGCATAAGCACCGTCATTTCCGCAAGCCGGTTGCCGTTGTCTAAAACTCCGCCCGCATCCGTTGCCGCCGTCATGAGAAACGAACCGCTTATGTAGGCATTGTTGACCGCATGAAGAAATGTTGCCGGCCAGACAGAACCGGCTTTTTTCGTCAGGTACCATTGAATGGATCCCACACCTATACAATAGGGAATGAACACCAGAAAGCCCAGATACGGGGCTCCCGGATAATCGAGTCCGAAGGTATGTCCCTGGGCAATCATGGGAAAATGCCATACAGCCCAGACCGTACCGCCGATAAGACAGGCACCCACATCCCCAAACTTTTCCTCTAACTTCGGGTACATATAACCGCGCCAGCCCGCTTCTTCCCCAAAAGCCGCTGCGGAATAAACAAGCGCACTGACCAGACAGGCTGCCGGCAACACCACAGTCATGTGCTTCGCCGAAAAAGCCTCCGTGTGCCGCAGCCAGAGCAATCCCCATCCTGCTTCTATGTATAAAACCGGAATAAGCACGGCGAGTACATAATATTTCTTTTTGCCTGCAAAGCCTATCGCAGGCTCCATTCCATGAAATCCTTCCCTGGTCCGCAGCCTTGTCAGAAGCATTGCCACAAAAGGCACAAACATGGATAAAATAAGAACAAACTGCATCGCCATGTCTTCGAATCGGACACCCATTGTATAAGCTGCCGCATCCAATCCCCAGGTAAGTCCGAAGGAAATGCCGATATACATCCAAAATCTTTTTTTATTCATACATTTCCCCCCTTTTCCGGAATAAAAGCACACTACCCTTATAGGATATAAAATACAGGAGAATTATGATTGCCGGCATGCAGACCTCAAGCAGCTGCACCGCGTCCGTATGCCGGGTCATCCATTCCAATAGGGGCATCATACCTGCTCCGTCCTCCATCGCCGCCGGGTCAAAGAGCAGCCAGACCATCGCCGCAAAGAAAAGAAATACCATCAGTGCCGTTTTGACATACCGTGCTGCCCTGCTCCCAAAGGCAAACAGAAACGGAAATTCTACCGCGGCAATAAAAAGTGCGGAAACAACCAGTAAAAACAGCATGGTACCGATCATGGATATGTACAAAACCATATTCTCCGCCAGCTCTTCTTTCCTTATTCCCCCCAGAACAAATGTCTGCAAAACCACCAGCAGATTTGCCAGTGTATAATAATAAATCCCCATAAATGCATACTTTTCCTGCACATATTTCCTGCCTCCTGTGGGAAGGCTTAACAGAAACGTCCGGATGGAATTTTTTTCATCGGAGGCAAAAATCTTTTCCGGAATACTGATGCCGTAACAGACAGCTATAAGACCTAAAATTGCCAGGAAAAGGGCTCCGTCCATTCCATCCGGGTCCCCCCAGATGACCATACCGATTAAAATCAGCACACAAGCCGCCAGAATCCGCAGCATCCATTTCCCTTTTGCCGTGCAAAAATCCTGATAAAGAAGACCTGTCATTTTCTGCCTCCTTTCCGGTAAAACCGCACGCTGAGTCCGTAAGAAATCACATAAAAAAGCACCATTCCAACGACCTCTGCCCACAGATACCTGCTTACTATGTTCCTGCCTTCCCGGAATTTTTCCATCAGATACCGGAACAGTTCCATGCCCGGCAGAGCATCCAGCAGGGTTATGAACTTCAGGTAAAGGAAACCCACCGGCACCAGAAACAAAATCAGGCTGGCTACGGTTCCTTTCTTCTTTCCAAGCGCATAAAAAAGCGGAATTTGTATGCCACAGAACAACAACAGTACGGCTGCTATCACTAAAATTAACTGCGTCAGATTTTTCATGGACAGTTCTTCTATGCCTACCGCCCCGGCGCTGGCTGCCACAATGGCTGCCGATAAAAAAGAGCTTCCCATGCTGATGGCTCCAAATGTCAGATAAATCAGATATCTTGCCGTAACCGTATCCGCAGCTTTTACCGGCAGGGTTCTCACAACCTTTTCAAAACCCGCCTGTTCATCCATTTCAAAGCAACGCAGGGCATCCACAAAAAATCCCATGGGAATAAGCAGGCAGATGCCGATGATATAAAAAAGAATCACCGGCGCATTTTCTTCGTTGATTGCTTCTTCCACTTCCCCGGAAAGCATCCGTCCCATATTTCCGTACCGGATACTCAGTACAACTAACAGTGCGAAAATGAGTGTCGCAATGCAGACCGGTATCATGGTGCGCAGAAGTTTTTTCAGACAGCACATGTCCTTATAATACAACCCTCTCATACGCCCGCCTTTCCTGCCTCTGCAGGCTTTCTGCTCTCTGCCTCATCGGATGCTGCTCTTCCGCCTGCTCTGGCATTTTCCCTTGCTACATAAAACAGCATGATTTCTTCAAGGGTTGCCGGTTCTACCAGTGCATCGCCCCATTTTTTACGGGCTGCATCGGCGTCATTTACTAAAATTTCACAGCCGTACGCTTCCATTCTTTTGAATATGACACAATCGTCATTTATATCGTCCGACTCTTTTTTTCCGCATCGGATAATGGCATGCTCCTCTAAAATGGAATCCTTTTCCCCGGAAAGAAGAATTCTGCCCTTATCTATAAAGGTAATCTCGTCCGCAATCCGTTCCAAATCGGATATGATGTGGGAGGACAGAAAAATGGAATGCTCCTCATCCACTATGAATTCCTGGAAAATATCAAGAATTTCATTCCGCACCACAGGGTCTAATCCACTGGTGGGTTCATCCAGAATCAGAAGCTTCGCATGATGGGAAAGCGCCACCGCAATTTGCAGTTTCATACGCATACCTCTTGAGAACTTTCCGCAGGGCTTCTTTAAGGGAAGTCCGAACCTTGTCAGGTACTTTTGGAAGGCTTCACCATCCCAGTTTGCATATACATAGGACATCATCGTTGCAATCTGCTTCGGCGTCATAAACTCGTGAAATCCCATTTCATCAAAAACGACGCCTATGTCTTCTTTTATAACCTGTTCGTCCTTTTGAAAATCCTTCCCGAAAATTTTAATCTCTCCCGCGTTTAACGGCATCATGTTCAGCATAGCCTTAATGGTCGTAGTTTTACCGGCGCCGTTCTGTCCGATAAAACCGTGTATTCTGCCTGCGGTTACCTGCAAATCCACGTTTTGCAGGGCAAACCCGTCATAACTTTTATTCAGATTGTGAATTTCTATAACATTTACTTCCTTCTCACTACCCACTTTCTGCACCTCCTGATATTCTGCATTTCTTCCTCCGCAGTCATTCCTTCCCTGCAGCTATTCCTTTCCCTGCGGCTATTCCCTCGCAGCCTTTTCCGGCTGTATCTGAATTTTTACATTTCCTCCAGCAGCATCCGGAATGTTTCCACCATTTCTTCCTTGGTGAGACCGGCATCCAGTGCTTTCTGAATACCCTTGGCAAAATATTCTTCCGTTTCCGCCAGCACGCGTTCCCACAAAAGCTCCTCGTTCTGGGCTTTCACAAAACTGCCTCTGCCAGTAAAGGACTCAATGAAGCCGTCCCGTTCCAGTTCCTCATAGGCTCTTTTGGTGGTAATCATACTGATGCGAAGGTCCTTCGCCAGTGTGCGCATGGAAGGAAGGGCGTCCCCCGCCTTCAGCTCACCGCGCAAAATCATTTCGCGGATTTGCACCTCGATCTGCTCATAAATCGGGGCTCCGCTTGTGTTGCTGATGATAATATCCATGGTTTATCCTCTTACATGTTTTAATTGTATATATCGTATATATACAATATTCCTTTTATAGAATACTGTCAAGAGAAAAATACACAACAAAAAACGGCTCCCCTGTCAGGCAGTTAGCCTGGCTATGGAGAGCCGGTCTGAAATTCCGTTTTTAATTTACTTATGAATTAACATCTTGAAAGCAGGTTCGTCAAACAACTGCACTGCTTCCGACATCATTTACCTTACAGGAAGATATTACCTGACACTATTTTATTTTTCTGCACCCATTGTAAGACCATCGATGATATAATTAGAGCAAAACAAATAAACAATTATAACCGCCAGAATAGAAATTCCTACCGCAAGATACATTGCTCCGTAATTAGTTAAGTAAATACCTTTTACAAGCGAAATCAGAATTGGCATCGTATATTTTTTGGTATCTGTTATCATAATTAACGGTCCAATATAGTTATTCCAGCTATTAACGAAATTAAATATACACATTGTTGCTACTCCCGCTTTGATACAAGGTAACACAATACGGTTAAACAATCCAAACTCTGAACACCCTTCTATTCTGGCTGCCTCAAGCATGGAACTGGGAACGCCCTGTTCAATCATACCTCTTAAAAAGAAAATAGTGGAAACACTTGTAACTCCCGGGGCAAAAAAAGGGAACATAAATGTAAGTAATTTATTTACCAGTCTCAGCTGCAGACCCAGTTTGTAAAAGCCTATTATACTTACCTGTCCCGGAATCATCATAGATGCCAGAACAACCCCAAACAGAATTTTCTTCCCCTTAAAGTTATATTTGGCAAAACCAAACGCCACCAGCGCACCAAAATATCCTGATGTCAGCATAAAAATTGTCGAAACGGATACACTGTTAAAAAAACCTTTCCAGATATTTACATATTGCTGTAATTTGGCATAATTTTCACCCAGATACCTGCCGGGAAGCAAATTAAGTTTTGTAACAATTTCATAACTGGAATGCGTTGCATTTACAGTTACCAGATAAAAAGGTACAAGGGTAATTACTATTAACAAAATCAGGAAAAAATATATGATTGCTTTCTTAAGAATTCGCTTAATCATTATTGTTTCCTCCTTTCCCCTTCATAGCCTTTAACGATAATATACTCATAAGTCCGATAATCAAAAATAATCCAACTGAAATTGCTGCAGAATACCCATAATTATGGTTCTTAAATCCCTGATTGTATAAATACATTGATGCAGTCAGAATTGCCTTGTCAGGTTCTCCCGTTCCATCCGACATAGTAGATGGAACATCGAACAATTGCATTCCTCCTATAATAGAGGTTATCGTAATATAAACGATAGTCGGCTTAATAAGCGGCAGTGTAATCAGACAAAAAGTTTGTCCCTTTCCGGCTCCGTCAATCTGTGCAGCCTCAAAAAGGCTCCGGTCAATAGTGGTAATTCCGGCCATTACAAGAATTGTTGTATATCCAAACCACATCCACCACTGTACATATGAAGTCAGATTTGAAACAAATATCGGCGAATTAAAGAAGTCAAACGGCGCTCCTTTTATGTGCATTGCACATAAAATGTTATTTACAACAGACTTATTGCCATTAAAAATCAAATTGAACAACAGACCCACAGAAGCCGCCGTTACAAGATTAGGCAGATAATAAATCGCCCGGAATGTTTTCATGGCCTTAATGTGGTTCAATGTAAAAACGGCCGCAAGTAAAAGAGCCGTCAAAAGCTGTGGAATATAACTAATTATCCATATCCTTAACGTATTCCAGATACTCAGATAAAAAACCTTATCCGTTATCAGCCTTTTGAAATTTGCCAGCCCGACATATGATTCTTTTGCCAACCCATCCCATTTCTGTATACTTAATGAAAATGTAAACAGAACCGGATATAACCCCAGGAAAATAAACGTAATAAAAAATGGTACAACAAAGAGATATCCATACATGCTTCTATTATTGATACTTTTCTTTTTCATTTCTTACCTATCTCCTGCACATAAAAATCATAAGGCTGTTACACTTTCATTTCTACCTCTGTTCATGTAACAGCCCTACGCTGAATATACCTTCTCAAATAATAAATTATTCTATAATCAGTTCCGGATAATTCGTTGCAACATCATCCTTAAACTGCTGAATTGCCTGTTCCTTACTGATCTTGCCTGTCGCATAAGCCTGTGCTGCATTTTTGTAAGCAGTATTAATCTGTCCATCATATTCCGTAATTGTTACATGAGGATTTTTTTCCATAACCTGATTATAAAATGCATACAAATTCTGACCACCCAGGTTTTCCTCTCCTGCACCGTTTGCCAATGCGTCATCAGCAGATTTGCATCCAACATATTCGCCGTATTCGGATGCATAAGATGTAAGAGCCTCTGTGTTTAATGTCACATACTGAAGAAATGCCCATGCTGCTTCTTTATTTTTGCTGTCTTTGTAAATTCCAAGCCAAGTTCCACCGTTAATATAGGGATTGGGTCCTTCACAAAGTCCCCACTGTCCCATTGTATTTACAGCATTGGATTTAATTACAAATGAATATCCCCAGGTAGGTAACACATAGCAAAATACATCATCACCTTCTACACCTGCAATCCACTCGGGATCCCATTCGGATACATTCAGGTCGTAACCCTTTTCATGAATTGTTTTCACCGTATCAAGGAAATCTTCCATTTTAGGGTCAATAACCAGTTTTCCATCCACAACCCACGGCTGTTCACGATCGGATAATGCCATTAACATTACATCTTCCCAGCTTCCAAACATTGTAATACCGGCATTTTTAAAGGTTTCCGCTGTTTCCAGCATTTTGTCATAATCTGAAAAATACTCTGTAACTTCTTCCGGTTCACTGACTCCCAGTACCTTCTGGGCTAAGTCTCTTCTGTAGATAACCGAGCCGGGGGTTGTCTGCCAGCTTAATGCTCTGACAGCACCTGCATCATCTGTTCCTACATTTTTGACATAATCCCAAATATCTCCTAAGGAATCCGCCGCCTGATAGGGCTCCTGACTAAGGTCATCCCACACTCCCGCATTGACCAGATAACGCACATAGTCAGATTCTCCGGTAAAAATATCAGGTGCATCCTGTCCGCTGGAAAGTACCGGTGTAAGCTTGGACAAGAATTCTTTATTGGGAATTACTGTAATATTTACTTTGATATTGGGATATATCTGGTTAAAGCCATCTACAAATCTCTGAAGTTCCTCGCCGGATGACCATACGTTCAGTTCTGCTTCCATATTTGTATCCACTGCCGCCGTCTGATCTTTTTCTCCTGTCTGATTTGCTGATTCACCCGAACTTTCCTCTGTCGTTTTCGGGGAATCATTCCCTGTTTTTTCATTTTCTCCGGAAGCACATCCCACAAAAGTCGAGAGACACATTGTAGTTGCAACCAATAAACTTAAAATTTTCTTTTTCATGCCACGTCCTCCTTAAATGTAATTTATTTTCCTATCTATAATCATCAAAATAAATAGGTAACTATACTGTGTGCCGGCAAAGCAGTTTCCGCAATATAATCCCGATACCGTAAAACCAAGGGAAGTTCTTCTTCATTCGGATTCATCACTATTGCAACTTTACTGCCATCCGGATTAATAAATGTGCATCCTTCCAATTTATGCGTATATATGGAATTTGCAATTCTTACTGCCCCCGGCCGGACAAATTTACTAAAATGACCCATGTAATAATATGAGGATGAATAATGAATCTCCTTCGTTTCATGGTTCATCACAACCGGAGCCTCACCTCTCCATATCCCCGTACGAATGCACGGTAGTAAAAATTCTTTTTCTGTTTCGCTCAATGTTTCTTCATCACATCCGTTTTCCTCAAATCGTTTCTTAAATGCAATCTGCTCATCCATCCAGTGATCCGGATGTCCCGTATCATCCAGAATCATATTCCAGTCAACCCATCCGCAAGCCCAGTGATTTAAGTTTCCGATTATGTCATGTGCATATTTTTCGCCGGTATTATAAGCAGCACGTTTTTCTTTTCCTACGCATGCCTCCGTTGCCAGAATCAATTTATCCGGATACATCTGGTGAAATGCTTCCAAAGCTCCGAAATGATCTCCGACATACCAATGGACTGCCATGCCATCCAAAGCTTCTCCGGCTTCCTTGGATGATAATACCTCCAATGCACGGTCAAATGCCCTCTCTTTATTGTGGTCCCAGAATAAAACCTTTTTATCCGGCATTCCTGCTTTGCACAATGCCGGTTTTAAATAGTTCTGTGCAAATTCGCGTTCCTCCTGTGCCGTATAATAGCAGGACTCCCATCCCATTTCCGCGTGTGCTTCATTCTGAACCGTAATTCCCCAGACCGGTATTCCTTCTTTTTCATATTCCAAAAGAAACTTAACAATATAATCGGCCCATACCTGCCTGCAATCCTTTCTGAGATATCGTCCCTTATCCATACGTCCATTTGTTTTCATCCATCCCGGAGGACTCCACGGCGAAGAAAACAAGGTCAAATCATCGCTAAGTGTCATTGCCTGTTTTATCATGGGTATTACATCTTTTCTGTCATGTTCAATGTTAAAGTCGTGTAAGTCCCAGTCATTCTCCGTGTTATCGTAATTGTAAAATTCCGTCGAAAAGTCACAACTGTTAATAGTTGTCCGGCACAGACTATAGCCAATTCCTTCTTTGGAATCAAAAAAGCGTTTCATCACTTCATTTCTTTGTGCTTCATTCATTTTCAACAGATTTACTGCACTTGCTTGCGTCATCGCACCACCGAATCCAAGGATTTTCTGATATCTGACCTGATCATAAATATTGAAAATATTCGCTTCATTAGCTTTATAACCTTCCTTATCCGGACCAAATGACAATGGTGTTTGTTCTTTAAGCAACTGATTTTGATTATAATTTGTCATATAGACTTTGATTATTTTGTTCATATCAACCTTCCTCCTCTCTTTTTATTCTGCCGTGAAAACGTCTGCGATTAATCCGGCAAATTATTTCCGGATTAATTTTGAAACTACGGTTTTCATCCATCAGTCCGTTAATTTCCTGTTGTACATCTGTTAATTGCGTATAGCAATAACCGGATAACCAGGGAATGCTTCCCAACGCTGTTGTTATGGAATCATATCGTTTTATGAATTCTTCCTCACTTTGAACTTTTTCTCCATATCCCCAGCCATCCTGGTTATTCTGAAAAGCAATCCCTCCATATTCAGTGACCATAATCGGTTGTCCCGTATAATGATATCCCTGTGCAAAAGCCGGTTTTATCAAATTATGATAAATCTTTCCTTCCAGAATATCTTCCATATGGTTTTCATATCTTTGCAGAAAAGCATGGGCATCTTCCTCATAATCATGAAGAGTAATAATATCGGAAACGGTATGTTCCCAACCGTCATTTGCTATAACCGGTCTGGTTGCATCCAATGCCTTAATTGTGTGATATACCGCCTCCGAAAGGTGTTGCTGCTTTTTATCTGAACCTATTTCGTTAATTCCCCACGATTCATTAAATGCTGTCCATACAATAACAGAAGGATGATTATAATGTTGTTCAACAATTTCAACGCACTCTCTTACATAATTTTCTACTTCACGATCACCAAAATAATATGCCGACGGTAATTCGCACCACACCAGAAGTCCCAAAACATCGCACCAATAATAGTATCTGTCATCTTCAATTTTCTGATGTTTTCTTGCTCCATTAAATCCCAGCTGTTTGGTCCTGATAATATCTTCCTTTATTGCATGCTCTGAAGGAGGAGTCAGACCCGTATTTTTCCAATATCCCTGATCCAGAATTAATCTTTGATATAACGGTTCCTGATTCAAAAGAATATTTCCGTCTTTAATACAGATTTCCCTCATTCCGAAATAGGAGTATATCTGATCACATTGCTGTTCATTCTGATACAATGCAATCTCCATATCGTATAAGTACGGATGTTCGGGCGTCCAGTAATGAATTCCTTCAAATTCTGTGTCTTTGCTTATCTCTGCAATATTAATTCTTGTATGAGTGTGATATAAATCAACCGGAATCTCTGTCATGGTTAATTCCCTGCCCTGAAAGAATACCCGGATCTGTGCACGAAGCCCGTTTCCTTCTCTCATACCTGACACATCAAAATCCAGATCCAGCGATTTATCACGTATATCCGGTACTGTTTTAATGGACGTTATGTGAATTTTATTAACTTTTTCTAACCATACACTTTTCCAGATTCCTGTGTTTTGTACATACCAGCAGCGAAAGCTTTCATTTCTCCATCTCTGTTTTCCTCTTAATTGCGCCGGATCAAAACTATCTTCTGATTTAACTACAATTTCATTTCTGTCTTTTAGTGTATCTGTAATATCAAAACTAAATCTTGCATATCCGCCTTTATGCTCTCCCACACAATGTCCGTTCACCCAGACTGTGGTTTTATAATCACAGCCTTCAAAATGAAGTATGAGTCGCTGATCCTGTTCCAATTCCTGCTCCAGTTCAAATATGCGGGCATACCATAAACAAAAATGTGCTTTCTTTTCGTTAATTCCACTTGCTTCTGTTTCCGGGGAAAACGGAACACATATTATCTGTTCATCAGAAAAACCTTCATACCATTTCTCTGCGTCACCCTTTTGATAATCATCAAACCGGAATTTCCAATTACCATTTAAGTTTTTCCACGAAGTCCGTACCATTTGCGGTCTCGGATAATCTTTTATATACGCTGCCGTTTGTGTTTTCATATTTCCCTCTTTTATATTAGTGATGTCGTTGCTTTATAAGACAATTTTACCATTTTCCACCCTGAAATCAACTATATTTGTATCGTTTTATCCTTTTTTTGCAAAAATAAGCCATGAATTTGGGTGTTAGTATCAGTACTACTGTTGTATATTTGTAAAAAACAGTGATATAAACAATATTGTTCATATCACCGCTCATTTCACTATTCGAAGTACTCTACTCCCATAACAATATCCTGGGCATAGTCACCATATGTTTTTCCAAAAAGATTGAATCCTCCCACATATGCAGCATCCGGTTTATTACATATCTCAAACTCCAGGTACGGCTTCTCTTCCATATGAAGATTATGTACAGTAACTTCCGAATATTTCCTACCGTTAATCCAAGTTCCCTTAGAGTTTATTTCTATCCCCACCATAACACCATATTGTGTTGATCCATCCTCCCATATTGCCGGATTCTGACGTCCGCGCCGATTTCCGTAATCACCATTTGAACGCCATGTGCCAACTTCTTTTTCATTGACCTTAAAAGTAATATCTGATTTCCAGTCTTCATGGTAATTGGGTGCTTCCGAACAAATTTCCAATGTAAACATAAGTTTTACCGGATTGCTATTCTGCGGAAGCGTATTGGGAAAACGATATTTTATGAATCCTGCAGATGTCCACAAAATTCCGGCATGAATACGGTTCGGAAGATAGAACGATGAAACCTTATCTTCCACTCCGATAATCCCATTCTCTCCGGCTATTCCACAAGTTGGAAATACGGAAAAATCATAATATCCGCCAATAGGCATTTCATAGCTAATATACTTATTTATATTACTGTTTTTCTCATATGCACTGATATTAATATAATCCGTTTTCCTTGTACATAGCTTTAATGTTCCCCTGTTTCCCGGCCTTTCTTCAATATTTATCAGATCCGCCTCCTGAAGCACTTTAATATGAAATGTTACACTTGACTGCGGTATATGCAGTTTATCAGAGATTTCGCTAATACTTAACCCTTTATTTTCAATTAATTTTAAAATATCAATTCTTGCCGGTACCGACAAAGCCTTGCATATCATACAGAGTTCTTCTTTTTTTCCAACATCAATATCAATGATTCTGGACATGTTCCCTTTTCCTCTTATCACCGTTATTCGTTTCTAAACTTCTTTCCAGAATTATAGCACACGTTTTATAATTTATGTACAAATTCTTTTACAAGGATCTTCTCCAACTCTCCAAGACATGTAATAGACAGGCACAACAAAAACCGGCTCCCCGGTCAGGCAATAAGCCTGGCTATGGAGAGCCGGTCTGAAATTCCGTTTTTCATTCACTTCTGAATTAACATCTTGAAAGCAGGTCTGTCAAGCAGCCGCGCTGCTTCCGACATCGTTCGCCTTACAGGAAGATAAACTTTGCTACGAACAGAAGTGCTAAAATGTACATAAGCGGTGTAATCTTCTTAGCCTTGCCGCATACGAGGTTAATAACCACATAGGAGATAACGCCTGCTGCGATACCTTCGGAAATGCTGTAGGTTAAAGGCATGAAAATCAGTGCCAGGTAAGCGGGAACTGCTTCTGTGAAGTCGGAGAAATCGATGTCCACTACTGCGGAAATCATTAAGAAACCGACGAACAGAAGAGCGGGAGCTGTTGCAAATCCCGGAATAGCAATGAAAATCGGGGATAAGAAGATAGCTACCAGGAATAATAAACCGGTTACGATGGAAGAAAGACCGGTTCTGCCGCCTTCTGCCACACCTGCAGAGCTTTCTACGAAAGTAGTGGTGGTGGAAGTACCGAGTACGGCACCTGCGCTGGTTGCGATAGCATCTGCCAAAAGAGCTTCCTTGATGCGGGGCAGCTTGCCGTCCTTGTCAAGCATGTCTGCCTTGTTTGCACAACCGATCAAGGTTCCGAGAGTATCGAAAATATCTACAAACAGGAAAGAAAATACAATGGCAATAAAGTCAAAAATCTTAAGTCCGTTGAAGTCAGCCTTAAAACACTGACCAAAGGTGGAAGAAATCGCACCTAAATTAAAGCTGCTCCATGCAGGAATTAAAGAGTAGTAACCTGCTTCGGGAACCACGGTGTAAATACCGGTAAACTGGCAGATAATACCTAAAATCCAGGTTGCGAAGATGCCGATCAGGATAGCGCCGCGAACCTTCTTTACATATAAAATTGCGATGATAAAAGTACCGATAATCGCAAGCAGTGCGGAAATACCGACGGTGTGGAAATCCTGTCTGAAATCAACAAGTGATACCAACGTTGTAGAGTCCACAACGATTTTACCGTTCTGCAGACCGATGAAAGCTACGAATAAACCGATACCAACAGAAACGCCCTTCTTAAGCTGAAGCGGAATGGCATTGAAAATAGCCTCACGCACATTGGTAAGTGACAGTACAATGAAAATGATACCTTCCACAAATACGGCAAACAGTGCAATCTGCCAGGAATATCCCATGGAGCCGCATACCGTATAAGCAAAATAAGCATTGAGTCCCAGTCCGGGTGCCAGTGCAAACGGGTAGTTGGCAAGCAGCGCCATGGCAATGGTTCCGATAAAGGAAGCTAACGCCGTAGCAATTAAAACTGCCTGTGCGTCCATGCCGGATGCGGAAAGAATGCTGGGGTTTACCGCCAGGATGTACGCCATGGTCATGAAGGTAGTAATACCTGCCACAACCTCGGTACGGACGGTGGTTTTGTTTTCTTTGAGTTTAAAGAATTTTTCTAACATAAGTACCTCCCTCTTTTTTAATAAAATACTATTTTATTATATTTTTATTGACATGAAAAAGCAAGGATAAGTTACCTTGCTTTCCATGAACCTGCTATTTATATATCATATCGAAAAGTCTAAAACGCCGCATCGGACACATCAAAGGGATTTTCTTTGCCTTCCAGTGCGTACCGGCAGCCTAAAATGCTGTTTTTCACCATGTAGTCAATGGCTTCTTCGGTGTAAAATGCCGTGTGGGGCGTTACGATGACATTGGGGAAGGAACGCAGCACCGCCAGTTCCTCGTTGTGCATGGGCTTGCCCACCAAATCGTAATAATAAAGGTTGGACTCATTTTCGATAACATCCAGACCCGCTGCTCCGATTTTTTCGCTCTCCAGTCCCTTAATCAGGGCTTCGGAGTCAATCAGGTTGCCTCTGGCGGTGTTGATGATAATAACGCCGTCCTTCATTTTCGCAATGGTGTCCGTATTTATCATATGGAAGTTTTCCGCCGTGGAGGGCATATGCAGGGAAATAATGTCGCTTTCCTTATAAAGTGTGTCCAAATCCACGTACTCCGCATATTCTGCCACTTCCTTGGAAGGGTACAAATCAAAGGCAAGCAGTCTGCAGCCAAAGCCTTTCAGATGTTCCAGCACGGTGCGGCCGATTTTGCCGGTACCGATAACGCCCACGGTGGAATTGGAAATTTCCACGCCGATTTTGCCGGGCAGTGTGTAATCCTGCACATCCGCACGCATCATAATGGGCTTCATTTTCCGGCAGCACATCAGCATCAGCATGATGGTGTAGTTGGCTACACCGTTGGGCGGATAAGTGGCGTTGCAAACGGTAATACCTAATTTGCCCGCTGCCCTTCTGTCCACATGGTCAAAACCAACGGTACGGGTGGAAACGCATTTTACGCCGCATTCCTTCCAGATAGTCAGAATTTCTTCGTCCACAGGGGTGGTAATAATGCTGACGGCATCGTAGCCTTCTGCCAGTCTTGCATTCTCCGGTGTGGGTTTGTCCCCCACCGAAGCATACTCAACCTGCATTTCCCTGCTCCATTTTTTAAAAAATCGTTTTTCGTCAAACTCTCTTAAGCTGTATACAAATAATTTCATGTCCGTGCCTTTCCGGAAGCCCCGGATTGCAGCATCCGCAGGCAAAACCTGTCATCTGCCTTTTTCTGCAAATTTACCTTTAGGAAAAACGGAACCACTTAAAGTCAAACTGGCAGCCGGGCAGGAAAATAAATCCTACCTTTGTCATGCCCGTTACCTTTTCAAGCGGGAATGTTACTTCCGTATATTCCTCACTGTGCGGGAACTCCACAATCTGATTTACGGAGCTGCCGTCTTCTTTGAAGAAACGGATATGAATAGTATTGGATGAAAGAGGGGTACGACCGCAAACAGTCACTGCCTTTACACCTTCTTCTCCGAAATCCATATTTTCATATTCCATGGAAACATTGTTGCCGATGCCTTCCACGGCATCCGCGGTCTCCTTGTAGGTATCTCCGTACAAGTTATTGTATTCCAATGCACCTATTTTTTCAAATGCTTTCTGAAGCTTTGTAAATACAAAGCCCTTGATAAAGTAGCGCTGGTTGTTTGCCACGAGAGTCAGGGTGGTGATGCCCTTTAACCGGCGGTTCAGCTTGTAGGTCTCCGGCTTGTATACATCCCAGGTGCTGGGCTTCTGGTATACCAGGTCGCCCACTAATTCGCAGCCCTCTTCTCCGGGCACGCCTTCATAAATCTTTAAGTAATGAGGGTCACCGCTCTGGGCAAAAATAGGAAGCGTAATTTCGTCGGAACCGAATTCGCCGAAGTCCAGTCCCTTGTATACAATAACACTTTCCCCTTCCTGTGCGGTTGCCACGCTCTTTTCGGAAAATCCGCCGATATCGCCCTTAGAGTCGGCATAAAGAGCTCCGGCAATCAGTTCATAGGGATTTAAGTAAGCCTCACCCAGTCCGCTGATGGAGAATTCCATCTGGGACAAAAGCTTTACGTTTTCCGTACCGTTTTTCACAGTGGCACGCAGACGGAATGCGCCGTCGCCCTTTGCCCTGATGCAACATTTTGCAGCCAGAACTCTGTGAGTATTGGACTCAGTCAGACGCTCCGCCTCACTTACAGGAATTTCTTCCAGTTCTGCCAGATTGGAAACAATGCCCGCATCGTTGGTTGCCGTAAAACTTACTTCCTTGCAGGAAACATCCGCCGGATACAGATAAGCCTTCACTACCATTTCCGTTTTATTTTCATCAAAGGTCTGACCCTCTTCTGCTACAATTTCAATCTTTCTTACGGGCACAAGGGGCTCTCCCTCTGCTGCCAGCGCGCTGCCGGTAATGAGAGGAACCTTCTTATTTTCCCAAACAGGAGCTTCTGCTTTTTCCGCTGCCTCGTCCGCATAAAGGGTAATCATGGCAGGTGCAATTTTGCCCGCCTCTCCCAAATGCTTTACGGTAACAAAAATTTCACCGGGCTCGTTCTTTGCTGCAATCACGGCTAAAAGCTTGCCGTTAAACAGCTTTCTCCGGGTGCCCTTGTAGGAGTCGTAGTCCGTGCTGTCGCCGTTGTCCAGACCAATCAGACGTCCGGCGCCGGTAACTTCCACTTCCACGTAGTCCATGGCGTTTTCTACCGGGTTGCCGTCCTCGTCGCGGGCGGAAATTTCCACGAAAGCAAGGTCCTTACCGTCTGCCACAATATGGTCAAATTCCGGTGTTACCTCGATTGCTGCAGTATTGCCGAAGGATTTATGCACATCCTCTGCCACCACGTTGCCGTTTTCATCATAAGCCACCGCACGCAGGCTTCCCTTGTGGAAAGGCACCCGGAAGCTGGGAAACAGCTCCTGTCCGTGCGCATGGTCGATTTCTTTTACGCCGAGAGATTTCTCATTGACAAATACCTCCACCTTAGGCGCGTTGCTGCATACCCGTACGTCCACCATCTGACCCTCGTTGAAGTCCCAGTAAGGAAGCACATGCACCATGGGACGCTTTTTATAATCCGTCCATTCTGCCTGATACATATAGAAGACATCCTTCGGGAAGCCTGCCGTATCAATCAGACCGAAATAAGAATTCTTTGTCTTGTAAGGGGTAGGCTCGCCGATATAGTCAAAGCCCGTCCACAAAAACTGTCCTGCCGCAAAATCCCTGTCTCTGTCTACGGAAATACAATGCTCCACTGTCTTGGCTGCCCAGCTCGGACGGCTGTTGCCAAGGGAAGAACACTGCTCGTCTTCTTCCGTTAAAATCGGCTGGGAAAGCGGGAAATGGTAAACGCCCCTGCTCTGTACGATGGAGGAAGTTTCACTTCCGTAAATCACCCAGTCGGGATGTTCTTTATGGTGTGCATCATAATGGTTGTCGCCGTAGTTGTAGCCAGCCAGCTTTACAATATCCGCACAATTCTGCGCGCCCTGCCAGGGCATATAATTGGAACCTATGGTAACTCTTGCATTTTTCTTGGGGTCATGGACAAGCACATCTCCCATCAGTCTTTTCGTCAGACCCACGCCTTCTGCTTCATGGGTATCGTGAATTTCGTTACCGATACTCCACATGATAACGGAGGGATGGTTTCTGTCCCTGCGAATCCAGCTTGCCACGTCCTTTTCTGCCCATTCATCGAAAAATCTGGCGTAGTCGTATTCGGTCTTGGGCTCCATCCACATATCGAATGCTTCCGAAACAATATACATACCCATGGTATCCGCTAAATCCATCAGCTCCGGCGCCGACATGTTGTGGGAAGTACGGATGGCGTTGACACCCATTTTCTTTAAGGTTGCAATCTTACGCGCCATGGCTTTTTTATGGAATGCCGCACCCAAACAGCCCAAATCGTGATGTTCGCAGACACCGTGCAGCTTTACCCGTTTACCGTTTGCCACAAAGCCCTGTTCCGGGTCAAATACAAAATCACGGAAGCCGATGTTATATTCTGCCTTATCTCCGTTCTCCAGAGCCACGCTGACATGGTAAAGTACCGGATGTTCGGCATCCCACAGTGCGGGCTTTTCAATCATGGCTTCTCCCATAAGAAGCTGTTTTTCCGCATTCCAGGTAAGGGTAAAGGTTTTCACAATCATTTTGCCCTGGGAAAGAACCACCTTGGCGGTCAGGTCGGAAGCCTTGCCGCTGCCGTTTCCTGCTCCCTGCAAAGCAGCCTCTGCGTCACTGTCTGCTTTTGCAATGCCGGAAGCCTCTGCGCCATTGCCTGCTTTTGTCATGCCGGACACCTCTGCATCACTGTCCGTTTTTGTCATGCCGGACACCTCTGCATCACTGTCCGTTTTTGTCATGCCGGACACCTCTGCATCACTGTCCGTTTTTGTCAAACCGGAAATCTCTGCCTCAATTTCCAGTTTGAAGTCGTCCCCGCATTTTTTTGTGGCAATGTAAACACCGTCAGAAGTCAGGTGCACCACGGGCGCTTCCCTGAACCATACGTTGCGGAAAATACCTGCGCCGGAATACCAGCGGGAGTTGGGCTCATGATGGTCAATGCGCACCATCATCGTATTTTCCCCATCCTTCAAAAGATTTGTCATATCGAATTCAAAGGTGGAATAACCATATTTCCACTCCCCTAAAAGGGTTCCGTTTATGTAAACCTTAGAGTCCATATACACGCCGTCAAAACGGATGCTGTATACCTTTTCCGCATCCTTTTTCACGGTAAACTTCTTCCGGTACCAGCCGGTGGATGTTTCATACAGATTTAAGGTGTCGTAAATCAGCCAGTCGTGTGGAAGGTCCACTCTTTCAAACTTATCCTCATAAGCAGAGAGTTCCTCCAGCCCCGTCCCCAAAGGTGTCTTTGCAAATTCCCATTGATTTGTAAATAATTCCATATCTTCTCCGTTCCGAAGCCCGCACCGCCGTCCGGTTCTGCCGTCCGATTTTCCGCAATCTCCCCTGCACCGCCGCAGAAAAGGCTTCTATGTTGCTATGATATTTTATTTTAAGTGGATAACCGTAAATCCGCAACCGATTAAATTGCAGATATAATGTACTATTTTGTATAGATTTCCATACCGGTCTGACTGCAATATCTCCGCAGGCTTTACTGATGTTCGATAAAGAAGTAGTAGAAGTGTAAAAATTTTGCCGTTCCTATCCGGCACTTGCGCATTGTGTCGGACAGGTCGGGCGGTTATTCGGGCAAGTCCACCTTGCCAACAAAAGAATAATAAATCTCAATGTCCTGCCTACGGGTCTTGTTCTCGTCATAGCTGCACTCATGCACAACGATTTTCTCTACAAACTCACGCAAGAGGGTGTGGGTCAGTTCTTCAAAGTTCATGTGCTTGCGGACAATGTTCATAAACTTTTCTGCGTTTACGGTGGCTTCCTGCGCTTTAGAAAGCTCCGCCTGTATTCTGGCAACACGCTCTTTCAATTCCTGCTGTTCGGCTTCATAGTCTGCCGAAAGCTCCGTGAAACGCTCGTCTGATATGCGCCCGGTCACGCTGTCCTCATACAGTCGCTTGAAGATAGCGGATAACTCGGCTATGCGTTTCTCGGCGGCTTCCAGTTCCTTTTTCTTGGCGGCGTTCCTGCGCTTGCCCCCGTCCTCGTTCTGCTCAATCAAGAGCTTCATAAACCGGGCTTCATGCTTTGCCGCATAGCTGGTCACTTTCCGCAGATTGGAGAGTACGCCAGCGGTCAAGAGGTCGGTGCGGATAAAGTGCGCCGTACAGTCATGGGTGCGTTTCTTGTAGTTGCCGCAGATATAACAGTCCTGCTTGCGCTTGTCCGTCTGGTATCGCTGCTGATACATGACACTGCCGCAGTCCGCACAGAACAGTATGCCGGAGAACAAGCCCACTTCATCATAGCGGTTGGGGCGTTTGCGCTGCTTGCGAAGTTCCTGCACCCGTTCCCATGTCTGGGTGTCTATGATAGGCTCGTGGTGGTTCTCGAAAATCACTTGCTTTTCCAGGGGATTTTCTACACTGTGCTTGACTTTGTAAGAGAGCTTTTCTGTCTTGAAGTTTACCAGACAGCCTGTGTATTCCCGGTTTTCAAGGATATGCACAACGGTATTGGTCGCCCACTTGCACTCATAGCCGGGGTGGTAGCGGCGGGTGCTGCCCGTCCTGCGGTATTCCAGCGTCCCCGGCGTGGGGATTTGCTGCTCTGTGAGCATACGGGCTATCTTAGTCGGACCGTTCCCGGCAAGGCAGAGGTTGTATATCTGCTTGACTACGGGTGCAGCTTCCTCGTCAATAATGAAATTTTCGTCCTCGTCCATGAGGTAGCCATACACAGGCTTGCTTGTGATGGGCTTGCCACTCATGCCTTTTGAGCGTTTTACTGCTTTGATTTTCTTGCTCGTATCTCTCACCAGCCATTCGTTAAAGATATTCCGCAGCGGGGCAAAGTCATTGTCGCCCTGTGCGCTGTCCACTCCGTCATTGATAGCGATGAAGCGGACACCTTTCTGTGGGAAAATCATTTCCGTGTACATTCCCACTTGCAGGTAGTTTCGCCCTAACCTCGACATATCCTTTACGATAACTGTCCCGACTTTTCCGGCTTCAATGTCCGCAAGCATGGCTTGAAAACCGGGTCTTTGAAAGTTCGCACCAGAATAACCGTCGTCCGTGTACCAGCGCAGATTGGAAAAGCCGTTCTGCTTTGCATAGGTTTCAAGAATACGCTTCTGGTTGGAAATGGAATTGCTCTCGCCTTGCAGCTCGTCCTCATGGGATAGTCTTGGATAAAGGGCAGTGATTTTCTGGGTGGTCTGTCTTAACATAAAATCCTCCGTTTCCGACAGCCAGCCCCACTATTCCGTATTTCGATTATACCACATGGGGCGGCTGTCTGTATAGCGGCTTCTGCTTCTTTACCGCCCGGTAAAATGACGATTTTTCTGTGCGGCTTGTAGCGTTAAGGCGAAAGCTGGGCTTTGTGTCCTGCGGCGGCTTCCGCCTCCAGCACTTTCATCATCTTATCGGCTGCGGTGTCGGTGGTATCTTTCTTGAAAAAGCCGGAAACGACAAGGACGGTGTTGCCCATGCGGATCTCTGTCACGCAGTCCGGGCGGCGTTCCGGGGTGGTGTTCTGCTTGTTCTCTGCCATAGGCAACTCCTTTCATTTCATCTCGTCGTCGCAAAGTCCATTCGGCTCCGTTTCCCGCTGGAGCGGAAAACTACGCTCATTTCCTTGCTCCTCCTCTCCCCGCAAAGCCTTACGGCTTTGTGGGGCCCCCATTAGCTTTTTCAGCCTGTTCAGCTTGGCTTGCGCCGTTTCCCGGCGAAAGTTCTCACCCGTAAAGAGGATAGGGGCGCACATTTCCAAAAGGCGGTCATAAATCCGGGCATGGGCGGTGTCCAGCGGATTTTGCAGGCTGTCCAATGTCAGATTGGTGGTGACGATTAGGGGCTTGCGGCTGCGGTAGCGGCTGTCAATCACATTGTAGACCTGTTCTAAACCGTACTCTGTGCCGCGCTCCATTCCAAAATCATCAATGATAAGCAGAGGAAATCGGCAAAGACGCTCGATATACTCGTTGCGCCCCCCAAAGCTGGCGGTCAGGTCATTCAAAATCGCAGAAAAATTCGTCATGCGGACAGCGACTTCCTGCTCCATGAGGGCATTAGCGATACACCCGGCAAAATAGCTTTTTCCTGTGCCGACCTTGCCCCATAGCAGATAGCCGATATTTTCCTCGCGCATGATTTCCCAATGCTCCACATAGAAGTGTGCAATCTCCATTTGCGGGCATTTCCCGTTGTCATTGGCGAAAGTCCATTCCTGCATGGTGGGATTGGTAAATCCCTGGCGTTTCAAGTCCTCCACGGTATCAAGGTGCTTTCTGCGCTGTTCGGCGGTTTCACGCTCCAAACGCTTGGCTTTCTGGCAGTCACATTCTGCCGGGTGGCGGTCACGCCCAAACGGGGCGGCTTGCTTTTCCGGGAAGTAGGCTTCTTTCGGGGTGCGGCACTTGCCGCAGTAAAGCAGCCCGTCCTCGCCTGTGTAGTCCTCCGGCTCTGCGGTAGTAGTCATCATATTCAAAACGGTATCGGTAAAAAGTTCAGTCATAAACTCTCGCCCTCCTTAAAGGTGTAATCGGGTATGCCTTTTTTCGGCGGTTTCTTGGCTTCGTCCTCCTGCGCCCACTTGTATATCGTGGCTGCATGGCTACGGTATTTCGTTCCTTTGGACGCTATATGAGTAGATAAGCGGTCAATATAATACTCCCATTTGTCGGGCAGTTCCGCTTTCAGCTCGTCCAGTTCCGTATCGGAAAGAAAAACATTGTTGTATCTGCCATAGCGGCGGGCGGGGGCTTGTCCCTTTAACTCTCCCTCTTTTTCTAACTCTATATCTATCTCTTTCTTTATCTCTATCTCTGGTGGACGAATGTCGGACAAATGTCCGCCATTTGTCCGCGGCGGCAAAAGCGCCTTGTTTTCAAGCCTTGCGGCGCGTTTCCGTTCCGCTTCGGTAGAGGATTGACCGATCATCAGCTCAATGTCGGTCATATAAAGCAGCCCGCAGTCAAGCTGCTCCACAAGCCCTAACTGCTGGAAGATGGCTAACGCCCGTTCCACCGTCCCGATTTGGTGACGGGTCAGCGTGGCTATCATCTGGGCGGTATAGGGGATATGCTCGTCAAGCTGTAATCTGCCGCCATTTTTCAGCGATTTTAAGTACAGCTTCAAGAGGATATTGGAATACAAAATCCCGTCTTTCATGTCCTCTAACAGCACAATGGAATCGCTGTCGAAGAAGTTTTCTTTCAGTTTGAGGTAGTAATATTTGCGGTTATCTGCCATTGGCGGTGTCCTCCCTGTGTTTCCATCTCTTAGAGAAATACCGGGGGCAGAGGACGATAATCGCCCGGAAGCTCTGCTTGCAGCCGTGTGTGCAGCCCCGGCAAAGGTCATTGTAAGTAATACGGTTTCGGTGGTTGAGGAAAAAGCTCCATTCCAACCGCCGCTTTTTGCTCATGCGCGGCATTTCTCGCTCCTTTCTGCCGCTTCCGCTGGTATAAGCGGATAGGTCGGTAAAAATGTTGTTTCTCGGTATCATTTTCGGGGATTTCCTGCGCTGTATGCCCCGTTTCAAAGGTGGGTAGTATTGCGGATAGGGTGCAGGGCATATCCCCGTTTTGGTATCGTTTGGGGCGGTTTTTAACGCTCCTGTTCGTGTGTTTTCTCTCTGTCTTTCTCGCCTTGCAGGATTTGGGAAAGATTGCTTTTCACGGTATGCAGCTCCTTGACGCGGGCTTTTTTCTCCCGGTATTCGTTGTAGTGGGCGTTCTTTTCGGCGGTAAGCTGCTCGATTTCCGCTTGCAGCGCCTTATGACTTGGCAGCTTGGAAACGCCATGCGCCCGGAAATAACGGGCGGCTGCGTCCGCTATGATAAAATCGCTTTCGTACCGTTCCCGATAGGTGCTGCGGGCTTTCTCCGTTTTCTGTGCTTTCAGACCATCACGGGCAGGCTTGGTCTTGGCATAGGCAATCACCTGTGTCTGAAGCTCTTTTTTCTCCCGGATAGCAGCGTCCAGGGCTTTCAGCTTGGCGGTGCTGTCCTGTAAATCCGCATTGGCAGATACAAGGGCTGCGTCCAGTTCCTCCGGCGAATAGCCGTACTGCCCGTAGGCGGCAACGGTAGCCGCCATTTGTTTCAGATTGTGGACTGCCGCCCAGCGGTCATATCCCACGCCTTTTCCCTCCGCTCGTTTTGCCGCCCGGTCAACCATACGCTGAATACCGTCCTTTTCCGGGGCGGTTTGGACAGCTTTTTTACCCTGCAAACGCTCCTTTATGCTGCGGGGATATTCGGGTATGGCTGCGGTCTGCTCGGCGGTTCTGTGGGCATTCTGTTCCAAAAGGGCAAGAACGGCGGTGCGGTCAAAATCGTCGCCCAGCTTGCGGGCGGTAATGGGCTTTGTCCTGTCCGGCGTGAGATAGGATAGCCGCCCCCGGCTCTCCTTGACGGTCACGCCCTGCTGCAAAAGAACGGCGGAGAACTCGTCATAGCTGGCGGCAGAGGACAGCGCGGCGCGTATGGTCTGCCGCAATTTTTCCTTGTCTGTTTCAAACTTCGTGGGCTTGGCTGGCTGCTCCTCGGCTGGTAAGGCGGCAGCTTCCTTGTCCAGCTTTGCCTGTCCTTTCCGCTGCGCCCAATACTCGCGCTCGGTAATGCGGTTCTTGCTGCCATGCAAAAGGTCGATTTGATAGAGATTTTCCCGGTGGCACAGCTCCATGACTTCGGCTTTGAAGTATTCCATCGCCGCGTCTGTGCAGCGGTGCTTGCACCCGGCGCGGGTGTCCGCCGGTCTGTCCATGTAAGGCAGGAACGGAACTTCCGCTATCCGCAGAGAATTGATAACGATATGCACATGGATATTTCCGCTGTGGTTATGTCCGTCCGGGTGGGTGCAGACAATGGCTTGGTGTCCGGGAAACTGTTTCCGGCAAAATTCCTCGCCCAACGCCTGCGCCCGGTCTACGGTCAAGCCGTTGTCTACTGCGTCCCGTGGGTCAAAGCTGATAATGTAGTGGTGGCTTTTCACATCTTCTCGTTTTTGGTTTTTCCCATAACGGAGATTGGATCGCATACAGGCAACAGCAAAATCCTCGCCGCCGCAGTTCAGCGTTGCTATTCGGTAGTCCTCCCGGAGCATGAGCCGCCCGCTTTCATCAAGGGTGGGCTTCATGGTAAACTCATCATGTTCAAAGGTGAGGTACTGCTCGGTTGCGCCATAATCCGCATTTTTAGAGCTGATATGTTTGAATGTTGCCAACAGCGTCACCTACCTTTCGCAAGACTTCAAACTTCAAGGCGGCAAGGTCAGAAATGGCGGCGCGGACTTCAACGGACAGGGCGTTGTATGGTGTGCCGTACTCATTGAGGACGCGGGCGATCTGATTGAGGTTGCCGCCGATTTTTCCGTATTCGGCGGTCAGCCTGCCAACGGCGGACAGCAGTTCATCGTTGACCGGGGAAACGGTAACGATGGGGCGAATAGTCGCCCGTGTGATGGCTTGCCGGATAAATTCGGCTTGGCTCATGTCATAGTGTTTCAGCCGCTCGGTAAAGTCGGCGTATTCTTCCTCGGTCATGCGGGTTTTGACCACATGGCAGCGGTGGGGCGTGTTGTATTTTTTCTTCAAGCGTTGACCTCCTTTCTCGCCCGACAGGGCGCATGAGCAGGGTTTGGGGAAGGCACTCCCCAACAAGATTTACCAAAGGGGCAAAACCGCAGATATGCGGATTTTGGCACCGTGGTAGAATCTTGCTCTAAAAAACTGCCGCTTTCCTCGGCGGCTCTGGTTTGCGGATATACTGGCTTGCTCCACCAATATAGCGATTGCGGCGGCGTGTTCTGCCCGCTGTTCACCACTACAACGGTGAAAAAGGTGCGTTTTGGCAAATGCAGCGGAAATTTTTTTGATTTCCCCGTCCTGCTCCCTACAACAATCCGGCGGTGTGGTTTGCCAAAGATTTTTGAAAATAGGCGCAAAAAAAGCAGCAAACCTTTTTCAAGATTTACTGCTTATATGCCGCTGTGATGGGCGGCGGTATTAAATTGTCAGCCGTTTTTCAAATGGAATTTATCTGCAATCGCTTTCTTTTCGCTTTCCAATCCCTTTTCTGTAATCTTCCATAATCCTAACGCAATGATCTGCTATCTTTTGCATTCCGAGTTCTTCAAAAAAAGCAATTTGTATTTTCATCAGTTCTTCGCAAACAGCCAACTTCTGCTCATCCATATTGCTAATAGCAAGCCATGGGAACGCTTTATATTTCTTAGTGTCACCAATGAGAAAATTGTACCCTATCAACTCATTTTCACGGAAAACGAAATAGAATTGTGGACCTGAACCCGGAACTGACTTTTCCATAATTTGTTGCATGGTTTTCACACCGCCGTATGCAGGAAAAAAACCTATTCGCTCAAGAGCATTTAATATGTCAAGCCTTTTATCTGTGGGTATGTCTCTATAATTGATAATCTGTTCCATTTGCTCCACCCCCATTAAAGTTTAATTTGTCAGGCTCTAATTATACAACTTTTCTGCTTAGCGGTCAAAGCGGAACTTCAACAGGCTTTCTATCAGCCGCCCGACGATATGTTCCTGCATATCTGTGTTGATCTGTCCGTCCATTTTCGCACAAGAGCGGATATATCCGGCATAATGGGATAGGACGGCGGCAACAGCTTCCGGGTCGCCCTCGCTTGCCTTAACGATTGTTTCATAGGGAAGTAGCTGGTTCATAGGACAAGCCCTCCAACTCTGCCCGTAGCCGCCGTAAAATCATCTGAATACGCCGCCCGGTTGTGTTGCCAGCCCGTCCATATCTCCGTCCAATCTCCCTATGCGTCAATCGTTGGAAGTAGTACAAGAAAATGATTTCCTGTTCCATCTGTGATAGTGCGGACAGGGCTGCGGCAAGCTCTGGACTTTCCAAAAGCACCATCTGACCACAGACGAAAAGCGGATAGCTGGTCATGCCGGATTGCTCCGCAAAGTATTTATCTGTGGTACTGAATGGATAGTGTTTTTCTTCTATCAGATATTCAAGCGAGATTTCCCGCTTGCGGCGGCTCCGTATGCTCCGGGCTGCGTCTATGGCAGCGTGGCGAATAACAGTCTTGCAAAAGGCATCGTGTGTATGCCGGATATGTTCTTGATACTTTTCGTGTTCGGTCATGGAAAATCCCCCTTTCTGAATAATGGCAGAGGGCGGCAGCATCTTGTGCTGTCGCCCTCTTGATTACCGAACAGCAAAGACGGGCGGGGCTGTCAACGGCGGCGCATTTGCGCCGTTCATCTTGACCGTTGACAGGCTCGGCTGGGTTTGCTATCTGCTCACGGCAATTCACTCTCATTGATAGGAATTGCTTCAAGGTCCGTATTCAAATTGTTCCAATAAGAGCCAATATCCGCACTTGTGAAATACTTAAAACCGCCTGCTTCTGACTTCAATTCGCCGTTTTTAACTCCATAGCAGGCGTAAATCAAATCGTAGCTTGTTCCATCTGAGAGGTTAAATCTAAAGCTGGTCACATCTGCTCCGGCAGTTTCCTCAGTTGTTTTGTCTTTTAAGGATAAGTCCTTGAACTTATCATACAGGGTCTTTATATCATTTTCAGCAACAACTACTTTCTTTTCTGCTGATGCAGGCACTCCGTCATAGTGGTACATTTCAACGCTTTCGACATCTTCAACCTCAAATGGGAAGTCGATTTTGACAGGCTCATAAGCAATGTTTATAGGTAACAGAAAGAGAGCTGTAAAAATTGCAATGGTACAAAGAGCGATGGAAACGAGAACAGCAATCGTTATCTTTTTCCTGCCCCTCTGCTTTTCTTTTGCCTCATGGCGCATAATAACGCTTTCGCTTTCTTCGTGAAGAACATCTTCGCTCGTGTGAGAAAGCAATTTCTGATAAATTGCGTTACAATCAGCACAGGCGTTCAAATGCTCTTTTACCATCTCTGCGCTTGCTTCGCTGCAAGCACCGTCAACATACAGCGGAAGAATATCTCGAACAATATCGCATTGTTTACTCATGCTTTTCATCCATCCTTTCTTGAATTTTTAGCTTTGCACGATGATAAGTAACTCTCGCCCATGATTCTGTTTTTCCAAAAATTGCAGCGATTTGTGAAAAAGATAGTTCCCCGAATATGCGAAGCTGAAAGACTTCTTTGTATGGTTCTTCCAAACGGTGAAGAACGAGGTGTATGCGGAACGCCATGTCAGAATCTGCAACTGAGTTCTCAACATTTTCATTTGATGGCAAGTCATTGATTTCACTCACATCAGCTACTCGCTGACGGCTTCGCATTTCATCATGGTAAAGATTTTTTGCTATGGAGCAGAGCCATGTCAATTCATCTGACTTACCTTTGAATTGTGATGTTGTAGAAACAGCCTTATAGAATGTGTTCTGCGTGATTTCCTCTGCTATCTCACGATTTTTGGCAAGAGAAATAGTATACGAGTATACCTGTAAATAGTAGGCTTTATAGAGCTTTTCATAGTCCATACTTGTCATCACCTCCTTCAGCTTCATAGGTTAGACGGAGAAATCGGAATTTCGTTACAAAGAAGTTTGAAATTTTTATACCTTTACGCTACTCTTGCTTTCTGCGGACTGTTGGTAGACGCACATTAACGGCAAGCAAAGAGATTGCTGTGTCAGCTTGATATGTTCAAATGCTAATTAAGTATAGCATACAGCTATGAATTTTTCTATTGCGTTCCCCTGACTTCGGAATAGTGGCAGGGCTGGCTATCCATGTCTTGTGCTTCTCTACCGTACATGAGCATTGGCACCAGGGTTGTCGTTGCCATAGCCTTCCAGCAGGTTGATGGCTCCCCAGATGCCGAGACCGGCACCCAGTGCGATGACGAGAGTCTGAAGAACGGTTACTGCGCTGTTGAAAAATGCCATAAATGTGTACCTCCTTGAAAATATGAGATGTTGGTTGTCATGCCTGCTTCGTCCGTGCGCATCAAACGAATCCGGGCAGAAAAATAGCCAGACTTCTGTTGATCAGGCAGAGGTCTGGCTATGTAAAGGCAGCTTTTACTGCCGTTTTGTTATCTTTATGTTGGCTCTTTTCCTAATTCTTCTGAGAGCCTTGCTGATAATCTGCCGCATACGCAGTTCTGTTAGTGCATGATTGATAGTTGCTTTTATAATGTAAGAGGCGGCAGCACTTTTTGCTGTCGCCCCTTAGCTGCCTAAAAGCAAAGACAGGCGGGGCTGTCAATAGCGGACGTAGCCCGTTCATTTTACTGTGGACTAATATGTGTTGCATTTTTTTGCTTTCTTAATTCTGTTCCCACTAACACAATAGATAGCACAAACGCTGAAAAATCAGAAACAGGTCCCGCAAGCAATACTCCCATAATTCCGAAACGAAGCGGGAGCAGCAGGGTAAGCGGAATCAACACAAAGGTCTGCCTTGTTAATGCCAACAGAGCACCTTTTAACGATTTTCCTATTGCGGTAAAAAAACTGGAAGAAAGCAACTGCACACCATTTACCAACACCATGAAAAGATAGGTACGCATGAACAAAACAGCAAATTCAAAATACAGCTCGTCCCCATCTCCGAATAGCGAAATGATAGATTGCGGGAAAAATTGAAATGCGATGAAAGCAATTGTGGAAACAACAAGATTCCATTTTACCGCAAGCAGGTAAGCCTCCCGTACACGATGGTATTGCCTTGCCCCATAGTTGAAGCCGATAATCGGCTGTGTTCCCTGCGAGATTCCTACAACAATCGCAAGGATTATGGCATTTGTTTTCATAACGATTCCGCAAGCAGCTAAGGGAATATCTGTTCCATATTTTGTTAATGCGCCGTAATAAGTCAACGAATTGTACTGAATGATTTGAATCACGGTAACTGCAATCTGGTTTGAGCTGCTGCTGATTCCCATGCTGCAAATTTTCATGCTTTCTTTGATGTCCAATAAAAACGACTCTTTTTCAAAATGGATTGTTTGGAAACGCCATAGATAACGGAGTGCGAGTATGAAGGAAAAAATTTGCCCAATAACTGTTGCCCAAGCTCCGCCGGCAATCCCCCAATCGCAAACAAAAATAAAAATGGGGTCAAGAATGGTATTGATAATAGCTCCCACAACCATGCAGACCATTGAATACTTTGGTTTTCCATCTGCTCGAATCAAATTGCTCATACCATTCGTTACAATGAGAAACGGCATTCCAATCAATGTTATGCTGGCATACTGCTTTGCATATGGAAATACATCTGTCGTTGCCCCAAATGCCTTTAGGAGCAAAGACAGAAAAGTTTCTCCAACCAGCAAATAAATAATTCCGAAAATTCCCATCAGAACAATACCATTTCCCGCTGCTTTGGCGGCAGCTTTCGGCTCTTTGCGTCCAAGACAGAGGGAAACACGGGAAGCACTGCCAATTCCGACCAGTAGTGCAATGGCAAGGCAGATGGTAGAAAACGGGTAGGCAACATTGGTTGCTGCATTTCCCAAATAACCGACCCCTTGACCAATAAAAATCTGATCCACAATATTGTAGATTGAGCCGACAAGAGACGCCACAATACTGGGAACAGCAAAATTTTTCAACAGCTTTGAAATTTTTTCATAGCCCAGAGGATTTTCAGTCATTGAACTCCTCCCCCTTTCTCTCTATATGGAGTTCCGATGTGATATTTCTGCCCGCCTGTATTAAGAAATCCATAAAAAGGTTCTGCTCGGATTCGCTCATACCCTGCAATAAAAGAGCTTCTGTCTTTTCGCATACCGTCTGTACCTCATCAATTACAGACAGCGCACGTTCCGTAGGATACAGCTTACACGTCCGCTTATCCTTATCATTTGGGGAACGCATAATCATTCCCTGCTTTTCTAATGCCGCAACTGTCCGTACAATATTGCTCGGATGAACATAAAACATATCCATTAAAGAATCCTGTAAAATGCCGGGCGAACGACAGATTTTGATTAAGAACATATATTGACTGTTGTTGATTCCATAGGGGGCAAGTTGCTTGTCCAAATAGATTTTGTAAAATCGGTCTGTTACGGAAAGCCATTTTAATAGTTGCATAGATATATACCTCCAATCAGAACGTATTATGCATCAATATGCGCGCGCACGCAAGTATTTTTTTCTGCCAACAAATATTTCCAAATTAAGGTATTGAATCCTTATCTTGTTTTTGTAGATAGGTATGAGAGGGATTCCGTAGTAGTCGGCATTGTGGGAATGTGTATAACTGGCTGTCTTATGGAGTTGTGGGTAACTCTGTTTGCAGAATGTGGGAAAGCTGCACTTTAGCTTTTCCATGTTCTGTGAATAGAGTTATCCATGATTCCATAGCCTGTTATGCACATTTCCACAATGCTTGTCTTTTGGTCTTTGTTTTCTTTGGTTCGGAATAGTGTGGTGCTGGCGGTCTATCTCTTGTTTTCGGTTGCTTGCTTCTTTACCGTACATGAGCATTTTCTGCTGAATTCTCACTGGTTTAGCTGCAATATTCCCACTGCTTTAGCTGCAATATTTCCACTGGTTTAACTGCAATGTTTCCACTGGTTTAGCTGCAATATTCCTGCAGGTTTGCAGCGGATTTCTGCATGTATGCTTCCTGGTCCGCCGCATCAAAATGTTCAATGGCAAGATAGCCCCGGTAACCGTATTCTTTCATTTTATAAATCAGTTCCTTTATGGGGATGCAGCCTTCCCCCACCGCCGCGGGCAGATAGCATTCCTTTATGTCCGGGGTTGCATTTTCCTGCGCTTGTAAAGGCTTGTCGGTGTATATTTTCTGCATTTCCATAGCCTTGTCAGCGTCTGTTTCCTGTGCTTGCAAGGGCTCGTTGCTCTCTGTTTTCTGTACCTTTAAAGGTTCACTGCTCTCTGTTTTCTGTACCTTTAAAAGCTTCTCTGCGCTTATTTTCCTATCCTTGCAGTGCACATGCACAACCTTATCTTTGAGTTCCTCCCATGCAGCAAAAATATCCTCCCCATGGATAATAAAATTGCCCGTGTCAAAAGTAAAACAAAGCCCCGGAACCTGCTCTGCAAACCACTTCATGCCGCTCACGCAGGCAATGGGTGAATTCCTATCATCGAAATCCTCTATCACAACGGTGATGGGGGTGATGTCCGCAGCGCTTTGGCTATCCGCAATTTTTTTAACACCCGCAATACCATGTGGCTCCGTAATCTTCTCATCTTTGACAGCATTCCGGCTACCTGCCATTTCTACGATTTTCCGCAGCCCTTCCGCCATGCGCAGCGCCTTTTCACTGTGGGAAAGATAGTCCCATACTTTCTCCCTGTCCGGCACACAATTCACAAACTCTTCCGTTTCCACTGAAAAAAATCCGGGCACAATCAATATTTTTCCGGCTTTCGCTTTTCTCGCAATTTCGATATGTCTGCATGCTTTTTCTGTTTCTCTGCCCCGCTCCAACGCATAAAATTCATAAATGCAGCTCACCTGTAAGCCTGCAGTCTCAAGCATTTCCAGCGTTTACGGGTGTTCCAGAAGATAGGTGCGGTTAATTTCCACAGCAGAAATTCCCTCCTCCTTCACCTCTGCAAGCAACTCCGGAATATGTTTGCCGGTCTGCTCCTCCGCCTGTAAAATATGGTCAAAAAAGACCGAAAGTCTGATTACTTCACTTCCTCGCATGCAAGCTCCTTCCGTGCTCCCACAGGCGTGCAAAACCGCACCGCATTTATAATAATCTGCTGAATTTCCGGTACATAGTAAATCGGATATTCTTCATGACCCGGCTGAAAATAAAAAATCTTTCCCATTCCTCTTGTAAACGTACAACCGCTGCGAAATACTTGTCCGCCGGAAAACCAGCCCGCAAAAATCACATCGTCCGGCTTGGGAATATCAAAATATTCTCCGTACATTTCTTCTTCGGGCAGGAAAATTTTCTCCGGAATACCCGCAGCTATGGGGTGGGTGGGTGCAAGACACCAGAGATTTTCCTGCTCTCCATGCTTCCATTTTAAGGTCATGGAAGTACCCAGAAGCCGCTTCATAATCTTGGAAAAATGCGCCGAATGCAGGGCAATCAGCCCCATTCCCGCGAGTACATGCTTCTGCACCCTTTCCGCCACTTCATCCGAAAAGGCATCCTGCCGGGCATGGCTCCAGAAAATCAGCACATCCGTGTCCGCAAGCACCTCTTCCGTCAGACCGTGCTCGGGCATATCAAAGGTTGCCGTCCGCACCTGAAAATCCTCCTGCTTCCCTAAAAAAGAAGCAATGCAACCGTGAATACCCTGCGGATAAACCTTTCGCACGCCTTCATATTCTCTTTCATGTTTGTATTCGTTCCAGACCGTAACCCGTATCATTTTTCTCCCTGTTTTTCTACTGTTTCCCGCTCTTTTTACTTCGCGGTTCATTCTCTGTTTCCCGCTCTTTTTACTTTGCGGTTCATTCTCTGTTTCCTGCTCTTTTTACTTTGTGGTTCATTCTCTGTTCTTTGTTTGCCTGTGCCTGTAACCAGAATGAAATACTGCGGTTCTTTCTTTTGACTCTGATAAAATCTTTTTCTTTCTGGGTCAAATGATTTTCCGGCACTTTGTTTCTTCCTTTGACCCTAATAGCCCATCCGCTTACAGGGTCAAATCAAAATTCAGCTTTCTTCTATTTTCTTTGACTCTGACAAGCTCTTTCCCTCATAGAGTCAAACCCCAGCCCGGGGGACCTGCCCTTTTCTTTGACCCAGGAAGACTCTTCCCCTCATGGAGTCAAATTTAAGTCCTGCTTCCCTCTTTCTTCTTTGACTCTGACAGGCGGCTTCCCTCATAGAGTCAAACCCCAGCTCGGGGGCCTGCCCTTTCCTTTGACTCAACTTGGCATATCCTCTTGCAGGGTCATATCCATGCTCTGCTTCCCTCTTTCTTCTTTGACTCTGACAAGCTCTTTCCCTCATAGAGTCAAACCCCAGCCCGGGGGACCTGCCCTTTTCTTTGACCCAGGAAGACTCTTCCCCTCATGGAGTCAAATTTAAGTCCTGCTTCCCTCTTTCTTCTTTGACTCTGACAGGCGGCTTCCCTCATAGAGTCAAACCCCAGCTCGGGGGCCTGCCCTTTCCTTTGACTCAACTTGGCATATCCTCTTGCAGGGTCATATCCATGCTCTGCTTCCCTCTTTCTTCTTTGACTCTGACAAGCTCTTTCCCTCATAGAGTCAAACCCCAGCCCGGGGGATCTGCCCTTTCCTTTGACTCAACTTGGCATATCCTCTTGCAGGGTCAAATCCTTGCTCTGCTTCCCTCTTTCTTCTTTGACTCTGACAGACTCTTTCCCTCATAGGATCAAACCCCAGCCCGGGGGGCCTGCCCTTTCCTTTGACCCAACTTGGCATATCCTCTTGTAAGGTCAAATTTATGTCCTACTTCCCTCTTTCTTCTTTGACTTTGACAGGCTCATCCCCTCACAAAGTCAAACCGTCAAATTCAGACCGTCAGATTCAAACCGGGGTTCCTACTGCATCTTCGCCAAGAAAGCCTCTACATTTCCCACGATGTCGCCCTTAAACACGGCGGAGCCTGCCACTGCCACATTGGCGCCTGCTGCAAGCACCATGGAGATATTGTCTAAATTGATGCCGCCGTCCACTTCAATATCAATGTCCCTGCCGCTTTCCTGCACCATTTTGCGGACTGCTTTCACCTTGTCCGTGCAGTAGTCAATATAGGACTGACCGCCAAAGCCCGGCTCCACGGTCATAACCAAAATCATATCCACTGTTCCGAGATAAGGTCTAACCGCTTCCACATCCGTGCCCGGTTTAATGGAGATACCGGCTTTCTTGCCCTGACGATGAATTTCGTCAATGATTTCCGCTGCCTTTTCGGTTGCCTCCAGATGAAAAGTAATCAGGTCCGCACCGCAATCGATAAACTCCTGAATGTACCGCTCCGGTTCCACAATCATCAGATGGACATCAAAAACCTTGTCAGTAGTTTTACGGATGGATTTAATCACCGGCATACCATAAGAAATGGATGGCACAAAAAGTCCATCCATTACATCTATGTGTATATACTGGGCGCCTGCCTTGTCCACCAGGGCAAGCTGCTCACCTAATTTTGCAAAATCTGCGGATAAAATAGAAGGGGATAAAATATTTTTCATGTGTGTGCTCCTCATAAATGACAAATAGGTTTATTTTCTGCTCCCGCATAAAATGCCGCAAGCATTTTCCTTTCTATTATACATCATTTCAGGAGTTTTTCCACATCCCTTTTTAACTGCTCCCAATCGTCCTCATGTTCCACATAATAAAGCGGACATTTTTTGCCGCCGCAGTCATAATGCCGCAGAATATCATCCGTGGAAAGTCCGTATTTTTTCACCAGATATGCCAGCAGATGTATTAGGGAGTCGTAGGTTTCTTTAGTAAAACTGCCGTCCGCACTTTTGTAACAGCACTCAATGGAAATGGAGTCATAGTTTCTGGTTTTTACCGCATAGGCAATTTCCTCAAACGGAATACACTGAATAATTTCCCCGTCATAACCAATGATAAAATGTGCGCTTGCTGACCTTTCGTGTGTGTCTTTCAGGGACTCAAAATAGCTTCGGTTCTGCGCAGCGCTGGTATTGCGATTTGCTGTATAATGTACAAAAATACTGTTGATCTCCTGCAGTCGTTCTCCGGGTCGGGAGTAATCGTTTGGCGTCAGAAAAGCTTCCTCCCATTCCGGCTTTTCTACGTTCTTATAATCCAGAACGGAAATCTGTCTCTGCAGATTTTTCACAGCCTGCGCAGCTTTTCCGTCGGAAAGCAGGCGGATTACCGAAATGATAAGAACCGCCGCCAGCAGAACAAAAAATACTTCAGCAAACAGGAGCCTGAGAAATCTTTTTCCCGGCTTTTCACGGTGCGCCCTGCGGTGCCCGGTCTTTGTATACTGCTCGTTCTCCGACTGCACCTTTCCAGCGCGATGCTGTCTTTCAAACCTCATTCCGTCTATGTTGTACTTGTCTTCTGACCGTTCTCTTCTGGCTCGGTATTCCTGTTCTGCCTGTTTTCGCTTCTCACGGGAATTCTTTTTTGCTTGTACCGTCGTCACTCTTCTGACATAATACACCGTCTCCGATTTTGCTCTTCCAGTCCGCTGCACCTTCCCAGATTGCTCTCTTCTGGCATAGCGCTCTTTCTCCGGCTGCGTCCTCGGTGCAAATGCCATATCTAAATTTAATTCTTCTCTTTCGTTTCCCTCATCCAACATAAAAAAGCCTCCGGTTGTTCAGTATAGCAGATTTCCACTGCTAATTCTTAAAGAACCGGAAAGCTTTTTCTTAATTTTTTATGAATGGAAAACAATAAATTGCCAACTTTTACGTTATCAGGAATTCCAGTGCAGGCGGTGAAGCTCCCCTTCGGTCTGCATGCCGGCAAATTGGTTCTGGCGCAGGGCTTCGTACAGCACAATCGCCACGGAATTAGATAAATTCAGGGAACGGATATCCGGCAGCATGGGAATACGGATGCAGGTTTCCTCGTTGTCCACAAGGATTTCTTCGGGTATACCGGCACTCTCCTTGCCGAACATGATAAAATCATCCGGTCCAAACTGCACATCGGTATAGACATGTTTTGCCTTGGTGGTAGCCATCCAGATTTTTGCACCGGGATGCTTTGCCAGAAACTCCTCATAATTCATATAGCGGGTTACATCCAGATGCTCCCAGTAGTCCATGCCCGCTCTTTTTATGGATTTCTCATCCAGATGAAAACCGAGCGGCTCAATCAGATGCAGGGATGTGCCTGTTGCAACACAGGTTCTGCCGATGTTTCCTGTATTCGCCGGGATTTCCGGCTGATGAAGTACAATGTGCATTTTCTATTTTCCCTTCTCCTCGCGCAGCTTCGTAATAAAATGCGCCAGGCGTTCCATCGCCATTTTCAGCTTCTCCAGTGAATAGGCGTAGGAAATACGCAGGTAGCCCTCGCCGCTTGCGCCGAACGCATCGCCGGGAACCGCTGCCACTTTTTCTTCCTCCAGGAAACGGGTGGCAAATTCTTCGCTGGTCATGCCGAACTCCTTGATACAGGGGAATACATAGAAAGCGCCGTAAGGCTCAAAGCATTCCAGACCCATTTCACGGAAAGCATGCATCAGGAAACGTCTTCTCTGGTTGTAGGCAGTACGCATTTCCACGATATCCTCGTCGCCGTTTTTCAGAGCTTCGATAGCGGCATACTGTGCCGTGGTGGGCGCGCACATAATTGCAAACTGGTGAATTTTCGTCATCTGCTCGATAATATTCTGCGGTCCGCACACATAGCCGAGTCTCCAGCCGGTCATGGCATACGCCTTGGAGAAACCGTTGATCAGAAGGGTTCTCTCCTTCATGCCGGGCAGACTGGCAATGGACACATGCTTGTCCTTGTAGGTCAGTTCTCCGTAGATTTCGTCAGACATGACATAGATGTCGTTTTCAATAATAATATCTGCAATCGCCTCTAAGTCCTTCTTTTCCATTATGGCCCCGGTCGGGTTGTTGGGGAAAGGAAGAATTAACAGCTTTGTCTTGGGAGTAATGGCTGCTTTCAGCTCCTCCGGTGTCAGGCGGAATTCGTTTTCTGCCTTCAAATCGATAATGACCGGCTTGCCGCCCGCCAAAATTGTGCAAGGCTCATAGGAAACATAAGAAGGCTGGGGAATCAGCACTTCCTCTCCTTCGCCCGGATTTATCATGGCACGAATACCGATATCAATGGCCTCGGAACCGCCCACGGTAATCAGCACTTCTCTGGTCGGATGGTAATGAATGCCCTGTGTCCGATAAAGATAATGACAGATTTCCTCACGCAGCTTCATAAGACCTGCGTTGGAAGTATATTTGGTATGTCCCTGTTCCAGAGAATAAATACCCTCATCGCGGATATGCCAGGGGGTGGCAAAGTCGGGCTCGCCCACACCTAAAGAAATAGCATCCTTCATTTCGCTGACAATATCGAAAAATTTACGGATTCCGGAGGGTTTTAACTCTACGACCTGTCTGGATAATGGATCTCTCATGGCGTAATCAACTCTCTTTCATCTTCGTATTTGCTGGTTAAAATGGTGCCGTGGTCCTTGTATTTCTTTAAGACAAAATGGGTAGCGGTGCTCAGCACGCCGTCCAATGTGGCAAGCTTGTCGGAAACAAAATTGGAAACCTCTCTCAGAGACTTTCCCTCCAGAGATACCAGAAGGTCATACCCACCGGAAATCAGATATACGGAATTTACTTCTGCATATTTGTAAATTCTTTCGGCAAAGCTGTCAAAGCCCTGTCCTCTCTGCGGGGTAATGCGCACCTCAATCAGTGCGTTTACCTTTTCAATGTTGGTATTTTCCCAGTTGATCATGGTGTGATAACCGCAGATAATGCCTTCTGCTTCAAGCGCAGCCAGTTCATTTACCACATCCACTTCTTCCACGCCTAAGATGACTGCCAGTTCCTTCAAATCCATACGGCTGTTTTTCTCTATAATACGCAATAATTCTTCTCTCATAGGTTTTCTCCTTTTATCTTGCTGAATTCATCCGAGACAGGACGGTCTAAGAAACGCTTTTCCTCCTGGTTTATGACAACTCTGTCGTTGTTATCCGTTATCTTTCCGATTACCGCTGCCAAAATTCCCGCTTCCTTCAAATCCCTGACCAAGTGTTCGCCGTTGTCAGTGGTAATGAGGAGGCTTCCGCCGGAGAGCATTTCATAGGGACTTATGCCGAAAAACTCGCATACTTCCACGCACTCCTGTCTGATGGGTATTGCTTTCAGGTCTACGGCCAGTCCAACACCGGCGCTCTCTGCCAGTTCCCAGAGGGAAGCAAAAATGCCTCCGCCGGATACATCATGCATGGCGCCCGCATTGGACTTTATGGCGGTGGCGGCCTCCGGAAGGATGGACAATTCCTGCAGGAAAGCCTGCGCTTTTTCTATCATATGAAGCGGATAACGTTCCGCTAACCGTTCTTCGTAACGGGTGGCTAAGAGTCCCGCCCCTTCGCATCCCACCTGCCCCGTAAGAACAATGTCCTGACCTGGCCGGATGTGATTTTCAAAAAGGGCTTCTCCTTCCACGCTGCCGATGGCGGTTGCCGTCACATACGGAACACTGCAATTTTCCGACACCTCCGTGTGACCTCCCGCAATCTGAATATGTAAAATGCCCGCCGCTTCGTTGGCTTTTTTCATCAGCTCCCTTAAGAAGCTTTCCTCCGTATCCGCCGGAAGCAGAAGTGTCAGAAGCACCGCCACGGGATGGGCTCCTCTTACGGCTATGCCGTTCACCGCCTTCATAATGGGCACATATACTTCTGACGGAGATGTCACAAAAAAGGTCTGGACGGACTGTACCGTGTATCCGTTTTTCTGCGCAAAAACAGCGCAGTCTTCCCCTATGCCTGCGCCATTTTTAACTTCCTTATTCTGATTGGTAATCTGCTTTAAGACGGAACGTTTCAAAACACTTTCCGATACTTTACCGACCTTCATACACAATACCTTCTTATGTTTGCTCTGTCTATTTGTCTGTTCTGCTTATTGGGTTCATCCGCTTATTTTCTTATCCGGTTCATTCCTTATTCAGTGGGTGCTGCAGGCGCCGCCGCTGCCGCTGCCTGCTGTGCGTTAAGAATGGCAATCACGTTTTTCACATGGTCAATGCTGCCGGTGCCGCACGCTGCCATAATCTCATTATACGCATTGGCGTCTGCGGTTGAAACACCAACGACTGCGCTTCTGGGAACCATTTTGTAGTTGCTGCTGTTTACCACTTCCCTGCTTACCTGCACGCCGTCCTCTTTTACCACCTTCCAGAGTCTTGCCTTGTAGCCGATGTGGGCGCCTGTCACACTGATGTAACCCAGCGGATAAGCAGCATCCGGATAAAGGGCGTCAGATGTGGGGTTAATGGTTTCCAGTATTTCGCTTTCATATTCCACCGTACGGTTCGCCGGTCTTGTTTCCACACCATAGATGGTGAAGGTAATCTTTTTATCCTCTGTATGTCCTTCTATGTAAACAGGATGCTCTGTATTGTTTACAAATTTGAAATCCTTACCGGAAGACTCGGCAATCGCCGCATCCGCGGAGGGACTTACATAGCTGACAATCATGGAGTGATTGTAACGCTCCGTCACATCCAGCTCGGATAACAAAACGGCATTGTAAAGGGTGGTAGAAACCTGGCAGATACCGCCGCCGAGGGAGTCAACAACCTTGCCGTTCAGATAAGAACCCGCCATATAGTATCCGTTTTTCTCGGAGAAAGGAGAAACTGTCTGGTAGGTGGAAAATTCGTCTCCGGGATAAAGGGTAGTGCCGTCAATCAGTCGGCAGCCGTTGGCTATGTTGCCGCTTCTGTTGGAATTGGAACTCTTGTAGGTTGTGGTATAAGTACCCAGCACATCTTTTACTAAGGAAAGCTCTTCCTCATTTCCCCGGGGCTGCTCCTCTTCCACTGTCAGGGCAATGGTTTCGTTTCCTCTTGCCCACTTGTTTGTCATGTAATCGTACACTTCATCAATGGAAGTTTCCACATCCAGACGATACCCTGTCTGTCCGTCCGTAATCTTAAACGCACCGTTTTCACGGGTCAGTGTATAGTCAATGGCCTCCCGGTCAAAAACGCTGCACTTCTCTACCAGCACATTATTGATGGCGGTTACATCAAATCCCAATTCAATGGGATAGACCTTATTTTCATTCTCTAAATCCTTCAACTCCTTGTATCGCTGCACCACATTGCCGTGCATGCCGAGTTCCTTTGCCTCTTCGATAATGTCGGTATTTTTCCAGGAAAGCCCCAGCTCACCCGCCGTTACCGTCACTTCATTATCGCCTGCTGCAAGAAGTGTGATTTCCGCTTCTTTCAAAGAATCCACATACGCATTGATTGCTTCCGCTGCTTCTTCTTCTGTCATGCCGGCAAGAGAAATCTCTTCCGCATAGACGCCCTTTTTCAGAGTGTCATCGCCCTTTGCCTCCACGTTTACCGTAAGGAGGGAAAAAGCGCAAAAGACAATACCCAAAAGCAGCATTGCTTTTGAAACCATTTTTTTCATATCCTCTACTCCTCAAAACCTTCCCGCAATTGTCATCCGCGGGAAAATATGCTACCATAATGCTGCGGAACATGCTGCACATGGCGGCCAACCACACTGCCTGCTCCTGCGGCAGCCTACATACCAAGTGCCATGGGAAGCACCATCGCTATGATTAAGAAAATAATAATCACGGCGGAAATTATCTTTTTTGTTTTCCTGCTGTAGATATTAAACATAACGCTACCATGCCTTTCCACAACCTGCAGACCCCTGCAGGCACTATTTTCTACTGAAAGGATATTATATATGAAAACATTATTTTTGTCCAGTTTAATCAGTTTTTGTCTGCTAATCTTCCTTTTGAACAAGCGCCATTCCAAAATGGAAAAGAGCATGAAGGATGCCTTCTGGAAACGGGAAGAAGAGGCCAACCACACCAGACGCAAATCGCTCGACAATCTTCCTTATATTACCATTCCTCTGGATGAGCTGCCGCTTGCCTGCCACATCACCGGCGATGCCGCAGCCGTCCGAAATACCGACGATGCCGCAGCAAATGAAACCATCTCCGAGGAATGCAAGGAAATCTTAAGAAGCCTGTCCACCCGGAAAATCGTCAATTTGACCGGATACACCAACACGGACTTAAAGCTTTCCTACGGCACCGCCAACATCACATGCCTTACCGAGTACGATCAGAACTACACCCTGCTTGTCTCCACCCTGCAGAAATGGGCGGAAGCCCTGTACCGGGGCGGGGCAAAAAAAGAGTGCCGGCAGGTTTTGGAATATGCCGTTTCCATCGGCACCGATGTGAGCCACACCTACTTTCTTTTAGCGGATCTGTATGACGAGGATGGCGAAAGTGACCTGAAATACAGCCTTATCGAAAAAGCTTCCGGGCTTTCCTCCTTAAGCAGCAAGGTCATCGTCCGTACTTTGCAAGGATCTGGTCCGTATAGCGGCTGGCTTCGCTCCGGGTCAGATGCTCAATCGAATACTCTACCGTAATTTTATGCAGCTCCAACAGTTTATATAACCTTTCTTTTTGCGCCGCCGTTGCCGGCGCATCTTTTTTCACCTGATAATTGAGTTTATGCGGCTGAAAATATTTCTCAGCGCCCTCTTTTCCGGAAAAAAGCTCCCATAGCTTATCGTACAGAGCGACCGTTGCCATGGCATCCCCCAGCGCCCTGTGCGCCTTATGCGAAATTCCAAAATGCTCACACAGATAAGGCAGGCTCCGGTGGGGCAGCTCCGTCAGATATACTCTGGCAATTTTCAGGGTATCCAGCCCTTCCCGTTCAAAGCTTCCCTTTCCGTTCACCACCGCTTTTTTTAAGAAAGAATAATCAAAAAGCACACTGTGTCCCAGCAGAATATCCTCTCCCGCAAAGTGCAGGAAATCCGGCAGCACCTCGTTTATGACAGGCTTGTCAAAAAGCATGTCATCCGTAATGCCTGTAATCCCCGTAATCCGTTCCTCCAAAGGCCTGCAGGGGTTAACCAGCGTCTGGAAGGTGTCCGCTATTTTCCCGCCACGCACCTTCACGGCGCCGATTTCTATGATTTTGTCTGTTTTCGGGTTTAAACCTGTGGTTTCCAAATCCACACACAGGTAATCACTTATTTTATCCATTTTTCTTGCCGGCAGCTTTCTTTTGTTTATAGGAAGGACATAAATCCGTAAGGAAGCACTCGTCGCACTTAGGCGTCGGCGCCTTACAGATTTCCCTGCCGAAGGTGATAAGCTGGATGTTGTATAAAATCCAGTGATCCTTGGGCAGCACCTTCATCAGCTCCTGCTCCGCCTTAACGGGGTCGTCCGATTTCGTAATGCCGAGCTTTAAGGAAATCCGCTTCACATGGGTATCCACCACGATGCTGGGCTCATGGAAAATGTTTCCCCGGATCACATTGGCAGTCTTTCGCCCCACACCTGCCAGGGATGTCAGTTCGTCGATACCGGAGGGCACTTCTCCGTTGTATTTCTCCATCAAATCCCTGCAGCAGGCAATGATGTTTTTCGCCTTGTTATGGTAAAAGCCGGTGGAATGGATATCCTGCTCCAGCTCCTTTAGGTCTGCTGCCGCAAAGGCCTCCACGGAAGGATATTTCACAAACAGATCCTTCGTAACAATATTCACCCTGGCATCCGTACACTGGGCGCTTAACATGGTGGCAATCAAAAGCTGCCACGCATTTTCATGGTCTAAAGAGCACCTGAAGTCCGTGCCGTAATGGGCATCCATTCTCTCTAAAATTTCTGTTACACGTTTTCCGGCCATAGTACTTTTGCCTCCCTTGTCAGCGGATCTCTGTGGTCATAATCAAATAAAAGGAACGCCTGTTCCGGCAATCTCTTCACTTCTGACACATCTGTCGCCCACACAGAATAGGAAAACGGCTCTAAATGTGTCATACGTGACAACTGGGGCGCCGGTATTTCCGACAGATGCGGCAGATACCTTCTTTCCGATTCTTCCTTTTTATAAAATGCATGTATTACAGGCTGCAGATCATGTAAATCAGGAGCGAAGTCCGGCCGGCTCTTTAGATTTTCCCGCACATACAAATCAAAGAGAAGCAGCTCCTTATACAGTTCTTGGCGCTCCGGATGGATGCTTTTCGCAAAGGAAAGCAGCGCCTGATACCGGTAAATCCGGGAGGGGGTTTCCACAAAGAAGCCCTGTTCTTCGTAGAAATCTGCCAGTGCTTCGTAAAAAGCAAAGGCTCCCTGCCCAAGATCCGCTATCATCACCGGCAGGCTGTGTGCAAACTGCCCGCTGTTGTAGTAGATTTCCACCATTTCTTCTATCCGTTTCAGCCGGCAGATTTCCGTGAAGGAGAGCCAGTTGGTATACAACACCTCATACGGTGCGTAATCGGTATAAACAAGACCATAGCTTTCCGCCATCTCTGCCATATAGGAGCCCTTCAGCACCTTTAAGAAGCCAAGCTGGAGCTGTTCCGGCTCCATGGCATATACGTCATCAAAGGAACGGGCAAAGCTGTCATAATCTTCATAAGGAAGACCCGCTATCAAATCCAGATGAATATGCACATTGTGTGCCGCTTTTAAGGCAGCCACCACCTGTTTCAGCTTTTCAATGTCCATCACACGGCGGATTTCCCGCAGCGTATCGGTGTTTGTGGACTGCACGCCGATTTCAAACTGTACCAGACCGGGACGCATCTTTGCCACCAGTGCAATCTCATCCTCCCGGAGAATATCTCCCGCAATCTCAAAATGGAAGTTAGTGACACCATTGTCATGGTCATACAGATACTGCCAGACAGCCATGGCATGGTCGTGATTGCAGTTAAAGGTCCTGTCTACAAATTTAACCTGCTTTACCTTTTTCTCCAGGAAAAAAGCAAGCTCCTTCTTTACCACCTCAATATCCCGGAAACGCACGGTTTTATCAATGGATGACAGACAGTAGCTGCAACGGAACGGACAGCCGCGCTGGGTTTCATAGTAAATAATCCGGTTGGTAAAGGGCGCCATATCATCGTATAAAAACGGAACATCCGTCAGATTAAGAGGTTTTCTTTCCGGTGTCATACCGCTTCTTAACATCAGACCCGGAATATCCTTAAGGGACTTATGCTTTTCTTCCGACACATTTGCTTTTTCCCCTGCTGCACTCTGCTCTCCCAGATTTGCGCACCGTGCTTCCACCTGCTCCTTTGTCACATAATACTTTACCACTTCCGCAAAGGTCGCTTCACCTTCGCCGATAAAAATGCCGGTGAGATACGGATATTTCCGCAAAAGCTTATCCGCATCATACGTGACCTCCGGTCCGCCTAAAAACACCGGCAGCTTGGGCAGAAGCTTGTGCAGCCCGCCCATCAGCTTTTCGACCATGCCGATGTTCCAGATATAGCAGGAAAAGCCGATAACATCCGGCTTTCTCCGGTAGATATCCTCTAAAATGTCCTCCATGCGGTTGTTGATGGTGTATTCGGCAATCTCTACCGCATCGGTATATTCCCCGGCAAACCTTTTCAGGCTGTAAACCGCCGGATTGGAATGAATATATTTGGCATTTACTGCCACCAGTAAAAATTTCATTTTCTCACTTCTTCCGTTCTTTCCATGATTGTAGCATTCTTCCCCTACAAAAACTTCTGTATCAGACCCTCTGTCAGATAATCCGCTAACTCCATAATCTGGTTTTCCTGCTCGGCAAACAACCGGATAACTTCATTATAATCGCCGGACAGCTCCGCTTCCATGATATTCTTGATCATATCGAGGTGACGGTTCAGGTACATGGTCAGCTCGCCGTAATCATACTCGGAATTATTGTCCGACCAGAATTTAGCCAGCCCGGCGGCATTGTCCCGCCACAAAGCATCCTGCTTTTCTTCTTCCGCTATATCGCCGTCCTTCATCGCCTGCAGGATTTTTCCTGCAATTTCTATATGCTCTTCCAAAAGATCCGTTAATGCGGAAATCTTATTTTCCGAATAAAAAGGAGCAAATACCGAGGCAATATCCTCTGCGGTCTGCAGCAGTCTTTCTTCCACAGCACTCTTACCGGGAAGGTCATTCAAAAATGCCGACTGGAATATAAGCTCCCAGTAAATATGCTGCATCCAGCTCTCCCGCATTTCGTTGTTCAGCTTCAGTTCTTCTTCCTGCATGTCGTTCTGTCCTACGCCGGAACAGATATACAGTTTTCCTCCCACCTGCAGATTATAAGGATTGACGCCGGGATTGCGCATCATAATATCCGGCACCGTCGTCCGGTACTTCTGCGCTAATTTATAAAAAGAGTCGCCCGGCTGTATGATATGAATTACTGTTCTGCAAAAAGCCATCGTACACTCCAAAGGATAAGTTATTCTACTATATGCAGCGCTATGACAGAAGTTTCATATCACCGGGTAACAGTCAAACACACACTGCCACTTCACGCAAAGCAATCAGAATGCCCGTAGACTCTTCACATGCAGCAATCCGGGCGTACGCCGTCACTTCACCCGCGACAGTACGAGTACCACTGCAAATGTCAGTACCTCGGCACATGGGAAGGAAAGCCAGATGCCTGTCATGCCAAATAATGCGGAAAGCAGAATAGCAAAAAAGATAATCGCCACAACCCCTCTGAGCAGGGAACCCGTGATTGCGGGTCCGGGCTTGTCCACAGCAGAAAAATAAGCCACCAGCACGATATTGATGCCGGCAACCAGATAGCCGAGAAAATACAGCCGTATTCCGTCATCGGCATAACGAGCAAGCTCTGCACTCTGTTCGCTGTTAAAAATGGAAATCAGCGGACCGGTAGCCAGAAAAACGATGCCCACTATAATGATTTCCGTAGCCAGGCCGGTAAGCAGGCTCCACCTCAGAAGCTTTTTCACATGCGCTGTATCGCCTTTCCCGTAATATTCACTGATTAACGGCTGGGCGCCCTGCGCCAGACCGTTAAAGATAGACATTGCCACAATGGAAATATTGGCAATTACACCATACGCTGCCACGCCGATATTACCTGCAAGGGACAAAATCAGCATATTAAACACAATTGTGGTTACAGCAGAAGAAATCTCCCCCACAAAAGCCGATATTCCAAGCTGGCAGCAGGAAAACAGATGCCGGGGAGAAGGCCTGTGGAATCCAAATTCCACATGATTGTTCTTACCGAAAAGATGCATGCAGCATACAGACATAGTGACCGCCGGACACACTGCCGTTGCCAGCGCCGCACCGTTCATCCCCAGACCCATGGGAAACATAAACACATAGTCAAACACAATATTGAACAGACTGCCCGCTATGGAACCCAGCATGGCAGTTGCCGGTGCATGGTCGTTGCGCGTGAAAGCCGTAAATGTGTAATTCGTCATGAAAAAAGGAGAGGCTATCAGAATGATACGCAGATAATCCTTACCCAGTGCCGTCAGCGCCGCATCACCGCCCAGAAGCTGCAGCAGCTTTTCCGGCAGAAAAATACCGATAAGGATAAATGGAATGCTGCACAGCACACTGCACAAAACGGATTGTGTAAAATAAAAATTTACCGGTTCCCCCTTCGCCTTGCTGATACGGTACCGGGTAGCCGAGCCGATGCCGATCATGGCGCCAATGGCATACACCAGACCGAATACCGGCAAAATCAGATTTAAGACGGCCAGCCCGTCCGCGCCGGAATACAGGGAGATAAAGAAAGTGTCTGCCAGAATGTAGACAGAAATGCCCACCATTCCGGCAACACTTTGCAGAACATATTTTGTAAATTGTTTTAACATAATTACTCCAATGTAGCAAGAAATCTGTGGAATGCCCTTCTGCCCTCGGGCGTGCGCTTGTAAACGCCGGCATCCGTAAGGACTTCCGCAAACACAAGACCCACTTCTTTTTCTAAAATGCCCTCGATATTGTCCGCCGTCACGGTGTATCTGGGCAAGAATTCCTCCACCCAGTCCGCATGCTTGCAAAGCTCTTCCGATGCCCGCAAATCCTTACCGGCAAGAATGGCATCCTTTAAGTCCGCCAGTTCCTGCTTCAACCGGGCAGGCAAAACCGCCAGACCCATAACCTCAATCAGACCGATATTTTCTTTCTTGATATGGTGCAGCTTCGCATGGGGATGATATACACCCAGCGGATGCTCCGCCGTTGTGATGTTGTTGCGGAGAACCAGATCCAATTCATACCTGTCCCCGCGCTTTCTGGCAATGGGGGTAACGGTGTTGTGAGGTTCGCCGTCCGTTTCCGCATAAATAAAGGCTTCCTCGTCCGTATAGCCCCTCCAGTTTGCCAGAATTTTATCCGCCAGCGCAATAATTCTGTCCGTATCGGTGCCACTCAGACGGATAACGGACATGGGCCACTTCACAATGCCTGCTTCCACATCTTCAAAGCCTGCCGCCCGGAAGGTTTCCTCCACCGGCGCTTTCGCCATGGCAAATTCATAATGACCGCCCTGGAAATGGTCGTGGCTTAAAATGGAACCGCCCACAATCGGCAGATCCGCATTGGAACCCACAAAATAATGCGGGAACTGCTTTACAAAATCAAAGAGCTTGCAAAACGTGGCATGCTCGATTTTCATAGGAACATGCTCCGAATTAAAAACGATGCAATGCTCATTGTAATATACATAAGGAGAATACTGGAAGCCCCACCGGGAACCGTTGATGGTCACCGGAATAATGCGGTGGTTCTGGCGTGCGGGATGATTTACCCTGCCTGCATAGCCTTCGTTTTCCTTGCAGAGCAGGCACTTCGGATAGCCGGACTGGAGCGCATTTTTCGCCGCCGCAATGGCCTTGGGGTCTTTTTCCGGTTTGGATAAATTGATGGTAATATCCAGATCACCGTATTCGGTAAGCGCCACCCACTTTTTATCCCTTGCAATCCGGTAGCGTCGGATGTAATCCGAATTTCTGCTTAAATCATAGTAGTAATCCGTAGCCGCTTCGGGAGAAACCTCTTTGTATAAATCGTAGAACTTCCGGATGACTTCGCTGGGACGGGGCATCAGAAGCCCCATGATTTTCGTATCGAACAAATCTCTGTAAACCACACTGTCCGCCGCAAGCATTCCTTTTTCAGCCGCATAGTCCAGCATCTCTTTTAAGATGCCTTCTAAGTTGCCGGTCTCATCGGCTGCGTCCACAGACACTTCCTCTGCGGCTCCGTCAATCTGTTTTACGGCAACTTCCGTCCCGTTCTGTGCGGCTCCGCCTGCCTGCTTTCCCTGAACCTCCGGGCTGTCCAGTCCGAACAGTTCAATAAGCCTGTTGGTTGTATAAATTTCGTCCTCTTTTTCTACAAGACCGGTCTGCAGTCCATACCGCACCAGCCGTCTGATTGCATTCTGTATCATGTAAAATCCGCACCTTCCTTACAGTTCCACCGGACCGTCGCCGATTTCCACCACATAAAAGTCTGCCGCATAACCAATTTTGTCCGCATATGCCCTGCCGACTTCTTCCTTAAATTTATCAATGGCATCGTTCTTCACAATGCTGACCGTACAGCCGCCGAAACCGGCGCCCGTCATACGGGAACCGACAACACCGTCTATTTTTCTGGCTTCTTCCACCAGAGTGTCCAGCTCGATTCCGGTCACTTCGTAATCATCGCGCAGAGAGTCATGGGAAGCATTCATCAGTTTGCCGAAAAGAACAATGTCATTTGCCTTCAGAGCCGCAACCGCTTTCATGGTACGCCGGTTTTCCGTAACCGCATGTCTGGCGCGTCTGACGCAGACCTCACGGGTAATGTACTTCTTCGCTTCCTCAAACTGCTCTTCGGTCAAATCGCCGAGGGATTTAATGTCCATATGCCTCCGGATATCTGCCAGCGCTTCTTCGCACTCGCTTCTTCTTTCGTTGTACTTGGAGTCGCCCAGACCACGCTTCTTGTTGGAGCACGCAATGACAATTTTGGCATTCTTAAGTGCAACCGGCGCATATTCATAGGATAAATCCGCCGTGTCCAAGAAAATGGCATGACCTTTTTTACCCATGGCAATGGCAAACTGGTCCATGATGCCGCAGTTGACACCATTGAACTTATTTTCGGAGAACTGACCGATTAAAGCCAGATCCTGATTGCTTACTTCAAAGCCAAACAATGCACGCAGAATGGCGCCCGTCAGCACTTCCACGGAAGCGGAAGAAGAAAGGCCGGAGCCGTTGGGGATGTTGCCGTTCAGTAAAATGTCAATACCTGTGGGAATTTTCATGCCTTTTTCTTCAAATGCCCACATCACACCCTTGGGATAGTTCGTCCAGTCCGCCTCCTTATAAGGCTTCAAATCATCCAGAGAAGACTCGATAACCCCCAGATTTTCGAAGTTCATGGAATAAAAACGGAGCTTTCTGTCCTCTCTTCTGCGGACAACACCGTAAGTACCGATGGTCAGCGCACAGGGAAAAACGTGACCGCCGTTATAGTCCGTATGCTCCCCGATTAAATTCACACGTCCCGGTGCGAAAAAGACTCTTGCGCCCTCCGCGCCGCCAAATACCTCTGCAAATTTTGCCAAAACCGTTTCCTTCATCGTAACCCTCTTCCTTTCCTTCATATGCAGGCTCTTGCTGTTCTGCTGCCTTTTCATTCTATACTGTTTTCATCCAAATTCCTGTCACTGCGCCACATACCAGCCGTCTGCGTCAAAATACGTGCCGAACGGGCTGCTGTAGTCCTGTATTTTCTGTAAAATACGTGTATATTCGTCGCCCTCCGCCGGTGTGGGACGGAAATCGTTGAGACCCTTCACCGATGAAACCGAACAGGGAATGACCCTTCCCACAATGTCTTCCTGCTTCACGCCGTCCACAAAAGTAAACTGCTGTTGGAAAATCATGGTGTCCTTATCCTTGGGATTGCGGTTGCCGCCGAAGCAGAAATTCGCCAGACTGTAGACAATGAATTTGCCCTGATACAGCTCTATACCCTGCAGGACATGGGGATGGCTGCCGAGCACCAAATCCGCTCCCCAGTCCACACACTTCCTGCCAAGAACCATCTGGTAATCCTCCGGCTGCGTTTCACTTTCGACGCCCCAGTGACAGCAGACAATAATAAGGTCCGCGTCCTGTTCTCTTAAAGAGTCTATGTCGCTCTGGATAATTTTTTCCACGGCGGCGCCCTGTTCCACCTCATTGACGGCAATCAGCCCGATTTTAATGCCCTTGGTTTCATAAATGCCGGTAACCGCATCGTAAGCATAGGTAAGCCCCGCTTCCTTGAAGCAGTCCACCGTATCGTCATGCCCCTTCTGCAGATAATCCATGCAGTGGTTGTTGGCGAAGCCCACAGCCTCCACACTGCCGTCATTCAGAATCTGAATATAAGAAGGGTCTCCCTTCATATTATAAGTAGTTTCTCTTCTCTCTTCGGCATAGGTTAAGGTACCTTCAAAATTTACGACAGTCATGTCATCATCCTCAAAGATATCCTTCACATTTTCCAGGAAGTATGCATCTCCCTCTTCATCATACTTCTGCCGGAAGGAATAGGCATATTCCTGATTCTGGTGATTTCCGAGAGTTACATCACCGGCTGCGGAAATCGTTATTGTGACATTTCCGTCAGAAACAGTTTCTCCCGGTTGTCCCTTATCATCCTTGCCGGCCGCATCCTGCCCTGCATTTTCGTCCTGAGCACCGTCTGCCTGCTCCGGAGAATTATCATCCGCATCACCGGCTGCCGCATTGTCCTTCGGCTCAAGCGGCTCCCAGATCTGATAAGGCGGCACACCCGTCTCTGTATCCGTATCCGCACCGCATCCGCTTACTGCGCTTCCCATGATGAAAACCAACAGAAGTGCTGTCAATACTCTGTAACGTCTTTTCAAAGCTTCCCCCTACTTTTTCCGCCGTCTTTTTACGCTGCATTTTCCGCAATGCCTGCTGTCGGTGGTTTTTACTGCATTTCCTGCAACGCCTGCTATCAGCATCTTTACTCGATTTTCTGCGCCTCGTTGTCCGCGATGACCGCGCCTATTGCCGTGGCGTAATCTGAATACTCAGGGATAGTGATTTCCACATCCCAGAGATTTTTAAACGCCTCTATAATCTGGCGGCATTCAAAGAATTTCGTCAGACCGCCTATGAGTATGTACTCTTTAATGCCGGTGTTGGCGGAGGCCAAGATACCAGTCTGGCAGATATTTTCAATTACCATGTGTACAATTCCGGCTGCCACGTCCTCAGGTCTCGACTGGGAGTCCGCCTTGCCGAAGTTGGACGCCGTAACATCCAGATTCAGTCCCGGCAGCTTTTCCTTGGACAGGTCGCCTACGCGCAAGTCGATTTTTGCCACATCACCCTTACGGGACAGGGCAGAAATTTCATGAATATCAGAAGTACCGAGGGTGATGGCGGAAAGACCGCAGATGGTACCGCCGCCTAAGCCCACACCGCCTAAATGCTTCATTTCCGTTTCCGTTACTTTTACAAAAAAGCTGCCGGTGCCCATGCTGACCACAATAACTTCCTTTTTATCCGTCAGATAATAGCCGCCCGTGCCGGTGGCTTCAAATTCGTCCACCTTGTAGGTCGGGCGTCCGTACACCGGCTTATCCACATACTTGCTTCCCACACCGGTGATATATACACCGTCCACGTCGGAAAGCTCCAGATTATTCTCATAAAGATACCGTCCGAACGCGCCGTACAGGGAAGCCACCTGGCTGTCCGCCCTGACCACCATGGGAGCCAGCATTTTTTCCTGCTCAAATGCCACAATTTTGGTCGTGCTGCTGCCGATATCGATTCCTATTTTGATACCCATATTTTTATTTTAACCTTTCCCTTTTTTCTGTCTGAAAGCAGTCCGTTGCCCTTCCGTTTCCCTCTAACGCAGCCACCGTCTTACTGCTTTTGTATACAAAACGATATATTGCCTTAACAGTATAATACCAAGGGAATTCTGTCAAGGATAAACCTGCGGAAATCTGCAGTCTTTCCCTCCTGACCTGCCTCCGGCAGTCCGCCATTTTCAGGGCATTCCTATAGGTATATCCGCTCCAAACGGTACTTTCCGTCCTCCTGCGTCAGGATTGCCATGCTTTTTCCATCGCCCCTGTCCTGCCCCGCCGTTCCGGGATTGATATAGACCTTGCCGTGCCTTTCCATATGTGCAAACACATGCGTGTGCCCGTAAACAATAAAATCCGCATCCGTTAAATCATAGGGCAGATCCATCTGGTTGTGCACCAGATAAAACATTTTTCCGCCTATGGGCACCGCCAAAAATTCATGCAGGTAAGTCGCCCAATCGCCCCGGTCACAGTTTCCACGCACCGCATACATGGGTACGCCCAGTTCCTGCAGAGTGTTATATACATGTTCCCTGTCAAAATCCCCCACATGAATGAGGTAATCACATTTCTTAATCTGTGTCAGAAGTTCCTCCCGGCATACGCCGTGGGTATCCGAAACCAGTGCTATTTTCATGTTCTGCCGCCTTTCCCGCTTAAATATATTCCTTCCGGTTCTCTCGCGCTCATGTAATCCTAATTATACCATAATAACGGTTTCGTTAAAATACTGGAACCCTTTTACCGTATGTAATATAATGGTGTTATTCTAAAGAATTCTTTTTTATATAAGGATGCTTTTCTATTGGTTGGGAAAGGAGTAACAAGAATATGACAACAAGAGAAGAAGCTTTAAGCTATGGGCTGTCCTTTCCGGGCGCCTACCAGGATGCCCCCTTTCATGACCCCAACTGGCAGCTGGTGCGGACAGAAGGCAACAGGAAGGTATTTCTCTGGACATATGAAAGAAACGGTTTTATCAATCTGAATGTAAAGGTTTCCCCGGAATGGCGGGATTTCTGGCGAAGCGCCTACGCCTCCGTCGTGCCCGGCTGGCATCAGAACAAGGAGCATTGGAATACCGTTATTCTGGACGGTACCGTTCCCGATGAAGAAATCCGCCGCATGATTGCGGAGAGCTACGACCTGACTGTCAACACGGCCGCAACACGCATCTATGAAGCAGTAAAGAAAATCCCCAGGGGTAAGGTTGCTACCTATGGTCAGGTTGCCGCATTGGCCGGAAACAGCCGAATGGCGCGCGCTGTCGGCAATGCCCTGCACCACAACCCGGACCCCGCCAACATCCCCTGCTACCGGGTAGTCAATTCCAAGGGAGAGCTGTCCGGCGAATTTGCTTTCGGCGGCGCAGGCAGACAGGCACAGCTTTTAGAGGCCGACGGCATCGAAGTGGTGGACGGAAAAGTGGATTTGAAAAAGTATGGGATGGATGTGTAGGGAATGTGGCATTTCCTGTTTTTAACCCATGTTATTTCCATTGACACCGGTAGAATTTACACCGTTATTGATGTTATTGTACGGAAACTGTCCTCTCGGAACATTGTTGTTCGCATCGTTATGATAATTAACCGCGCCATATCCGTTCATGGACTTGAAAATTTTATCCTGATTTTCAATCACTGCACTCATTCGCGGATTTAAGTTCTGTTTAATGGCTTTCGTCATACCATGATATACCGCTAATTTCACAATCACATAGAACAGTAAAATCTTAATCAGGAATATCAGCAATGTAAAGATGGTGACCGTTCCTTCCGAATAATCTCCCTGCTGAATTAAATAAATTAAAAAACCTTCCAATGAGCTTGCTTCCATAATCGAATCTCCTTTTACATAATATTATTTTTGTTATCATTTGGCATAACGTTATTTGTCAAATGTGCTCCTATATACTACCAAAAAATAACAATATATGCAAGAATATCCTGGTTTCTGCGGCGTTGCTTTTACCTTATCAAGGAACTTTTGGGGTGAAGAATTATTGGTATGGCTTTTTAATATAGCTTTTTAACTTGCTGGAAATTTGTTGACCGGAAAACAGATAAGTGATATGCTTTGAATAATTAGAGTTTGAAATAAAAAAACCGACTAAGCAAGTCGGATAGATAACAGAGGAAGCGCGAGACGGGAATCGAACCCGTATGCCCGTCACGCAATTACACACTTGAAAATTGTCTTGTGTGTGGGTGGGGATTGCCTTGGCAACCCACCCACACGTTACCAATATAGACAATATACATTGAAAGTGTACTTTTGTCAAGTGCACATCAAAGTGTGATAAGACAGAGGTTACGGGTCAGTATTACCCGTAACCTCTGTGTCATGTGTCAAACATACCGCAAAGCCTTGATTTTACTGCATTTCTTTTGACACACAACTTTGCTTAACCCCTGTGTTATGTGCAAAGAGGTGTGATATGTCTGTACTAAACGATACTGATGTCTACAAAAATCTACGTTCACGTAAATGGTTGCTCACCATAAACAATCCTATTGATAAAGGTTTTACACACGAAGTCCTTAAGGATTTATTGCTTAAGCTAAAAGTATCTTACTGGTGTATGTCTGATGAAACTGGTGAGAATGGCACTTATCATACTCACATCTATTTGTATCGTGATAATGCTATATCTGCTAAAAGATTACATAATCTTTTTCCCGGAGCACACCGTGACTATGCTCGTGGTACTTCACAAGAGAATAGAGATTATGTTTTCAAGGAAGGTAAATGGCTCAACTCTGAAAAGGGTACTACCAATCATAGAGATACTCACGAAGAGTACGGTGAAATGCCTATCGAAAGACCCGGTGCAAGAAATGACCTTGCAGACCTCTATGACATGATAAAGGACGGCTATACCGACGGTGAAATCTTGGCGGCAGACCCTAAGTACATGATGTATATGGACAAGATAGAAAGAGTCCGTCAAACACTGCTTTGTGAAGATAACGCAGACCGTTGGAGAAATGTTCGTACTACCTATATCTGGGGACTTACTGGAACAGGAAAAACCCGTACTGTCATGGAAACCTACGGCTACCGTAAGGTATATCGTGTGACAGACTATGACCACCCTTTTGATAGTTATAAAGGACAGGATGTAATAGTCTTTGATGAGTTCCGTTCCTCTTTGCAGATGACGCAGATGCTCGACTATCTGGACGGCTACCCAGTAGAACTGAAAGCACGTTATTGCAACAAGCAAGCCTGTTTTACCAAAGTCTATATCATATCGAATATAGACCTTAGAGACCAATACCCCACTATCCAACGTGAGGATGATAAAACATGGCAAGCCTTTCTGAGAAGAATAAAAGAGGTACAAGTCTTTGACGGTAAAGATGTGCATATAGTGGACTGCCAGGAATATATTAAGTCTGACTGGAAACCGTGTTTTGATGCGCCCTTTCAGAATAAGGACGATAATAAGAAATCTAATTAAAGTCCCCTTTAGGGGATTTAGGGGCTGCTCCCACCGCTTTTTGGTGGGAGCCGTTTTTTATTGTCAATATGCACAAAAATGCTGCATCTTGTACAAGGTGTTTTGTTGAAAGTGTATATTCAAAACTTAGTAATTGATGTGCATTTTTCAAAATCTTGTACAATATGTATATATATTCTTTGCAATCTTGTACAAGGTGTGCATGGTAATCTTGTACAAGATGTGGTATCATTTAAGAGTAGTAAGGAAGTGCGCACACCTTATACAGTACCTATCAATTATGTTTTGTACGAAAGGAAAGATTTAATATGAAAAAAGCAAAGTATACTGTATTTGTTACCGGATGTTTACAAGATAAAAATGGAGTAGACACAAAAGAGGGTCTTGGATTTCTTCCCTGTTCATTTGAAAGCAACTCAAGAAACGCAAGAAAGCACCTTATGCATTATATTTCATATATGCAAAAAGCCGCTATTTTAACGGGTCCTTGCACTACGGTATCTTGGGTAACATGCATAGTCTATACAGATTATTTGACACCGTCCGAGACTCCTATATCCCGTGCGGATTATACTTTTAATATTGGAGAAAAATACCCTGTTATTACATACGGAGCATATAAGCCTATAGATTAGATTGCTAAACATTTGCCGGAGCGGTTGCTCCGGCACACTGAAAAGGAGACCAAAAGCATGACAAAAAATGAAATGATAATAGAACTTGCCCGGCACGGTGATGCCTATATAGACGAACTTATTCAGAATGAAGACTTTGTTTCAATTTCAGATTTTGAAGAAGCCGTAAACGAACAGTACGATATGTTACTGGATTTTCTCAAGTGGAGAAAAGACGGCGGCACGTTCAAAGGTGAAAAGGTAGGGCTTGATTACGTGTATGCTTGTAGCCGGTTGTATGAAATTTTGAAATAAACAAAAGAGGGTTTCCCGAACCTAAACGGCACAGCCGTTAGGATACGGGTATACCCTCGCAAGAAAGGAGATTGTTTTGTATGAAAGAATTAGTGAAATATAGCCGTGTTACCGGCTACCTTGAAAAACTGTACAGAGAACTCAATCACGATAAATTTAATGGCGAACTGGAAGAGCCTGTAATTACTATCCAGTCTACCCCCCGTTGCTATGGTCACGTAACTGTTGGCAAAGTCTGGAAGATAGACGGACAGGAAGAGCAGTTTCGCTATGAATTGAATATCGGCGCCGGTACTCTTGATAGACCTATTGAAAACGTAGTTTCAACTTTACTGCATGAAATGGTACATATATACCACTTGCAGAACGGTATACAAGATTGCTCTCGTGGCGGTACTTACCACAACAAGAAGTTTAAGGAAAAAGCGGAAAGTATCGGTCTTATTATTGACTATGATAAAAAAATTGGTTGGTCGATAACTTCCCCCAGTGAAGAATTGATAGAGTACATAATCTCCAAGGATTGGCAAGACATCCGTATCAACCGTAACGAATATGGCAGACTTCCGGCATCTGGAAAAGGTACTTCCACCGGCTCACCCAGTACAGACGGCACGGACGGCAAGAAACCCAGTTCTACACGTAAATATGTTTGCCCCTGTTGCGGTGCTTCTGTACGTGCTACTCGTACCCTGTCCATTGTGTGCGGAGAATGTGCTGACTTTGACAAAGGTGTTTACCGCTACATGGTAACTGCATAAATCACATAAAAGAAATGCCTTGCACCTGTCCCATTTATCGGACATCATGCAAGGCTTTTTTTATTCGATACCGCAAGGCAGCAGACCGCCCACCGCCTACCGTTACACCGCAATGTAATAATGCGGTCAATGCACCGCCACCCGTGGCGGTAGTCACTATGCATCAGAACCCTATCGGCACGGGATGCGCCTACCGTGCGCAACCTCTTCCGGGCGTGTGTTGATGATAATACTCTTAGCCTACCTACTGCCAGTACCCTACACCATTAGAAAGCCAGTTGGAGCGAAGCGGTCAAGCGGATGCAGCAGTACCAGTAACCGCAACTATTAAAATGTATCTGCCGTCTGCCAGTAACCTACCGTGTCACACTGACTAAAACTTACACTCCGGCTGTTTAGGAATTGTTGGAGTATGTATTTTATACTCCTTACAATTCGTTAATAGGGGGACCGGGGTGCGCTTCTTTGTGCGTGCCCCCGGATTTTTATTAGTCGTATTTTAACTAATAAAAATGTGGGTGTGGGGTCTTTCTCCTCTTCCCTCACTTGTGTCATGTAGGGAAGAGGATAGAAACAGTTAGAATATATAACACGTTCTACCGTTATATAGCTCTTACTGTTTCTTGGTAATGGGTAGGTGCTAACTTAACTTACCCTTACTGCTGATTATTAACTGTATTGTTATTCTGATACTGTTGCCTGTTCTGACTATTCCTACTTCTCTCGATCTGGTCGTATAAGCCTAACATTCTGGGAGTAACACTTTCTTCCAGTGCTTGCTTAGTGCCATTATAAACTGCTGATTTTACGACAAGCCAGAGTACCAGTAATTTAATTATGATAAATAAGATTGCAAGTAACAAAGCTATCCCTACCGCTATGCCACTAAGATGCACTAAGTCCCAAAAGAAACTGTCTAAAGAATTATACATAAAAATCCCCCTTATCCAATGTTAATACTGTTGCCGTTACCGTTCTGCGCTATGTCGCCTACATTGATACTTTTGTTTGTGTCCTCATTCATATCTTTCCGTATAAGGTCATTTATGTATGCATTAAGTGAGGTATATCCTTTTTTTATTCGAAAAGTGTCAATGACTGCTTTTTGACCTTTGTCTACATTTACTATAATCCTGTCATATTTCTCTTTCTGAAAATCGTTTTTGTATTTCGTTGCGTTGTATTCTCCCATGTTCTCCTTTCTTGTACAAGATGCATATAAAAATACAGAATATCTTGTACAAGTTGTATATTGAAATCTTGTACAAGATATGTATAATTATAGACAGTACAAAACATATTGCTTCGCCCGACGGGGTAGCCTTTCCCCGTTGGGCGGTCTCCTCAATCCATATTACCAAAATATGATTGAATAAGCAAGGATAAACCGCAATAGTGCGATTATCATAAACCCTACATAAAAGAAAGAGAGGAAAAGAAAATGAAAGTAGTAGGAAAAAGCAACGTGCAGTATATCAGTAAGAAAACGCAACAGGAAGTAAAGGGTATCTCCTTACACTGTATCGGCAAGAAAAACGATGTAGAGGGTGAAGCCGTAGAAACGGTATACATCTCTGCAAAGTCAGAAATGTTTGAACAGTGCGTCAAACTTCCCCTTGGAACAGAAGTCCAGATTTATTATAACCGGTGGGGAAATGTCGAAAGTGTGGTTCCTTGTAAGTAGTCACGAAGCTGCTACAAGTCACTATAAGGGAATGGTTCTTTAGAGCCGTTCCCGGTAATCACAAAACTTAAGAAAGGAGAAAACGACTATGAAGATGTTTGCGTTAGGACAGATGTTAGGATTAGTAGCCGCAGACCAGGGTGCAACGACTTCCAATGTACTGGACTCCAGTATCGTAACTTTCGTAGTAGATGCCGTAAAGCAGTTCTTAGGAATTTTAACTACTCCGCCTCTCGGAGTATTCCTTACTATCGGTATTCTTGGTGCGGTAGTCGGCTTGGTTGGTGTTATCGTTTCCATGGTGAAACACTAATCCAAAGGGTAGCGGTTATCCCACACCGCTACCCTATATTTATGCCTTGAAACGTACACTTCAAGTCAAAAAGTGATATGTCTGTAGAAGAACTCATTTTTATTTTTGTCATTTGTTTTTTATTTCTTTTGTCGTTTGTTTGTTTATTTATAAACTTATTTGATTACTGAAAGGACGTGAAAACAATGAACCTTGATGAATTTACACCTAATGAGAAGTTTTTTATACTTCTATTTGCTTTCGTGGCTACCTGTTGGAGTTATAAGAAAGCTACTGGAATTGACATTTTGAAAGGATGTGTAGATGATGAAAATTAGAAACGCAATGTGCATATTTGCCCTGTTTAGTATCATGGCTCTTTTCTTCTGCTTCGGAGTAGTAGCCAATGCAGCAGAAAGCGGAGAAACAGAAACATTTACTTATAGTTTATCATATGAAGTCCCGTCTAATTATACTTCCAACTTTATTGGTATGGGTCATTCGGAAATCGGTACGACTGAAAACCATTATATTCTGTCGTACAGAAATAACTACAACGACATGTATAGGAATATGCATGATGCGTTGAACTATAAGCTATCAATGTAACTGTAAACAATAAAAAAAATCCGACTAAGCAAGTCGGATAGATAACAGGGGAAGCGCGAGACGGGAATCGAACCCGCGACCCCCTCCTTGGCAAGGAGGTGCTCCACCGCTGAGCCACTCGCGCATATGAAATACAGGAAGATTCCTGCATTACAAGAAGGTATGAAATTAATTGTTATGAAATTCTCATGTATTAAGAATTTCAAGCGGGTGATGGGAATCGAACCCACGTATCCAGCTTGGAAGGCTGGTGTTCTACCATTGAACTACACCCGCACATTTAAAGTGCCCAGAACCGGAATCGAACCAGTGACACGAGGATTTTCAGTCCTCTGCTCTACCAACTGAGCTATCTGGGCAAATCAAATCTTTGCGTCACAACAATGGGTATTTTACATAAAGACTGGCAAAATGTCAATACCTTTTAAGAAAAAAATTATTTTTTTACTCTACCCTTTTCACTCTACTTCCTTCAGTAAAATTCTCTTTTTGAAGGCTCCTCGTTCTTCGGCTTTTACTGCCCTCACCCGTTCCAGCTCTTCTGCCGAATATCCTCTTGCCTCGGCAGCAGCGAAAAGTACTTCCAGTAAATCTGCCAGTTCTTCTATGTTCTGATCCTTGTGATACTCTGCCAGCTCTTCATCCAGCTTCGCATCCACCATTTTCAGATACTCTTCTTTTGAAAGAATTTCCGTTTTGCAGCTTCTTCCGTCCGCCTCAATAATCTCCGGAATTTTATCTCTTACCAGCTTGTTATATACTTTTACCGCCATCGTAAACCCACTCCTTAAATCCTGCCATTTGCGCCGATTCATAAACCGGTTTTACCACATGCTCCAATCTTTCTATAAAAGTCTGCCTGTCCAGTCCGTCTGCATACAACCGGTTTCTGATTTCCTGATTATTCAGATGATACGGCGCTATCTTTTGAAACTCCTGTGCCACCGTCTCGTTCCGGCTTTTCAATTCGTATGCCTCATACTCCAATTCCCCGAGAGGCCGAAAGTACAGCGTCCATGACGGCAGTGAATTGCTCTTACTGCTGTTTATGGACTTTGTCGTGGGATGCAGATTCCACAATTCATCATGTTCCTCAAAGGTAAACCTGCAATGAGCATCGTCTACTTTCCGCAAAATTGCCTGAAACCAGAAAAACTTATAGCAGTTGGTGGTGTTATCAAACAGCCTGCTTAAATATCCGATATTCAGTTCTTCTGAATAAGGTAACTGCATAGGGGCCTCCTTTCTGTCCGCATTTGAAGTGCATGTCCTGCGAACTTTTATTTCATCCAGGCGGCTATCCGCCTTGGTGCCCGACAACGGTTATGTTATCACTTATTACCAATTTGTGCTTGTTCTTTCTTCTGCCCGTGAAATCCGCAGTGAAGGCATGCGGCTCAATCATATCTCTTTGACAGCATAAACTAACCCCATAAAAATCTTATATCAGAACCGATGTTGTGTTTCAATATCATTCTTAAAACTATCCTTAAATTTTATCCCGTTTCCACAATCTTTCACTTCTCTTTTTTTATTAGCCAAAAACTTACAAGTTTCTCAAACTCCTTATGTTGCGCATTAGCTTCTTTCATAGTTTTACATATCTCTAAGATTACAAGTCTCAAACCCATCAATCCACTCACATTTTACCAGTATAACTTTTACATACAAAGAACTTACAAATCTCTCAAACATATCTAAACCATAGCCTTGCCACTATTTTACACGCCTACGAACTTACAAGTCTCTCAAACGGGTGGAACTGGGCTTTTTACCGTCTGTACGTTTTACATCCCTACGAACTTACAAGTCTCTCAAACACATGAATTTCCGCTGATTGAAAAAGGACTGTTTTACATCCCTACGAACTTACAAGTCTCTCAAACGTAAAAGCACATTCATAGAAAAAAGGAGAAGTTTTACATCCCTACAAACTTACAAGTCTCTCAAACTAATATTTGACATTTTGGTTTCAACACTGTGTTTTACATCCCTACGAACTTACAAGTCTCTCAAACACTTTCAACAATTGTTCTCTTTTTTACATCTCTGCGGCTTTTTTTCTTGGTATTGACGGAATTTACATAGGCACTGTAGGTTCCTTCCTCCATGGTTCTGAAAAGTGTATCGTATTCCTCCTTTGTTCCGTATTTCTTCACAACACCCTTTAATATCCTTAAATCCTTTCCATGCTGCTCGTATTCTTTTACCCGTGCCATAGACAAATACAAAGAATCCTTCATGATGCCTGCCAAAGAACCAATATCATATATTTCCTGCATAGCCAAAACAAGTTCAAAGTTCTCTTCTCCAACAATTTCCAAAATAACAGGCACTTTCTCATCATATCCAAAATCAGAAAAGCATATATCTGTCTTTTTCTCTTCATCCGCTGCCATCTTATCTCCAAATATTGCGGCAGCAGTCACTTTTAATCCGCAAATGCATTTAATACAAGCCATTTGAACTTTATTTTTGCTATCTACATGTAATATCTGAGCTACCAGCTCTGCTTTTTTACTGCGTGAATAATCTCTGCTTCCTAATATTTCCTTTATCTTTTCTATATCAACTGTTTCCATAAAATTGCATTCTATGGTCTGTGCTGCAGTTTCTACAAAATTGTGGTATGCCGTATCCATGGTGTTTTCAGACTCTGTACTAAGACCTGCGTTGAGAAAATGACCTCTGTGCTTAAACATGTTTAATAAAGCAAGATAAACCAAACGTACATCATGCTTTTCTGTCGATTCTATTAATTCTTTTCTAAGATGAAAAATGGTAGGATACTGCTTAAAATAATCCTTATCGTTATAATTTGCATCATTAAAAATCCCATTTTTGCCTTTTACTGCACTATCCTTATCTTCTTCATGATACTTACTGTTATCCAGTCTCTGGTAAAAATCAGGGTCTACTTCTGCTATTGCATCATGAAAATATTCCTTAAGTAACCCAATTCTTGCTGTTTCACGCTGGCGTCTTCTTCTTGCTACACGATGCGTTCTTCTGTCAACAGCCGTAAGCGCTTCATCAAATTCCCTAATACCCCATAAATCCTTGCCCTTTGCTCTCATCAGCACATAGTTTTCATCTGTAACTGCCCAGCCTACAGAATTTGTTCCCATGTCCAACCCTAAATAATAATCCTTTCCTGTTTCCCGCATGAAAATTCCTCCTTTAATTTTTCATAATTTTTTATCTTGACATATCTCTTCAATAATGATAGCCTATTAATGAACTTACAAGACGAGTGCAAATAAGGATTTATCCGAAATCGTCGCAAGACTCTACATGGTGTAGAACTTAAAAGACTTGGTTTCAAGTCTTTTTTTGTTGCATATTGCTTTCATTAACGGTTTATCTTCTCCCATAAAGCTCTGAAAAATATTCTTAAATCCCTTTTCTCCTTATCCTAAGTCCATTTACACACCTTTCTCACCCTACAAATACGCCTCGCAGAACACCTCATCGTCGCAGCCCACGCATACTGTCACGGAATAAATCCGGCAGCCGTATCTTTCTATGATCTGGATGCCCAGAGGGTGGGATTCCCCGGCTACTAATTTCTTCTGGCGGATCAGGTAGTCCTCGATTGCTCCACTGTCATTGGGGATTTTACCACCCATTGTATCGTCTACGGGGAAATAGTAGGTTACGTTAGTTGTCTGTTCCAGGCACCACATTTCAGCCAGATAGCTCCTGCCGTCTGAGAAGAAACTCTCTTTTACCTGCAGGCTGTCGGGTATATTTTTTCCATGGACAAACTCCGGTGTCATATCTGCATCCTTGGGTGCAGCAGAATGAATTTTCTGAAGGAAATCTTCCGCCTCTTTTAACAGCTTGTCGGAATAACGGTCACCATCCTCAATTCGCTTCTTTAACATGGAGACACAGTCTTCGGCAATGGTCTGCCTGTCTGCATAATGATCAATTTCCTCCGGATAATAGCGAAGCATGCGCAGATAAGCATCCGGGCAGACATAGATATCTTCCGATTCCAGTGCCATTTCAAAGGCTCTCCGGTAAAGAGCATGGGAATAGGCAATATTTTTCTTTAGATCGCCGTTCCGATACATATCACCCAGCTTGTATACAGCAGCAATATCACCAAAAATAGATGCCCTTTCCCAGCATTCCTTTGCCTTTACTTTGTCCACCGGAATACTCCTGCCGTAATAGTAGCAGTAGCCCAGGTTGCTGAGAGCAATCACGTTCCCCGCTTCTGCGGCTTTAGTGTAATAGGTAATGGCGGTTTTATAATCTCCTTGCTGATAAGCCATTGCTCCCGTGTTCAAATCCATTTCATCCTGTGTCAATCCTCTTCTATTCTCTGCCATAATCATGTCTCCCAATCTGCTCATGTAGGCGATCTCTTCGCCATGCTTCTCTTTTCGGTTTCCCTTCTCTCCCAGTATACTCATCACTTGTCCCATAAATCGGTCTTTGTAATCATTTTTCAACATTTATTCTTTTTATTGCATGTTGCCATGACTTACCCACTTATTATTACATTACCATATCCTGCATTTTCCGTCAATTTTCACCCTAATTTTATATATTCCGACTTATCGCATAATCCGACAAAAAAGCCATACAATAACAGAGTATAATTTAAAATCAAAAAACCGGTACAACTTTTCTGTCATACCGGCTTAAGCCTCTCTTTTTACTTCTCTTTACTTCACCAGCACTTCTTTTACCTCATTGTGGTAAGGCAGGACGACGGTAAAGTCGTTGTTTTCTGCCACGCGGAGCAGGTCGCCTCTGCTCTGGTGGTGGGGGTACAGAAACTTCGCTGCTTTTCCTTCGGCGAGCAGTTTTTCCGGCAGCTTGCCGGGTCTGACCCTGCCGGTAACGATTACTCTTGCTCCGGCGGCTACTTCCTTTTCCACGAAAGCAGTGTTGTAAGGCTTCAAAAGGTGCGTGTCCGCAAGCAGCAGAATATCATACTCCGGCTGTACGGCATCCTCTCTGGAAAAATCCACACATTCCCCGGAAAGCCGCTCCAGTAATCCACATAATTTGTCGTAGGTATCCTCGCAGAACCAGGCTCTGTCCTTCAGGCAGCGCAGACTTTCTCTTACGAAGGCAGCATCCACCATGACTTTTTTATCCGGAAATTCCTTTTCCAGCAGGGCAAACATCTCCATGCCGCGGCCGTATTTGGGTACCGGGAAAATGACCCGTCTCGCCTCCTGCAGATATTTATCCGTCTGTGCGAGCATGTCCTCACGAAGTTCGGCGGCACTCTTGTCCGTTTCGTAATGGGCACAATCCACAATGGCAAGCTCCGCTTTCATTCCTCTTGCCGCATCGCAGGCATAGGCAAGGGTATCTTCCTGATAGTCTCCGCTGAAAAAGCAGGTGCCCAGTGCATCCGTGATGAGAAACCACAGGCCGCCCATGCAGTGGCCGGTTCTGCCGAAGGAAACCTGCAAGTCCTGCTGCCGGAAAGCCACCGGCTGCTCCATATCCAACGATAAAATGACAACCTTGTCATAGGTTATATCTGAGAGTTCAAACGCCATGGCAGAGGTAACCAGTGTCCCCCGGAAACCTTTTTCCACAAAGTGCATGAACGCACCGCTGTGATCCTTGTGACTGTGCGTCAGAAAAACGTAATCCGTTTTGGCAAGTTCCTCCTCCGTCACATCGGGATAGGGATTGCTGTCGCTGTCCATAATACCGCAATCCACCATATAAAAACGACCTTCTGTACCGTATTCCGTTAAAAAGCAGCTCCGTCCATGTTCTCCGTAACCGCCCTTAGCCAGAAATTTCCTCATAAGCATACAACCTTTCCGGAAGGATTTGGGCGTATCCCGTCTGCTGCTCCTTCAAAAACGTAGGATGAAGCAGGCAGAAGGTATCGCCGCCATCTGTTTCCACCTTAACCCGGTACTGGCCGCCTTCAAATGAGGACATCACCACTCGCACCGGAATAGCATTTTTACATTCTTTTTCTACAAAAATACATTCTTCCGGGCGAAATTTCAAGAGCATTTTTTGCCCTTTTTTAACATTTTGAAAACTTTTACAGACAAGCTTCCGGTTTTGCACGCTGACAACGGCACGGTTTTCCCTGTCGCTGCCATCTGCTGCCTGCTCTGCACTTCCAACTTCTGCATCGTCTGCTTCCGCGGGCCCTTCCATTACTGCGCAATGCACGCAGTTTCCGGCGCCTAAAAGTCCCGCTACCGTGATGGTGCGGGGGCTTTCGTAACATTCCGCCGGAGTGGCAATCTGGTCAATCACACCCTGGTTCATCACGATAATGCGGTCCGCCATGGCGAATGCTTCGGACGGGTCGTGGGTAACGTGGAATACCGTGGTCTTTAACTGGCGGAAAAGCTGTGCCATTTCCGTTCTCATTTCAATACGAAGCTGCACGTCCAGATTGCAAAGCGGTTCGTCCAGCAGAATAATGGACGGGTTGGTGATAAGCGCCCTGGCGATTGCCACGCGCTGCTGCTGTCCGCCGGAAAGTTCTGCCGGATACTGGTCTAATAGTCCTTCCAGATGCAGTAGTGTTTCCACCTCGTGAAGTTTTTCCTGCATCTGCGCCTTGTCCGTTTTGCGCACCTTCAATCCGTAAATAATGTTGTCCCGTGCCTTCATATGCGGCCAGAGGGCAAAATCCTGAAATACCATGTTCATGTCACGCTGTTCGATAGGCACCACCCTGTGAGGAGATGACATTTCTTTCCCCCGGACAAATACCTGCCCTGCGTTCAGGGGCAGAATGCCGGCAATGATATTTAATAAGGTAGACTTACCGCAGCCGGAAGGGCCGAGCACACTGATAATCTCCCCTTCCTGCACCGTCAAGTTGATGCCTTTTAAGATTTCCTTTTTACCGTAATTCTTCTTTACATCTTTCAGTTCCAAAATCGTTTCCATAATTTGTAACCACTTTCTTCTTAATGTCCCTGCTTTTTCCGGTAGCCGGCGTTCAGCACCACTTCCAAAAGCATCATGATGCCCACGATAAAGGCGCCGCCCACCATGGTGGCTGCTGCCGCGTAGCCGAACTTCAAATCGTTGTAGGAGTCGCTGATGTAAACCGGCAGCGTACTGTAATTTGGCGGATACAGAATGGTAGTGATGGCAAGGTTAAACACACTGCCTCCGAATGCCGCAAGTACCGCCGAAACACTGCTGTTGTGCAGAAGCGGCAAAAGAATGGTGCGGATTTTACGGAAAAAGCCGGCTCCCTGCATCTGTGCTGCCGTAAGCAGGCTGCCGGGGATTTTTGCCATGCCGCCCACCAGCACGCGGTTTATCATGGGAATGGCTGCCGCCACGCTGGCAAGTACTAAAATAGACGGCGTTCCGTACAAATGCAGTCCCACTTTTGTCAGCCATTTCTGGTTCCATACAAAAATATAACCGATGCCCAGCACCACGCCCGGCACCGCCATTGCCACAAGCGTCAGCATATCAATCAGTTTTTTCAGCTTAAAACGGGAATATGTAAGCACATACGCCACGCAAAATCCAATCAGGATGCCAAACACGGCGGATATTCCCGCCAGCCCCAGAGAATGTTTGATGCCGCTTACCATGCTGCCCGCAGAGGATAGCACTTCCTTATAATTATCCAGAGTAAAGGTAAATTTCTGCACGCTGACGGAACCTGAAAAGGACATGACCAGTTCGGAACCTACCGGTATTCCCAGTGCTATCAGACAGAACAGCACCGTTGCGGCTGTAAGTAAAACCTGCACCGGTTTTTTCGGAGAAACCGCCATCACACGCTCCGTGCCGTTATCTAAGAAATCAAATTTTTTCTTTCCCATGGCGCCGTACTGCACCGCCATAGCGATTACAATCATGACCATCAGGTACAGGGAAAGCACGCCCGCCATGTCAAAACGCACCGGTGAGGAGCAGATGGCGCTGTAAATGGTGTATGGCAGTGTGGGGAAGGAATAAACCGCCGTTATGGTGGAGGACATGCCGTAATCGCCCACTGTGTCCATGAAAATCAACATTGCCGCCGAGCAGTAAGCGGGAATACAGAGGGGGAGCTGCACATTTTTCCATGCCCGGAATGCCGATGCCCCATTCATCCGCGCCGCATGCATCAGGCGGGACGGATACCACTCCATGGAAGTTTTGATGGTCACATAGGCAAGGGGAAATTTGCAAAGAACCATTACACACACCAATCCCCAGTAGCTGAAAACAAAGGAGCCGACTCCTTTTATGCCCAGCCACGCACTGGCAATTCCGTTGCCGGAGGAAAAATACACCCAGCCCTGCGCCAGTATAAAGGAAGGAATTATCATCAGCACCCATGCTGTAAAGTCCAGAAGTTTTGCGCATGCGAATTTATAATTTACCCGGAAATGAGCCAGTACGGCTGCCAGAATAAGACCCAGCACCGTGGTGCCGCAACTTAAAAAGAAGGAGTTCAAAAATGCTTTTTTCCACAGCGGTCTTTTAAATACATCCAGTACGAGTGCCAGATTGGACAAATTGAATTTATCGATGGAAAGTCCCGGGCATATAACCTGAAATAGTACTGTCACCAGAGGCAACAGTACTAATAAAATCAGAAGTCCGAGTATTCCTATGCCTGCGGCATTGTCTTTACTCTTCATGTTTTCTCCTACTTCGCGGACATATCTGCAAACCATGCCTTGATGTCGGCTTCGTTTTCCGCACCGAATACTTCGTCTGCAACGGCTAAGATTGCGTTGGCATCACGCTCTGCCTTTAAGGTAACGCCTTCTACGGAGGGTTCAAAATATCCTTCGTCGCCGGTATCTACAAGCTGCTGCTGGGTCTTGGCATCCAGTAAGAAGTTGACGAAAATCTTGGCGATTTCCAGCTGCTCGGTAGATGAGCTGATGGCTGCCACACGGGTAGATCCGGGAGCGCCTTCCTCGGGCCAGATAATGGAGACGGGTTCGCCGCTTGCTACCATATCGTAAGCATTGGTTTCCTGCAGCATGGCAATGGAGATGTCTCCGCCTGCCAGAGCCTGCACAACCTGGGGATTCTTGGGGAATACCTTCAGACCGTTGTCGAACAGGGTGGTAAAGTATTCTTTTCCGGCATCCAGTCCTTTTTTATCCATGAAATAAGCTGCCAGAGGATAAGCGGGCGCTGCCACACCGGGGTCTGCCATACCAACGGCATCTTTATATTTTGCATCGGTTAAATCATCGAAGGTCTTGGGTGCGTCTGCTTCACTCCACACGTCATTGCGGTAAACCAGAACGCCTGCCGCATGGATACCGGTGGGGTACATACACTTGTTTTCCGGTACCAGACCCTTGGAAAAGTCGGTTAAGTTTGCGGCATTTTCCGGCTCCCAGTCAGTTACAAGCTCGCCGTCTGCGGACAAATTGTATACATCATACATGGAGTCAATCCATACAACGTCCCACTGGGGATTGCCTTTTTCGGCAGCAATACGGGACATGGTTTCTGCACCGTTTCCGACAACTACCTCTACATCATAACCGGTTGCTTCCTTAAACATATCACCGATTACAGCATCAAAGTCATTTAAGTAAACTACTAAGGGCTTGGTCTGCACCGGTTTTTCCGCTGCATCGGCAGCGCTGTCGTCTGCAGTGGCATCCTTTGTATCATTTGCCACACTTTCCTTACTCTCTGTACTCTCCTGAGCGCTCTCCCCGGAAGCGGCGGTGGAAGTATTTGCTGCCGCCTTGTTCTCCTGATTGTTTGTGTTTCCGCAGGCTGCCAGTGACAATACCATTGCAGCGGCGGTAAGCATTGCGATTAATTTTTTCTTTTTCATAGTTATCCTCTTTTCTGCTTTTTACGCACATTTCGCGCGTAATGATTTTTGCTTTCATCTTCTTTTGTGTACATCTGAATCATAATGCTTCTTGCCGGCTTCCGCTATCACGCTGTCGTAAATCCCATGTAAAATCCATGTGACAGAGTGGGGGTACGCATTTGACGGGATAACCTTTGAATTTCGTGTGGCAGAGTGGGGGGTACGCATTTGACGGGATAACCTTTAAATTTCGTGTGACAGAGTGAGGTGAAAACGTTTTCCGGTCGGGTCTTGATGAATTTTCATATAATTTTGGGAAAATGGCAGGCTGCCGTTGACGATGGTCCTCCTTTTGCCTTATACTAAGTACATTATTTGTATTTGCAGTCTCATTTTGAGAATATATTTTACTATGCGATACAGCTGACATTTCAACATAAGATGCAGAGGGGGAAAACTGTGAAAATTAAATGTGATTATTGTGATAGTTGGATTAATGATTTTGACGAAACCTGTCCGAACTGCGGAGCAACCAACAGCCACTACGTGAGACAGTCAGACAAGGTTCCTAAAACGATCGAAGAACTGAAGGCATGGGCTAAGGCAATGAATCTGCCGCTTGCCGACATGCGTACTTTTATCGGCGAGGATTACAGAGGTCCGAAGGCCTTCGGTATTTACAAGGACCCGGACGACGGCACTTTTGTGGTTTACAAAAACAAAGCCGACGGCAGCCGTGCGGTCCGCTACAAGGGCAGCGATGAAGCCTATGCGGTAAACGAGCTTTATATGAAAATGAAAGAACGCGTTGCCGACCAGAAAGCCCGTCAGGCAGGCCAGCCGCGTCCGCAGGGGAATACTTCCGGCAACCGGAGCAGCAATGAACCGACCCGAAAAAACAAACTTCAAAACATTATTACGATTATTATCCTGATTGTAGTTGTGCAGCTGGCAATGCCCTCCCTATTTAATTGCGGCGGTTCCGGACCCAGAACCGGTTACTACACCTACGGCAACAACAATTATTATTACTATCACGGCAGCTGGTATGAATGGATGAACGACGCCTGGACTGCTACTACGGTTGCCGACTGGATGAATGATGATTATTCTTCCTATTATGATTCCAACTCTTATGACAGCAGCGCTGATTATGATGACTTCGACGATTCGCCTTACTACGACCCTTCGTATGATGATGACGACACCTGGGATTTCGACAGCAGCTGGGACTCTGACAGCAGTTGGGATTCCGATAGCAGCTGGGACTCCGGCTCCGACGATTGGGGTTCTGACTGGTAAAGAACAGAATTGAAAGACTTGATTTCATGATAAGCTAAGATAAAAAAAGCACTATGGTGGGTGCTTTCTTTTCTTTTTGGGGGTATTTACCCAGCTTTTGTCGCCGCCATACCCAATCATATTTCTCCTCTTGGGTATACTACTGCAGAATTGTTGGTACCTGAAACAGCTGCCGGACAATGGTTGCATTGTTCGGAACGATAGGAAATAGCAATACAAGTTGTAGGCAGGTGGCTACCCAGGAGCAGATGGACCGATTTTGAAAACTCTGTATCAATTTTCTTTACAGATAAACTTTGTTCATAGATTTATGGTATAATCAGTTTAAGCGCTTGAATAAAGGAGATGGTTATACCATGAATCTGTTTTGCGAAGAGGTTCATAAACTGGAGGCGGAATTTAAACAATGCCGGAAGCTGCTGAACGCTATCGGGGATGAGAACCGCCAGCACCTTATATGCGTCATGATGAATATGCCGATTGATGGCGGCCTTGTATTGGAGATTGTCGAGCAGACGCATCATCCGGGCTGCAAAATCCTGAATGGTCTTGGTATGTCCAGTTCCAGAGGGCTGCTCAGATCGAATTATGGACCGGACAGAAGGCTCCACTGGATGTGATGCGAAAAGAATTAAAGGAGATTATTCGGGAAGAAAATGAGAAGGCGCAGACGGAATGATTCTGTAATTCCGTCACTTCATGGGAAATAAATGTTATAGTGAATTTATAGTGAATAGAGAAACGCGATAGCGTAGCGTAGTAAGCGATAATTTCAGATGATCCAGGTTTGATCAGAGAGGACAAGAATATGAACAACTATTGTATGATCCAGAACTCCAAAACGTTTGCATTTTCCGCAGAGAATCCAACCGGTGTACGCGCAGGTGGTTCCCAGGGCGGTGACTGCACCAAGCTTCGTCCGACCGTGACGATTCCTGCAGGGGAAACCGTAACTCTGGTAGATGCTGTAGGACCGGGTGTGATCCAGCATATGTGGTTTACCGGATATGTCGGGCACCATTTTATCATCCGTATGTATTGGGATGATCAGGAATATCCGTCTGTGGAAGCTCCGCTCTCTGCATTCTTCGGATGTGCCTATGATGAAAATTTCGTGGACCGGGATGGCAAATATCCGGTGTTGAATTCTGCCATGATACTGGTAGCTCCTGGTCGCGGCTATAACAGCTATTTTGAGATGCCGTTCCATAAGAGAGCTCGGATCACGATGGAAAACCGTGGTGACAAGGATGAAAATCTCTATTATATTATCACCGGAGCTTATCAGGAGATTCCGGCGGAGGCTGGTTATTTCCATGCCACCTATCGCCAAGAGCACCCGGTTCAGAAGGGGCGTACCTACACAATCGTTGACGGAATCGAAGGCAGGGGACAATTTGTCGGTGTGACTCTGGCAACTGGTATGAATGGCAACAATACCTGTTGGGTAGAAGGCGAAGCCCGCATGTATCTGGACGATGATCCGTATCCGTCTATCCACTATACCGGAACTGAAGACTACTTCGGCGGTTCCTATGGATTTGGAAATGACATCATCATCAAGAGCTATCAGACCTTCAGCGGCTTATATACCGGCATGTATGCAATCTATGGAGACAACCGGGAATTCTATAACGGACAGCAAAGATTCCTGCTGTATCATTTCCATATTGCAGACCCGATCCGTTTTGAGAATAAGTTTCGTATGACACTCGACAACATGGGCTGGACCGGACCGCGTTACGATGATTACACCAGTGTTGCTTATTGGTATCAGACCCTGCCGTCCGCACCGCTGATGCCACTGCCGACAGATGCAGAGATGTGTATGAGATAATAGAACCAGATTGGAGATGTCAGATAGATTGGTTTTAACCTTGCGACACGTCGCATCGGTTATATCTGACTGACATCAGAGATTTGCCGGAAAGGATAGAGGTATTATGTTACTGGAAGAGAAGTTTTGGGAATTTCATCGTTATGCCAGCAGCCACAATCTGCCGCTGGAAGCTATCAGTGTCGGAGATGAGAACAAGGTACTCTGTGAGATGCACTACGCAGCAAATGCACCGAGAAATATTTATTCACATACCAAGAGTTTTACGGTAACAGCAGTTGGACTCGCAATGGAAGAGGGAAAACTAAGCCTGGAAGATCATGTGGCGGAAGTGTTTAAAGATAAACTTCCTTCAAATCCGGATCCAAATCTGGAGAAGATTCAGTTGAAACATCTGCTCTGCATGTCCAGTGGCTTTGGTAAGGCACTTCTGATGAATGCGGACAGACGTCCGGGCGTTGGCGCACCGGATTATGAGAAATATATGATGGCACAGCCGGTTCCTGTGGAGCCAGGCAGTGCATTCTGCTATTCCTCTGCCGACAGTATTCTGGCTGCTCATATGGTAGAACGGGCCGTTGGCAAGCGGATGGGAGAGTATCTGTATGAGAAGGTATTCCAGCCCCTTGATATGGGATGGCCGCTCTGGGAGCATGATCCACAGGGACATCCGAATGGCGGCGGAGGTATGTATCTGACTTGTACCGAGATGATGAAACTGGGACAGCTATATCTGGCTGAGGGTAACTGGAAGGGCGAGCAGATTGTCAGCAGGGACTGGGTGCAGGAGGTGTCCACCCCGAAATTTACCTTCGAGCCATCTGCAGATCTCTGGCATGTAGGATATGGCTATCAGTTCTGGATCAGTCCATATCCAGGATCCTATCGTGCTGATGGCGCATTCGGACAGATTACAACGATTCTCCCAGAGAAGGGATTGGTTGTTTCCATCCAATGTCCGGAGCAAGGTAATTTCGATCAGGTGAAACGTGCGCTGCATGAACATTTTCTGATGGAATTGTAAGAATAGACTTGCAACAATATGCTATAATTTGCCCAGAATTCGCACTTTTGTCTGAAAATGCCTGAAAATCAAGGGGTTGCTTTTTATAATACCCAATAAAGCTATCTCGCAAATAACTTTATTGCCATCATATTTTCGCTTTGCTTTTATTTTTTAGGCCCGCTGTTGCGTTCCCAAAAGACGCCGTCTTCGTATCCCTGAATAGCAGGGTGCGTTTCTGCCATGGCAAGGCGCTGCTCCGCCCAGACACAATATTGTTCGTTCATTTCTATATCGATAAAATGACGTCCTAACTTCTTTGCCGTTACTCCCGCAGTCCCGGAACCCGCAAAAGGGTCCAGAATAATATCCTCGGGGTTGGAGCTTGCCAGGATAATTTTTGCATACAATTTTTCCGGTTTCTGGGTGGGATGGTCTGTATTTTCCGGCATGGACCAGAAAGGAATGGTTATGTCATCCCAGAAATTAGAAGGGCAGGTATCGCGATATTTTCCTTTTTCCGTCTCCACCCAGTCCTTGGGTGCGCCGTCCACACGATAACTTGCCAGCACCTTTCTGCGTTGCTTCACCGCATCCACATGGAAAGTATAATCCTTCCCTTTTGTCACATACCAGATGTCCTCCATGCCGTTCTTCCAGTTATCCGAACAGCCTCTGCCTTTTTCCCGCTGCCAGGTAATACGGTTTCTTACGGTAAAAAATTCACTTAAACCCCCGCCGATAATCAGGCTGCTTTCCCAATCACAGCACACATACATGGATGCGTTATCCTTCAGAAGAGGATAAACCGCCTCCACCCATTTACGGGTATAGATTTCATATTCGGAAGCATCCTTCTTGGAAAAAGTATTCCCGTGGTAATGCTTCGTCAGGTTATAGGGCGGGTCTGCAATCAACAAATCCACGCATTTTTCCGGAAGCAGAGGCAAAGTGACAAATGTGTCACCGCAAATTGTCCTGTTGATAATCGCTGATACATCCTGTACCGGTTCCGTTATTCGGAGGCATCTTTCCAGATACATCATGCCCTCTTGTATGCTTGTCTTTATCGTTTTATTTCGTCCGCTCATATTTTAATTACTGCCCCGTTCCTGCTTTTATGTCTCCCCATTCCTGCTTTTATGACGCCCCGTTTCTGCTTTTATGTCTGCCCGTTTCTGCTTTTATGTCTGCCCCATTCCTGTTTTTCTGTCTCCCCATTCCTGCTTTTATGACATCTTGTTCTTATTTTACTGCCGCCTCGTTGTGGGTGCCTGCGCAGTGCTGTCGTAAACTTTGCCGTCATAAAGTTCTTTGCAGATAGCATCGTACTGTTTATACATTTTCTGCACCTCATTTTCCAGAATGTAATAATGGCGGATGTAGGGGATAAGCAAAATCAGCACTACCACGGCAAGCAGCAGTGTGAAAAGGTCTGCATTTATCAGTGTCATCAGAAGTGACAGGATTTCCAGTATGGCAAACGTCACCGTCACAATTAAGTGTATCAGTCGTTCATGCTGAAAAAAAGACACCTGTGTCAGATGCTCCTGTCGTATGAGTTCCAGTTCTTCCTTGGATTTATCATGCTTTTCCAAGATTTCTTTAATCAGCTCGTCCATAAAATGTCTGTAAGTTAAAATCCTTTTCTCCATAGATACCACTGCCTTTCTGCATCTTATATCTTTTCTTATGCAAAACTATTGTCCTGCAAAGATCTTTCCGTTATCAAAGCATAAAACTCTGCCTTTCACTTCATCATTTCTTCCCTTACTTTACCACATTTCCATGTTTTTGTCATAAGAACTTGCTTATCCGTCGGCAAGTCAGGCTTTTTTAAGTTCCATCGCTTGCCGCCTATGTATCTGAACTTCCGGCTAAATGCCTATGCCGCCGGTCTGTATTACATAAATTTTATTTATATCCCGCAACTTAAAAATTTATATCTCGGTCTTGTGAAGTGGACAAAAAACATGTATTATAATCAAGTGGTGTAAAAATATGGGTCGATTGCCCATAGAAAAATAGAATATAAGAAAGGTACAGGTAGAAAAAATGGGTGGCTTTTTTGGTGTGGCCGCAGAAGAAGACTGCGTATTTGATTTGTTTTTCGGAGTAGATTATCATTCTCATCTGGGTACCAGACGAGGCGGAATGGCTGTGTACGGCAAGGATGGTTTTAACCGTTCCATACACAACATAGAAAATGCACCGTTCCGTACAAAGTTTGACAAGGATATCCAGACCATGAAAGGATATTACGGCATCGGTTGTATTTCCGATTATGAACCCCAGCCACTGATTGTCCGTTCCCATCACGGAACCTACGCACTGACTACTGTAAGCAAAATCAACAACACGGAGGAACTGGTGAAAAAGCTTTTCGACAAAAACCATTCCCACTTTCTGGAAATGAGCGGTGGTGACATCAATGCCACCGAGCTTGTCGCTTCTTTAATTAACCAGAAGGAAAACCTGATTGAAGGTATTCAGTACGCTTTGGAGTCCATTGACGGCTCCCTGTCCTTACTTTTATTAAATCAGGCAGGCATTTATGCCGCCAGAGATAAACATGGCAGAACTCCGGTTGTGATTGGCCGCAAGGAAGGGGCTTTTTGTGCTTCTTTTGAAAATTTTGCCTATAAAAATTTAGGTTATTCCGATTATAAGGAATTAGGTCCCGGCGAAGTTGCCGTATTGACACCGAAAAACTGTGTTACCCTGGTTCATCCCGGCAAGGAAATGAAAATCTGTACCTTCCTCTGGATTTATTATGGCTATCCTGCCAGCTCTTACGAGGGCCTGAGTGTAGAACAGATGCGTTACAACTGCGGTGCAAAAATGGCGGCCCGCGATAATGTCCGCCCTGATATTGTTGCCGGTGTACCTGACTCCGGTACCGCCCATGCCATCGGTTATGCTAATGCTTCCGGAGTACCTTTCTCCAGACCTTTTATCAAATATACACCGACCTGGCCCCGTTCCTTTATGCCAACCATCCAGAGCCAGCGTAACCTGATTGCAAAAATGAAAATGCTCGCCGTACAGGATTTAATCAAGGACAAGAGTCTGCTTTTAATTGACGACTCCATCGTCCGCGGTACACAGCTTAGGGAAACAACGGAATTTCTTTATCAGAGCGGTGCAAAAGAAGTGCATATCCGTCCGGCATGTCCGCCTCTTCTTTATGGATGCAAGTACCTGAACTTCTCCCGTTCTTCTTCGGAGATGGATTTGATTACCAGACGTGTTATTGACAGATTGGAGCACGGCAATGTAACGGACGAAGTCCTGCAGGAATACGCAGACCCCGAGTCCGAAAAATATGAACGCATGGTGGAAGAAATCCGCAAGGAGCTGAATTTTACTTCCCTCCGTTTCAACAGACTGGATGATATGCTGGATGCTGTCGGCATCGACAAATGCAAACTCTGCACCTACTGCTGGGACGGCAGAGAATAATGCTCATGCAGGCACTATGCACCGCTGTCGGTAGGCATTACTATTGACAGTACCATTGTAATAAAAGATCCACTACACGGCTGTAGGCGACCATTCCGTCGTCTACGCCGTTTAATTTTAAAGAAGTTTCCACAAACCCGGTGGACACAGCATCTACTACTTCCGTATCCACGACCGCTTCTTTTTCAATCCTGTCCCAATCCTCTTTACGCACAAACACTGCGTCTTCATACACCTGCCGGTCAATCTGCACCTCTGCCATATACCTTTCATAATCTTCCCCAACAGCTTCATAAAAATCATTATTCACATAGTTGAGCACACTTAAATACCCGCTATATTGAAACAGCAGATCGTCCGAAGAAATACATGCTAAAAATCCGATAAAATTGGCTTCATCCTCCTGTATATATCCTTTCAGGTGCGCCAGCTCATGGCACATGGTCACCGGCAAATTGGTAACATATGCCACCTTGTTGTAATTTGCTTCCATGGAAAACGGGAAATAATACCCCAGCATGTACTGCTGGCTCACAAAATCCGAAAAATAAAGCGGTTTGGGCATAGGATAAAAGCCCTGCAGCGCATCATAGGTTTCGCCCAATGCCTGCATATCCGAAATTGCCTTTTTTCTCATGTTTCCTTCGTAAATGATTTCGCCTTCTTCCGTACGCTGCATCTGCCCGGACAATTCATTGCATTTTTCCACCAGTATATTCCGAAGGGCTGTCAAATCCTGTAACGTGTAGGTGCCTTTTTTAGTTTCAGCAGTATTCCCGGTATCCGTGTTTTCATTTACGTCATCTGTGGCTTTTTCTATGGCAAAATACTTCTCACTGAATGGTGTGGCATGGTACAAAATGGTGCAGTTCAAGGTCATAAGCACCAAAACTGCCAGCAGCACCCATGCAAAGAAAGTGTAAAAACCACAGCAGAGTTTGTCAAAACGCCCTCTTCCACGGGTGACACTTGGACGTGTCACATGGGGTGCTCTTGAACTTTTATCCTGTTTATCCACATGGCGCGCCCTGCATCGCCTTATTATCCACCTGAATGCAGACGCAATCATCAGTATAACGGCCGCTATTACCAGAAATACTCCCGCCACAATCAGCCATTCCCCTACCGAAAACGGAAACAACCCTGTTAATCTTCCGTAGGTATTGACCCACACCGGGAAAACATAGCGGATGTACCAGTCACAAAAAGCCTCCGAACTCCATGCGATTATATTCAGGAGCACTACCATTCCTACTATAATAAAATATATTTTTGTTTGTGTTTTCCAATTTTTTATCTTCTGCATACGTTATCTCCGAAAAAGTGAATAAAAATATTTAAAAGAGTGGTTGAAATCTCAACCACTCTCCTGTATAATCTACTTAAAGGTAATCGGATGCAGTTCCGATTTGCCCACAGTTATATTGTATCAGAAATAAGCATTCAAACTTTCGCGTGGATGGGTGCTTATTTCTTTTCGTTATGGTTGTCTATGTACGACAATGCCGCAAATATTACTAACAACAATGTAAGAATTTCTGTTGTGTTCATATGGCATCACCCCCTCCGTTTTCACTGAGGGCATCATAACCGAAACTCACACCCGAACCTTTTTTCAATTATACGTACATATTTTACCATATGCACGATATTTCCACAATAGAAAGCGCTCCTTTTATCAGTATTTATATTAACCAAATTTCGATAAGCAAATTTAGTTATTATGACGATTTTCTACATCCCCACCTCGGGAAATGTCCGGATGGGTTTCATATTTTCTGTGCGTTCGCCGATGAATTTATCCATCAATACCGTATCATACCAGCGATTGAACTTGTAGCCGCTGCTTTCCAGACGACCGGCAAGGTGATAGCCCATTTTTTCATGAAAGAACATGCTTCCGTAAATGCTTTTTTCTTCTTCGGTGGGCGGTACCGTAATCAACGCAATGGTCTTTACCACGCCCTGCTTCTGTAAAATGTTCTCCAGCTTGGTATAGAGCAATCTCCCCAATCCGTGACCTTTGTAATCATACCGCAGATAAACCGTCATTTCAGCCATCCAGCCGTAAGCCACTCTGGGGTGGTAGGCTCCCGCATAGGCATAGCCGACTATCTTTCCGTCTTCTTCGGCTACCAGATAGGGATATTTTTCCAGAGTATGGACAATTCTACCCTGAAACTCTTCCACGGAAGGTACATCATACTCAAAGGTAATAGCTGTATTTTCCACATAATATCCATAAATTTTCAGAAGCTCCACGGCGTCTTCCACCCTGGCAACACGTATTGTTACAGATGAACTCATGAGTTTAGCTTCCTTTCAGACAATTTTCGCTATTATTATACATCGAAAACTGTCCGGTATCCATTAGGCAAAATCACGTTTTTTGTTCATATATAAATAGATAATTGTTAAAATCAGGATTTCCACAGCAAAAGAAACCGGGACAGCGAGCGCTCTTTCAACGGAAATATTTCCCTGCGTGATGCTGGCACTCTGGTCAAGTACAATGAACAGACTGCAGATTTTCCGAACTTTTTCCGGACAAATCAACAGTACTGAATTCGCAACTCCCTCCAGCAGGACAAAACGAATAAATGCCACTATTCCGCCCCATATCCCGCTTCTCATAATCATAATGTAAAAGACCGCCGCGCAGCACCAGTGCAGCATAATGAGAAAAATAAGCAGAAGCTACAGCATCACCTTTCCGGTAAGCGGTACGGAAAACAGGCAGAAATATATAAAAGTCAGAAGTGTAACGGTAATGGCAGTCATGATGCCGCAGGTGCTTATTTTGGCACCTAAAATTTCAAGCGGATGATAGCCTCTCATATATTCGTAATAAATGGTTTTTTCCTTGAATTCTCTTCCGATATATACAGCAATAATGCATATCAGAAAAATCAGTATGTAGAAAAATGCAAAGTGGGCGGTTTCCAGCACCGCCTCGGAAGATACTTTTTCTTCTGCACTTGCAAAGTCAAAAATACAGACCGCAAAGCTGCCGACACATGCCCAGATGACGTATTTCATAATGGAAAAGGAATGCCGGAACCGGTATAGTTCTACTTTCAACAAATTTTTCATCGCTGCACCATCCTTTCCAGATAATACTCTTCCAACTCAATATTCTCCTTCAGAAGTCTTGTTATGGTAAAACCCTGCCCGATAATTTCACCGGACAATAAAGCAACATCCGCATCCGGCAGCTTAATTCTGTAAAAATTGCCTTTATCCTCTATTGCATTTTCCTCTGATATTTTCCGCAAATAAGGAAGCAGTCTGTCGTTTTCGGTTGTTCCAATCTGCACATATCCATTTTCTTTATTCAGCAAATCTTCCTTTCGGAACTGGTCTAAAATCCGCCCTTCCTTTATAAAAATGAAATCCGTGGACAGTTGACTCAGTTCCCCTAAAATATGGCTGGATATCAGCATAGTGATATGTTTTTCTTCACAAAGTTTTTTCAGAATATGCCGCAGTTCCGCAATGCCCTCCGGTGCCACGCCGTTCATGGGCTCGTCCAATACCAGCACTTCCGGCTCTGTAATCAGTGCTCCTGCTATCCCCAGCCTCTGTTTCATTCCCAGTGAAAACTGAGCGACTTTCTTTTTTCCGGTATTGCCGATATTTAAAAGCTCCAAAATTTCCTGCAGCTTCTTTTCATCCGTTTCCCCTTTAATGCCGCCTATAATTTTCATGTTTTCCATGGCTGTCATGCCATGATACAAATAGGGGGCTTCAATCATAAAGCTCATCTTCTGCCGGTATTCTTCTATGGTTCTGTTCCCGGAAACTGTAATTTCTCCCGCGGTAGGCTGCGCCAGACCAGCCAGCATTTTGAAAAAAGTTGTTTTTCCGGCTCCGTTGGGACCTATTATTCCGTATATATGCCCCTCTTCCATAGAAATGGAAAAAGAGTCAACCGCCTTTACATTATGGTATTCCTTGGAAAGGTTTTTCGTTTCTAACAGTATTGCCATCCTTGCCTCCGTTTTCTTTTACAAGCTCACCTTGACTAAATTTGTATACAATATTTCCTACTTTTTCAAAATCCTTATCATGTGTAATCAAAATGTATGTTTTATTATCAAATTCACTTTCAAAAATCTTATATATTTTATTCTTAGTCAAAATGTCTACACCATTAGTAATTTCATCAAATATATAAATAGGTGTATCCCTAAGTAATGCTCTTGCTAAAGCAAATAGTTTTTTTTGACCCGGAGAAAAATTCGAACCATTTTCTGTAATTATAGTATTGTATCCATTTGGCAAGTTATTAACAATCTTATCGACACCTGTTAATACACATATTTTCTCAAAGTTTTCAATAAAACAATTGCATGCTGTAAGGTTATTATATAATGTATCATGAAAGAAGAAGTCTTCTTGTTCTACATATGTTATAAATTTCTTAATAGTCTTAGATGAAACGTTTTTACATTCATTATATAAAATATTTCCATTGCTAGGAGAATAATTTCCAATTATTAAATTTGCCAATGTAGATTTTCCAGAACCATTGTTTCCATATAAAATAATATGGTTTCCTTCTTTAATATTTAAATTAATATTTTTAATGATTATATTACTATTATCAAATGCATAATTTACATTTTCTAAACATATTTCATTAATTTTTTTAATTGTTATTCCTTCTTCATAATCTACCTGACTTTCAAATATATCTTCTACCCTATAAAATACCGTCATTGCTTCCGCAATCGTGCCTACTTTTCTTTTTCCCATAGGCACTTTGCACCGATTTTCCCTCATTCGTGCCTATTCTCCCTTTTCCTATAGGCACTTTACACCAATTTTCCCTCATTCGTGCCTACTTTCCTTATCTTCCTCATTATACACAGATAAGCTTCCTCATGAAAAGTCCAAATGGGAAATTTTAAAAGATGTTGACAGTTCAACTTCTTTTCTGTATGATGTGAGATGTTGAGAGTTCAACATTTAAGAGCTTCACACAACATAAAGCATGTAGGAACTTCGCTTCCGGAAAGGATATGTATGGTAGACCGTTTTGAAAAATTTTCCCTTGCCATTTCGGAAATATACCGCTATTGGCACAAAATTGCCGCAGATGAGCTGAGTGAGTATCACCTGAAAAGCTCCCATGCCGTATATCTTACAACCCTGTATCGCTATCCCGACGGGCTGACGGCGCCCCGGCTTGCCGAACTGTGCGGCAAGGATAAAGCCGATGTTTCCCGCATGGTTTCCATTATGGAAGCGAAGGGACTTGTCACCAAGGAAGGCAGCAACCAGAACCGTTACCGCGGAACTTTGAAGCTGACGGAGGAAGGTCTGCACGTGGCTGAACAAATCAGCAAGCGTGCCGCCCTCGCTGTAGAAAAAGCAAACGAAGGCATTACCGAAGAAAAAAGAGTCATTTTTACGGAGTGCCTGGATATTATAACCAAGAATTTGCAGAGAGTTTCCGAAGAAGGATTGTAACCAATATCGGATAATGAATTTCCGAAGGAAACTGCAACCTATGTCAAACATGAATTTCGGAAGAAAATATAACTGATATTCAATGTCAATTTCCCTTGAGGAAAATCTGAGAAAGGAATAGATATGAATATTTTGAAGAAAGCTTACTGCCGTATATATCAGGCGGCATTTCGGGCAGCGATTCCCCTGCTTCCCTATCGGGAGCCGCAAATTCTGCATTCCTGCAGGGAACTGCCGGAGGCACTTTCAGGGAACAGCATCAACAACCTTATGATTGTGACGGACAATGGCATTGTAAAGTTCGGACTTGCCGCAAAGGTTACGGCTGTGTTGGACGAAGCCGGTATTTCTTACTGCGTCTATGACAAAACCTGCCCCAATCCGACCGTGAAAAATGTGGAGGCCGCCTTAAAACTTTACAAAGAACACGGCTGTCAGGCACTGATTGCCATCGGCGGCGGTTCTGCCATGGACTGTGCCAAAGCAGTCGGCGCAAGAGTGGCATACCCCGGCAAAACCCTGAACCAGTTGAAGGGCACGCTGCATGTACTGCGGAAAATTCCCCTGTTAATTGCTATTCCCACAACTGCCGGTACCGGCAGCGAAAATACACTTGCCGCCGTTATCACCGACCCCGACCAGAAGTATAAATATGTGCTGAATGATTTCGTTTTAATTCCGAGGTATGCCGTTCTGGATGCTTCCATGACATACTCCCTGCCGCCTTCCCTCACCGCAACCACCGGGATGGATGCGCTGACCCACGCGGTGGAAGCCTACATCGGACGCTCCACCACAAAGGAAACCCGCCAAATGGCGCTTTCCGCAACGAAACTTATTTTTGCCAATATTGAAAAAGCCTACGAAAACGGCTCCGATGAAGAAGCCCGTTCCAATATGCTGCTTGCCTCTTACCGGGCAGGATTTGCTTTTTCCCGGTCCTATGTGGGATACATCCATGCCGTAGCGCATTCTCTCGGCGGACAATACAATGTGCCCCACGGACTTGCAAACGCGGTCATCATGCCTTATGTGCTGGATGCTTACGGCTCCGGCGTGTATAAAAAATTGCAGCAGATGGGCTACGCCGCAGGTGTATGCACGGAGGAAGACTCTCCCGAAGAAGGTGCTAAAAAGTTTATCGCCGCTATCCGTTCCCTAAATGAGCGGATGCAGATACCCACTTATATAGAAGGGATTCAGGAAAGTGACATTCCTGTCATGGCGGCTCATGCCGAGAAGGAAGCCAATCCTCTCTATCCCGTTCCGAAATTAATGACCGAAAAAGAGTTGCAAAACTTTTACCGGGTTTTACAACCGGCAAAAAATATCTGAATTTAAGGAGTTATCATGGACAGCACACAAATCGACGACATCTTACAGTTACAACGTGATTTTTACGACAATGGTGCCACCATTCCCGTCAGTTTTCGTGAGAAGCAATTAAAGAAGCTATATCAGGCGGTTCAAAAATACCGGCCGCAAATAGAAGAAGCCCTGAAAAAGGACCTTGGGAAAAGCAGTTATGAGAGCTTTATGTGCGAGATCGGGCTGGTATTGTCCGAAATCAGCTACATGATACGTCATGTAAAGAAATTTTCCAAAAGAAAAACCGTCTACACCCCGCTTGCACAATTTGCTTCCCATAGTTATGTGCAGCCGGTGCCTTACGGCAACACCCTCATCATGAGTCCGTGGAACTATCCTTTTCTGCTCTCCATAGACCCTTTAGTTGATGCCATTGCGGCGGGAAACACCGCTATTATAAAACCCAGTGCTTACTCTCCCGCCACTTCAAAGGTTATTGAGATGCTGGTAAAGGAATGTTTTTCTCCCGCCCATGTGTCGGTGGTAACCGGCGGCAGAGCCGAAAATGCGGCTCTTTTAGAAAAGAAATTTGATTTCATCTTTTTTACCGGCTCCCAGAACGTTGGCAGGGAAGTCATGCGCCATGCAGCCGTTAATCTGACACCGGTTGTGTTAGAGCTTGGCGGCAAGAGCCCCTGCATTGTGGAGGAAAGCGCCGATATCCGTCTGGCTGCCAGACGCATTGTTTTCGGCAAATACTTAAACTGTGGGCAGACCTGCGTAGCTCCCGACTTTATCCTCTGTCACAAAAGCATTCAGGACAAGCTGCTGCAGGAACTGAAATTACAGGTAGAAAAACAGTTTGGCAGTGACCCCCTGGCAGATAACGATTACGGAAAAATTATCAATCAGAAGCACTTTGATAGACTGTGCCGCCTATTACAATCCGGGGAACTATACCTTGGCGGGGAAACCGATGCAGAGGCTCTCCGCATTGCGCCTGCTATTATGACACATGTGACTTTTGATGACCCCGTCATGCAGGAAGAAATTTTCGGTCCTGTTTTGCCGGTCCTTACCTATGAGAATTTTGAGGAGCTGATGCTTCTTCTGAAAAAACGTCCCAAGCCGCTGGCTCAGTATCTTTTCAGCAGCAATAAAGCACACATCCGCCGGGTAAACGAGGAACTTTCCTATGGCGGCGGCTGCATCAACGACACCATCATCCACCTTGCCACTTCCGAAATGGGCTTCGGTGGCGTGGGAGAAAGCGGTATGGGCGCTTATCACGGAAAAGCCGGTTTTGATGCTTTTTCCCATCAGAAAAGTATTGTGGACAAAAAGACCTGGCTGGATTTACCCATGCGTTACCAGCCGTATACCAGTAAGCTTTACCGTAAACTTTTGCAGATTTTCCTGCGGTAAACCTGACATAAAAATTGCGGAAAACTCTTTACATACCAACATTATCCTTGCGGATTTTCGCCCGGAGCCAGAGAAAGGAAACCTTATGAGCATTAAAATTATTGTAGACTCAACAACCGATTTAACCAACAACACCAGAAATCGTGTAACGGTAGTACCTCTTACCGTCTGCTTCGGTGCGGAAGAATACATAGACGGTGTCAATCTGACACACAAGGAATTTTATGAGAAGCTGATTGAAAGTGACACTCTTCCCACCACCAGCCAAGCGGCGCCTGCTGCTTTTATAAAGGTGCTGGATGAGGTACTGAAACCGGATGACAGTGCTGTCATTATCACACTTTCGTCCAAGCTTTCCGGCACTTATCAGAGTGCAGTGATTGCTGCCTCCGACTATGAAAATGTCTACGTGGTGGACAGCAGCTCCGTTGCCATCGGCACTTCCATTTTGACCGAATTTGCTCTTCAGTGTCTGGAGGAGGGCATGTCTGCCGCAGAAATTGCCGAAACATTGGAAAAGAAAAAAGAGGATGTCTGCCTGATTGCCATGCTTGATACCCTCGAATACCTGAAAAAAGGCGGCCGGATTTCTCCGACCGTAGCCTTTGCCGGCGGACTGTTAAACATCAAGCCGGTTGTGAATATTGAAAACGGAGTCATTAATATTTTAGGAAAAGCCCGCGGCTCCAAGCAGGGCAACAATCTCCTGGTTCAGGAAATCCAGAAAGCCGGCGGCATTGATTTTTCCCTGCCCATTCTTTTAGGCTACACCGGTCTTACGGATGTGCTGCTCAAAAAATACATCGAAGACAGCAAGGCTCTTTGGGAAAACGGCACGGAAAATCTGCGTTACACCTCCATTGGCAGTGTAATCGGAACCCATACCGGTCCGGGTGTCATCGCTGCCGCATTTTTCCGGAAGTAAGTTTTACAAATTGCAAACCGCATATAACGGAATGTTTTTCATCCATCCCTGGTCCGTGTATTTCCTTACAGAGAAGCGCACTGCTTCCCGGGGATGGAATTTGTCACAATAAGCTTTCAGGCTTTGTGAACGAAGGTTGGTTTCTGCTTTTACTTCAATCGGAACAATGTCTTTTTCCTTCTGTATCAGGAAATCCTGCTCAAAGTTTGCATTCTCCGTTCCGTAATAATAGGGAGTGTATGGGGTATCCGCTATCAACTGCTGCAGAACATACTGCTCTGTAAGCGCTCCCTTAAACTCTACAAAAATGTCATTGCCCTCTAAAATAGACTCTGCAGGCAGTTCACTCAGTGCTCCCAGAAGCCCCACATCAAGCACAAATAATTTATAGGCACTCATACTTTTGTACGCTTTCAAAGGCATATGGGGCTCATTCACACGGCTCACTTTATAGACAAGTCCGCAGTCAATAAGCCACTGAATGGCGATTTCATAGTCGCTGCTGCGTGCTCCCTTTTTTATCTGTCCGAAGAAAAATTTCTTATTTTCCTTTGCAAGCTGCATGGGGATGGAGTCCCAGACCATCCGTATCCTCGGCAGTGTTTTCGTGTCCACATGTTTGCCGAAATCGCCTTCATACTGCCTTACAATGTCACTCTGTATCCGGCGGACCTCCTGATAATCTTTCTGCACACTGAAAGCTTTTACTACTTCCGGCATACCGCCCGTATAATAATAATTTTTCAGCCAGAACAAATATTTATCGGAAAAATTATCGATTACTGTGTAATCTTTGGTCGCAAGGGCATCCGCTAAAGGCTTTTCTCCCATAGCGCATAAGAATTCGCGGAAATTCAGCGGATACAGGTCCAGTATATCCACCTTGCCAACCGGATAGGAAACACCTTCATGAATAGCAACCCCCAAAAGAGAACCCGCTGCTATGACATGGTACTCCGGCGCTTCTTCACAAAAATATTTCAACGACTCCAGAACCTTGGGAGTGTCCTGAATTTCATCCAGAATAATAAGGGTATCTCCGGGAGTAATTGTTACACCCGACTCAATGTTCAGGTTCATAATAATTCTCTGTATATCAAAGTCCACCTGAAAAACATCATCCATACGCTTATTATTATAGAAAGAAATATACGCCACCTTCTCGTAACAGGTTGTGCCGAACTCCTTCATCAGCCAGGTTTTTCCTACCTGTCTGGCTCCCATAATAATCAGAGGCTTTCGGTCTTTTTTTTCTTTCCATGCCTGAAGTTTTTCCATCGCAAATCTGAGCATAATGACAACCACCTTCCCTATAAAGCAGTATATCACATTTTTTGGCGGCTATTCAATGGCAATTTCGCATTTTTTGTTACCTGATTTATGCCATTATTAACACTTTTTGGCATCTAAATTCCATGTAACTCAACATTTTTTCGCACCTCATTTATGCTGTGCTCAACACTTTTCGTTACCTGATAAGACGCAGGTATTTCTTTGCTCCTTCATCATAATTTCACTGTGTAAGAAGCAAAGTCTGAGGATATACTACCTCAGTAACCTCCATGCAGTCTCCTCAGACTCTGCATGGAGCTAATGCAATACAAAGACGCATTGAAATCCTCCCCTTTTTATCACATATCCCTCATATGGTATGTGGCTGCGGACTTGGTTAGCCCTTTAATCCTCTTGCCTGTCTGTCCATATCTTCTACAACGATGTCGTAGATTTCGCCGAGGGATGCGCAGTACTCCAGCACCTTCCAGGGTTCGTTGGTATGGAAATGAATTTTAATCAGTTCGTCGTCGCCAACGGCTAAAAGGCAGTCGCCCTTGAAATTCTCTGTGAAGTAATCGCTGATGACATCTTCATCTAAGTCGTGTCCTTCAATCAATAACTGTGTATCATATCTGAATTCTATCATGGAAAATCCTCCTGAAAATTTATTTTACCTCTGTATTATAAAGGCTGGTGATGCTGTTTGCAAGCGCTAACCTACGCAATACCCGGCGGCTTTCATGTCCCGCCCGGTCTGTATATAATGCTGCGCGCTTTCTTCAAGTCCCGCTATTTCCTCCGGTGTAAGCGCCCGGGTAACTTTGGCGGGTCTGCCCATGACCATAGAGCCGTCCGGAATATTCTGGCGCTCCAGAACGAGACTCCCCGCCGCCACCAGACAATTTTTCCCAATGACGCTGCCGTTCATGACGGTAGCTCCCATGCCAATCAGGGTATTGTCCCCTATTTTACAGCCGTGAACAATGGCATTGTGTCCCACTGTGACGTGGTTTCCGATAATCGCCGGGTCCACGGGTGAAGTGTGGATGGTGCAGTTGTCCTGGATGTTGGTGCCGTTTCCGATTACAATTTTATTGTCATTTCCCCTGAGTACCGCATAGAATAAAACAGTACTGTCCTCGCCAATCGTCACGTCCCCGATAACTACCGAGTCTTTGACAATGTTGGCGGATTTTGCTATGGTGCCGGTTACATTTATCATAAGATATCCCTCCGTAATGTATATCCTTTCCTTTTCGCTCCGATATCGAATTCCGTTCAGCCGTTTAACAGCTTCTTCCGCTCCTTGTAGTCCGGCATGATTTCCGCCACCAGCGCCCAGAACGCCTTTGAATGGTCGGGATGGGCAAAATGGGCAAATTCATGCACCACTACATATTCAATGGCTTCTTTCGGATAAAAAATCAATTTGCTGTTCAGTGTGATTTTGCCGGTCTGCGGCTGGCAGGAACCCCATCTGGATGTCATAGCGCGGACGGTCCAGACCGGATACGGCGCTCCGTAAGGAACAAACTGCGGATATGCCCAGTCGATGATTTCCGAAAAAGTCTTCCGGGTGAAGAAACGCATCCATTTTTCCATCATATTCTTCTTATGGGGATAATGGTCGGGCCATTTTGTCCACAGCACAAGGCTGTCACCCCGGAAGAAAATCTCTTCCCGCCCGGTCTGAGAAAGCGTTTCCCCCGCTGCACCGGCTTCTTCCACTACCAGGGTATAATCGCGCCCCAGCAGGCGGAAGATTTCCCCGGTTTCATAATTGTGGGGCCGGTCGCCTGTTTCCTCCCGGCGCTTTTCCACACGTTCAAGCGCTTCTAAGATAAACGGCGCTTTGCTTTCCACAAACTTGTCCACGTAGGTTGCCGGAACCCGCCGATGTGCAGACACCGCTACCTCCCCGTTGCTCTTGATGCGCAGATTGATGTATTTTACCTGTTTTCGGGTGAGCACATAAGAAATGGTATAGGCTGCATCTTCTGTTTTGTAATAAATATGTCTGATTTCCATGTATGTTATTATACTCCTTTTTCTCCGGATTGACATTCCCAAAATGCAGTTCTATAATGCCAGCAGAAAGGATTTTTTATTTAAATGAAAGAGGTAAACGAAAAAGAAGCACAGTACCGGAAAATGACGGAGACGCCGGTAGTAAAGCTGATTTTGGAGCTGAGTCTTCCCACCACCGTCAGCATGCTGGTTACAAATTTATATAATATGGTGGATACTTATTTTGTCAGCGGTATCAGCTTAAGCGCCTCCGGCGCGGTGGGCATCGTTTTCGGGCTGATGGCAATTATTCAGGCGTTTGGTTTTATGTTCGGACACGGTTCCGGCAGCATTATCAGCCGTCTGCTGGGTGCCAGAGATACCGAACGGGCAAGACATTTTTCCGCAAACGGCTTTTATCTTTCTCTTGCCAGCGGTCTGTTTATTATGATAATGGGGCTGGTTCTTTTAACGCCTCTCTGCCGGCTGCTCGGCAGCACCGACACCATTCTGCCCTATGCACGCACCTACGCCTTTTACATCCTGCTGTCCGCTCCCGCCATGACCACGAGCTGCGTGATGAACAATATTCTGCGTTACGAGGGGCATGCCTCCTTTGCCATGGTGGGGCTGATTTCCGGCAGCATCATTAACATGGGCGGCGATGCGCTTTTTGTGTCAGGTCTTTCCATGGGAATTGCGGGTGCGGGACTTTCCACCATGATTTCCCAGTACATTTCCTTCTTCATCCTGCTCTGGTTCTTCTTACAGGGAAAGGTGCAAAGCAGCTTTGCACCGCGCTACATCAATCTGAACGCAAAGGATATCTGGGACATTGTTTTCACCGGTTTTCCCAGTATGCTGCGGCAGGGCATGGGCAGTATTTCCACCATGGCTCTTAACCGGCTCGCCGCTCCTTACAGGGATGCCGCCATTGCCGCTTTGAGCGTCGTTGCCCGCATTTTTAACTTCCTTTACAGCGTGGCGCTTGGCATTGCTCAAGGCTTCCAGCCTGTTTCTTCCTTTAATTACGGCGCAAAAAAATATCCCAGGGTACGGAAAGCATTTCTGTTTACCCTGGGACTTGGTACCTGTATTATGTTATGCTTCGGCGTGTTGGGATTTATTTTCGATAAAGAACTGATTGCCATGTTTTTACAAGACGCGCAGGCTGCGGACATCGCTGTCTACACCCTGCGCCTGCAGTGCGTCACCCTTGCCTTCGTGCCGGTGTGCATCTGCGGAAATATGCTCTTCCAGTCCATCGGTCTTGCCGGAAGAGCCTCCTTTTTATCCTCACTGCGGAGCGGACTGATTTTCATTCCCACCCTGTTCCTTTTAACACCGTTCTTTCACCTGAAAGGCATCGAATGGTCGCAGCCCGTTGCGGATGTGCTTTCCGCCGCCATTTCTCTTCCTTTTATTTGGAAGATTTTGCAGCAGCTAAACGTTTCGACGGACGATAAATCATCAGTGCAATAAAAATCAACAATGCCGTTATGGAAAGGCTTAAGGGATATGCCAGCATAATGGTCGTAAAGGTGCGATGACTTGGGAACACCACATAAATCCAGAAAATTCTCACGGCGCACACCCCGATTACCGTTAGAATGGCGGGCACTAAGGAAATGCCGAAGCCTCGCAGATAACCGGACATGTTTTCATACAACATACTGAACGTGTAAGCTGCAAAGATAAGCACCAGCCGGATGTAGCCCGTTTCCACAACCTGCGGGTCATTGTTGAACAGCGACAGCAGGAATTTGCCGGACAAAAGTACTATGAGGATAGTGGTGGCAGAAGCAATGGCATCTTCTAAAATGCAGAGAAGCAGTGTCTTTTTGCAGCGCTTCAGATTGCCCGCCCCGTAGTTTTGCCCTACAAAGGTTGTGCACGCCTGGCTGAAGGAGTTCATCACATCGTAAGCAAAAATCTCAATATTGAATGCCGCACTGGAGGCCGCCATAACAACGGTTCCCAGACTGTTGATTGCGGATTGGATAATAATGTTTGCCACCGCAAAGACCGCACTCTGAATACCCGCGGGCAGACCAATCTTCATAATTCTTCCCAGAATATCCCCATCCACGCGCAAATCCTGTATATTCACATGAATAACCTTGTCCGAATGCATCAGCTTGATAAACAGAAACACCGAGCTTATCACATTGGACAGCACCGTGGCAATCGCCACGCCGTTTACCGTCATTTTCAGCACAATAACAAAGAATAAGTTGAGCAGCACGTTCAAAACACCGGACACAGCCAGCGCTGCCAGCGGCATCCTGGTATCACCCACACTTCTGAAAATCGCCGCCTCAAAGTTATACAAAAGGATGGCGGGCATACCTAAAAGGTAAATCCGTATGTAAAGCAGCGCATAGGGGTAAACCTCATCCGGCACGTTTATCAGCCGCAGAAGGTTTCCGATAAACAGTTGCCCTACCAGTGCTACCAGTACACCGCCGATGAGCGCCATTAAAATAGAAGTATGTACTGCCTTGTGAATGGTCTTTTCATCGTTTTTTCCCACTGCATTGGCAATGACCACGTTGGCACCCAGTGCAATGCCGATAAACAAATTTAAGATAAGACCGATAATGGGGCTGTTGGCGCCGACCGCCGCTACCGCCACCGTCTTGATATCCCCGGTAAAGTTTCCGACAATCGCAATATCCGAGGCATTAAAAAGCTGCTCCAGGATGCCTGTTGCAGCGACGGGTAATGCATACATGGGAAGTTTGTTCCAGATAGACCCGTGCAGCATGTCAATTTTTTGTTTTTGTACTTCTGTTTCCAATTTTTTCACCTGATTTTATGATTGATTTTTACTATTTTATGCTTTCCCTATTACCGTTTACAGGGGTAATAGGGTATAGTAGAATATTAGATAAAGAAGTTTTTCTTGTCAAGAGATTTATCAAAGGACACCCTGCTAATGAAAAATATATTTTACAAACAACGGGAGGATTTTCTTAAGACTCTTCCCGAAAGAGATAAAAAATTTACTTTCCCGGATGATGTGGAAGAAATAAAAAATGTTCCCTATGCCTCAGACGGACTGCCTGTTTTTTGACCAGTGCCGGGACGTGTTTGCCGCCATGGATTTTATCGGTGAGCATCTTGCGGAATACAGCGGTCTGCCGGATCGGATTTTTGCGGTAGGCGACAGCGGCGGCGCCTGCCTGCTCACCTATTGTCTGGCCATGCAGAATTCCCGGGCGGTAGCAAAAGCTGCCGGGGCAATGTCTTCTCCGGCTTACGAAGCGGCCGGTGCGGATTTCGCGCCGTCATCCCTTCCTGTAAAGGCGGCCGGCTTCATCAGCGGCATGTTTTATACCACCAAATTCGATAAGATCGGACTTTTCCTGCCAAATTACCTGTTTGGCAAAGGTTATAAGCACAGCGCCTTTGCTCCTTATGTCAACCCGGAGCATCCCGACATTATAAAGGCTCTGCCCCCCTGCTACCTGGTGACAAGCCATGAAGACCATTTGCGAAACTACACGCTGCAGTTTGAAAAGGCATTGTCCCATTATCACATGCCCCATAAGCTGCACGATTTTCCGCCTCATAAAAAATTAGTGCATGCATTCAGTGTATTTGAACCATTTCTCGAAGAAAGCGACGAAACCCTGCAAGAAATAGCCGGGTTCTTTCAGAGCATTGACTAAGGAGGAATTTTATGAATTACGACGAGTCCGTTTTTAAGGAAAAAGCAAACCGGAGAGCCCGGCGCATCTGGCTTATCTTTGCCGTTCTGCTTTCCGCAAACTATGGAGCCGACGTGGCAAACCACCTGCGGGGCACTACCTATTATCTAATCTTTCTGGCGCTCTGCTGGTTGCCCATTATCATCGGCGAAATTTTACTCCGCGTGAAGGGCTTTGCCACAGACCTATATAAATTCAATCTGGTTATCGGGTACGGCATTTTTTATACCTTTGTGGTGTGTACCACCGAGTCGCCCATTGCCTTTACCTATGTTTTGCCCGTAACAAGCCTTTTGGTCCTGTATAAAAACAAGAAATTCATGGTAGGCTGCGGCATTGTAAACTCCCTGATTATCGTAGGAAGCGCCGCCTACCGGATGATGCTGGGATTTCAGTCCGCTTCCAATATGAAGGACTACCAGCTGGAGCTGGCCTGCATCATCCTCTGCTATGTCTGCTATGTAATGTCCATCAAGCACTTAAATGAGTCCGACGGTGCCATGACCGACAGCATCAAAGCGGATCTGCAGCGTGTCATCACCACTGTGGAGCAGGTAAAACAGGCATGCAACACCATTATGAACGGCGTTACCGTGGTTAGGGAGCTGGCTTCCGAAAACAGCCACGGCGCTACCATTGTGGTAAACAGCCTGCACAAATTAAACGAGCACAACACAAATCTGCAGGAAAGCACGGCTTCTTCCAATCAGATGACTTCCGATATTCATGCCCAGGTAAACCATGTAGCGAAAATGATTGATCAGATGGTAGCTCTCACGACCACTTCCATACAGCACGCAAAGGTGAGCTCCGCGGATTTGGCGGACCTGGTTACCACTACCAACACCATGGCTTCCCTTTCTGGGGAGATTGAACAGACCCTGCAGAACTTCAAGGCCGAATTTGCCATGGTGAAAAAAGAAACAGGCATTATTGAAAATATTACCTCCCAGACGAACCTGTTGGCCCTGAATGCTTCCATCGAAGCTGCCCGCGTCGGCGATGCCGGAAAAGGCTTTGCCGTTGTTGCCGAGCAGATACGTTCCTTAAGCGAAGAAACCAAGACCTCTTCCGGTCAGATCAGACAGGCCTTAAAACATCTGGAAGACACCGCCGAAAAGATGACGGCTTCCATGGAGGAAACCCTGCGTTTAATCCAGCTTACCCTTACCAAGGTAACGCAGACCGGCAGCAGCATGACGGAAATTGCTTCCGACACCACGCAGATTGGAGAAAACATCCAGGTTATCGACAGCGCCATGAAGGAAGTGGAATCCTCCAACCTTCATTTGGTTGACAATCTGAAACAGGTTTCCGGCATTGTGGGCGACATGACAAACTGTATCGCCGACTCCAACGAAATTAATAACCGTATGCTCAGCAAATACGATGAATCCGCCAACAATATCAATTCCATTGAGCTGGTTATCGAATCGCTGATGTGTGAACTGGGTATCGGTGGTTTTATGGGCATGGAAGATATTCTGCCCGGCATGAAACTGATGGTTACCATAAAGAATACTAAGAATTTTTACGGAGAAGTGCTGGCACGGGAAAACAATACCTTATCCGTTTCCCTTACCGAAGCTCCCGACATTTCCGACATTACCGAGTGTAAACTACAGGTAACCGTGGGCAATGTGCTGTACTGCTGGGATACCGCGAAAATCGTACATACGGCAAAGGAGCTTTCCAACCACTTTACCATTAACATTGAGTCCCGTCCCAAGATTAACAACCGCCGCAAATACCCGCGGCTGGATGTTTCCAATACCTGCACCATTACGCCTGCGGACGGCACTACTGTCATCGAGGGCAAGCTGGACAACTTAAGCGCCAACGGCTTTGCTTTCCTGACCCACGACAACTATTTCGCCACCCACAAGGGTGCCGTTATCACCATGAAAATCCACAACTTCGACCTGCCCCAGCACGACGTCCTGGAGGGTCGCGTCATCCGCTGCACCAACAACGAAGGACTCTACATCGTAGGCTGCCAGATGCCCGGCGATGATTTCCTCATTCGGGATTATGTGAAGGAGAGGCTATGACCCTCTGTTAATATAGAAATCTTATATGTTTTCATATGGGAAATTTGTACGAAAGAGGGATGATTGCTATGATGACTATAGAAAGTCTGATTGCTGTTGTAAGCCTCGTGCTTACAGCATTCGGTCTTGGATATACCATCAGAAACCATAAATCACAAAAATAACCGCCCATCTGCAAACTGTGCGGTTATTTTTGTAACCAAACTATTGTGGACTAACCGTCTATCGGTAGTGCCTTTGTATATTTATATTGCCCTTAATACGTATTATTGTCAACTAAATTTTAAAACTATTATTTATACCCGGAAATCTACGACATATCCATATAGTCAAACAAACTCATTTGTGTTTCCAGCCATTTTTCCTGCTTCGGAATGTGCAGATGTCCTTTTAAGGCTTTCTCATAAGTGGAAACGGTCATACAACCGATGCAATCCGCTCCAAATTTTTTCAGTTCCCTTCCTTTATTCTGTTTGCCAGCCATTCACTGTAAAATGCGGGAATATCCGTGCGCATGCCGGTCTGGATAATCATGTTTTCACCTGCACAGTTCTTTTTCTTGTATCTCTAAAATAATAAATCCTAAAAATCTGCAAATTACCGACAAGTTAGATACCTTGAGAATACGACCTTTTACTTTAGCTGTGTATTGCCATGGCAAGTTACCGGCAAGTTAAATTTTTTTATTTTATCCCTCAAAAATACTATATATTGTATCATTTTGGCCTATACCATACTATTTTATGTTTAATATTTAGTAAACAGCAAATTACCGGCAAGTTATTATGCCCAAAACGGGATATACTTCATATACCTGGGAGCTGTATTAGGGTCTATAGGCTTTATCAACTTTAGTTTTACTGTATCTTTAATTAACCGTGACACACTTCCTGCCGAAGATTCTTTTATGCCAAACCGTTCTCTCAGGGAACTGTTTGTTAATTGCTCTCCTTGCACTTGCTTAATACATGCATGTAAATAGCATGCCCTGATTTTATCTTCTGGTGACATATTGGTAAATGGTAATTCTGAATACAATGTAACTCTTGTACTTTCTTCAAACACTTCGATTTTGGGTGCCGGTAATTGATAAAATTCGCAGGCAATTACTATTTTATCCCATCCCGTACCAAGCTCTTCACACATTTTTAATCGCCGCATTAAAGATGCTAATTTTTCATTTCTTGACTTTGGAGGATTATCAATTATTCTCTCAACATTTACAAGTGGGATTCCCGCATTTGTTATTTCAATCCTATTATCAAATATCTCGACAACAGGTCCCGTTCCTGATATCGATAAATCCTGATGTATTAATGCATTGGCTATAGCTTCTCGTAATGCTAATAACGGATAGGCTGTTTTTTTATCTCTTTTCGCATCCACTATAATTTCTTCTGTTGGAATTAATGCTTCCATATATTTCATTACATTTTCAAATCCTACTGCATATCCCTTCGACTCTGTATTTTCTTTTTTCATCAATAATCGATTATTTCCATCATACTGCACAATACGAATAGCTTTTCTTGATATCTTAGAAAATTTATTTATATTTTTGGCAAATAAAATTGCTCCTAAGTTTGAAATTGCATACAAGCCATTTTCTTGCTTATTAAGGATGCCCTCTTGTATAAAATAATGTGAAACACCGTTCATATCGGAAGGAACCGGAATATCACAAAGATCAAAATACACGGAATAATCCAGAAACTGCATTGCATCATTAATTGTTAAATCAGTTATTGCCGATTTATCTTCAAATTTTATATTCTTAAGTCTGTCCCATAATTGTGCTTCAACCATCGGATATTCCTTTAATTTCTTGGTATAACTACCTATTCGAATATAATCCACCTTTTCAAACTTAACAGGAAAGGAAGTTGCACTATATATTATGAGAATTCCCACTTTTTTATTTTCTATTTCCATATTCTTAAATTCAAAATCTGCATTATCTGAAAGAAGTGATCTCAACCAATTTTCTAATTCCTGATTTCCTTTTTTAAGGTTTTGAAGATTATGCTCTGTACCCACTACCTGATGTGTCTTATCATCAATTCCCCATATCATATAACTGCAGCTTTTTTCATATAAAGTAGCAGAATTGGCAAGTGCACAAATATCCTGCCCTATCATTTGAGGATCATAATTATTATGCTTAAATTCAATCCATGGCGTCTCCGACGGTAACAGCCTTAATTCATTTACCAGTAATTCTAAATTTTCCATATTTGTTTCCTTTATGTGTGTATGTGGAGTTATTCAATAGTTACGTAGTGATAAACTACATTCTCGATATCAGATTTCTACCAATTGCCGGCATTATAGTCCGGATTACCATCAATCAAAGTTTCCGCAATGGTGAATTGTCGAATTGTCTTTAAGTTGCGACTATATATATTATGTATTATTTAAGGTTATGTTATCTGTTTAATTATATCCCACCTTTTCCTTCCTCACAACCCCTCAAAACAAAAAACGAAGTACCATTCGATACTTCGCTTTTCGATACTGCTGGTGGCCGGACTTGAACAAAACTATATTAAAAAATTTGTAGGAACACTAACTTTAGATATGTAAACCAAGCGTAAAACATATCTATTTTCTCTTATTTATCTTTATTGTTGAAGATTCTAATATAACAACTGGTTCTCCATAATAATCAATTCGTACTATTTGACTTTCTTTTATTCGTGTCTCCTCATAATATCCGTTGGCAAAACTATTAACATATATCCAACTGCCCTTTTTCTTAATACTTCCTACGTAAATATATTTTACTGGTTCTACCCCTTCAATATATATATCTGCATATGGTTTATCTAAAATATAGATTCTATCAGTACATTTATATAATAAAAAGATCCAAACTATCAACAAAAGAACATATATTGTTTCAATAATATACAGTGATACGGGAATTATTTCCACAAAAAATATAATATCAAATATTAGAAAAATAGTTATAAGTAAGCTATATTTTATTTCTTTTTTCGTCCATAGTTCCATTTTGGTTGTAGGCCTTCTAATTATAAACATAATAATTATAGCATTAATAATAACATAAATTATGCCAATATATAAAATGCTTTTTGCTTTACCTATTATTTTGGAAAAAACAATTTCAATAATTTCCATAAACATAAAGTTAAAAAGCATACATTTATAAGCTCCTATTGCAATATTGTAAAATGAACGTTCTCTACGTACTTTAGCTTTCCAATAACCTATTTTTTTATTTTGGATTCTGATATCATACCAGCTTTTAACCCATCCAAAAAGTAATAATATAACAGGCACTATTACATAGTACATAACTTCATTGGCAAGTATTTGTTTCAATGATTCTATCATTCTTTTTTCCCTTTTGTATAATACATTTTATTTCCTTATATATTTTCAATGATTCCACCAACCGTTTTTACTTCACCTGTATAGCACACTTATAAATGGTATATTTTCTAATATATGGTATATTTTCTAATATAAAAATTCTGTACCTAACATTTACCTATTCGCTTATTTTCAAATCTCGGATAATAGTTACAACCTTCATTGTCTGAGAACTGATAATAAAAGCAATCAAACTTTTGAAAGTTTATTATCTTTATGATTTATTAAAGCAATATTAGCACACTCTGCCATCAAGGTCAAATTTGCTTGGGAGGAAATATCAATACCTTAAACAAAGTACCTCTAAATAGTAGCATTTCAAAACAAAAAAATGGTTCAAATCCTTGTAATCACTGGATTTGAACCATATAAAAATACTGCTGGTGGCCGGACTTGAACCGGCACGGTGTTGCCACCAAGGGATTTTAAGTCCCTTGCGTCTGCCTATTCCGCCACACCAGCGGATGGATGGAGGTGGATTCGAACCACCGAAGCAATTTGCAGCAGATTTACAGTCTGTCCCCTTTGGCCACTCGGGAATCCATCCATAACAGGTTACCCTGCCAAGAAAAAATTCTATCATAAGTCATTTCAAAATGCAAGAAAATTTATTTGTCTTTTTCATCTTTCTTCATTTCAAATATTTCAGTTTTCACATGCTTTACAGATTATTCTCTTCGTCCTCTTCATAAGCGATGTTACGCAGCACCATGGCGGAGAATTTGGGCAGAGTAACCGTGATTTTGCCGGAAATTACGGGAATTTCTATTTTTTCCACAGAATAACCGCTCTCGTCCGTGTACATAAGACGGGTGAGCATGGCTTCCTTGGCCACGCCTGCCAGCCAGACGCGCACTGTCTTTTCAATCTGATGCTCATTGTTGTTGATAAGGACAATGGTGTGCTTCTTGTTGTTGAAGCGGGCATAGGCAAGATAATTGTAGTCCCTGTCAAGGCTCTTGATGGAACCGGCGCGTAACTCCTCGCATTCCTTATGCATACGAATGATTTCCTTGTGGAAATTCAAAAGCTCCCGGTCCTCCCTTCCCCAGGGGTAGGTTCGTCGGTTGTCGGGATCGGTAAATCCGCAGACACCCGCTTCATCGCCATAGTAGAGCGTAGGGGCACCGGGCCAGGTCATCTGAATAACAACGGCCTCCCGGAATACTGCCGGGTTGTTGCCCTGATTTGCCGCTTCCGGACCAAGAGTATTGGTACGACCCACCTTATGGCTGGTTCTCGTCATGAAACGGGAATGGTCATGATTGGAAAGCTGGTTCATGGCTACCATCTGACTGGGCATGGAAAAACTGGAACCGTGGTGACGCATGGCGCCCCAGAAGCTGTCCGCATCTCCCAGTAAATCCAGGCGGAAGTCGTCACTGTGTTTTTCCATGCCTGTTAAAAACCAGGTTACGGGTTCCATAAAAGCATCATAGTTCATAACGGAGTCCCACTGGTCGCCGCCGAGCCAGGGTCTGGTATCACCGTAATGCTCTGCTAAAATCAGTGCATCAGGGTTCGCCTGTTTTACAGTTCTGCGGAATTCCTGCCAGAAATGATGGTTGAACTCCGGTGAAAATCCAAGGTCCGCTGCCACATCCAGACGCCAGCCGTCCACATTGTAAGGCGGTGAAACCCATTTGGCAGCAATATGCATTACATAATCAAACAACTCCCTGGAGCCTTCATAATTCAGCTTCGGAAGGGTGTCATGACCCCACCAGCCGTCATAGGTGGGATTGTAGGGCCAGCGGTTGTTGTCATGGAACAGGAAATAATTGCGGTAAGGGCTGTCTGCTGAAATGTAAGCACCTTTTTCGTAACCTTCCGCATTCTCATAAATGCGTTCTCTGTCCATCCATTTATTAAAGGAACCGCAGTGGTTGAACACACCGTCCAGAATAACCTTCATGCCGCGCTTGTGCGCTTCCTCCACCACCTTGGCAAACAGCTCGTTGGAAGCCTCCAGATTTGCCTTGTTGGTAACACGGTTGATGTACTTGGATGCCATGCGGTTCTCGTTCTGCCAGTCCTGCAGAAGCTCGCCCCGGTCGTCCACAATCTTACCGATATGGGGATCAATGTAATCGTAGTCCTGAATATCGTACTTATGATTGGAAGGGGAAACAAATAACGGATTAAAATAAATAACCTCGATACCCAGATCCTGCAGATAATCCATCTTGTCCATAACGCCCTGCAGGTCGCCGCCGTAAAAATATCTGACGTCCATTGTCGCCGGATAGCGGTTCCAGTCATCCACATGCTGCACCTTCTGGTTGATATACTGGTACTCGTTGTTCTGGATATCATTGGTGGGGTCGCCGTTGCAGAAACGATCCACATAAATCTGGTACATTACCGCACCCTTCGCCCACTGCGGCGTCTTGAAGCCGGGTATGATAATGAAGTTATAATAGTCGTTGCGGTCCTGGTGCAGACCGCTTCTGGCATCATAATAACCCACAATCCTGCCGACATTGATCTCAAAGCAGTAGGACAGTTCTTCGTTTTCAAGCTGTACTTCAATGCTGTAAAAATCGAAACACTCATCCGTCCTTTCCCTGGTCATGAGAAGTCTTTCACTTCCACAGATAAAAAAAACACGGTCAATATTATTTTTTGCCGCGCGGAAACGGATGGTTACCAAATCGTAAGGGCTTGGCTCCGCGGGAGTCACATAGTCCTCAGTGGTATCGCTGAACAACGCTTTTTTGTTCAGTACCGGCCGCATGGCTGTAATATACAACTGATTTTGTTCTTTACTACCGAATTGATTAAAGTCCATAAGAAAACCTCTGTCTGATTATAACGTCCTTTTTTATTTTATATGATTCCGTATATGTATGCAAGGAAAAAATGAAAAATACCTTGTTTACAAAAGGGCAGTAAAAAAGACAGCTTGGGGAGCTGCCTTTTTTAGAGAAGGTATTTCTTTCTTATGGGGTATAGCAAAAAACTATATAATGTATTGGGGGGGTTACAAGTAGTATAATAGCATAGCCCCTATTTGTCGTCCATTCCCAAAATTCACAAATATTACAAATCTCTTTGCTCATTTTTAGTAATTTTGCACAACATCCAATTGTGCACTCTGCTTAAATAAAGCGTCAAATTCCTGTCCGCTGATTTTTTCTTTCTCTAAAAGAAGCTTGGCTGCTTTATGCAGAATGTCTTCGTGGCTCATGATAATGGCTTTTGCCCTGGCATAACAGTCGTCCACAATCGCCTTTACTTCGCTGTCAATTTCACCGGCAACTTTTTCACTGTAAGCGCGTGTATGCGCCAGATCCCTGCCAATGAATACCTCATCGTCATCCTCGTCATAGCTGATAACGCCGATATTTTCGGACATACCAAAGCTGGTAACCATCTTTCTTGCCACCTTGGTAGCCTTTTTAATATCACTGGCTGCGCCTGTGGTAATGTCGTCAAAAATAATTTCTTCCGCAATACGTCCACCCAGGGAAACCATGATGTTGTGAAGCATCTTGCCCTTGGTCATGAACATTTCGTCCTTATCCGGCAGCGGCATGGTGTAACCGGCTGCCCCTACGCCGGTAGGAATAATGGAAACGGAGTAAACCGGCCCCACATCGGGAAGCTCGTGGAACAAAATTGCATGACCCGCTTCGTGATAAGCGGTAATCTTTTTCTCCTTGTCGGAAATAATACGGCTCTTCTTTTCGGTACCGATACCTACCTTAACAAATGCTTTGCGGATATCCTCCTGCTTTACGAAAAGTCTGCCGTCTTTTGCGGCATAAATGGATGCTTCATTCAGAAGGTTTTCCAGATCCGCGCCGGTAAAGCCCGCCGTTGTCTGGGCAATCTGTCCCAAATCAATGTCATCGCTTAACGGCTTGTTCTTGGCGTGAACCTTTAAGATTTCTTCTCTGCCGCCCACATCCGGTCTGCCAACGGCAATCTTTCTGTCAAAACGTCCGGGACGTAAGATAGCGGGGTCCAGAATATCCACACGGTTAGTCGCTGCCACCACAATAATACCTTCATTGACACCGAAGCCGTCCATTTCTACCAGAAGCTGGTTCAATGTCTGCTCTCTTTCATCGTGTCCACCGCCCATACCGGTACCACGGCGTCTTGCCACGGCATCAATTTCATCGATAAATACGATACAGGGAGCATGTCTTTTTGCTTCCAGGAACAAATCCCTTACACGGGAAGCGCCGACACCGACAAACATTTCCACAAAATCCGAACCGGAAATACTGAAAAACGGTACATTTGCTTCGCCTGCGATTGCCTTTGCCAGTAAGGTTTTACCGGTTCCGGGAGGTCCCTCCAGCAATACGCCCTTCGGGATACGGGCGCCCACCTTGGTATATTTTGCGGGTTCTCTTAAGAAATCTATGATTTCCTCTAATTCTTCTTTTTCTTCACGCAGACCTGCCACATCTTTTAAGGTGACTTTGTCATCGCCCACATTGGCAAGCTTGGCGCGGCTTTTTCCGAAATTCATCATTCTTGCACTGCTGCCGCCGCTCGCATTCTGGGCATTCATCATGATAAAAAAGAAAGCTGCCGCCACCACGATAATCAAGGTCGGCAGAATGGAGGTCAGAAATATACTTTCTCTCTGTATATCCAGAACCCTCGGTTCTATACCGTTGTCCCTTACAAGCTTTTCCAATTCGGAAATATCAGTTGCATACAGGGTCTTTTCCTGACCACTCGCAAATGTGACATCCAAATAGCCGGTCGGTCCCTGGGCGTTTGGATGAATGACAACTTCCTCGATGTCGCCGTCCTCTAAATCCTGAACCAGCTCCGCTCTGGTATATTCCACATTGTTTTTTTTCCAGGCATTGATAAGCACAATACCTAAAAGCAGCAGAACAATCACTACAAAATATTGACTAAATCCTTTTTGTTTCAATGGTAATTCCTCCTCCGTACTAATCGGCTGTTAATCATCAAATTCTACCACGCCGATATACGGTAAATTGCGATAATGCTGATCGTAGTCAAGGCCGTAGCCTACCACGAACTTGTCAGGAATCTGAAATCCTGTGTAATCCACGTTTACTTCTACAACACGTCTTTCCGGTTTATCCAGAAGGGTGCACAGATGCAGGCTTTTCGGACCTCTGTCTCTTAACATTTCCATGAGATAGCTTAATGTTCTGCCGGAGTCCACGATGTCCTCCACCACCAGTACATCCTTATCCTTGATGGGCTCATCCAGATCCTTTACGATTTTTACCACACCGCTTGACTTGGTAGCGCTGCCGTAGCTGGAAACGGACATAAAGTCAAGGGAAACCGGCATATTCAGATGCTTTGCCAGCTCGCACATAAAGAACGCGCCGCCTTTTAATACGCATACTAAATGCAGGCTTTTTCCTGCGTAGGCACGATTGATTTCATCTGCCATCTCACTGATTCTTTTTTCTACATCTTCTTTGGTAACCAAAACTTCAATATGTTCCGACATCAATCTGTCCTCCTCTTAATTGTACCTGTAAAATATATTTTGTATTCTCATTAATTTTATAAAAACTGCTGATGCGGTAGCCCGGCACCCAGAGAACGTGATTTTCTTCGCATAAAAGCGGCATTTCCTCCCTGATGGCACGCGGTATTTTTTCGTTTACCATATAGTCCTGTATGCTTTTGCGGGAAAACCTGTCATCTATGGTGAGAAAATCCCCTTTTTGACGGGTTCGCAGTACCAGCGATTTTTCTATTTTATCATAATCAAACCATTTCGTATACCGATTTTGCGGAATATTTATGCTTTTTTCACAATTTATTATGCTGAAAATCACGGAATTTCCGTCAGGCAGAAAAACCTCTTTCTCCCCTTCGCCGGGTTTGGGTAGATCCACGGGAACAGAAGTACCCGGCTGCATGCCGGCATATGTCTGTATGCCGGTATTTTTACCGTTGCGGATAACCACGGAGTCATATTCCCTGCCGGCAATTAACCCATACGGCAGGGAAATTTCCCGGTTTACCGGTCTTTGAAAAAGGGAAAGCAGGTAGTCAACATGCACCGCTCCCATGTCTTTCCGGTGCGGTGTGAGCTGCTCCAGCGCGTAGAGCAGCATGTTTTTCTGCAAAAAGGAATGATAGCGGGAAAATTTTTCACAGTCAAAACAGATATGTTTTTCTTCCGCAGCGCCATTCTCCCTTGCACAGTCCTGCCATGCCTTTTTCATTTCCTGCCCCGCAAAGTCGTTCATTTCCAGCAGCAAATCGGCTGTGCGGCAGATGTTACCCACCGCTCCGGGCGCTATCTGCTCTTCCGCATAGGGCAGAATATTATGGCGGATGCGGTTTCTGCAGTAATCGTCCTCCCCGTTGGTGGCATCCTCGCACCATCCGACCTGCAGTTCTTTGAGATATGCCTCGATTTCCGTGCGGCTGACATCAAGCAGCGGCCGGATGACCTCTATGCCGTCCTTGTCTTCGCGGGTAGGGCGAATGCCTTCCAGTCCCACCGGACCGGTGCCACGGAACAGGTGAAACAGCACGGTTTCCGCCCGATCGTTTTTGTGGTGCGCAACGGCGATTTTTAGGTGACCGCCGACATTCCTGCTCAAAGTTCCTGTTTCCGGCATTGCGCGCATTTCCGTGCCTGCTGCTTCCGGCAGCTTACCTGCTTCCATGGTTTCCGTTTTCGGTGTCTTACCTGTTTCCATGACTTCTGCTTCCGGTACTTTGCTCTCCGCGGAAGCACATTTCGTCAGCACTTCCCAGAAGGCTTCATAGCGGATGTTTCTGCCGGCTTCTTCCGTAGAAATGCCTTCCTTGCGGGCAATCTGCTCCACATCTTTTTCATATAAAAAGAACGGCACCTGCAGACTTTCGCACAGCTTCTGCACATAGGCGGCATCTTCTCCGGCTTCATTCCGGATTTTATGATTTACGTGGACAACCATAAGCCGGAAGGGGATTTTTTTCTGTAATGCAGACAACACAAAGAGGAGGCACACCGAATCGGCTCCTCCTGAAACGCCTGCCGCCACGGTATCCCCCGCAGACAGCATATGATATTTTTCAATATAAGTGCTTACTTTATCCAAAAAATCGTTCATGCAGCCATTTTAGCACATTTCTTTCGATTATGTCATCCCTTTCCGGGGCAATTTACGGTAACTTCTTCCGTGCCGTCTTTGTTGTCCACATATCTGCCGTTTTTATACGTTTTATCCTCTGCTTCAGACGTTTTCCCAAATTCCGAAAACCAGTACGGTCATATCGTCCCGGATGTGTCCGCCGGTTTTGTGCAGCACAATCTGTAGCAGTGCCTCCGCCATTTCCCGAGGATTTTCCTGATGCAGACCGCCCAGAATGGTGCGTAAATCGTTGTTCATGCTATCCCCTTCCAACGCGTCCGTGATGCCGTCCGATACCATAATAATATAATCGCCGTCGCAGAGCTGGCGGAAAATGCTCTCCTGTTCCGGCTCCTTCAAGGTTCCCAGCGGCAGTGTATTATGCTCTATTTTTTCCACCCGGTAATCCCTTTTCAGATAGGACGCCGCTGCCCCGATTTTTGTAAATTCGCAGACACCGTTGTACAAATTCAAATCGCAGATATCCAGTGTGGACATGTTCTGTGCTTCTTCGCCGGTCAAAAATGCCGTATTGATAAGCATTGCCGCAGACTTTGGATTATAACCTGCCTCAATCATCCGTTCCATTAAATCCAGAACTTCCTCGCTGTCGGCGCACGCCTTTTCCCCGGAACCCATACCGTCCGAAAGAAGCATGGTCACATTGCCGGTTTCCGACTCCAGAATAGCATAGTTGTCCCCGGAACGGGTTTCGTTTTCTTTTACCGCCTTGGCAGCACCCGTCAGAACCACAAACCCGGCTTCTTCCACAAACACAAAATTGCGCATGCAGTTATCGATGACACTGGGGCTGTTGATGGATGGCACCAGCCTTTCATTGAGCAGCACGGAAAGCATGTCCGCCGCTTCTTCCGCACTGACACCCTCCCGCTTTTCCGCTGCCATGGTAATGCCTATGCGGCTTTTGTCCTCGCGGTCTTCTATGTAATAGAGGTCCCTCACGGTAATGCCTTCTGCCTTAAACATCTGCACAACTCGGCGTTCCCTACGCACCGGAAACGGCCGGCAGGCAAAAACTTCCCCGGCTACCTGCTTCATGACGCCCGCCATTTCCCGCAGATTGTCCGCCAGAAGATGCCGGTTATTCTCTAAACATGTGCGATAATAAACACTCTGCCGGGACGGCAAGTCCGTATTTTTTGTAAGCTTGTCCCCTCCGTAAAGGCTTTGGGCTATGGCTCCGAAAGACTCGGCGTACCCAATCAGCCTCTGCCTGCCGTACTCCGACAGCAGATTTGTTTTTTCCCATCTCTCCCCAAGCAGCTTTCTCATAACTCCCTATGTACCTCTCTTTTTCTTTTTTGCCTATCCATTATAGAGGACACTGTTTTCATAATTTGTCAAAAATACACCCTCAAACCTTATTTTTGTGCGACAAAAAGCGCCCGTTCTCCGCGGGCGCATGTTTGCATCATTTATTTCGTTTTCTCATTTCCTATATCAGATTTTATTCGTCCTTGTCAATGAAAATCGTTTCATCAGGATAAACCAGCCCCAGCTTACTGTGGGCAATCTGCTCGACATATGCATTGGTTTTGGTGTAATCTTCAAATTCCTTGATTTCACGGGTCCGGACATTTTCTTCCTCAATCTGCTTCTCAAGGCTGGCTATGGTTGCATCGTATTCCGCACCTTTTTCCTTAAGGCTGATGCTTCGGACACCGACTGCCACCAAAATCATAACGACAACAAGGCTTACCAGAAACATACTCATGCGATTCTGCCTGCGCTGGCGTTTCCTGCGATATGTACTTTTTCTCTTTCGCCTTTCTGTACTCATCCTGCATCCTTCCTCTATTGTTTCCTTATAGAAATTTTAAGCAATTTCCACTGACTCGTCAACTTGTTTTTTAACTGCTCTCTGCCCGCCTGCATTTTTCGTCTGGTGGGAATTGTGGCTTTTCGTAACATTTTTTTAATCTGCTTTGCCACAAATCGGAATGGTCTTGCAATAAAGTTTAAAATCGACTGCAGTCCAAAAGAAACCCATTTTACAAAAAACGGACTGATTGTTTTCTTATATAAAAACATGCCAAGAAGGGCTCCCAGAATGGCAAACCACCGCAACGTGCCGTCGCTTTCCGCATGCATGAGGTAAAAAACCTTCATGGCACAATATATCCAGAATGCCAGGTCCTCTACAGATACCCAAAATCCGTTATGGGTAATCACTCGCCTGCCGATACGCAGCAGGTCATATAGAAAGGTGATGTAAATGCCCATGATAACGGAATAAAACAAAAACAGATTTTCCTGTGCAGCAGGGCTTTCCATACATTCTCCTTACCTGAATAATCTGGCAAGCAGGGATTCGTTTTTTCCACTCTGTCCGGAAGTTTCCGAATATGTCAGGCTGTCCATTTTGCCATCCACATCCACTTCCCCTTTGTCCAGCATCAGCCGGTTCACATGCAGTTCATCGCCTTTTATCATCAGCATGCCCTGGTCGGTTTCCAGCAAAATTTCATGAATATCAAAGGAAAGCACATCGCAGACACCGTTGATGGTGCAGGTTCTGCGATTTGTCATCATGATTTTATGTACCCGTTTGTTGACTGCATTCAAATCTTCCATAAAAATTCCCCCTGCTATACTTTCTATCAGTATATGACAGGGCGGCTTGTTTTATGTCTTCTCTTACAGATAACGGAACAGCTCCTTGGCTTCGTCTTTTTTCACGGTTTCCTGTACATCAAGTACCTCTACTTTTACTTCCTTGTTTCCGAAGGAAATGGTCAGGATGTCACCCTCTTTTACGTTAGCGGATGCCTTGGCGGGCTTGTCGTTAATCAGTACTCTGCCGCTGTCGCAGGCTTCGTTTGCCACGGTGCGCCTTTTAATCAGGCGGGACACCTTCAGATATTTATCCAGTCTCATATTCGTTCTCCGTTTCTGTTTAATCACTTTCATTTAACTACTGCTTACTGTTACTCTTTGTGTGCAGTTCAATATCTGCTCACTGTTATTCTTTGTGGGCAGTTCAATATCTGCTCACTGTTATTCCTTGTCCGTTATTTAATTTCCGTCCAGCTGAACGGTGTCTGTAACGCAACTTCATATTCTTCTGTTTTCCGATTGTATTCGTCTTCCGTAATCACATTTTTGCCTTGATAATATGTAATGACAGTCGTGTCACCATCTAAAGAACCAATTATGGAAAAATTCTCCACTATCTCCGCTCCGGTTCCGGCTGCATTCATCCGGTAAAAATCATTTCCGGACTCTGAAGCGCTGCTGCTATAAAATACCTCTATAATTCCGTTCTCATAAAGTGAAAAATTGCTGCGGTAGCCAAACTCAAAATCCGGGAAAACATGCACCGCTTTGCTGCCGTCATAAGTATACAAATCGTAATTCCAGGGATTTGACGCATCTTCACCGCCACCTATAATAAGCTCCTGTGTGCCATTTCCGTCAATGTCATAGAGCGCATAATAAACTTTCTGTGCATGGCGGATTTCTGAGCCGATGTCTTTTCCAAAGCTGTTTTCATAGGCGAGCAGATCCTCTTTTTCCAATAAATCCTGATAGAAGTTATTCTGCACCATGTCGCGGTACTCTGCAATGATATCACTGTAAATTCCCGCCTCTTCATCCTCTGTATTGCCTGCGGCTCCGGCTCCTTCCGCTGCTCCGCCACTGTCATTGTTGCCTGCAGTTCCGGCTCCTTCCGCTGCTCCGCCACTGTCATTGTTGCCTGCAGTTCCGGTTCCTTCCGCTGCTCTGGTTGCATCCGCAGTTCCGGCTCCGGCTGCATCATTGTCCCCTGTGTCGCCGTTCTGCGCATCTTCTTTGGATATGGTTTCCCATAATTGTGTGTCCGGCTCTTTTTCCTGCCCGCAGCCTACAAACAAAACGCTCATGGCGAGTGCTGCTGCCGCTATATAGCCGTATTTCCTGATCTTTCTTTTCATGATTTTCCCTTCTCTTATATATAAATAAATTTTTTGACTTATTTTGTTTTTGCTCATTATGGAGTCAAATTGAAAACTGCTACTTTGGTTTTATTTTTGACTTTATTCCTTGTTTTCCACTACCGGGTCAAACTGAAAGTCTCTCCTGTGGATTTTCTTTTGACTTTTCTTCTTATTTTCTACTACTGAGTCAAACAAAAATTCCTTGCTCCGATTTTTCTTTTGACTTTTTTTCCTTTTTTCCACTAAGAAGTCAAGCTGAAAGCCTCTTCTCTGATTTTTCCTTTGACTCCACTACCTCTTAAATCATTATGGAGTCAAACTGACTTCCAGAATAGCTTAACGCGACAAATTAAAAAGAGAACCTGGCGGACCAGATCCTCTTTCATTCACGTTCGTCTTTTTAGATTAGTTCATAGCATCCTTTAATGCTTTACCAGCTTTGAACTTAGGAGCCTTGGAAGCTGCGATCTTCATGGTTTCGCCGCTCTGAGGATTTCTGCCTTCTCTTTCTTTTCTCTCAACTACTTCAAAGGTACCAAAGCCAACTAACTGAACTTTTTCACCCTTCTTTAATTCATCTGTAACAACTGCGGTGAAAGCTGCTAATGCTTTCTCTGCGTCCTTCTTGGAAATTTCAGCCTGATCAGCTACTGCTGCAACTAATTCTGTTTTGTTCATGTCGAACTCCTCCTCTTAATGGGCTTTCTTGATTTGTATCCTACATAGATGTTCCGCTTGAAACGTCTATACATATTTATATCTGCTTTTCATACTTTTGTCAAGAATTTTTGCCCTATTTATGCGGATTTCTGCGCATTTATAAGCATCAGACGGCCACTTGAGGAAACGGACCTTTCCGTTAGCGAAATTTCCAGCCGCACAGGTTTTCACGGTCAGGGTTATTTCGGCAGATGCTTCCATGAAAAAAAGAACTGCACCCCGCGGGAATACCGGGCAAGGAAACAATATTGAGAGCTCTTTCTCCCCAAAATTTTTACAATTTATACTGCATAAAGTTGCCGTTTTTTACAAAGCCAAAGTCCGTATATAAAAGAACGCCCATATCAGAAGCCGTAATCTGCACGGTACCGCAGCCATACTCCTTCGCCTCTTTTACGACACGGGACAGTAATTCCCTGGCAATTCCCTGTCTGCGATACTTGGGATTTGTATACATACTGGACAGCAAAGCTATTTTTCCACTGGGACAACCGAAATAAGGTGGCTTTTCCACAAAAGACATGCCGCTTGTTCCTATAATTTCACCATTATCCACCGCCAGCCATGACACGAATGTGCCGTCCGCCATATGCCGGTCGTAATAATCGTTTAACGCAGGTCGCAGGTCCAAATCTTCCTTGGCGCCTTCCTCCCTTAATTGATTAATTCTCATTTCTATAAACCGCGGAAGATCCTTCTTTGATAACTTCTGGTACACAATGGACATACTGTTTCTCCTTTTGCCGTAATACATAAAATGATGCAGATTTTAATTTCAAGCTTATTTACTTCTTACGTTTTTCTTTGCATAGAAGCAGATTTCGTATTTTGGCTTATTTGCTTCTTGTGTTTATCTTTACACGGAAGCAAATTTTATATTTTACCTTATTTGCTGTTCCATCTTAGAAGCAGATTTCCCAATTTCTTTCATTTGCTTCTTTTATGTTCTTAAATATGATATGGCAAGAACGTATTTTTGATATTTTATGCTTTTTACTCTTTTTCGTTGGAGCATTTCAGACAAAAAAGCAAATTTGCTTCTACCAGGTCTAAAACAAGAGAAGCAAATTGCCGTTTTTTATTTTTTGCTTCTAAATTTTGCCGCAAAACCTAAATTACATGAAGCCCGTTCTGCCATATACCCCTACGGCTCATAAGTCGCAATCACATCTTCAATGCGGTCGATCAGGATTTGCTCCGGGGAAAGCTTGTAAATTCGTGCTAAATCACAGACTTCCGTTAAAAGCTCTCCCACCTGCGCCTCGGCATCCTTGGAATAAGCTTCTTCCGGCACGGCACGCAGTTTTTGAACTGCCTCTTCTATTTTCTGAAGAGCCTCTTCCTTATTAGTATGTCTGTCGTAAAGCTTATCCGCTTTCTTTAATACCTTAGTCGCTCTGGTCAGTGCCGGAAGCTCTATGGGAATGTCCCTAAGCGGAGTGGAAGCCCAGGTTTGTCCGGCTTTTTCCTGCTTCTTGATTTCTTCCCAGTTCTGCAGCACCTGTTCGGAGGTATTCGCTTCCACCGTGCCAAACACATGCGGATGTCTACGGACCATTTTCTGCGCCACATCATTTACCACATCCTCCATGGTAAAAATGCCCTCTTCTTTGGCAATCTGCGCATGCATTACTACCTGAAGCAGCACATCCCCCAGTTCTTCCTGCAAGTTTCCGGCATTGCCGGTCGTATCGTAAATACGGATGGCAGCTAGAACCTCCGCCGCCTCTTCCATCATGCAGGGACGCAGACTGTCGTGAGTCTGAACCTTGTCCCACGGGCAGCCATTCTCGCTTCGCAGCATGGCGATAATATCTAAGAAATCCTCATATGTGTATCTGTCCTTGAATTCCATCTTGTTCCTCCTGATGTCATTTTCAATCAATGCTTCTGTTATCTCACACTTCTATTATCTCAAGCTTTTATTTCACTGCTTTTAGATTTTCAGCCTTACTGTGCTTTTTCCAGCTCTTCAAAGGAATAGCTTACATCCTTGTCCTCTGAGTCTACCTGAACCGTATAGCTGCGGGGTGTATAACCGGTTTTCCGCAGGGTCACCACATGCACGCCCTCGATCTTACGGAAGCTGATGGGAGCAATGCCAATATAGTTGCCGTCCACATAAACCTCCACATCCTTCGGTGCGTCAATGTGCACCTGATAATAATTCTTAGTGGTGTTGTTGCCTGTGCTGTCACCGGAAGAAACCGTTGTGTTAGAACCGGTCTCTTCGTCCTCATCGCCGTCCGAGCTTTCCAGTTCAATCTCAATGCCGGCGGAAGCTTCCGCCACCTTTAGGTAGCTGACCACGCTTTCGTAGCCGTCTGCTTTGGCAAGGAGCTGGTGAATACCATACTGCAAAGTAACCGGCAGACTGGTGTCCACCAGGTTGCCGTCCACATACAAGGTAGCCGTAGAAGGCGTCATGGCAAAAACAACCTGACCGTACTGCGGCTCCGCAATTTCAAAATCACTGATATCTACTAAGGTTTCCTGATTTCGCACAATGTTGACATTCTTGGTACCGCCGCCCCCGGCTGTGGAAAACTGCACTTCGTAACTGCCCTCGGGCACCACCAGAAGCATATCCTCCGTAATCTGGCGGATCTGGTTCTGTCCGACTTCAATCCAGCCGCCGATAAAGCTCTCATCTCCCGAGAGCCTGAGGTAACCGTGTCCTTTTTCTACCACAATACTGACCACTGTTGTGTCAATGCCGTAAAAATCCAGTACGTCCACCTCGTTCAAATCCATTAGGTCAACTTCTTCGCCCTCGGAAAAAATCTTGGTCTGACCGGTAATCTTGTATACATCATTGCCAATCGTAACATTATGGCTGCGGCTGTCGATGCTGTAACGGGACACCGATTTGTTGTTCCATGAAGAAGCGGAAAGGCTTAATGTATTCAGCCGCTTGGTGGATTTCATAAACGTAACGTCTACAACATCCCCTTCTTTAATCTGATCGCGGGAAAGCGCCTCCCCGAATTTATCCGTAAAAGAAGTAATACCGTCATAGGTCAGAGTGTAATTCTTATCCACCGTCAGGTTGTAAAAAGTAATCTGGTTTTCCCCTTTGTTTACCTTTACCACCACAGCCGTGTCGGCAGAGTCATAATCGCCGGACTGCGCCCCCGAAGTATTACCGCTGGTTCCGTCTGCCGGGTTGCCGTTGGCACTGCCTGCTGCCGATGCCGGGTTGCCGTTAGTGCCGGATGCTGCCTGACCGGAGGTTTTCCTGCCGCAGCCCGCTGTAAGCAACATGGCGGGAAGTAATATTCCAGCTAGGAAACCCATTCCTATTCTTTTGTATATGTAGCCGTACCGATTACCCATGTATCTTTCCTTCCTTTAACCTATGTGCGACGTATGGTCTTGCCGTACGTTGTTCCGTCACCCTATACCCACCGTGTGTACAAGCCTTCGTCACCCTGTGCCGCCGTCTTACCGCAGATGCGCCACGTCCCGGAATACCTTATCCAAAAAGTTCTGCTTCTGCTGCTCCTGTTCCATCAGAATGTTCAACTTTTCAATATTTTTATCCGGCGTCCAGACTTTTCTGGCGTTGTAGTAGAAATTCACGATTTTCCAGAACTTCACCGGATACGCCAGCCGGTAATATAATTCCACAAAAGAACGCGCCGGCAGGGGATTTCCCACATCATATGCATGCAGAATGCTTTCACCCAGCTCCACGCTCCAGTTGTTTTTTTCCATGACCTTGCGCAGGTACAGGCAGATGTCCCTGACCGGATTATCCATCACCAGCTTTTCAAAATTGATGACCGCAAATTCCCGGTTCCCGCGGATGATGTTGTGCTGCTGATAGTCGCCATGGCACAAAAAGCCCTTTTCCTTAATATACTCCGTGTCACTGTCCAATGCAAATTCCTTCCATTCACCGGACACTTCAAGCGCCTGATTTAAGAAATACGGATACCGTGCAAGCAGTGTCACCTCAAAAGCCGACTTCTGCCCTTTTTTGCACAAATACTGCCAGACCTTTTTCAGCTCCCGGTTGTGCTTCTCATATTCACGGGTGAGGGAATACACCGATAAATCCCCGGCTTCTCCGGGCGGTAAAACCATCCGTCTGTGCAGGCGGGAAAGCATGGACGCCGCTTCTCTACACTCCTGACTGTCCCGGATATTGCACTCCCGGTTGTCAAAATATGACTTCAGCATATATTTTCTGCCGTCGGTATCCTGACAAAAAAGTGCCCCTTCCTTAGTGGGAAAAATCCGCTCGCAGCTTACGCCTTCGTCTGCCAGTTTCTTCAGTACCCGGGCCTGCAAACCCGCTTTCTGCTCACTGCCGTTATATTCCTTAAAAATAAAACATCCGTTGTCTGTGTCACAGAGCAAAGCTCCCCTGCCCTTTCTGACACGAACTGCCTCTATATCATAAAGCTCCAGTAACCCGGTTACTCTGTCATTCACGTCTTTTCCTCCCACACGATATTACGGTTTTCAAAACTCTAACCTATCATATGAAAAGAAAGAAAAAAGTATGTTAAGAATGACGCAGTTCCTTTGCCCGGGAAATCAGATAGTCTTTTTCGTTTTTTTCGGGAGTTTCCAGAACCTCGTCCAGAAGCTGCTTCAGAATATCTCCCAGCTCTCTGCCGGGCTGTAAACCCGCCGCAATCAAATCCCTGCCGTTCACCGCAAGTGTCCGCAGGGAAACACATTCCTCTGCCTCACGGATTTCCCGGTAGCAGGTGTCCCATGCCGCAAGATTGCTTAATTTTTCTTTGCGCAGATACATGCTCTGGGCAAGAAGGTCTGCTTTTTTTACCAGAAGAAAATCGTCAAACAAATCCTCCCCTATTTTGTTGACTGCCCGCCGCACAATACGCCTGTCAGGAGCAACACCGTTGCCGTAATCATGAAAACGCACCAGCCTACAGACCTTATCCGTGGTGTCGTTATCCATGCGGAGCCGCCTTAAAATAACCCGGCTCATTTCCGCGCCCATTTCCTCATGTCCGTGAAAATGGGTAATGCCTTTTTCATCCACGGTAAGACACTGCGGTTTGGCAATGTCATGCAGAAGCATGGTGAGACGCAATACTTTATCCGCCGGAACTTCTAAAAGAGAATGCAGAATGTGTTCTCCCACGTTGTAGCAGTGGTGGGGGTGATTCTGCGGTGTTTCCATGGCAAGGTCAAATTCCGGGAAAAATACTTTAGTGACGCCGCATTCGTAAGCCGTCCGAAGATAATCGGGATGCGGCGAAACCATCAGCTTCAAAAGCTCCGTCTGGATGCGTTCCGCACTGATTTTTTCCAGATTGCCCGCCAGTTTGTGAATGGCAGTAAGGGTATTTTCCTCAATCCGGTAACCCAGCTGCGCCGAAAAACGGATAGCGCGCAGCATCCGGAGAGCATCTTCCGTGAAACGTTCTTCCGCATTGCCCACACAGCGGATAATGCCGTCCTTCAAGTCCTTCTGTCCCTCAAAAATATCAATCAGACCCGCCGTTTCATTGTAAGCAAGGGCATTTATGGTAAAATCCCGCCGCTTCAAATCTTCTTCCAGGCTGCCGGTAAAAGAAACCTCCTTCGGGTGCCTGCCGTCCTCATATTCGCCGTCGATACGATAGGTGGTGACTTCAAAGCCTTCCCTGTCCAAAAGAATGGTCACCGTTCCGTGCTGGATGCCTGTGTCGATGGTGTGGGAAAACAGCGCCTTCACCTCCATGGGCTTTGCCGAGGTGGTAATATCCCAGTCGTTGGGTGTTCTGCCAAGCAGGCTGTCCCGGATGCATCCGCCGACCGCATAGGCTTCAAATCCGGCCTCCTGCAGGACGCCGATAATTTTATTTACTTTTCCGGGCATCTTGATTTTCACATCTGTCATAATACGTTTCTTTCCTTTGCAATCTGCACATTCAACCTCTGAGGTTCCATTACCGGAAAAAGGTCCGAATTTCTCCGGACCTTTTTGTCACCTGCTTCCTGCCGTTATTTAATCTTCCATAATCTTTACGGGCTCGCCTTTTTTTACATAATAATAACTGTTGACACCGTCTTCGGTCACCATATAAAGAATGCCGTCTGCATAATTTACCACATCGGTTACATTTTCCGCAACCAGTTCCTTTTTCTTACCGCTTTTGCCGGCACTGTAAAGGTTTTCATCCTCTATATAGAAGATGGTCTTGGATGCTTCGTTATAAGCCATGTTGTTTCTGTTTGCGAAATCATTGGAAATCTTAACCAGTTTCTTTTTGCTCTTGCAGTAATAAAGCTCCGCCTCGTCACTTACCACATAGATATTGGATAAATCCCTGCCTGCCACATAACCGTTAATATAAACATCACCTTCGTACAGTTCGGTTTCTTCCCTGTCTGCGCCGAATTTGGTAATCTTATACAGTTTGCCGTCCTTCAGATAAATAAGAGATTTTCCGTTCTGCGCTACCGTAATTTTGCTGATGCCGTCCGCATCGCAAAGCTTGGCGCTGTCCTTGCCGTCCTTATTCAGGTAGCAGATACCGCCCTCGGTTGCAAATACCCATTCCGTCAGCTTGGAACGGTTTACCAAAACACCGCTGCTCTGGTTGCCGAATGTATAATCCTGGGCGGTAGTTTCATATTTATAATTCCACATACCGATCAGGGCATCACCGGCTACCTTGGAAGGCTCGTCCATGCCAATGCGGTAGAAATAAGTATTGCCCGATTTAGTGAAGAGAATTTCGGAAACATTGTTGTTAAAATAATAGGAGCCGGAAACATCGCGGGAAATCTTTTCCGCGTCTTTGCCATTATACCAGTAAAGCTTTACATTGGAAGAGTCGCTGTTGTCCGTGTAGAAAAAGGATTTTCCGTTGTCTCCGATGGCAAGCGGAATGCAACCGTCCTTGTCCACTTTTTTGCCGTCCTTTCCGACAACCGCCACATAAAGCGTGTTATCGGAATTTCCTTCGTAGTCCTTTAAATAAGCCACCTGCTTACCGTTAGGAGAAACAAGATAATTGTATGCGTATACATCTGTATCAATTTTTTCGGAATTATCTTTTTTCACATTGTATACATAAAGGGTGGTTGCTGTGTAATCAGCTCCAACCGTGTATGCAATGCTGCTGCCGGAGTAGCTGACCTCCATATTCAGGACGTCGTTCTCGATTTCCACCGGAGTAAGCTCACTGTCTATTACATACAGAGTATCATCCGTTGTCAGATATGCAACGACACTGTTGTCATAATTATATGCCAGGGTGTCTACATTATTTACTTCCAGCTCTTTTCCGTCCGTGGTAAAAAAGCTGTAACCGTTATACATCAGACTTTTCTCTGAAAATTCAATGCCGTCCTTCGTTTTTCCCTTCGGCAGGAAAATCGCCACAACTACAATCACCGCTACCAGCACAATGCCAATCAGAATCACCGGCACAAAAGGAAATCCCTTTTTCTTTTTCGGCGGCTCCGCTGCCGGGGTACCACTTGACACATTTGTCATATTTGCAGGAGCGTTGCCTGTGCCGTTTCCTGCTGTACTGTTTGCTGCAGCTGCCACGTTGCCAGCTGTTCCTGCTGCATTTGCGGCTGTATTCATCGCGCCCGTCGCATTTACTGCACCTGCTGTATTTGCTGCTTCTGGTGCAGCCTCGCCTGCGGCGTTATTTGCTTCACTGTCTACCGATGTCAGTCTGGCACCGCATTTGGGACAAAATACAGAGTCATCGGGTAACTCTGCTCCACACTGGTCACAAAACATATTTTTTCCTCCTTACCAATCCCGTTCTTTCACGTATTTTATTGCATATTTATACTTTTCTGTTTCCAACACTTTTATTTCAGGTTTTCCTGTGAAAATCCAAAGGGTAAAATTTCCCGCAGGGTGAACTGCCTGCAGGTTTCGGGTGCGTCACCCGACAAAATCAGAAATTCGTCCGGGGCACAGAATTCTGCCATGACCTGCCTGCATACACCGCAGGGAGTACAGAATACCGGAGGTCCGCCTTCCTTGCCACCCACAATTAAGATAGCTGCAAATTCTCTCTCCCCTTCGCTGACTGCATGGAAGAAAGCCGTCCTCTCCGCACAGTTTGTGGGAGAATATGCCGCATTTTCTATGTTGCAGCCGCCGTATATTTTGCCGCCCTTTGTAAGCAGCGCCGCTCCCACCTGAAAATGGGAATAGGGCGTATAAGCTCTCCTGCGAAACGCCGTTGCCACCTCAAAAAGAGCCGCAACCTGTTCTTCTGACAATCGTTTTTTTGTCATACAATACCTGTACCTTTCAGGTGTTTTGCACCTTGAACTTTCATATCCCGGACTTTAACACCCTGTGAAAAGTTTATTTTTCATTCTGTTTCATAATCTTTACCAGACGGCTGGTGCCCAGTCTGTCGGCACCCAGTTCTACAAATTTTTCTGCATCTGCAAAAGAAGAAATACCGCCTGCTGCCTTGATTTTCACCTGTGGACCTACATGCTCCTTGAACAGGGCAACATCTGCAAACGTGGCTCCACTTGTGGAAAAGCCGGTGGAAGTCTTGATGAAATCGGCTCCGCTGTTCGTAACCACTTCGCACATTTTTACCTTTTCTTCTTCCGTAAGCAGACATGTTTCAATGATTACCTTGAGAACATTGCCGCCGCAGGCATCCTTCAGGGTACGGATTTCTTTTTCCACCAAATCAAATCTGCCGTCTTTGACCCAGCCTAAATTGATAACCATATCGATTTCATCGGCGCCCTTTTTCAGAGCGTCCTTTGTTTCAAATTCTTTTACGGCAGTGGTGTTGTAACCGTTGGGAAATCCGATTACGGTACAGATTTTAAGCCTGTCCCCCACATAATTTTTCGCCTGCTCCACGTAGGAGGGAGGGATGCACACCGATGCGGTTTCATAGCGCATGCCGTCATTGCAAATCTGCCTGATTTCTTCCCAGGTTGCTGTCTGTGCCAGCAGCGTATGGTCTACTTTTGCCAATATATCTTTCTGTGTCATAATTTTTGCCTTTCCTGTTCTGTCGTCCTGCCCACCGGTTTCTGCCGGCTTGCGGTCTGACTTGTTACTTCCCGGTTACGCCAGCTTCAGCGCTACTTCCATCATTTCATGGAAGGACGTCTGGCGTTCTTCTGCGGAAAGTGCTTCGCCCGTATACAGATGGTCGGAAATGGTCAGCATGCAGAGAGCTTTCTTTCCGGCTCTGGCTGCATTCATGTAAAGCGCTGCCGCTTCCATTTCTACGCACAAAATCTGCATCTTTTTCCACTGGTCGTTTGCCGTTTCGTCATCCGTATAGAACGTATCGGAGGATAAAATGTTGCCCACGGCTACGGGAATATTTTTCTCTTCTGCAATTTCCACTGCTTTCCGAAGCAGTCCAAAATCCGCAATGGGAGCAAAGGTGCCGGGCAGCTTGTACTGGCTGGCAAAATTGGAATTGGTGGAAGCTCCCATACCGATTACCAGATCCCTTACCTTTACTTTATCGGAAATTCCGCCTGCGGAACCGATACGGATAATCTGGTCCACATCATAAAAATGGTATAATTCAAAGGAATAAATACCGATGGAGGGCATCCCCATGCCGCTGCCCATGACGGATACTTCTTTTCCTTCATAGGTTCCGGTATATCCAAACATATTTCTGACTGTGTTAAAGCATTTTACATCTTTTAAGTAAGTGTCTGCAATGTACTTTGCACGTAAGGGATCCCCCGGCATAAGTACGGTCTTTGCAATATCACCTTTTTCAGCTCCGTTGTGTGGTGTAGACATAAGAAATCCTCCTTTTTATTGGGATAAAAGTCACAAAATCATAAACAACCATTCACTCTTCTTGCTTGGCTCATTCACTCGAGAATTCGTGCTTACGCACTTCTTGCTCGTGTTTCTTCTCTCACGAATCCGCGCTACCGCGCTTTACATCCTGCTTCGCAGGATATTCGTTCGCTAATGAGCCCAGAAAACCAAATGCCACCTTCGGTGTCGCTTGGTTTTCCTTGAGGCTCATTATATCATCTTTTTTGCAATACCACAAACCCATAGTTGCGGCGTTTTAAATTTTCGTAGGCTTTCTCTTTTCACTCCGCCTGACGCATCTCCGCCTTTTCCTTTTTTCTCCGGATCAGGAACATGGCAATTCCCGCGCCGCAGATAATGAAATAGCCGAGGATACTTATGATATCCGGCACTTCTCCAAGGAATATCATTCCCAGCAAAGCCGCAAAGATAATTTGCGTGTAATCATAAACCGACAGTTCGCCGGCGGGCGCATAGGTGTACGCCGCCGTAATGGAAAACTGACCCAGCGTGGCGGAAACACCCGCCATCAAAAGGGATGCCAGCTGCCACCAGGCGAGCGGCGCATGGTTAAAAATAATAAACGGAATCGCACTGACACAGGAAAAAACGGAGAAGCAGAACACAATGAGCGGTCCGGGTGCTCCGTGTTTGGCAGCCAGACGCACATTGGTATACGCAAGTCCGGCTCCCATACCGCCGATGAGACCGAGAAATGCCGGGAACGTAGCCACATTATCAAAACCCGGCCGCAGAATAAACAATGCTCCCACAAATGCCACAATCACACAGCCAAGCTGGTACGGCCTGATGGTTTCCTTTAATAAAAAATAGGAGAAAATGATGGCAAAAAAGGGAGATAACTTATTAAGCATGGAAGCATCCGCAATATTAAGCTTACCTATGGCATAAAAATTGGCAAAAACACCTATGGTTCCGAATAAAGAGCGGAAAAATATGTATTTTCCGGCTTCCCCCGGAATGGAAAAGGAAATCCTTTTTTTCTTCATTGCCCCGAAGGAAAAGAAAACTGCCACCAGATTGCGGAAAAAGCTTTTTTCGATAGCCGGTAAATCACCCGCCAGCTTCACAAACAGATTCATGAACGCAAATCCAAAAGCCGCCAGAATGATATAAAAAATACCTTTATACTTGTCTTTGATTTTCATAAATACAGACTCCTTTTTACAGACACCTCTGCTTTATTTTACTGTAGGGATGCTCCGGTATCACGTCTGGTTCCCACAAATACTGCTGCCGACCGGGGATGCATAAGGTATTCTGTAACCGCCTCCCTGTTATTCTCCTCTTTCCCACTGTCCAGGGCAGTGTCCGCAAAGCACCTCCACTCATATGCTTCTGGAAGCTCAGGCAGTTCAAACCTCTGCGCCTCCCAGTAAACATTCAGTGCAAAATATACCAGATCCTCTCCCCGGTCCGTCTTCCCCGCATAACAGACTGCAAGGGCCTTCGTATCCCGGTCAACATGACCGCAGAAAGGACGCTCTGTATGAATACTTACCGCCGGCAGACCGGTCTCTGACGGAGACAGGTCATTCCGTATTGCCGCATGTTCTCTTCTGAACCAGATCATTTTCTTAAAAAACCGGTAGAGTTCCCGGTTGGTATCGAGCCGCTTCCAGTCCAGCCAGGAAATCTCATTGTCCTGACAATAGGGATTATTGTTTCCAAAACGGGTGTCCCCAAACTCGTCCCCCGCCAGGAACATCGGGGTTCCGCGGCTGCACATCAGAGCCATACATGCATTTTTCATCATTTTCAAACGAAGTCTGCGGATTTCCCGATCCTCCGTTTCTCCTTCTGTTCCGCAATTCCAGCTCCGGTTGTCATCATTTCCGTCTGTATTGTTCCACCCGTTGTCCTCGTTATGCTTTCCGTTGTAGGAATAAAGATCCCAGAGGGAAAAGCCGTCATGACAGGTAATAAAATTAATAGAAGAATCGTAGCCCTGATACTGACCGGTATAAAGATCCGGTGATCCGGTAAGTCTGTTTGCCGCTGCCTCTGCAAACCAGTAATCTCCCTTCAGAAAGCTTCTCATATCGTCCCGATACTTTCCGTTCCACTCAGCCCAGCGGGTAAATGCCGGAAAACTGCCCACCTGATAAAGTCCGCCGGCATCCCATGCCTCTGCAATGAGTTTCACGTTCCGTAAGATGGGATCACCTGCCAGATTTTTCAAAAGCGGCGGCTGGTTCATCGGCGAACCATCTTCATTTCTTCCCAGAATGCTGGCCAGATCAAACCGGAAACCATCTACGTGATATTCAATGGTCCAGTATCGCAGACACTCCAGAATCAGCTGCTGTACCACCGGATGATTACAGTTGAGCGTATTTCCGCAGCCGCTGAAATTATAATACCAGCCCTCCGGTGTCAGCATATAATAAATCCGGTTATCAAATCCCTTAAAAGAAAAGAAGGAGCCTTTTTCATTTCCTTCTGCTGTATGGTTAAACACAACATCCAAAATCACTTCAATACCATTGGCGTTCAGTTCGCGTATCAGGGTTTTCAGCTCATCACCTTCCCTGTTAAACTCTTTTTGCGCAGAATAACTGGTATTCGGAGCAAAAAAGCTCACCGGATTATAACCCCAGTAATCCAAAAGCATTCTGCCGTTAACCTCACGCTTTCCCATGGTTTCATCAAACTCAAAAATCGGCATCAGCTCCACAGCCGTAATGCCGAGATCCTTCAGATAAGGAATCTTTTCCCGGATTCCTTCAAATGTCCCCGGATGGGCAACACCTGATGAGGCATCCTTCGTAAATCCCCTGACATGGAGCTCATAAATAATCAAGTCCTGTATCGGGCGCACCGGATCCGTGTGATCCCCCCAGTCGAAATCGTTGACCACCACCCTTGCCCGGTATCCATGATCCTGATTAGGCTGTTCTCCCCACACACTCTGGCCGGTAACAGCTCTTGCATAAGGATCGAGAAGCGGTAATGTTTTATTAAAAATAAGTCCTTTTTCCGGAGCATAAGGACCATCTACCCGGTAAGCATACTCAAAATCATAGATATCAAGCCCAAAAACTATCATGGAATAGACACTTCCAATGCGGTAATGTTTGGGAAAAGGCAGAATGGCATACGGTTCTTTTTCACCTCTGTGGTACAGAAGCAGCTCCACTCCCGTCCCCTCTATAGAATATACCGTAAAGTTCACGCCTTCCCGGAGAGCCGTTGCACCGTTAATTCCGTAAAATCCCGGTCTTACATCATATCCGTTGACCTTATCAAGCGGTATCAGGTGCTTCCTCTGGTCGGCAACTCTTTTTTTTCCGTTCAAATCTGGTTCCTCCTTCTTTGCTTACGCTCTTTCATAAACCAACAGCAGTGTTCCGTTTTCAACGGATACCATCGCATCCTTTCCGACAAAGGAATTGCTTACGCCAAGGGTGCGGTCGGAAGTAAGCGCACCTGTGTATTCGTATTTGAGTCCCTGTATGGTCACGCCTTCCGCTATATCACTCAGGCAGATAACGGAAATGCTTCCCTTCATGGCAGCGGAAAGCGTCTTGCTGGCGTTGTGCAGGATTTCCAAGCGGACGCCGTCTCCCAGCATCTGGAGAGAGCAGCCTTTCTTCGCATAAAAGCTCATCATCTGGATATTTGCAAGTGTGTGCGAAATCCGCGCACCGCCGCATCCGCCGTACAGCAAAATGTTCCGGTAGCCTTTTTCGTAAGCCTTAGCAACCGCCAGCGCCATATCCGTATCGTCCTTTTCCACCGGAACAATCTCCTTAGGAATGTCTTTCAGTATGTCTTTTAGGGCTCCTTCCAATTCCACCGAGTCCAAATCCCCGACAAAAAAATCCGGCAGCATGCCGTTTTTCAGCAAAAACTTCAAGCCACCGTCGGCAACGACGACATAAATGTCCTTATTCTTTATTTTTGCGCTGCATCCGGTATGGCAAGTGTCGCAATCCCTGCTGCAGTGCTCCGCCTGTTCTCCGTACCCCGCCCATTTCAATAATTTCAGTAATGCGCTTTCCTCGCTTCCCATGGGAGAAGCTCCGATGATAATTGCCTGTTTGTATTCCGTTATTGCCTGTTTCATAACCAATCAGCCGCCTTTCTTGGTATTTATTATACGCAATCGTACGCAAAAAACCAATCGTAAAAATTTACGATTGATTTTTCGATTGACAATTCCCACCGGCTCCCCTATACTTAGAACATACGTTATAAAACACTTGTTATAAGTAGAAGGGGAATATCCTATGCCACCGAAAGCAAAATTTTCAAAAGAACAGATTACTGAAGCCGGGCTGCAGATTGTCCGGGAAAAGGGTGCGGACAGTCTTACCGCAAGAGCATTGGGCGAAAAGCTCGGCAGCTCCTCCTGTCCCGTATTTACGGTATTTAAGAATATGGAAGAAGTGCAGCAATCGGTAATCGATGCCGCCAAAACCATTTACAAAGAGTATGTGGACAGAGGTTTAACGGAAAAACCCGCCTTTAGGGGCGTCGGAAAGCAATACATTCTTTTTGCAATAAAGGAACCTTTTTTATTCCGGCTCCTTTTTATGACAGAACAGCCCATAGTGTCCGATCTTGCGGGAGTTCTGCTGCTGATAGAAGATAACTATGATAAAATTCTTTCTTCCATTATCAACGAATACGGCGTGGAAAAAGATACGGCGGAACGGCTTTACCGGCATTTATGGATTTATTCCCACGGGATTGCCACACTGTGCGTTACCGGAATGTGCCGCTTCACCGGCGAAGAAATAAGCACCATGATGACCGAGGTGTTTACCGGTCTAATGAAAAATGCGAAGGGAGAACGGCACAATGATTGAGGCAAAAGACCTGACTAAATATTACGGAAGCGGAGAAAACCGTTTTCAGGTTCTGAAAAATATCAGCCTGCAGATACAGGACGGAGATTATGTGGTCATTCTGGGGGCTTCCGGTTCAGGAAAATCCATGCTGCTGAATGTAATTTCCGGTCTGGAACGCCCAGAAAGCGGAGAAATCCGTTACGATAACGAAGATATTACCACGTTTTCCGATAACCGCCTGACAGAATTCCGGAGGAAAAACATTGCTTTTATTTTTCAGCAATACTATCTCCTACCGCACATGGACGTTGCCCAAAATGTAAAAATGGGTGCGGATTTGTCGGCAAACAAAGAATACCGGACCATTATCGAAGCGGTCGGGCTCGGGAATAAACTGCACAAATATCCCAGCGAACTTTCCGGCGGCGAACAGCAGCGGGTATCCGTTGCCCGGGCACTGGCGAAAAATCCGAAGGTTTTATTTTTGGATGAACCCACAGGTGCACTGGATGAGCAGACAGGCAGACAGGTTCTCGACTACATATCCCGGCTGCAGACGGAGTACGGTTTTACTATTGTCATGGTTACGCACAATCTGAATATCGCCGAAATGGCAAATACGGTCATCCGAATGAATAGCGGACGTATTTCTGAGATTTACACAAACGATACGCAGAAGACCGCCTACGAAATCGGATGGTAACATTGAAAAGAAACGGAGAATGATTATGGTTGTCGGAATAAAAGATGCGGCAAAACTGCTGGGTATTTCCATTATTTCCTGTTGTGCCGTGCTGGTTTGCACCATGTTTCTGAATTACTATATGGATATTGTCAGCATAAAAGAACAAATCACTATGCCGCAGGTCATGGTATTTTACGAAGCCCAGGTTTCCACTGCCAAGGTGGTCTGTATGGTGAGCGGAGGGTGCTTACTTATGACCTCCGTGATAATGCTGATTTTTTACATCAAACATTATATCGATACGCATAAAAAAGAACTGGGAATATTAAAAGCTCTCGGCTATTCCCCTTTGCGGATTGCCAAAAGCTTTTATGTGTTCGGAAGCAGTATTTTAATTGGCACGATAACCGGTTTCTGCGGTGCATTTCTTATCATGCCGACATTTTACAACGTACAGAATAAGGACAAAATCCTTCCCGAAATCACCGTACAATTTCACCCGGTGCTTCTTGTATACATGGTGGCTGCGCCCACCGCTGCCTTTTCCATTCTTGCTGTTTTTTATGCCTTTCGCCGGATGAAAAACCCGGTGCTAACGCTTTTAAAAGACAATGTGCAGACTTCTTCCAAACCGCGGAAAAGACCGGCAGAAGAAAAAGATGAAGGCTCTTTTACGGACGATTTGCGGAAAAGTACCTTAAAAAGCAAGAAAACACTTGCCTTTTTCATTGTCTTTGCTTCGTTATGTTTCTCATGTATGACACAAATGTCAGCAAGCATGAAGGATTTATCCAGCTTTATGATGGGCGCCATGATAATGCTGATAGGGCTGGTTCTGTCCTTCACAACCCTGTTTCTTGCCATCACAACCGTTATAAACGGAAACACCAAAACGATTGCCATGATGCAGGTATTCGGTTACTCGCAAAAGGAATGCTGCCGCGCGCTCCTTGGGGTCTACCGGCCGCTGTCCTACATCGGCTTTGCCATCGGAACCGTGTATCAGTATGCACTGCTCCGCATTATGGTTGACATTGTATTTAAGGATTTTGAGGGTATTCCCGAATATAAATTTGATTTTCCCGTTATGTTTCTTTCCCTCGCCGCCTTTATTCTCATTTACGAAACGATAATGCACATCTATTCCGGCAAGATAAAGGACATTTCCATCAAAGAAATTATGCTTGAGTAGCCAATGCTCCAAATAGCACCAGAAAATTAGTTACTCTTTTGTATTTCCAATATGCATCATGGACAGGGGTCCTTTTATGGGGACTGTTTTCCTCTTTACGTATATCCCGGCTTTTCTTCCAAATCCGCGTAAACATTTTTCAGCTCTTACGCAGATTTCGGGACTCTCCTTCTGTTTCCGCGTAATTTTTTTCCAGCCCTTACGCGGATTTTGGACTCTTCCTTCTGTTTCCGCGTAATTTTTTTCCAGCTCTTACGCGGATTTTGGACTCTCCTTCTGTTTCCGCGTAATTTTTTTCCAGCCCTTACGCGGATTTTGGA
>ERZ1504764.31-NODE-31-length-89739-cov-19.111413_pt1 | contig 89739 bp, 82 predicted proteins | sample MGYA00572319_ERZ1504764 | MGnify/ENA primary metagenome ERZ1504764 (study PRJEB39906, sample SAMEA3182069) | gut metagenome | biome: human; feature: gut; material: Stool; isolation source: human stools | place: Canada | collected 2011-11-08 ...
TTTAAGAATTTTCAGGGTTGCATTGCTGTTTATTTGTCAAGGTTCTGTGCTTTCGGCTCTCTCGAGTCGCAACTCATTTATAATACCATGAGTTCTATCCTTTGTCAACAACTTTTTTTGAAGTTTTTTGACTTTTTTCACCGACCGTTTTGTGTTTCCCAAACGGTGGACTTTTATAATAAAACAACTTGTCCTGCTTGTCAATAATTATTTTATTTTTTCATAAAATACTATAAAGATATATATGCCGATAGCTATCCGGCTGATCAAATTCCTTTATACAGTTCAAGCCAATATCCATAGCATTGCGTATTTCAGCAGCAGACAATATATATGTTTTCATATTAGTTTCCGACGCAAGCTCTTTCAAGGCCTGTGTATTAATTTCCCAATTGGAAACATAAGCAGGTTCTTCCTTGTTCACATCCCAACTTTTTCCCAATTCCGCACTAAACAGGTAGCAGCGGTTTCCCCAACTATCAAAATACCACTCTAAATCGGCATTTTTATCAAGTTCCGCCGCAATAACTTTTCTGAATTTCATTTTATAGTCCAAACTGTAATTGGTTGAATATGCGTCCAGTGTGTATAGTCCATTGGCTGAAGCTACCGCCGGTGCCAATCCCAGACATACTACCCGATACTGAGCCGGTTCAAGATGTATATAATCTTTTATTTCCGCAAACAATTTTTCATCATAATACTCTTTATACGAAACCAACCCGTTATCTTTTCCCATAATCCGGGACAAATTTGATTTGTATTCTGTATTTTTGCCAATCAAATAGGGCACCATGAATACTAAAACTCCTACAATTTCTATGCAATATAGCGCCTTGCAGGCAATCGATTTTCGTACATATACTTTACATAAATCATAGAAAATTGCCATACATACTGCAGCTTCCGTATACCATATAGTCGGATATAACCAATATACCCTGTCAAGCTGCACACTCTGCAGGACACCCAAATGTCCTCTCAGCCAATAACCGGCTTCGCTTTGATAGAATGCAGAAAATACGGCAATTATTACTGCCCCTGCCCACAAAGTTGCTGCCAGAAACCATTTGTTTTTTACAATACGGCTACGCGGGCTAACATAAAGTAAAAACAATACCAGTATTATAACCAGCAGCGAACCCGCCATAATATATGTATGATAACTCGGTGCATGATACTGTCCATATTTAAAAAGCGAAACAAATGTGTCCTTGAAGCGAGCCGGTACATATACCCTCCCGGGTGTATTTCTGTGAGACTCAACGCCGCTAAAGAAAATTCCGTAAATTGTATCCTTGAATGTAAATACATATGTAACTGTTAATACCAGACTTCCGAAAAATACTCTCAGTCCACATCTCTTCCTTTTTTTTACGAAAAGAAAAAACGCAAATATAAGAGCAAAGCCAATTATAAAATAACCGCTCCAGACTAAAGACGAATATAACCCCCAAAAGCAGATCGTCATATACGCCAATATGATATGTTTCTTTTCACTCACTTCCCAAAATGCCCATACCACCAAAGGAATGCCTATCGAAGATAACCCATAACTCGGATAAAACGGCAATATACTAAACAAAAAGGATATTGTCATAGTTACTGCCGGATATTCTCCCTTAAAAATTTTTTGAACTAACAGAAACATTCCGGTATATGCAAAAAATTCACCCAGGATCACCGAAACCATGACAGCTTTATAAAATGACAAAAAATAAAATGGCCAAATCAGTAAAAAACAAGGTGGCTGAATTGCAAACTTATCCGCACCGTTAAACCATTCAGCCACCTTTGTATTAAAACCGGTAAAGAAATATTTTCCGGAAAGCATGTACTGAATAACTTCATCATCCAAAAAATCTGTAATTCGAAAAGAAGCCTGTTTTCCCAACATAAAGTATGGAATAAGATAAAATATTATCAGCAGCAAACCTCCCAAATACACAAGACTCCCATATTTCTTTTTTTGAACCATATACTTTCCCCTTTTTATTTTTCTTTTCAATAAACTTTAACAAAGCAATAAATGTGCTTTGCTTGCAGGAATAACTTTCACACATTAAAATAAGTCTTTTTTATTCTATAACAAAAAACAGAAGCATCCGCTGGACACTTCTGTTTTTGGCATTGGCTGCTAAACGGAGAAAGAGGGATTTGAACCCTCGCGCCGGTTGCCCGACCTACACCCTTAGCAGGGGCGCCTCTTCGGCCTCTTGAGTATTTCTCCATAATCCGAATGCCTCTGTCAAGTATGATGCATCCCTTTCGGTGACGCAAATGTTATTATACATAGTAACGTAGTTTTTGTCAAATACTTTTTTTCATGCAGTTGCAATCTTTTTGATACCTACCATATTACCTGTCACATTGCTGCAAGCTCATAATCTATCCCTCAATCTTAGCTTTCACCAAATCACCATTATCATTGATTTTTACGGTAATAACGTGGTCTGTGAACATTCCATCCGTATCATACATAAGACATATTGTACCATCACTGTAAATGTTAAACGTAGGATTTCCGATTTTTTTCATAAATTCCTCTTTTGAAATCTCATCGCCATCCTCATCCAGCCAGTCATTTGCCAGTTTATATAGTTCCTCTGCAACATATTCCCTTACCCGGATATCAAACGCCAAAGGATTATCAAATATCTCATCCAGCTTATTTATGTGTTTTGTTATCCCAGTATCCTCCTCAGACACCATAAGATAAAAATCACACATTTCTCCCTGATAATTCAATTGCCCCTCAAACTGATTATATCGTCTGTTTAATGTGAACTTCGTTTCCTTATATGTAAAGATAACCGGCTTCATATATTCCTTTTTTAAATCTTCTAAGCACTCATTTCGCGTTTTATTTACCACATCAACAAGCATGTATGCATTTTCACCGGTATTACTTTTTCTTGCCTGAATATGATAAATCCCCAAATCCTCAAAATTATAACGTAGCTTTGAATTTGTATCTTTTTCAATCCAACGAAGAAAAGTCGGATGACGATTTACTTCATTTGTTTTCAAATCCAAAAAAGCAATCATTGTCGCAGAGGGCATTCGGTAAAAATTATCCCTTGACCATCCACATATTTTACTCTTAATCAACACCACCAGATCAAGAACCTCGTCATCAAATTTTGATTCAAAAAGATATACCGGATCAAATCGGTTATCCTTTATGTCATACTCCAGCACATCATCTACATAATATCTTATAAATTTATCTGTCGGCTTATTTATGTATTCTCTTGCCAAAATACGATATATCTTTCCCTCTTCAAATTGAAAGCCATATTTAAATCCAAACAGTTTTTTCTTTTTCGGTACAAACCATTCTAACCATTTATATGTTGCCAAATCCGTCTGAAGCGGTTCTCCTGTTTTTGCATCCAATGCCATATCAAAACGTGCGGTCACATCATAGTAATTTTCTATACTTGAAAATTCACCTGATTTTCCCTTTTTATAGCACCAGTTTATCCTTACAAGCAGTTCCTTTTGTTCTTCCTTGAAGTTTTTCATATATTCTTGAATGTTTTCTACCATGATTTTATTCATCTGCCGGTTCCCCCGTTATCCTGCTGATTTCCTGCTCGATTCTTCTCTTTACTTCTGCCGCTATCTCCGGTGTCTTCATATCTTTATATTCTTCATAATAAATAGGAGGAAGATAGGATATCTTCACCTTTACTCTTTTAATGGAACTCTCATCAAACGGTTTGTAAGAGTCTACCAGTGCGCAGGGCACAATGGGACACTTTGCCTTCACGGCACACTTGAAGCTGCCGCCCTTAAAGTCAAGCAGTTTATTTCCCCGCCTGCTTCTGGTGCCTTCCGGGAAAATCAGGAAGTTCTTTCCGTTTTTCACATCCTCCGCCACATGATTGATAACCTGCAGGGACTGCTTTATATCGGCTCTGTCCATGGCATAGGAACCCAGTGCCTGACTCACCTGCTTTAACAGAATGATATTACTTGCTTCCTTTTTCATAACAAAAGCAAACGGTCTGGGACATGTCTGTAAAAACACCAGCACATCAAACATCCCCTGATGATTGGGAAAGAATACAAAGCCGTCTTCCTCCGGAAGATTTTCCAGCCCGTAAGCTTCTATGTCGACCCGTCCGGCGCGGGTGGCTTTCCTGGTTGCCATTTTAATATATTCGTAGGCCTCTTCGTACTTGCCCTCCTGTTTGCCGTATCTTCCTATTCTCCATACGGCAATGGGTGCAAAATAAAAGAGTCTTAACACCATTAAAAGAATTCTTTTCATCTTCTTTTCCTATCTGCAATCGCCTTGATTTATAAAATTTTTCTAATTTTCCGCATACGCCTTTACGGCTGCTTCATATAAATTATTTCCTTCGGTGTCACAAACTACAATAACAGGGAAATCCTTCACCTGTAACTTACGGATAGCCTCTGTTCCCAAATCATCATACGCCACAACTTCCGATGACTGTATTGCTTTGGAAAGCAAAGCGCCTGCCCCTCCTACTGCCGCAAAATAGACGGCTTTGTCCCTTACAATGGCATCCAGAACATCCTTAGAGCGCTTGCCTTTTCCAATCATACCCCTTAATCCCAAATCCAGCAGTTTAGGTGCATATTTATCCATGCGGCTTGCCGTTGTAGGACCGGCGGAGCCAATGGGTCTGCCTTCTCTTGCCGGGGAGGGACCCATATAATAAATCACGTTGTCTTTCATTTCAATAGGAAGCGGTTCTCCTGCGTCCAGAGCTTCCTGCATGCGCTTGTGCGCCGCATCCCGTGCCGTATAAATCGTACCGGTAATATACACATAATCGCCGGCTTTCAATGTCTGTGCAATTTCCTCCGTAAGCGGAGTCTGTATGTATTTATCCATCTCTTCTCCTTTATACTTCCCTCACAATATGTCTGTTCACATGACAGCAGATGTTTACCGCCACCGGCAGACCCGCGATATGCGTAGGATAAGTATTTACATTCACGGCAAGTGCGGTTGTTGTTCCGCCCAGACCGCCGGGTCCGATTCCCAGCCCATTTATTCTGGATAACAGTTCTTCTTCCATTCCCTTTACATAAGGAATATCCGAATGAGAGCCCACCGGACGCATTAATGCCTGTTTTGCCATCAGGGCGCACTTTTCAAAGGTGCCGCCGATGCCTACACCCACAACCATGGGCGGACATGCATTGGGACCTGCATCCTTCACTGCCGTCAGAACGGCATTCTTTACACCTTCTATACCGTCAGCCGGTTTCAACATGAAAACACGGCTCATATTTTCACTGCCAAAGCCTTTCGGCGCCACCGTAATGGTCACTTTATCTCCGGGTACAATTTCATAATGTATGACCGCAGGCGTATTATCCCTGGTATTCTCCCGGATTAAAGGGTCTTTTACCACGGACTTGCGGAGGTAACCTTCCGTATAGCCCTGCCTTACCCCTTCATTTACAGCATCTTCTATAGAACCGCCTTCCAAATGAACATCCTGACCGACCTTCAGGAAAACAACTGCCATACCGGTATCCTGGCAAATAGGAATCATATCTTCTCCGGCAATTTTAAGATTTTCCTGAAGTTGGGAAAGTATCTGACATCCTAACGGGGATTTTTCGCTTGCCTGTGCATTCCGCAACGCCTCCTTCATATCTTCCGAAAGGTAATGATTGACCTGAATGCACATTTCCTTAATCTGTTCTGTTATCTGCTGTACCTGAATTGTTCTCATTCTTTTACAATCTCCTGACAAACGGCTTCTAATTCTTCCTGTGTGGCAGTACACGGAGTCCAGAGGATATGCTGTCCGTCATTTTGATAACGGGGAATTAAATGCAGGTGGAAATGTAAAACGGTCTGACCTGCAGTTTCTCCGTTATTCTGCACAAGGTTCAATCCGTCTGCATGAAGCTTTTCTACCATGCGGGCACCCATTTTCTTGGCAAGTATCATGGCTTTTGCCGCTGTTTCGTCAGGAAGTTCATACAGATTTGCCGCATGCTCCTTGGGTAAGATCAGGGCATGTCCCCTGGTCGCGGGACCCAGGTCCAGAATAACTCTGAAATCCTCGTCTTCATACAATGTTTTGGAAGGGATTTCTCCATTGGCAATTTTACAGAAAATACAATCCTCTTTTTTCATAGTGCACATTCTCCATTCTATCTATTATTTATTGAAACACAAAAATCTGGTCCATAGCCCTTAAAATGCGGAATTCACCCTTCATCTTCATTTCTCCCGCCATGAAGGCTCTCTGGAAGCTCATCTTGCCGGCGAAAATATCCTCTAACACCGGTTTATCCAGGCGAATTTCCACGTCCGCTTCTTTGGCATCATCGTGGTCACAGTTGATTTCATCGCCGTTTACCACGATGGTAAGAGGTGTTTTTCCTTCCCCTACAAATAATTTATAAGTCGCCTGCAATCCCTGCTGCGGCTTAAACGCTCTTTCAAAAGCCACCTTATTTTCCTGGGAGGCTTCCGGCGTGTCTTCCATCATGTCCTTAAACAGGCTGGTAAGCTCCTGTATATCTGTTTTCTGCGTCTGCATATAAACATCATCGGATACGTACTGGGAAAGCTGCTCCGACTCCTGCGGTGTCAGTTCAATGCCCGGCATGCTGGATACCGTATTTTTCACTGCCTGATTGCTGGACGGAAAGCTTACCATCTTCTGATTGATGGTACGGTACATATTTTCCGCTTTCTTTTCAATAATGGTAAGATATCCCTTATTGGTTTCCAGCTCGGTTGTGTCCGGGATGTAGCCGCATATACCGCTGCAGGGACGTCCGCCTAAAATTTCCCATGCAGTGGCAAGATTTAATTTGCCTTCTCTTTCCCCGTAGGTTGTAGACATCACAATGGGACACATATAGATTTTTCCGATTTTTTCCTTGTCACCGTACAGCCAGCAGGCATCCAGAAACTGCTGCATATAGCCGCCGATGCCGTACCATTCCACTGTGGACGCCAAAATAATGCCGTCGGCATCCTTAAGTGTCTGCGGCAGGGTGGTAATATTATTCTTTAACTCCTGCAGGTAAAAGCGCTCCACCGTCACACGAAGTTCTTCCAGCACTTCCTGCATTTTGTTCATTACATATAAGGTAGGGTCATTGATAAGTCCCCGTCCGCCATAGTAAATGTTTATTTTCATAAATGCCTGTCATCCTTTCATAGCCCGAATGCTTACTTCTGGTATCCGTTTTTCGTTTTTCCTGCCTTGCGCACTATGCAGACAAGCAGTCCCAGCAGAAATCCCGATACAAAACCGCCGATATGCGCTGCATTGTCAATGTTTTCGGAACGAATGCCGCAATAAATAGAATAAATGACCATAATGGCTATCTTTTCCCACGAAGCATACCGCATCCTCTCCGGATACTGCATGACAAAGGCTAAAAGCACTCCCTCCATGCCGAATACAGCGCCGCTTGCTCCCAGGGAAGCTACCGCCCATTCTCCCATATAGATTTTGTAGAACAGGGAAGCCGCATTTCCTATGATGCCGGTCAGAAAATAGAGAACACCAAAGGTTACATGTCCCGTTTCTCTTTCCATCATCATGCCTAAGCCGAACAAAATAATCATATTGCTGGCAATGTGCTCAATATCCGCATGCAGAAACATGGATGTAAATATCCGGTAATACTGACCGCCTTCAAAAAAGAGCTGAGGGCTGATTTCCCCTATATTATATAACAAATTTCCGGTAAATGTACATATGAGAAATATAATGGCGTTCAGTGCCACAATACCTGTGCTGACATACGCCTTGCTTTCTTTTAAGTCCATAACAATCTCCGATGCAACGAAACTTTACTACAATAAAGAGGGTATCATTTCTAAAGAGGACTGTCAATAAAAAGACTCCCGGCAGAAACCGGGAGCCAAAAAGGAAAAATACTTGAAAGCTTGTAGCCTCCGTCCTTTAGGCAGGCGACCAGTTCCTTCACAGCATCGCCTTCTTTGATTTCCACATAAAAAGCGATTTCTTTGTTCATTTCTTCCTGATAATGGCTGATATAAACCAGTACGTGATTTATCAGCATAATCAATATGACCGTCATCACACTGCAGATATACAGCCCGGCTCCCACTGCAATTCCTATGGCACTGACCGTCCAGAGCGAAACGGATGTCGTCATGCCCCGGATTTGTCCGCATTCCCGATAACTTGGTTCCAAGTTGGTGTCAATACCGGAATTTACAGATTTTATCGATATGTAAATTCCAGCTTTCCGAATTTTACCTCATCTTCCCTAAGAAGTTCGACTCTTTCATAGGGTCTGAGCTGTATGCCGTTCTTGAAGGTTCCTGCTGCGGCATTCATATCTTCCATATAAATATGGCCGTCCTCTTCCAGAATTTTAACGTGCATGCTGTCAACGGACGGCTCATTGATGACCAAATCCGCATACTCCGGCTTCCGTCCGATAATTGCCGGAAACCGTGTAAGGGTAAGCACCCTCCTGTTCTGTCTGCCGTTGCCGTACAGTTTCCGTTCCTCTTTTACTTCATCGTTACCATACAGCATTCTGTCCTCTTTTTCTGCACCGTTACCACATGCCTTTCTGTCCGCCTTTTCTTCATAATGCATGTTCTCTTCCCGTACCATGGCATATGTATTTTCGCCGGATAGCTTTTCTCTGTCTTTGTTACCTTTATCTCCCTTTACGCCTGTTGCATCCCTTACGCCTGCTTCTTCTGTTCCGCTGCTTGTTTCCATAGGCCAGGCGTGCAATAAGGACTCGCCCCGAAACTGCTCCCCAAGATTTTCCCATGCCGCATACAGATTGAAAATGGCGTCCATAAGCTCAGCATCCTCTTCCTCCGCCTTTTCCAGCAAAAAAGTAAAGAGGGGTTCTACATCTCTTTCCTCTGTTTCCGTAAAATACGGACAATATACAAAATACAGACTTCCCTCCGGACTGCTCTGGTTCTGCATATTATCCATATCCACATACAGGTATTCCGGCTGCAGCATCAGATTTCTTTCATCCAGAAGGTACTGCTCCAAAGACCACAATGCAGTTTCCAGACTGCTGATAAAACAATTCATAAAATTAAGACTGATTTTCTTTTTGGAAAACAGTGTCGGCAGGTTTACCTTACCGGTAATATCGTAATACAACCCGCTTTCCCCGTTATGAATATGAAAATCCGCTCCCAGAATGCCATCTAACTTCTTTCCCGTTAAAATCTGATACTGATAACGCAGCTTCCCCTGCAGTTCTCCCTGTGGTTTTATCTTTAGATAATTTCTGTTGTAACTGCTGATATATTCTTTTTCCATGTTTTTCTGCTCCTCTGTATATTTTATTGATTTTGCTTTTTCCTGATGGCGCGGCGGCAGAAACGCAACAGATAGACCGGATCTCTACAGCCGCTTTCCACCGTCTCCTGTATATCCCATCCGTCTGCCGGAAACAGTTTCTCATAAGCTTTTACCGGAACCTCCATATGACCGGACAGAGAAACCGCTGCTTTCCTCTGGATGCTGCCCACATATTCCACCTGATAGTCATAAGACAGTCCCACATAAGAGTCCTTGGAAAGCTCCTCGAAATTTTCTTTGCTCAGGGCAGGTACCCGGTCTGCATTCTCAGCATAAGCTCTGCTTCCGCGCAGTACCGCTATGTAAGCATTCTGCTTTATGACGCATTTGTCATACTGATAAATACCGGCATAGAAAAGGAATAAAATAACGGTAAATGTAAACAGCAGAATAAAAGTTGCCTCCAATGTCATATACCCAGGAAGGGTCTTACCGTACCATCTGTCCGTTTTTGTTGAATTTTTACATAACAAACAATATCAACCTCCCCATTAAAAGAAACGGTACGAATGGCAGCTCCGTCTTCCTGTCTGCTTTCCTCAGGATGACTAAAACAACCGCAAAAAGAGATTGCAAAAACAGTCCCCAGCAGAAGACAAATCCGGTAATTCCCGCTCCCTCCATGGCACCTATGATAAGAAGCAGGAGTCCATCTCCCATGCCCACCTTTCTTTCTGTCAGAAAAGAAAGAAGCAGTAAAAATAAACCGGGCAGAAAGCAGCCGGCTGTTTCCATCAATTTTCCGCCAAAGGTGCTGCCCGTGCTCTGTCCGAGGCGTAATCCCAGAAGAATAAGTCCGGGGAGTATACCTGCTGCCATTAGATATAAAGGTATTTTCTTAAAGCGGATATCCCAGAATGTGCTGATTGCAAGAATACCTATGCTGCCTATTTCCTGCCAAATTTCCAAATTCATTTCTTCCACGTTCCTTCCCTTATGAATATCTTAATCTCCTGCTTTTAACGCCTTGTGCTTTCATTCCTTATACCAACACTTACGGATAGCATCTTCCGCAGGGGCTTAAGCTGCCCTCCACGTCCTTCCTTTTTGCCATGTAAACCGTGCGTTTCAGTCCCCGGCATCCGGCATTTCCGTGATAATGGTTTCCTTCCTGCGTAATATAAAGTACCTGTTCTTTGTCCGGTCTGCATGTTTCACAAGGCTTATAATGCTTCCCCTCGGCATTAGTCAACGCCGGCAATGCATCCGCAGTTACGCTATGGACAGAAAGATTGATGTAGGTACAGGAAGACTCTTTGTGAAAAACTCTGGCATACTCTGCTACATACACCATTTCCTCCCGTCTGGCTGCCTCCACATCATAGCCCGTCCAGGCTCTCCCGTAATACCGGCTGTAAAACCATTTCGGCCGGAACCCAGCCAGGTCTATAAGCGGCGAAACCCGGTAAGATACAACCAGATCCACAATATCTCCCTGTTGCAATACGGAGGAATCAGCGTAAACAAGCCCTTTCCTTCCATAGCTCAACGGCGATTGTTCCAGATACTCTTTGCCACAATAGTTTTCTACCTTATACTTTACATAACTGTAGGAAAAAGCAATGTTTTCCGCAAATGCCTCCAGTCCTTCATCATCCTCTTCCTGTACCATCCGCTCATAGGCATAACCGTACACACATAAATCCTGCCCCGTTTCCCGCAGCGCTGCCATCAGGGTCGTTTGCAGACTGTAGATATTTAAGATTGAAAACAGATTGAGAAAGCAGAACAGAAACAACGGAAGAACCATCGCCGCCTCCACGGTCATGTTTCCCCGTACAAAAGAAAGTGGGGATATCCCTCTTATGGAATGTATTTTGTTTAAGGAGTAGTTCTTACAAACATAATGGGATATATTTGTGAGAAATTGAGAAGGATGTTTTGTGCTTATTCGATTATAAGTTGATGAGAGAAATTTGTTTTTTCCCATAAAAGGGACATCACCACTTTCTTTTTCCGCTGTTTATAAATAGGCTCAATACCCATAGGTTCTATCTATGGTATATTTTTTGTCCCGCTCACCGCGATAGACAATTTGTACCCGAAAAGACTCAAAGCAGCCGTCCATACAGAAATTTTCATTTCCGGGAGTATTCCGGATATGCATTTCCATAACATCTGCCATACGCATGGTCAGTTCTTCTTTCCCGTGGAAACACAGAAGAATTCGTAAGTAATCTTCATAAGAAAGTCCATCCGTTAGCTTGGTCTGCCCTGTCTCCGGTCTCACAAAGTTAAGGGCATTTTCCATGGAATAATGCCATTCCTCCGGCTGTTTGATGACAGGAATTCTGCCTCCCTGCAAAAGTATGGTAACATCATACAAGGCTTCCGCCATAGCCCAGATAATTTTCAACAGTTCTTCCAGTACTTCCTCTGCTTCCGGTATTCCCAGTAAGGATGCCATGGAAAACGCCAGTATCTGTACATATTGTTTTTTGCCTTCATCCTGCATAAGGGCAATCAGATTGGCGCCGCCCCTGATTGCCAGTATCTGACCGGCAACAGCTTTGAGGTTATCAATATCCTTTGCCTTTCCCGCAAGAAGATACTCCGTTTCATATGCCAGCCCGAAATTCTTTTCATATGCTGACCCGGAATTTTCCTCTCCGTAGTGACCGGTATAGGACATAATATATTCGTGAAAAAACAGTTCATCCCAGAAATCATCCGCATAGCTCTCCGGCACCGAAAGACCGCCACTTTCAAAATGCACACGGTGCGAGGCATATTGGGAAAGCGTTATTTCCCGGGCAGACAGCTCTTCCCTGTCCGCCACCAGATTCAAAATACCTGCTTCGTAAAAAGTTACCGCATTGTCTTCCTGTTCTTCCTCCTCAAACAATGTACCCATCTTTTTTCCGGTCAGCTCCACAACTTTTTTCTCTGCTTCCTTCTGCTTCTCCAGCAGATTGATATCCATAATTCCCGAGCTCTGCAGGGTAGCCAGCCACTCACCTGTTTTTTCAAGATACGTGATGCCCACATCCTGTTTAATCGCATCCACCGCCTGTCTGCGCAGGGATATACCTCCCTCCTCGCAGGCGGAAAGGGCGCCGTTTACCGCTATATTGTCTAATTCCATATGTATCAGATTTCCGTAGACTCCCTGCATAAACAGGTCATCGCCCTGCAGATTGTGGTTAATGTAATTCTTTAAGTGTTCTGTCATATTTTCATAGGCAATCACCTGGGTGCCATAGGAAATATCTGTGAAAAAAACATTATATTGCTCCAGCAGCTCCCTGTGATATTCTGCCAGAATGCTGTTCATCCCGATATCCGTCACACACTCTGCCGCAAACCGGCGGGTATTTTCCCCGGCACTCACTATGAGTGTCATACTGAAGGACAACATTACCGTCAAAATCAGTGTCAGAAAAACTGTCAGATATCCTTTCCCCAAACCCTCCCTCACAGAACAAGCCATGCTTCGTCTGCTATTCATCTGTATACCTCCCTTTACAGCTTGTCCGTCTTTGCCGTAATCTTACCGAACAACGACTGTACAATAGTTGTAATCTGTGATTTGAAAAGGATAACTAATCCCACCAGAACCACAATTATCAAAATAACCTCGACCGTTCCCATACCGTCTTCTTCTCTTAAAAAATCCTGAAATCCTTTTTTCTTTCTCATAAATATCCTCCTGTTTTCATTGTTAAAAAGCCAAAAATGCCGGATACATAATCAGTACCATTGTCATGGCAAGCATTAGCATCATGGGAAAAAGAAGTCTGGTCGACGCCTCCTCCCCCTTTCTTCTGGATGCGGCGCTTCTTTCTTCCGACAGCGCCGTAACCTCCTGACGCAGTGTGTTAAACAACTGGGTATTTCCCTTCTGCAGACTTTGTGTCAGTAATGCTGTCAGTTTTACATAATGCTTCTGTCCCACTCTTTTGCCAAAATTTTCAAATGCTGCCGCTTCTGATACTCCGCCTTCTATCTCCCTGCTTGCATAGAGCATTTCTTCATATACAGGGTTTTTACCATAACCTTTTTCCGCGATTTTCTTCCAACTGTTTCCGATACTTAAACCCGCTCCCAGATAGAGGGTGAGTTTATTGACAATGGCGGGGTATTCCTCTTCCATAACAGCAATTTTCTTTTCCCGTTCTTTTTTCTGCTGCCACTCTGTTCCAAACCAGTAAAACAGTGCTGCTCCTGTTCCGAGTCCTGCTGCCCATAGATTTCCTCCTTTCCTTTTGGTTTTCCATACCACTTTTTCACCGTTGATTTCCTCCGGCAGGGTAATTACATTTTCTCCCCGGCTGGCTTCTTCCGCCTGTTCTGCCGTTCTTTCCACCACTTCTTCATACTCCGGCGGCTTTTCCGCTACCGTGACCGGAAAATTCACTACCCTTTCAAACGAGTAGTAAGATACTGTCAGAGTAAGACTTACAGATGCGGAGGATTGCCGCAGCAAGGTTCCGCTTTCGGATAGAATCTGTGGATTGTCGCTGCTCCAGGTCAGGGTAAACGGATAAGCTGACATCCTCTCCGGTAAATATAAATCCTCCGATACCCTGTCCCAGGAAGCATTATCCCCCAGTACGATTTCCGGAAGCTCCTTTAGCAGCTTCTCATACAGAACCGACATCTCTGCTTCTGAGTACCTATTCTCCTGAATACGCAGCTCTGTTTCCGCCAGCTTGCCATCTTCACTTTCTGCAGACAACCATACTGTCTTCCGTCATTTTTGTACTAAAGCCATACGCAGCCATAACAGCTTTATCATTTGCAGTATGTGCTCGCCGTAACTCGGCTGGCATTGTTAAAGGATCATATAAAGCCGCAAGATTACTATTAGGATATAATGTTCTTGCTTTCAAAATTTCCTGTGCCGATTTTTCAATTTGTTCCCGATTCTTCTCCGTTACTACAGGCCACGGGAAATTGTTATACACTATTGTGTTTGAATAACTATAATCACTTTTTAATCTTCCACACACTGCTCGCATCCATGCCATATGAACATTCGACATCAATACACCAAATTCATAAAATGATGCATTTGGCATAGTGAATAATTTGTCTCCCGGAATAATTTCACCATCTAAATAATCCATTGGAATATATCTACGATTCTGAGAAGAAACTTTGGGAATCGCAATATATTGATTTTTATGTTCAAGTATTGATGCAAATAAAGTTGGATTCTCAGCCGCTTTTTTTGTGTTCGCTCTTGTACTACTAAGTCTAAATTCACGTACTTTATTCACCCGTTCTAATATCATCGGACATTTTTTTAATAATCCAGGATCAGCTCCAACAAGCCAAATACAATATCTCGGCTTTCGATCAATAAAATCTTTTCCCATCATATAATGTCTAAAAAACGGAGAAGCCTGTGGTTCTTTTTCCAAAAACTCTTCCTTTTCCTCTTCCGTCAATATTAAAAATCCACCATCAATTGCTTGCCCACCTAATGCTATTTCAGGAACATTACACAATGGTTTCATTCTTTTTTCAATGAATATATTTTCTGCATCAAGCAAATATCCATTAATATTATTCGCCGGAATTGCGTTCTCACCTGAATAAATTATTTTCTGCTTATTATTTACAGCTCTGCTAAAGCCAACAATTACACAATGAACATGCGCTTTTATTGACGCTTCACTATCCCATATAAATGTTCTGTATGCAAAATCAATATGTACACCTGATTCAAAAAGCGGTTTCCAGAGAATCGAAACACTTTCTCCCTGTGTAATTGAATTAGTTGATACCAATGCTGCTCTGATATTATAATTTCCCATATAGTCAGCTGCTTTTTTATACCAGCAACTAACATAATCAAGATTTCCTATACTCTTCCATCCTTCAAATATCTTCTCAACATCTTCCTTCTGCTCCGACGCCATCCAACGTGCTCCTACAAATGGCGGATTTCCCATTATAAACGATAATTTTTCTGCAGGAATTACATCATTCCAATCAATTCTTAATGCATTTCCTTCTGTGATATTTACATATGTCTTTAAAGGAAGAAAATCATCATTAAATCCATACACAATATTTTTCGTTTCTTCCAACATTTGAGATTCTGCAATCCATAAAGCCGTTTTTGCAACTGTAACTGCAAAATCGTTAATCTCTATTCCATAAAATTGCTGAATAGAAACTCTAATTGGATTATTTACCTCTACCAATGTCATTTGTCCGCCAACTTTTTCCTTTATCACCTCATTCTCCAAACGACGAAGCGACAAGTATGTTTCTGTAAGGAAATTTCCAGAACCACACGCAGGATCAAAAAATGTAAGTGATGCCAATTTATTTTGGAATTCTTCCAATTTTTTATCTCTGGTACGCTTCACTTGAATTGCTCTAATACTATCAAATTCCTTTTGCAAATCTTCCAAAAAAAGCGGACTAATAACTTTATGTATATTTTCAATAGATGTATAATGCATTCCTCCTGAACGTCTGGTCTCAGGATTTAATGTAGATTCAAATACCGCTCCAAATATAGTTGGAGAAATATCACTCCAATCAAAATCTTCTGACGCTTTTGTAAGAAGTAATTCTTTAATTTCCTCTGTAAAAGGTGGTATCTCAATAGTTTCATCAGCAAATAACCCACCATTTACATACGGGAACTGAGCAAGTTCTTCCTCCAAATACTCGTCTCGCTCTGATACAGGTGTATCCAATATCTTAAATAATTCTAATAAAGCTCTCCGGCAATCCTTTACTTCATATGTTTCCAAATAATCATGGAACATATTTCTCTTTCCGAAAATACCAGCATCTTCTGCATACAAGCAAAAAACAATTCGCACACATAAAGCATTCAGGCTCTTTAGTTTATGCTCTCTTTTTTCTTTCTGCTCAAATGTTTCATCCTTTTCCTTAATATCTGGTATACGATATTGTTTTAAAAACGCATCATAAATAAGCCCAACAATACCTCCTGCTTTTATTGATACTTCCATTTCATGCGATATTGTCTTTACTTCCTTTTTCACCAAGAAGTCCAACAATGGATATTTGCTTTGTAATTCATCTAAAGCAATCTTTGTCGGTTCTGGCTGTTTCTGGTTCATATCATAAATCCAAATTTGTGGAGAGATTTCTTGAACTTTCCTTATTTTACGGGCTTTCCAGCCCATTAGATAGTGAAATGATATGTATTTTCCCTTATTTTTGCCCTTGTGAGGAAATTCGCAAGGGAACTGTTTCATGCAGTTTGGAAAGATGAATACTATTCTAAAATCTGTCAGGCGGCATGAAGCGTCGTGTTGGTATTGCGCAGGCTATGTTGAACGACCCGGAGATACTTGTCATGGACGAACCGACAGCAGGACTCGATCCCGGAGAGCGCGTGCGTCTGCGGAATTTCATTTCCGAGTTTTCGCATGATCGAATCGTGTTGATTTCCACCCATATCGTATCTGACATAGAATATATTTCTACGCGCAACGCAATTATGAAAGCCGGAGAAATTGTTGATGTCGGAACTACCGCAGAACTTGTCAAGCAGATTGAGGGCAAGGTTTGGAATTGTACAATTCCGGCCTCAAAGCTGCCGGAATGTGAAATGCGGCTGCACATTATCAATCAGCGAGGTGAAGATCACAATCAGGTTTCTATTCGTTATCTGTCCGAACACTCGGAAATTGATGGATCTGTTACAACGGAGCCACGATTGGAAGATCTGTATCTGTGGTTGTTCCCGCAGACAGACTTGGAAAAGGAGGACAGATAATATGCGACTCTTTAGACTTGAAATAAAACGTATTTTGAAGTCACGGCGCACCCTGATTTTACTTGCAATCGCACTTTTGCTTTCCGTAGCCATGGCATACCTGCCTATTTCATTTGAGGGTATTAACCGTCCAAACGAAGATGGCACGGTTACAGAATTAGACGGCTTGGCAGCGATCAAGTACAAACAAGATTTATATAAAACATCCGCTGGTGAAGTGACCCCGGATAGGATTAAATCGGCTTTGGAAACTTATCAAAGCTGCGTTCGAGAATATGGGCCAGTCGAGGAAGAGGGCTTTCCTCTGGCTGTAAATATTGAAAAAATCGTCCCGATCCGTCCCTTGCTGAAAGATCTGTCTGAAGCGTTTGCTGATCCATTAACAGGCATTGGTGCTGATTTAATGGATATTGACCCGAATGACATTGACGGAGCCTATTATGAAAAGTGCGCAGAACATTTACAGGATGTCATGAGGAATGAGCAAAGAGAAAACGAAACCGCACAACAGAAAGCTCTTGAAAAATATTCAGAACTTGATACGCCATTTTATCTTCATTCTGGAATTTCTAAAGATGCATTTGATTATATTGAGTTTTATATTTTGTTCCTTGCTATTTTGTGTGTGGCAATCGCAGCACCTACTTTTGCTGGAGAATATCAAACGGGCGGTGACAGCATCCTGCGAACCACCAAATACGGGCGTAAACAATTAGCAATTACCAAAATTCTGGCGGCATTTACACTTTTCGTTGTTACTTTCCTTGTTGGGATCACGGTATCATGATATGAAAAGGGAATTACTATGGAATAATTACGCCAAACCGATGTTAAGGAAAGAATCTTCCGTTTCTATTCCTTCAATACGCAACCTGCCACAATTTGATCCAGATGCGGAAATTGCAAGTCTTACATTGACGATTCCCTCGTGGAACAGTTCTATCGAAAGAGTATTAAAAGTTTCAGATTTTAAAATTGCATCTGATACAGCAAAATATAAGCTTAAATATCAGCTTATGTGTCTAATATCAACCACAAATAATATTTTAAAAAAATTGGAGGAAATATAATTATGGATGGAAATACCGAAGATTTACAAAAGTTTGTTCCCCAAGTGCATTTTGAGCAAATACCTATTAAAAATTTATGTTCAAATCAAGATTATCAACGTAATCTTTCCATCAAACACGTTCAGCGTGCTGCAGCTAATTTTGACCTTTATCAGATAAACCCTGTAAAAGTAAGTAGACGTGATGGGATAAATTATGTGTTCAACGGACAACACACTATAGAGATTGTTGCTCTCGTCTCTGGATCAAGAGAAACTCCTGTCTGGTGTATGGTTTATGATGATCTTGTTTACACCCAAGAAGCAGATATTTTTGCAAATCAGATGAAATATGTCAAATCGTTATTACCTTATGAAATATTCATACTTAATGTTCATATCGTTCCTATGCCCCTCCCTCTAATCTATATTTTCCATCCTTATATACGTTATATATATAATTATTATATAGTACATATAAATGCCGTAATCATATCCACCGCCTCGCTGCCACGGACTTCCCCGACAATTATCCTGTCCGGACGCATCCGCAGGGAGCTTTTAATCAAGTCCCTTATGGTAATGGCATGACAGCCCTCCACGTTTTCGTTCCGGGTTTCTAAGCGAATTAAGTTTTCAATGCCTTGTATCTGCAGCTCCGCACTGTCTTCAATGGTGATAATTCTTTCATCCTTGGGAATAAAATCGGATAAGATGTTTAAGAAAGTGGTTTTGCCGGAACCGGTTCCGCCACTGACAAAGATGTTGTACCCTGCCTGCACGTACAGGCGCAGTTCTTCGGCTGCTTCCTTTGTGATGCTCCCCCAGCTTATAAGCTGGTCTATGGTCAGGGGACAATCGGGGAATTTACGAATAGTAACGATGGGACCATTTAGTGCAATGGGTGAGAGCACCACATTGACACGGCTTCCGTTCTGCAGTCTGGCATCCACAATGGGGGATACTTCGTTTACCGTACGATTGCAATCCCCCACAATCCGCTGGATAATCTGCAGTAATTTTTCTTCAGAAGAAAACTGTATGGGAACTTCTTCCATCCGCCCCCTTTTTTCCACAAAAATGTGGTCGGGTCCGTTTATCATAATTTCCGTTATGCTGCTGTCCTCTATAAGAGTCTGTAAAATATCCAGCCTGCGCAGGGAACAAAATATTTCCTGCTTGAGTTTCCGCCGGATATCCACCGGGTACAGCCGGATTGCTTCTTCCAGAAGAAACAGATCATCTATCTGGGAAAGAACCTCCTCGTCCGTTGTTTCTTTGGAATAATCCAGCCTATTGAGTAATTTTTCTTCTAAGTATTTTTTCATGCCGCCTCCAGTTCTTCCGAAATCAGTTTCCGGATATAGTCCGCAAGTTCCCCTCTGGTGTACTGTTCCAGCCGCTCCGGGATACCCGTAAAGACCGGCAGGAGCTTCTTGGACGTTTTCTCCAGTATCTCCTCGCACCGGTAATCCCTGAGCAGTTCCTCATACTGGGCAATTTTGCCCTGTGCGGCAGGATCCTCTTTCGTAATCGTGTAAATCCTGTCGCAATGTTTCAGCAGTTCAAAAATGCCCTGTATGCTTTCGCTCAAATCCAAAATCACATAGTCATAGCCTCCGTATTCGGCAATCTTTTCCACCAGCTCCACCCATTCCGGGCCTTTCGCGTAAATCAGGTTCTGTCCCGCATACACCGGCGGTATATAATGCAATCGCCCTATCTGCATGGTAACGGACTGCAGTCTCACTGCAAACCGCTCTTCCGACTCCTGCAGGAAGTAAAGAAGTGCCGCCAAATCCCCTTTGATACTTTTGTTTAAGAGCTGGTTCCAGCCGGCGTAATGCTCAAAGCTGATATACAGTACCTTTTTCTTTTCCGAAAGAGCCTGTCCGAGTGTCAGGGCAAAGGAAGTCTGCAGGCATCTGCGGATGGGAGAATACAACCCGATTATCTTTGCCTTATCACATGACCGCAGACTCTTTTCTTCCTCGGGAATCATTGCCGCTATCTCTCCGGTAATCTCCCGGTAAATATTTTCCGCTTTCTGGTATTTGTTGATATTGCGGATATTTTCCCCGGCAATGGTGCCGCTTTCGTTTAAGAGCAGGGTCTTTCCCACCGGCAGCCCCGCCACTTCATAGGTATAATCCGACTCTGCCACCACCAGCACCTCAATCGGCTCTTCCTTTCCGAAAGACAGCAGCTTTTCCTGCTCCGTGTAAGTATGCAGTTCGTAGGGAAATCCCTCCTGTTTTTTCAGGTAATCCGCCATATCCTCCGTATAGTCGGACTCACTGTCATAAAATGCCATAATTTTTTTCTTCATACTAAAACGCCTTTCTGTATACAATCATAATGCCTAAACTCACAAACATAGGAACCGCCAGCCGGATATAATGGGTCCGTTCCCACAGACAGCGGATAAGAAACATCCCTAACGCCAGTCCCATACTGAGCAGGAGAAAATACATTGTTTCCTCCGGTTTTAAAAACAAGGCACTGACCATATAGAGCTTCACATCCCCTGCCCCCAGTCCGCCCACGGTAAAACAAAAGTACAACCCCACAAACAGAAACGGATACCACAGGTAAGCAGATAAATCAGCAAACTGCACACTTTCCTGCAAAATGAAAACTTTTTCGCAGACTCCTGCCGTCCGGCAGACAATGGCTGCCAGAAGCCCGGCCATTATCAGTTTATTGGGAATTTTCCCATAGCGGCAATCAAAATAACCGGCTGTTGCCAAAATCAATAACAGGACATAAATATTGCTGCGCCTCCTTTCCGTGAAATTAAATTTTTCAATTCTTAGGAATTAAAAAAGAAATCAAGATAATAGAACCAATATACTTTAGAAAATACATATAGAATAAAAATAAGATTATTTCGATATTCCGAAGTTGTTTCGGATGTAAGACGAATTATAGGGAACTTTTTATCATTTGTAAAGGGCTTTTTGAGAGAAAAATCATTTTTGGTACTTTTTCACATAGTGTTGTAAAAATGAATGCCGTAAAGCAGGAAAAGGCCCGGAAATCCAAGGATTGCGGTTGTCAAAACAGTAACCGTGTTGATACCGATGGTGCTCTGCATACCCCAGTTAGCCAGCCCCAGATTGATGAAAAATATCCCGAGTGTGCCTGTGACGGTGCGAAATAATAAATTGATAAGCCACTCCTTCTGTCTTTTCAGGGCACCTATTAAAAGGATGGCTGCGCAAACCGCCACTATCACCATAACGGCATTCTGATTATCCATAAAATTATACCGTGTTCCGTTTTTCTCTAACATAATATGTCCTTCTTACCGCAATTATGCTATCTGTACGGGTATCTTCCAGTCCCTCTCCTTTTTTGGAAAAAAGAGGAATAAAACGCATGCTTTACGGCTATACTTTAGGCAAAGAAAAACAAGGAGATTTTGCCATGAAGGTTTTATTTCGACAGGGCAACTATACAGAGCTGCCGGTGGAAGAGGATTTCAGCCGCACCACCCTTGCCCAGGACATAGAAAAAACCCGCTACGACTTGGAAATCGCATACGCGGGTTTTGACAATGCAACGGAACCTGATATGATTGACTGTTACATTTATCAGGTCAATTCTTTATTAAAACGCTATACTTACCTGACCTCTCTTGCAGAAAAAGAAAGAGCCGAGATTCCGGAATTATGCCCGAAATCCCCTATTCGTACTCTCATAAGCCATGTTTTCGGTTAAAGAGTCGCGGCCGTAGGTAAGACCGGCATATATTTCCTGGGAATTTTCCATAACAGGAGTACTTTCGTCCTGCGCTGCCACTTCCCTGTAGGCATCCCGGAGCCTGATAATGACGGCTTCCACATGAAGAACAAACTCTTCTTTTTTGCGGACATCCGCTTTCAGAAGCTCCTTTTTGCAGAACATATACAGGGAAAGCAGGCGGCATCCGATTTCATAGGAGAGGTCCAGGGACTCCGTCAGCTCCGTCAGACAGTTGTCCGCTTTTCTTATATTGTCCCGGAATGCTTCGGTATTGCCTTCCTGCAGGCTTTTTTTGGCATCCTGCGTATAGGCGAGCAGCATTTCATATAAAATCACAATCAGTTCTGTCTTGTTCGCCTGGGTAATCCGCAGGGTAAACTGTTGTTTGCATTCTTTTGTCATATCTGTCCTTCCTTTCCCGATTTACCGCACCTTACTGTAATAACTGCAATACCTGTGAAGGTCTTTCGTTTGCCTGCGCCAGCATGGAAGTGCCCGCCTGCGCCAAAATCTGATAGGTTGTATAGGAAGTCATTTCCTCTGCCATATCCACATCCATGATACGGGAATAAGCGGAAGTCATGTTTTCATTGGTAATATCCAGACTGTTGACGGTGGATTCCAGTCTGTTCTGGTAAGCGCCAATCTGGCTTCTCACGCTGGATACATAGCTGATAGCGCCGCTGATTTTCTCGATGGCTGCCTGTGCGCCTTCCTTCGTGCTGAGATTAAGATTTTCCAGCCCCATCTGCTTGATGCCTACGGAAGGAATCTGGATTTCCAGCACCTGCCCCTCGTTGGAGCCAATCTGCAGTCTCATGGCGCCGATGCCGGTTGCATCAATGTCCACATCGCCTAAATCGGTCTTGCCTTCGGCTGCCGCGCTGCTTAAATCCAGTGTCATTTCAAAACCGTTGCCTGCTTTCAGGTACACCTGATTGTCCTGAATTTTGTCCACCTTTACATCTGCCGGGAACTTGCCGGCGAAATCTGCCTGGAAGGAGTCCACATTGCCGTCCGCGTCCAGCGTAATGGCAACATTTTTCAGTTCGTACTGCCCCTTTGCCACCTTGTCGGAATATGTACTGACCTTCATGGTTTCTTCGGTGGTGTAAGCCTTTAAGTCAAATTCCCCGTTCAGAAGCTTCTGGGTATCAAATTCCACGGTGTCGGAAATACGGTCAATTTCGCTGCAAAGCTGCTCTGCTTCCTGCTGAATCATTGTTCTGTCGTCGTCTGACAGTGTACCGTTTGCTGATTTTACAGCCAGTTCGTTTAATCTCTGCAGCATTTCATGCACTTCCGTCATGGCGCCGTCCGCGGTTTCAATGACGGAGATACCGTCGTTGGCGTTTTCCTTTGCCTTAGAAAGTCCTGTCAGCTGGGCATTCATTCTTTTGGCGGTTGCCAGTCCCGCAGGATTGTCCTTTGCATGATTGATTTTTAAGCCGCTGGACAATCTCTCCAGGGATTTTGTCAGTAAATTCTCACTGTTGGAAAGTGCGTTATTGGAAATCATAGCTGATACGTTGTAATTAATTCTCATAGCTTTCTGTCCTTTCTGTCTGCAGACTCTTTCTCAATGCATAAACCACGGCACCTGCTGCCTTGTACAAATCTGCCGTTTCTCCGACTGCGGAGGCTTCTTTTTTGGGGGAAGCCTCTTTTACCCCGGTAACAATCTCTATTTTACCGGTTTTCAGGCTTTTTTCCTCTGCTTCCTGTGTCAGGAATTCTGCTGCTTTGAACAGAACCCCTTCCGCTTCCGCAGAAGCTGCCGTAAACATACCGGATATTTCACCGTTTTCCATCCGGAAATCACCGGAAAGTGTGCCGAATACCTCACTGTCCGTTCTTACATAAAAATGACCTTTATCCGTTTCGTCGTGTATCATTTTCAAATGCACGGAGGTAAGTTCATCCCCCACCATACAGGGCACTTCGTATTCTTCCTGCGCGGCAAAGGCTCTTTTCAGTCCGAGCTGTCTGACACCGGTCTGCAAAAGCTTTATATCCAGGGAATGGGCTTCCCCGGAAAAAGTAAGCTCCTTCGCCTCTTCTTCGTAGGCGGTAAGCAATTCCTCATAGCTTTCCGTAAAATGGGCTTTATCCGTAAATGCCGTGTCGGTATTGTCAGCCGCAGGCGCTTCCGTCTCTCCGAGAAAAACATCCGTCCAGCCTGTCAGTGTATCGGCTGCCTCCGGGCTTTCCCCGCCGTCCGTTCCGGAAGTAAATTTTTCCCTGACTGCCTGAATTTTCTTAAAGGGCGCCATTCCGTCCCGGTTTATTTCCTGCAGCGCCGTGATATTCTGAATGGTAACCGGCTCTTTTAGTTGCTCCAGTATTTCGGGAATCCCGGTTTCTTTACTGCCCCATTCCCTTATTTTCTGCAAAATTTCCTGATTGTAAGCACTGTCTATCTGGCTGTCAATGGAAACACCCTTCTGAATGGCTTCGACAAGACCGCCGAATTCACTGTTTATCTTTACATTGATACCTTTTACATGTCCTGTACGCACGGCGCTCAGCAGGTTCTTAAAAGAAACCTCCGCTCCGGTATCCACCAGCTTTCCGATTGCGGCGCCATCAGATTTTTCCACCTGCCTGAGCAGACGGTAAATCCCGATGAAGGACTCTTTTTCCTCCGGGGTAATCTCGTTATTCTGCTCCAGACGATACAGAAACCGGCTGTATTTCTCGCTGTCCTCGGCGTAAGTATCCTGACCTGACAGGTATTCTTCCAGATCCTCCATGGAGGTCTGAAGCGGATTGACGCCGTCCCTTATCATTTTAAGTACCGACATAGGCGTCATTTTTTCCACCACTCTTGCCACCACACCGGATGCACCTTTTATTTTCTGTATGTTTTCCTCGGTCACATCCATGTTGTTATAGCTTAAGCTACGGACCGCTTTTCGGTTTTCATTGGTAAGCTCCAGTCCCAGCTCCGAAAGAAGGGTATCCACACTCTGGAATGCTTTCCGGATATTGTCCCCAAGATCCGTCCTCACCTCGGTAAACATGGCTTCGTAGGCTTCCCCGGCACTCCGGTATGCCTCTCTCATTTCCATGCCGGCTTCGTACAAGCCGTCTATTGTCAGGGTTTCCCGGCCGCTTATAAATCTGCCGATGGAGGCTGCGGGCATATAAGGGATTTCTCTGGTTTTCTGCAGTGTTTCCCTGCACAAATCAGCCGCATCCCTCACAGTCTGTGCCTGCCCCGTCTGGCTGTTTTCCAGCATTTTCAGGGCGGAAATCGTTTCTTCTATGGGAGCGGTATCAATGGAAAATCCGCTTTTTAACAGCTTCACATTGGCTTCCACCGTCATGAGGAGTCTCACTTCCTCCAACTGCCTTTTCGCGGTAATCTCCGCCGGTGTCTGCACCGCCGTGCCCGGGATTTCCTCATACCGTCTGTCGTAATCCTCTATGGTATTCACCGCTCTGCGGTAAATGCTCTCCTGTACGGTGAGGTCTGCCTCTCCGGCGGGTTTTCCCTCCGCCATGGCTGCCGTCACGGAGTTCAAAATTTCTTCTGCTTCCATGGGAAGTGATAACTGTGTCAGTTTATGTAACCGGATAAATGTATCGGTATTTAAGGGAATGTCTGCTTCCACCAAAAATCCGGCTTCCCGAAGAGTTTCTTCATTGATGGGAAAACCTGCAGCTTCCACAATCTGTCCCATTTGCTCCCGCAGTGCGGTCAGATCCGCATCGGCTGCCTTCTGCCCCAGATATCCCGGCATATCTTCCTTAAAAAAAGCAGCCGACTGTCCGGCATAGGAGCCGGCTCCGGAATGCTGCGCCAGATACAGATTGTCTATGGTGGGCGCCAGTTCATTGGTAATCATAAACCGCAGACTTCCATCCGACATCTCTGTCAGTTCCTGTCCCCGCTGCCATGCTTCGCCGGCATCCGTCAGGTTCTCCTCTGTCAGGGGAATGTCCTCCGCTGCCATGCACTCCGCCATATGACCGGCATCCTCTTCACTTAACTGTCTGGCATATCCCTGACTGCCCGTTATCTTTAACAGAGTATCGCTGTCAATGCTGTCGGTATAACCCGCTACATGTACATCCGCTTTCAAAAGCTCTGCTTTTATGGTATCTAAAATGGTTACCATATCCTCTGCATTGATGTCTTTTGGGTCATAACCGTCTTCCTGCATTTTTGCAAAATCTTCGTCAGATAAAGAATTGGACATTACTGCCATAAAATTATGCATCTGGCTTACATTTTCCGCACCCGCGTTCTGCTTTAAGTCCTCTGCATTCCATCCACGGAGTCCCCGGCTTTTGGAAAAATCGTAGGCATTACGATTCATAACATTGTCAGAAATGTCCCTCGTCTGTGCGCATGCTGTCATAATATTGCCTGCCGCACGGTTTCCCGCTCCGTAATTGCCTGCAATATATTTGCTCTCCGCATGCGCCCGGTATGTATTTGTCTGTTCCGCACTCATCTGTACGGAATTGTCAAACGTAATCTTCATGCCTTTGTTCCTCTTTTAATTACCTGCATCCTGCAAATTATTTTTCCGTTGGGTATGCTCCCAAAAAGGAAAAAGGCGAGCACATCCGTGTGCTCACCTTTTATTTCGTCACTTTTTTTTCTTTTCTTAACCTCTAAAATACAAATACCGCAGCTGTATAAGGCGCTAAATCAATGGAGATAGAGTATTTTCTTCCACATAAAGGCTTGGCTTTCGCCTCTACAACCTCGGGAATCTTGTGACCGTTTCCGCCGAAGCGTTCTTCGTTGCTGTTCAGCACCAGCTTGTATTTCTTCTTTGCCGGTACGGAAATCTGGTAATTTTCCCATGTCATGGGAGTCATATTTAAGACAAAGAGCAGATTGTTCCTGCCATCCTTAGTCCTGCGGACGAAGGTATAGGTGCTGCGGTCTTTGTCGTCCGCATTCATCCACTCAAAGCCTTTCCAGCTGTTATCGATGGTATACAGGCAGGGATATTTACGGTACATCTTAAGCAGCTCTCCCATAAATTCCTTCATGCCTCTGTTTAACGGCTCCTGCAAAAGGAACCAGTCAAGCTCTCTTGCTTCACTCCATTCCCTTTCCTGTCCGAAATCCTGGCCCATGAATAAGAGCTTCTTGCCGGAATGACCGAACATATAGGTGTAGCCGACTCTTAGGTTGGCATATTTATCCACATGGTAACCCGGCATTTTATTGACCATGGAGCACTTTAAATGTACCACTTCGTCATGGGAAAGGGGCAGTATGTAATTTTCGCTTTCATTATATGTCATGGCAAAGGTCATGGCATAGTGATTGTCCTTACGGAAATAGGGGTCTAACTTCATGTATTCGCAGAAATCATGCATCCATCCCATGTTCCACTTGAAGGTAAATCCAAGACCTCCGTCTTCTATATCGCCGGTTACCTTCGGCCATGCGGTAGACTCCTCCGCAATGGTCAGAAATCCGGGGTAAGTACCTCTTACAACGGAATTCAGATGCTTGAAGAACTCAATGGCTTCCAGATTTTTGTTGCCACCGAACTTATTGGGACACCATTCGCCGTCCTTTTTACCGTAATCCAAATACAGCATGGATGCCACGGCATCGACTCTCACACCGTCGATATGGAACTCACGCAGCCAGAACAGCACATTGGCAATCAGGAAGTTCTTTACCTCCGCCTTGCCGTAATTGAAAATTTTGGTACCCCACTCCGGATGCTCGCCTTTACGGGGATCGGGATCCTCAAAAATGCAGGTGCCGTCAAAGCAGCCCAGACCGAATGCATCGGTTGCAAAGTGGGCGGGTACCCAGTCTAAAATAACACCAACACCGATTTTGTGCAGACGGTTTACCAGATACATAAAGTCTTTCGGTGTGCCGTAGCGGGATGTGGGGGCATAATAACCGGTTACCTGATAACCCCAGGAACCGTCAAAGGGATGCTCTGCAATACCCATAAGCTCCACATGTGTGTATCTCATTTCCTTTAAATACTCAACCAGTCTGTCTGCAAACTCACGATAGTTGTAAAATCCATCTTCCGTGCCGTCCGGATGCTTCATCCAGGAACCGATATGGCATTCATAAATAGCGATAGGCTGTTCAAAAACATTTAGCTTATCCCTGTTTTCTTCCCATTTTTCATCTTCCCACGCAAAGCCCTTCAGGCTGGTAATCTTAGAAGCATTGCCGGGACGCATTTCCGCATAGTTGGCAAACGGATCTGCCTTGTAAAGCTTTTCACCTTTTTCTGTGGTAATCAGGAACTTATACAGGGTATTTTCCTGTACGCCCGGTACAAACAGGCTGTGAATACCGCCGGGACCTTCTTTTTTCATCGGATGGCTTTCTTCGTTCCAGCCGTTGAACTCGCCGATTACATGTACGGCTGCCGCATGAGGTGCCCACACTGCAAAGAACACACCCTTTACGCCTTTTTCTTCGGAAAAATGAGCTCCTAATTTCTTATAAATGTCATAGTGTGTTCCCTGTGAAAACAGATACTGGTCCATTTCGGAAATGGAAACCTGTTCCCATTCATCACTCTTCTTTATCTGCTTTACTGTTTCAGTCATTTTTGCCTTCTCAGGCTGCACTGCCTTTTTTACCGTCTTTGCCATAAAACCCTCCCAATCAAACAATAGCTTTTGTATTTTTAACGAAAATCGTTTTCTCTCAGTATAATCCTGTCTTCCTCGTCATATCTCTTGGCAACGATGATGTCGAAGAAATGCCCCAATGTCTTTCTGTTTGCGTGCTGAATGGCATCGTCAATAATGTCCTTCACCTCTTCAATGGTAACGATATGGTCAATGGTCTGTCTCTCTGCAATGCAGGTATGCAGCGCCAGTACGCCCATTTCGTCCATGCCGTATTCCTGCTCTTCTGCGTACTTGCGGCCATAGGAAACCAGGGAATCGTTGTCCAGAGCTTCTACATGAATTTCAATGTTGAACAATTCCTTTAATTCGGGATGCTTTTTCAGCAGTTTATGCGCGCCGCCCCTGGTGTCCTCCAGAATGACAATCATGCCCTTGTGTTCCTGGTTCATTACCTTCTGCATATCCTTGACACTGTCGTCGGACAGCTTGCTTGCTTTCTGGATAATCAACGCACCGTTTACAATTCTGTCAAAGACAGGCGCAATGCCTTTCTTATTCAGGGACTCTGAAGAAATCTTGGCAATCTTTCCGGAGAAATTGCTGTCGGTCTGCTGTACCTCTCTCATCAGCTTCTTGGCAAGGGTAAGAGTGTCCATACCTTCTTCACCGGTCAGAATAATGTTGCCGGTGTATGCAGCCAGACTGATTTTATCAATGGCATTCAAAATCTGTTCTCTTGTATGTTTGTTCTGTAAATAAGAACCGAATAATTCTTTTTCTTCTGCGGTAAGCCTGCGGCCCTGTTCCTTGCCTGCTTTTCTGACGGGCTTGCCTTTTTTTTGTCCGAGTGCTTTCTTACCCTTGACAACAGCATCGGTTTCTGCATCTTTAACGTCATCTTCAACTGCTTCGGCAGCTGCATCTGTGGTGTCCGGCTCTTCCTCGACCTCGGTGTCTGCGTCTGCGGTGTCCGGCTCTTCCTCGACCTCGATGTCTGCATCTGTGGCATCCGGCTCTTCCGTGCCTGCTTTTTCTGCAGCTGTATCGTCAACGGCTTCCTCAGCTGCTTCACCTTCGGCTTCTGCATCTGCGGTGTCCGGCTCTTCCTCGACCTCGGTGTCTGCGTCTGCGGCATTCGGTTCTTCCTCGACCTCGATGTCTGCGTCTGCGGCGTCCGGCTCTTCCTCCGCCTCGGTGTCTGCGTCTATGGCTTCCGACTCTTCCGTATATTCCTCTGTGTTTTCTACCGGTTCCTCATAATCATCATAGGACTCATCCAGAAACTCATCCTGCTCTGCGGGCTCTTCATAGTTTTCGCCGTCTTCCTGAGCGGGCTCATAATATTCTTCTAATTCTTCCACCTCGTCAGTCGGAATGGTTTTGCCCTTTTCCAGCTTTTCCAGAAGACCGTCACGGGTAGCGGCTTCAAATTCCGTAAACATGGCGCCGGTCTGCTGCAGAATATGCTGCTGCACTTCTTCCATGCGTTTCTGTTCATTTTCTTTCTTAACGCGTTCCCACTCTGCCAGAACATCCTCTAAGGAAATCTGACCGGTAATCTGTTTTTCCACCTGCTCGGCTTCCGGAACTACCATGCTAATCTGACCGTCATATTCCATACCCAGCATTTTTTCCATGCCTTCCGGCAGGGGCTTGTGCGGGTCAATGGTAGCAGCAATGCGGGGCTTCATGACAGGCTGCGCATTTATATGCTCTTCTATTTCTCTTGCAGGCAGAACAACCGTCTGCGGTTCTTCTTCCTGCGGTTCCTCTTCCTGCTTTTCTTCTGCTTTCGGTGCGGCAGCTTCGGGAACGGTACTCTGTCCGCTCTGGACCGGTGCTTCCATGGGCTGCTCCAAGGTTTCTTCCGTAATTTCAGCAGAGCTTTCCTCTGCTGACACAGGTGTCATCTCAGAAGTTTCTCCGAAGAAAACTTCTCCCTGTTCTTCAGACTGGTTCAAAGCTTCCTTCACGGCATCAGTTTCAATGACCTTGGTTTCCGCCATTGTAAAATCTTCCAGCGCATCTGCCAGAGAGTCCAGCCGCTTAGTCTCCTGTAAATCGGTATCACCTTCTGCTTCCGGTTCCTTGTCCGTTTTCTGGTCCCAGAGCTCCTTCATATTGGCAGCCAGTTCCTTCTGCATATTGATGGTGTCGTACTGACCCACATTCATAACCTTGACCTGAATGTCATCCGGATCGGACGTCAGAATTTCTTTGGTAGGAGATTCATCCACTTCTTCCTCCGGCTTTTCTTCTTCCGGAGCCTCAGGATAAACCTCGCCTGCTTCCTCTGCCGCTTTCTGACGGACAATTTCGCCCTTCATTTCGGCATATTTTTCCTCCTGGGAAGGCGTCAGCGGTTCATGGAGCATCTTAAGCTCCATAGCCTTCATAACGTAACGACCCTCACCAAACCATAAAATCAGTTCATCGCATTCTTCCACACATTTGGTGGCAAGTCCAATCCTATGATATAAATAAGCCAGTTCATATGCCCATTTTTCGATGTATTCCTTAGATTTTAATTCCTTTAATACTTCAATTCTTTCCTCAATGCTGACATCCTGTGCTTCGTATAATTTATACTGCAGGATATATCTGCCGGTGTCCTTGGGTGCAATCTGCACAAATTCTTTGTAGTACTCTACCGCCTGCACGACATCGCCCATTTTGATAAACAGCTCACAGAGGGAATATACAATGGAACGTCCTCCCGGATATCTGTCGTATGCTAAAAGGAGCAAATCCCTGGCATCTTCTAATCTTCTGTTTATTTTATATAAATCGCTGATGGTGCAAAGCATCATAACGCTTTTTACTTTGGTCCAGTCAATGGTATCTGCAATGGAAGCAGCCTCCACATACTCACCTTTTGCGATTAAATCCTTTATCTCTTGTAATCTGACTTTATATTCGTATTTATCCACGGCTGATGCCCTTCCTCGATTAAATCTCCAAATTTCATGAAAAGTGTAAACTTCCCCACTTTTTATACTTTTTCAGTTTATCATAAATGACCATACAATGTCAAAAAAATATCGAGGAAAGTACACAAAAAATGCAAGATGTTGTACGTTTCCCCGATATCAGATTACAAGATGTCGTTTCTATATATTTTTAGATTATTTTACTTTGGTGAATACAAGAGGGTATTCCATGCCGGGAAGTACATTTTCACCGTCTGCCTCAGCCCCCTCGGGTAACTCAAAAGTCAGGGTATCTCCGGAAATGGTATACAAATCATAAGAAGTCTTGTCAACGGTGTCTCCGTCAGAGATGAAGATTTTGCCGTTCTTAGCTTCCCATACACCTTCCTGGTGCATATCTGCGGTGACATCCTCCGGCTGTACGGATTCTTCCATCATGCTCTTGATGTATTCCTTTACATTGGGAGAATATACAGCATCGATATCCTCTTTGCTGTAATCGGGATTGCTGTCATAAATGTAATTTGCAGCATAGTCAGAGAAATCTTCCAGCCAGTTAGCGTAGTTAGCTGCGAACTCGTCATTGTCAACACTCATTTCCATGGTGCCGTCTTCCTTGAATTCAAAGAAAATGGTTACTTCGAGAGAGCTCTTGAAATCTGCGAATTCATCGCCCATCTGCTCTAAAACTGCGTCATGCATATCATACTTCATACCCCATTTTCCGATGAGAGCCTTAGAATCATCTCCGCATCCTACAAGGGCAAATGTCATGACAAGAATCATTAATACTGCTGCAATTCTGGTTAATTTTTTCATAGTTTTCCTTTCATTCGACCGCATCCGGCCGTTTCTTTTCATTTATTTGGCATCCTGTTAATCTACTACTTTAATAAGCTGCAGAGGATAACTTAAACCGGGAAGGATTTCTGCTTCACTTAAGCTTCCGTCACCACCCAATACCAGGGTATCCCCTTCAATATAGAAGTTTTCGTAATAATCCTCTGTATCCGTATCATCAATCAGATACAGTCTGTCGCCTTCTACATAGTACTTCATTTCTGTTTCCGTTTCATCTAAGAGTTCGGAAACATCCAGTTCTTCATCCAGCATTTCGGAGAAGTACTCTTTGAGTGTCATGCCGTAGGTAGACTTAAATGCTTTTTCAAACTCTTTTTTTGTCATGCTTCCGTCGGAAATGTATTCCTCCAGTGCCATGTCAATCAGATAGTCTAAAAGGTCATCCTTCCAGGAGTCAAAGCTCTTTACAAAGCTGTCTTCATCCAGGGACAATCTGCAGATACCGTCCTCTGTAAACTCAAAGATGAAGGTTACATAGAACTCGCTGTCAAAATTATCCATGTCTTCGCCGACGGTTTCTGCAATTATGTCATTCATGTCATATTCCAGCTTCCATTTTCCTACCAGAGAGGTATCTACCGGAATGCCGGCAAGAATGTCATCAAAACGGGAATCATAACCGTAGTCTTCTTTTGCGTTGTTAATAATACTTCTTGCTTCAGTATAATTGCCTGCCGCTACTTCTGCCTTGGCATTCTCGATTGCCTTTTCCAGCAGAGCATCCTTCATATCGGCTTTTACCTGATCCATTTTATCATACAGTTCATTGTATCCGGTGTCATAGTAAGCGTCCTCTAAAAAGCTTACCGCCGCATCATAATCACCGTCTGCTATGTAGCCGTCCGCTTCTGCTTCCGCAGCGCTGATGCATTCTGTCTTGCAGTTTGCAATCGCATCCTGTGCCTTGTCATAATACAGGGTATCATCGGAAACTACTTCTTCATAGTAGCCGATTGCATCGTAATAATCTTTCCAGGTACCGGTCGCAGCCAGTTTTTCTGCCTTGGCAAAATTTTCACGGGAGTCATGGATTTTACTTACCATATGCATGATGTCTTCTATCTCATCGTCTGTGAAAACAACATCACAAAGGTCTTCCATGGTCCGGATAGCGTCTTCGTAGGTAATTTCTTCCGCCAGATAATTGTCTTCCAGTGTCTGCACATAAGTAAGCAGCTCACTCTTGATCTGGTCTTTGTCCTTCTCACTGTTCACCTTTTCGTACAATTCTGTAACGGTTTCCATATTGCCGGCTTCAATGGCTTTGCTGATCTTCTTTGCAGGAGAAGCAAAGATAAAGAAGTAAGCGGCTGCTGCGCCTCCGGCTAACAGTAACACAATCAGGATAATGGCAATTACCACGCCTGCTTTTCCTTTTTTCTTCTTTTCCGGCTTATCTGCGGGAATCGGAGAATAAGCAGGGGGAACCGGTGCGCCGGGCTGCGGATAAGGCTGACCGCCCATGGGCTGCGCCGGTGCAGGCTGTACGGGCGCCTGGTTCATCATCGGCTGTGCCGGTGCGGGCTGTACGGGCGCCTGGTTCATCGTCGGCTGTGCCGGTGCGGGCTGTACGGGTGTTGCCGGTGCTGCCATTGCCGGAACGGCTTCCGGTGCAGGTGCTGCTGTGTTTGCCTCTGCCACGGGCGCCTCCGGTGCTGCTTCTGCAGGTGCTTCTGCCGCGGGTGCTTCCGGCGCTGCTTCTGCGGGTGCTTCTGCCACGGGCGTTTCCGGCGCTGCTTCCGCGGGTGCTTCTGCCACGGGCGTTTCCAGCGCTGCTTCCGCAGGTGTCTCCGCTGCAGGTGCTGTTTCCGCTGCGGGCGCTTCCATAACGGGTGCTGCCGCTTCTGCCGCAGCAGGTGCTTCAACCGTTGCAGATGCAGGCGCTGCGGGCTCAGGATCTGTAACGGGAACCGGAGCTGCCGGCATCACAACCGGCGTACCGCAAAAAGGACAGAACCTGGAAGTATTGTTGATTTCTTTACCACATTTTCTACAAAACATATCTCCTCCGCCTTTCATTTTTTCAAAATAGAAAAGTAATTAAAAGTTTCTATAACAATATATCTGCCAGAGCAGCAAATTGTTCCAAAGTAAGGGCTTCTCCGCGGATTGTGGGAGAAAGCTGCATGCTTTCAAGCGCCTCCGTCACCTGTTCCCTCGTGAGAGAAAGGTTCTGCGCATTGGAAAGACTGTTTGCCAGCGTTTTTCTCCGCTGGTTGAAGGAAGCCCGGATAAGAGCAAACATGCCTTTCTCATCCTTCACTTCCACCGGCTTTTTTTCATGGCAGGTAAGACGGATAACCGCACTTGCCACATTGGGCCTCGGGATAAAACAATTGGGCGGCACGATTGCCACAATTTCCGGCTTGGCATAATACTGCACCGCTAAAGACAGGGCGCCGTAATCCTTTGTGCCGGGACCTACCTGCATGCGGTCCGCCACTTCCTTCTGCACCATAACCGTGATGCTTTTCACCGGTACATGATTTTCAAAGAGTCCCATAATAATGGGAGTCGTTATGTAATAGGGAAGGTTTGCCACGATTTTGACCGGCCTGCCTCCGTTTTTTTCCTCTACAATACGGTTTAAATCCACCTTCAGGATATCCTCGTTGATAATGGACACATTTTTGTAGTCCGCCAGAGTCTCCGTCAGAATGGGAATGAGGTTTTTATCAATCTCCACGGCTACCACTTCTCCGGCACGCTCTGCCAGATACTGTGTCATGGTGCCGATGCCGGGACCGATTTCCACCACGCAGTCATCCTTGCCGATTTCCGCCGCATCCATGATTTTCTCCAGCACATGGGAGTCAATCAGAAAGTTCTGACCGTATTTTTTCTGAAATGTAAAATTATATTTCTGCAAGACCGCAATGGTATTCTGCGGGATTCCTAATGTCGCCAATCTTTACTCCTTCATCCAGTCTCTTACCTGAATAAGACTGTCAAATTTTCTGCCGCCGATAAGTTTATCGGTTTCCTCTGTAGGTGCAATCATATCCGGCACCATGACCGGGTACATACCCGCCCGGTATGCGGATTTAAGTCCGTTGGGAGAGTCCTCAATGGCAATGGCATTTTCCGGCTCCACCGAAAGGGATGCACAGGCAATCCGGTAAATATCCGGCTCGGGTTTACTGTGCTCCACCATGTCTCCGCTGATAATGCTCTCAAAATAGGCGGAAATTCCGGCTCTGCTTAAATGGCTCTCAATGCTTTCCCTCCGGCTTGAGGACGCCAGCCCGATTTTATAACCGGCTTCTTTTAAATAGGATAAAAGCTCCCGGACTCCCTCTTTCATGGGAAGACCGTCCCTTTCTATCATCTGTGACATATTGCGGCTGCAAAGTCCGTGAAGCTCTTCGTAGGAAAAACCGCTGCCGTACACACTGCAAAGGTATTCTTTCGTGTCCGTGCCGTTGAGACCGATACAATGGTTGACCGCATCGTAAAGCTTCTTCTCATCCTCCGGTCCGTTTACCAGTCCGGCTTCCTCTGCCGCGGCTGCCCAGGCATCCTTGCAAAGCCTCTCAGTATCGAAAAGAACGCCGTCCATGTCAAAAATAACTGCTTTTATCATATTTTTGTCTATCTGCATTTGTCTTTCCTCTCGTCTTTTAATAGGAAGCAGTCGCTTTAGCTCAGTGAAATCATTATAGCATGAGCTTCCCCGCAATAACAATACCCCATTTTGCACATATCTGCATTCCATCGTGCATCAGAATAAAAATATTGCATAAATTTTACAGATAACGTGCCATTCTCCTCTATTTTTTCTTCCGGCGGATATGTTATAATAATTTTAATCTTACAAAAAAGTAAGCAACCATTAATCCCTAACTGAAAGGAGAAATCATATGAATACAGATATGATTGTAAAAGTAGTGCCTGTCGCACTCATTGTACTTGTTGTTTTAATCATCCTGATATCCGGATATGTAAAAGCATCTCCCGATACCGCCTACATCATCTCCGGTCTGAGAAAACGTCCCAAAATCCTTATCGGACGCGCCGGTGTGAAAATACCTTTCTTTGAGAAAAAGGATGAACTGAATTTACAGTTAATACCCATTGATGTAAAAACTTCATCTGCCGTACCTACCGCAGATTACATTAATATCCGTGTGGACGCAGCCGTAAACGTAAAAATCAGTGTGAACCCCGACCAGCTTGCTTTAGCCGCACAGAACTTCTTAAATAAGAAAACCGATTACATCGGCCAGGTGGCAATAGAAGTTCTCGAAGGTAACATGCGTGAGATCGTAGGTAAGATGAACCTCGAAGAAATGGTCAGCGACCGTCAGAAATTCGCCATGCTGGTAAAGGAAAACGCAGAGCCCGACTTAGCTGCCATGGGTCTTGACATTGTCAGCTTCAACGTACAGAACTTCGTGGACGGCAACGGTGTTATCGAAAACTTAGGTGTGGACAACATCGTTAAAATCCAGAAGAACGCCGCTATTTCCCGTGCCGAAAGTGAAAAGGAAATCGCAAAGGCGCAGGCAAATGCGCAGAGAGAAGCCAACGAAGCGCAGATTGCCGCACAGACGGACATTGCACAGAAAAACAACGAGCTTGCTATTACCCAGGCTGAACTGAAGAGAGTATCCGATGCCAAGAAGGCAGAAGCGGATGCCGCTTACCAGATTCAGCAGGAGGAACAGAGAAAGACCATCGAAATTACCACCGCTAACGCAAACATTGCAAAGCAGGAAAAGGAAATTCTCTTAAAGCAGAAGGAAGCCGAAGTTATGGAGCAGGCACTGGATGCACAGGTTAAAAAGAAAGCGGAGGCGGAAAAGTTTGCAAAACAGCAGCAGGCAGACGCCCAGCTCTATCAGCGTCAGCGTGATGCAGAAGCTAAGAAATACGAATTAGAGCAGCAGGCTCAGGCGCTTAAAATCCAGGCAGAAGCCGAAAAATACGCAAAGGAACAGGAAGCGGAAGGTATCCGTATCAAGGGTCTTGCGGAAGCAGAAGCCATTCAGGCAAAAGCTGTTGCAGAAGCAGAAGGTATCGAAAAGAAAGCCGAAGCTATGGCCAAGATGGGGGAAGCCGCTGTGCTCGAAATGTACTTCAAGGCTCTGCCCGACGTAGTCCGCAACGCTGCCGAACCTCTTGCCAAGGTTGACAAGATTACCATGTATGGTGACGGCAACTCCGCAAAACTCATGAAGGACGTTATGAACACCTTAAATCAGGTAACCGACGGCTTAAAAGAGTCCACCGGCGTAGACCTGAACGCAGTGCTTTCCGGCTTCTTAAAGAATAACGACGTAGCCGATGCACCCGTTCCCGCCAAAGCAGCAACTACCGACGCAAGCGGCGAACCGGACTTCATGTAAACGAAACCAGGCGGAACATGTACATAAAAAAGGTACACGAAAGGAAACTGTTTCTTCATGAACCAGAAAGTTTTTAGCAGACAAAATGTAAATTTATTCACGGCATTGCTGGTATTCCTCGTGATTACCGGCATTGCCGGTCTGTTTCTGGCAAGTCTGTACTCTTATAACAGCGGCCTTGAGCAGATAGCAGACAAGATAGAAGCCACCCTGTCCGGTGATGAAATCAGCGACCCGGAAGGTTACGGACTGTTGGTAAATTCCATTGTTTACGGAATGGGAGCCTTAGGCTTGTGGCTCGCCCGGATTATCCTCTGGGCTGCCGTCATTTATCATGTGTTTCTCGCCGTTTTTGCAGGAGTCTTACGACTTATCTTTGCGCAGACCCCCGGACGGCTGTTAGCTTACCGTATCGTGACCGGCTTCTACTGCTTCTTTATTCTTGCGGAAATACTGCTGTTGTTCAGCGCCATAAATGCGGTGACTCTCGTTTTGATACTTGTCCTCCTGCTTGTGCTGGTAGTCACACTGGTGAATACCTACTCCCATATAGAGGTCATTCCCAAAAACGGAACTCCGTTACAAAATGGGACATATTATAAAGAATAAGCACATCCGTATCTTTTGTGACATACCTGTCAAGAAGTTTTGTCAGCTTACCTTTATAGTACCGTAAATCTAAGATATAAATGGTTTCATAATGTTCGCTGAGATACGGAACCATACAATTTGCAAAGGAATCCTTTATGATAAATAAAGAGGTTCCTTTGTTTTTTCTTTCTCTGTCCGTGGACACCTTTTTATAGGAAGTATTCCGGATTTCTATCAGCATGTGATTGTCGTCTAAAAAATACCCGTACTGGTTCTTCCCGGAGAGATACTTTTCCGCATAAAGAGAATACTCCGGTGTCTCCGACAGATCGTAGTACACTTCCCGCATACCCTCATAGGCATAGGCTTCTATAATATCGAAGGGCAGTCCCGGCAGATTGGTTTTGGAATGCAGTGTGCCGTAAAAAGTTTCCGAAACCTTATCCGTGTTATACGACACTGCTGTCACATTATTTTCCGCTGCCCAGGTCTGATAGGCATAATAAGCCCCCCGTGTGGTCCAGTGGTGATCCGTTCCATAATAAATGTATTCTTCCGCATGGCTGCGCAGAGGGGAAAACACATCCGGAAATACCGTATTTTTTCCGCAGGCATCCCGGAACTGCCGCCACAGCGCTTCTTCCGGAAACACCTCCGCATAAGCCGGCAGTTTTTCACTGTATACATTGTCTGCCGTGGGCGCCAGCAATACTTGAAAGCTCCGGCTCTTCCCTTGCAGCAGCCGTTCCAGGGTCTGCAGTCCTTCCAGGGTCTTTTCTATATTCTGTGTGGAAAATTCCTCCGTGTGCTTTTCTATGAGAGTTCCATCCGTTGCTAAATACACGCCGTTGATTTCCTTTTTCCCCAATGCCCTGTCAGTCGCGCTCTTTATGGCAATATAACGGTTTCGCCCCAAAATCTGGTCGGCTACATAGTCCTCATATTCTTTCATATAGCTGCCGGTGCGGACAGCCTGTACCGAAAGCTCCGGCTTTTGCTGCAGTTTCCGATTTTCATAGGAAGAATACAGTTTTGCCGGACGCAGCATGTCCACAACGGAAATCAAAAGCAGAACTGCCGGAAATACCGTCAGCACTGCCCACGTCCGCAGACGTTCTGCGAAGTTTTTCTCCGATGACATTTTGCCCACCTCCATCAGAATCGAAAATACAGAAACGGATTATAACTGGCATCCACAATATTGGCTACGGAAAGCAGAAACAATCCGCCCAGATATAAAATCTCCAATGCCGTATAGGAAGCCGCCCCTGCACAGGACAGTACCCTTGCTTTCACCGATTGGATATGCTCTGTGCAGAAGAGGTGCCGCCATATTTTTTCCGCCGCATTTTTTCCAACGGGAAGGGAACAGACCGCAAGCAGGAAAAACAAAAGCCGGTAATTTTCCCAGAAATAAAGGGCTTCCCGGTTGAATACACCTCCCGGCGCCCGGAAAAACAGGGAACGCCACACATTGGCAAGCACCGCTCCGTCTTCTATAGAAAAAAAGCTCCAACTTAAAAGGACCAGGAACATGGTATACAGCCAGCCGAAAAATCCCGGTATTTTCTGCAGGATTTTTCCCAAAAACAGCTTTTCCAATATAAGAAAAAGAGCAAACCACATACCCCAAAAAAGGAAATTGATACCCGCCCCATGCCAGATACCGGTCAACGTCCAGACAATAAAAATATTCAAAAGCTGCCGTTTCATTCCTTTCCTGTTGCCGCCGAGAGGAATGTAAACATAATCCCTGAACCAGCCGCTTAAGGACATGTGCCACCTACGCCAGAAATCCGTAATACTGCGGGCAATATACGGATAATGAAAGTTTTCCGGGAAAGTAAAGCCCAGTATTTTTCCCAGCCCGATTGCCATGTCCGAATAACCCGAAAAATCAAAATAAATCTGAAACGCATAAGCCAGAATGCACAGCCATGCTGACATAGTTGTCATTTTCTCTGATGACAGCGATGTTACTTCCGTAAACAAAACACCGATATTGTTGGCAAGAAGCACCTTTTTTGCCAGTCCGACAAGGAAACGCACTATACCTGCTGCCATGTTCTCCGGCGAAGCATGCCTTTCCTTTAACTGCTCCGCCACATCGCCGTAGGTCACAATGGGTCCCGCCACAAGCTGTGGAAACATCGTCACAAAAACCGCAAACTGCAGAAAATTTTTCTGTGCCGGCACCTCGCCCCGGTACACATCAATTACATAGGACATGGTCTGAAAAGTATAAAAAGAGATGCCGATGGGAAGCGGCAGATTTACACCGCTGTATTTAAGAAAGCCGAGCATGGCCAGATTGATTGTGAGGGAGGAAAGCAGAAAGTAAAAGGCTTTCCGCTTCCCCCTGTTTCTCTCTATCAGCATGCCATGCAGATAATCCGATACCGTGGAAAACAGCATAAGGACAATGTAAACCGGTTCTCCCCAGGCATAAAACAGGAGACTCCCTGCAAGGAGCACTGCGTTTTTAGCCTTTTTCGGTGTCAGAAAATACAATAGAAAAAATATCGGTAGAAACCGGAACAAAAAGACTACACCGGACAAAACCATAGGTTTACCGGGTGCGTCCGCTGCCGGCGGAGTTTTCCTCCAGGGCCTGACGGATGGCTTCCAGGGCCTTCTCGTTCTGCTCCCGGCTTAATTCCATTACCTTTTCTTCGCCCTCTTCTTCCGCATCAACGGAACTGCCGCCAAGCTGGATAAAAAGTACATAGTTATCAATGGTCTCAATGCGGGAAGCCTGCACTTTTCCTATATTCATCGGATACTGCATGGTGTTGTTAATCTCGCCCTCCCGGTAGGTATTCAGAGCCTTTTCAACATCTTCCACCCGGTCCTTTTTTGCCTGCACAATGATCAGGGTGTCCACATTCGTACCTATCATTGGTGTTTCCACAAAAATATCCTCATACATATCCGGCTTCAGTCCGTACAAATCCTGCACATACTCAGGCTCCATTACGGAGTCGGGCCAGTAGTCCTCACCAAGGGCTTCCGCTACGGCATCACGCAGGTACATAAGACTGCTTTCCTGTACAGGTTCCGTGCTTTCCGCAAGGGTATTTCCGGTATTGTTTCCCGCCTGGGAAGATGTCTGGGGCGTAGTGCTTTCCGTATTTTCCCCGGTGTTTCCGTTATTTTTCTTTCCGCATGCCGTAAGCAGTACCACGGACACTGCCAGCAATGAGCAGACCGTTAAAATTTTATTTTTCTTCATTGTTACTTTCCTTTCTTTCTGCAGATTGGAACAGCTTTTTGCAAAGCTTTTCCGCAAAATGCAATCTTTTCCAAAGTATGCCTCTTCCGTCCGCAAAATATACCTCTTGCATGAAAAAATAAGGTCATGCTATACTAAATCGCAGGTTATAAAAGAAATGGAGATTATTATGAGTATTTTAAACGTGGAACATCTGACTCATGGATTTGGCGACCGTGCCATTTTTCAGGACGTATCTTTTCGTCTTTTAAAAGGAGAACACATCGGTTTAATCGGTGCCAACGGCGAAGGAAAATCCACCTTTATGAATATTATTACCGGCAAGCTCATGCCGGATGAGGGCAAAATCGAATGGGCAAAAAATGTCCGTGTGGGCTATCTTGACCAGCACACCGTCCTGCAAAAAGGCATGACTATCCGCCAGGTACTTTCCTCGGCTTTCGACTTTTTATTTGAGATGGAAACCCGCATGAATGAAATCTGCGACAGGATGGGGGAAGCTTCTCCGGAAGAAATGGACGCCTACATGGAAGAGCTCGGCACCATTCAGGATTTGCTGACCATGCATGATTTTTACATGATTGACGCCAAGGTGGAAGAAGTGGCAAGAGCGCTGGGGCTTTTGGACCTGGGACTTGACAAGGATGTCACCGACTTAAGCGGCGGTCAGCGTACCAAGGTGCTGCTTGGCAAGCTTTTGCTGGAAAAACCGGACATTCTCCTGTTGGACGAGCCTACCAACTACCTGGATGCCGAGCATATTGCCTGGCTGAAACGGTATCTGACCGATTATGAGAATGCCTTTATTCTGATTTCCCACGACATTCCTTTCTTAAACAGCGTTGTCAACCTGATTTACCATATGGACAATCAGGAATTGAACCGCTACGTGGGCGACTACGATAAATTCCAGGAAGTCTATGCCATGAAGAAAGCGCAGCTCAATGCCGCTTACAACAGGCAGCAGAAGGAAATCGCCGATTTGAAGGATTTTGTGGCAAGAAACAAAGCAAGGGTGGCAACCCGTAATATGGCGATGTCCCGTCAGAAAAAATTAGACAAAATGGATGTGATTGAACTGGCTGCGGAGAAACCCAAGCCGGAATTCCGCTTTAAGGAAGCCCGCACCCCGGGACGTTATATTTTTGAAGCGAAGGACCTGGTTATCGGTTATGACGAACCCCTTTCCCATCCGCTTACCCTTGCCATGGAGAGAGGTCAGAAAATTGCCCTGACCGGCTCCAACGGTATCGGTAAATCCACTTTGTTAAAGAGCATTTTGGGACTCATTCCTCCTCTGTCCGGCACCACCGAACAGGGTGACTATCTGGAAATCGGCTACTTTGAGCAGGAAACTCCTGCCGGCATTGAAACCTCCTGCATCGAAGAAATCTGGCAGGAATTCCCGGGCATGAGCCAGTATGAGGTGCGCTCCGCTCTGGCGAAATGCGGTCTCACCACCAAGCATATCGAAAGCAAGGTGAAGGTATTAAGCGGCGGCGAGCAGGCAAAGGTGCGTCTCTGCAAGCTGATTAACAAAAATACCAACGTGCTTATTCTGGACGAACCCACCAATCACTTAGACGTGGATGCCAAGGACGAGTTGAAACGTGCCCTGCAGGAGTATAAAGGCAGTATCCTCATGGTCTGCCACGAACCGGAATTTTATGAAGACTGGGCAACCGACGTGTGGGACTGCACCAAGTGGACCACGAAATTATAAAACAACAGGGTGCTGCCGGTGATGTGCCGGTGATGTCCCAAATGTGCAGGAATGAAAACAGCAAGGTGCTGCCGGGTTAATTCCCGTGCAGCACCTTATTTGCAATGTATTGTGAAAGATTAAAACCGCGGATACCCATCTTTTCGTACCGTGTATCCATTCTCTTCGTATAGTATGTGAGCCAGTCCTCTTCCAGAACAAAATATTCTCTTTCACCGTCTTCCCCATACCATACACCCTCGTCTGCGGAAGCAGCTTCTTTTCCCCCATCCTCTATATATTCCCGGAATGCCAGAGCCGCATCCGATGACATGTACCGCAGATAGGAATAGTCCGTATGACCCATGTGGTACGATGCCGTGCCTGCTGTCTCGCCTCTGTGCAGATTGTAGCTGGCAATCCAGTAATCCACATGGGCAAAGGATAGGAGCAGATAGCACACCGTCACCACCACCATGCTGAACCGGAACAGTGGGAAGCTTCTTTTGAAAATACTGATAATCACGCCTGTCAGAAGCACGGTGAGCACCACCAGAAACCACAGGACAAACACTCTGAGGAAGGTCAGGTTATAATGCTTCACATACTGTATCATACGGAACGCAGAGGAAGCTATCATAATGTATGTACAAGCTGACATAACTGTCATAGTTATATCGAGAACCTTGTTCTTCTTAAAAAAACCATAGCCCGCCTGCACCAGTATCAGGTTCAGGATGCAGACCGCAAGCAAATCGAAAAATCCTCTCCGGGCATATTCCGCATAGGTCATTCCCTGCATATTAAAGTTTCCGCCAAACAGACAGAAAATCTGTATCCAGCAGAAAACCATATAAAGAACAGTAATCGGTATCAGCACAATAATGGCGGGAAGCGCCTCCGCCGGTGTTTTTTCCCGAGCTTCATCCGACAGGGAACGCTCTGCCAGATAGGCAAAAATACCGTAAGTGACAAAGAATGCTGCCAACACCATGAACACTATCTGAAAACCACTGCCAAAATTCAGGCTTCCGAATATATTCCGGCTAATCCGGGCAAATGCCGCATCCGCCGCACACAGCAGCCCCCAGACAACTATCAGCAGCGGAATACCCACAAGCAGACCGAGCACCACGTAAAGTGCATTGTTGTCCTGCTTTTCATTTTCCTTCTTATGGAAATCCACAAAGGGTCTGTGCACCTTGGCAATCCAGACGAAGGGCAGCTTTATGATATTTTCCATGTACTTAAAAAAGCTCCAGTTTTTATCCTCAAAAAACTGATGCAGCAGAAAGCTTGCCGTCAGGAAAAAGATACCGGTTTTATTCATGGCGATTATTCTGCCGTCCCCCGTTATAAAGGTCGATACCGCCAGCAGCATCACCGTCACCAGATAAAAAATGCTGCCTTTTTTTAAGGAAACCTCTAACTTTTTCATACATAAGCAGTAAAACCAGAGGCTTCCTGCGATAAAAAAAGTAAAGGCAATGCCTCCGCTGTTTTTATACAGACACAGGGTGTAAAAACCGGCATACAATGCCGTGCCTATCCCAAAAAAGCGGTAATTTTCTTTCATTTTATCTGTTAAGTTCCTGTCATTCATGATCCTCTTCCTCCTTTTCTTCCACATATTCCAGAATGTCCCCCGGCTGGCAGTCCAACGCCTTGCAGATAGCCTCAAGGGTGGAAAAACGGATTGCCTTCGCCTTGTTGTTTTTTAAGATAGACAGGTTTGCAAGTGTCAGATCTACCTGCTCCGCCAGCTCCGTAAGCCCTGTTTTACGCTGCGCCATCACTACATCCAGATTTATCTTAATCGCCATATCAATCTTCCTTTCTGCCCTTGCATCCATGCGTTTTGCCTATGCATCCCATGTGTTTATCGTCTTTTCCGCTTCGTTCCTGCTTTTCAGCTCACACATGACCCTTGATGGCTCTTTATATCGTCAAATCATTCTCTTCCTTATACTTCACCGCCTTGTCAAAGACAATGGCAAGCGTCTTGCTGAACAGTCCGGCAACGATAAACACCAGGATGACTACCAGCATGGTAATGGATACAAACAACAGCATGCGCACCAGTGAAAATAAAGCAATCATAAAGCTGTAGGTTCCCATGCGCTGCAGACTCACCACGTTTTCCTGCACAAAACAGTCATCCTTAAGTACCGTGCGGAACATTTTACGCAGCTCGCCCAGAATGGCAATGGCAAGTACACCCAGCACAAAATAAATCGTCACCGTTTCTCCATAGTGGTTTTTGCAGGCATCTAAATACTTGCCCAGCCATTTCACGCTGAGAGGCAGCGTCAGTGTCACCAGAATGCCCGCAAAGAACATAAAATCCAAAAGATACTTCGTTATTTTTACAATCGTTTCTTTTTTCATGATAACCTCTTTCCTTTCCGATGACAAAATGCCGTGCAGCGGGATTTGCCACAGAAAAAACCATGCCATAGAAGCACACCTGTTTAACGTGTACTCACTATAGCATGGTCTCATATCGACTGTCAATATATTTTTATCGTTTTTCAATAAATATTTATTTTTTATCAATATCTTTAGGTAAATCCAGGTAGAACATGCAGCCGTTCTTGCCCTCTTTCTTGATGGCATACATGGCGTCATCCGCACAGACAATCAGTGTTTCCATATCCAGGGTGTCGGCAGGATAGCATGCCGCACCGATACTGCCGTGGATATCCATAGGCTTCCCCATCATCTTGTAGGGCTTGCGGAATACCTGCAGACACTGCATTACCGCATTGTCGGAAATCTTAGGATTGTCGCTGCGCAAAATCAGAATGAATTCATCACCGGCAAAACGATATGCTGTAAGAAGCGGTGTCTTAAGAGTTTTTAGCCGGTTGGCAACTCCCTTCAGCGCTTCATCACCCATGGCATGACCCATGGTGTCGTTGATGCCCTTAAAGTTATCCAAATCCAGCATAATAACGGTACAGGGCTGCTTCTTTGCTATAATCTCCTGCAGATCCGACATAAATTTGGAGCGGTTGGGAAGTCCCGTCAGGAAGTCATGCTGGGATGCATTCTCCAGATGGTCCTTCATTTCTTCCATCTCCTTCATCATCTTACGTCGCTTTACGTTATCCAGGCACAGCCAGGCGGAAATAGCACTCAAAACCACAACAATCAGGATAATCGGCGTAATAATCTCACTGTTTTTCTCCCAGAAGGACGGAACATCGTTTACATAAACCGTATCATCCGGGAAATATTTGCGGCTGATTTGAAACTTCTTCAACATATCCGCATTCAGACTCCAGACATAAAGTCCACTATCCTTAAAATATACATATTGCATTTTACGGTCGCCGCGAACCACTTTGACCGCCGCTTTCATAACTTCCGTCGCAGAATTTTTTATAGAAAAGCAATATCCACCCAGTATGTTTTCACCAATCCGGTCATTTTCCAGAAAGTACAGAATCGGAATCTTCGTATAAAGGGATATAAAATTTACCGCTTCTTTATTGGTGTACTGTCTGCCTTCCGCATCCTCGTTCATGCAGTAATAAATCAGAATGGCTTTCTCCGGCATGGCCATAATCTGCTTGCGAAGCTCTTCCTGCGTCAACTGTGAGGTATTGATTTTCTCAAAATTAAGGTCCGGAAATTCCTTTTGCATGGCATCGTAATTCTGGCTTTCGGCAGTTCCCGTCAGGCTGTCATCCACAATGGCATACACCGTTTCCGCTTCCGGGTAGATTTCCAGTGCCTTTTCCAGATTTTCTTTTACAGGCAGCCGCTCCATAATCCCTTTTATATTGGGGTCTTTCTCTACCCTTTTACTTAAAGCTTCATCATTTACCCCTATATAAAAGGCCGGCTGTGTCAAAAACAGTTCTTCACGGTACTTCAGGAAGAAACGCAGCGCCGCATCATCTCCCAGAATCACCGCATCGTATTCCTCCACCTGGGACAATCGATATTTCAGTCCCTCATAAAACAGTTGCATAGCCGTATCGTCATATACTCTGTATGTATCCATGAATTCATAATCCAGTATAAAATCATCCGGCTGTGCACTCTGGATCCCCTCAATTTCTAACTGTACGGTATCTCTTGACAGTGAATAAGAACTGATAAATAAAATTCTGTTGTTGTTAACCTCTTCCTCTTTTGCATAGGATGTTACCCCTGTCAGTATACATATAACCGCAATAAACAAAAGAGTCATAAGTGGAACAATTCTTTTCCGTCCGCCTGCTGTATACTCCTTTTTCATTTCTTTTCCCCACTCTTTGTCTTACTTTTTTGATAAACCATATAAATCTTCCGCATTCTTCCAGGTAATGTCTTCCACTTCTTCCGCAGAAACCTGCTTCAGCTCCGCAATTTTTTCCACCACATAGGGAATATACAGAGATGAATTGCGCTTTCCCCGAAACGGCTCCGGTGAAAGATACGGACAATCCGTTTCCAGGACAATTCTGTCAAGCGGTATTTTTTTCACAACCTCTTTTATCTTTGCGGCATTTTTAAAAGTCAGAACTCCCCCGACGCCGATATAAAATCCCATTTTCACTGCCGTTTCCGCAATCTCCTCGGAATAGGAAAAACAATGTACCACGCCGCCGATTTCCTCTGCGTGCTCCTGTCTTAAAATTTCCATGGTATCCTGTGCCGCGTCCCTCGAATGGATGATAACGGGCTTGTGCAGTTCTCTTGCTAAATTCAGCTGTCGCCTAAACCAAATTTTCTGTGTATCCCTGTCGGGCTCCGGCCAGTAATAATCCAGACCGATTTCTCCCACTGCCACACATTTTTCATGCATCAGTGCATCCCGAAGCCATGCAAAATTCTCCTCATTAAGCTCTGCCGTCTCGCTGGGATGCACGCCGAGCGCACCGTACACAAATGGGTATTTTTCCATGATTTCCATGGTTTTTCTGCAGGAAGCAAGACTTGCTCCCACGTTTACCACTTTGCCAATCCCCGCCTCCGGCAGTGAAGGAAGCAGGCTGTCTCTGTCTTCATCAAATGCCGCATCATCATAATGGGCATGTGTTTCAAAAATCATAATTCTTGCCTTTCGTTTTCTCACTGTCATACAGCATATAAATATCATATGACATTTTGGGCAATCTGTAAACAAAAAAAGCACCAACCCCCGAGATAACCTCGAAAATCGGTACTTGTAAGTGCACCGCCAGGGGCTCGAACCCTGGACACCCTGATTAAGAGTCAGGTGCTCTACCAACTGAGCTAGCGGTGCGTATTTACTTGTTGTTTCACAACGCAAGTGTTATTATATGTCATACTTTGAAAAATTGCAACCCCTTTTTTTAATTTTTTGTAATTTTTTTGATTTTTTTCTTTTCGCACTCCTTACAATACCCATAAAGCTCCAATTTATGCCCTGTCACCACAAAATCCTTTGCCTCGCCGTGCAGGTGCAGATTCTCAAAAGGACATACCTGCAACGCTACTTTTTTGTGGCACTGCAGGCAGATGGCATAGTGTGTGTGGCTGCCCTTATTCCATTCGTACACTACCGTACCATCCCCGATAAAATTGCTTTTTTCCACAAAATGCATTTCCTCAAAGGTGGCAAGAATACGATAAATGGTGGAGATTGCATACCCCACGTTGCCTTCTTTTTTCAGGATTTCCTGATAAATCTGCGTTGCGGAAAGCGGTTCTTTACTTTCCGCCAGCACATGATATACATCTTTTCTCTGTTTTGTCCATTTAATACCCTTCGGGTAACAATATTCTTTTTCTTCCATAATCAGCATTCTTTCTGTATTATAATGACTGCTCTTTCCGGGTCATGCCACTTTTCCCTTGAAACAGCATCAGCGGAAAAATCCTGCGGGCACAAGCTCTAAAAGCAGACCTGCCATGACGCCGATACCATAAAGGAGCGCCACAATTTTTATATTTTCTTTCACATTCCGGTTGGTACGGAATAAAACCAGGACGCCCACACCGGCGCCGACTAAAAGTCCGGACATGCAGGCGGCAAAGCTCAGCACACCTTCCACATAGAGCTGGGTCAGCACTACGGACGCCGCGCAGTTGGGAATTAAGCCAACAACACCGGCAATCAGTTCCCCGATGACAGGCTTATTCAAAAACAGACCGCGCAGATTTTCTTCTCCCCACATATGCAGGACTGTATTCAAAATAAAGGTAACAAGCAGGATAAACCCGGTGATTTTTATGGTGTGGATAAAGGCAGAACCCACAATACTGCTGCTTTTTCCGCAGTGGCAGTGGTCATGCTCACACAGTTCATGAATATGCTCTTCCTTATCTTCGCCTGCTCCGTGATGGCTTTTACGTATAAAAAAATCTATCAGGAAACCGGCAATCATACCGATTACCATTTTCAGTATCAGAATTTTGATAATAGTCAGTGTGCCGATGCTCTTTTCGGATATCAGAATGGGAAGCATCTCGTCCGATGTGGAAAGATAAATGGCGATCAGGGTGCCCAGGGTAATTACCCTGCCGGCATACAGGCTGGTGGCTGCCGCCGAAAAGCCGCACTGGGGAACCGCCCCTAAAATGCCGCCGAACAAAGGTCCTAATTTTCCCGCTTTTTTCACGGCATTCTGCATTTTATCCGCTGCTTTATTTTCCAGATATTCCATGACAAGATAGGTCAGGAATAAAAAAGGTATCAGTTTTACACTGTCTATAACGGTATCAAGTATAACGTCCCACATGATAGAATAATCTCCCTGTCTTTATTTGCAAATGCAATTCATTTGCATTTAGAACTATATCATAAAACGGGAGAATGTCAAGCACAAGATTTTCCTGCTGACGGAAATCCTGCTGACGGAAATTGTCAGTCGGACATTTTTTCTTTCTGCCGCATCCGCAGATATTTTTCCACCACCGGACGGATGGGCGGGGAAATGGCATCCGGCACATCTTCAGGGGCAAAAAAGCGCAGCTCCTCGATTTCTTCTTCCTGGCGTTTCAGGGTTCCATGGTATTTTTTGCAAAGATAAATAATTTCTACATTGGAAACTTCATCGCCGTTGGGATACACATAGTGAACCTCCGGGCCGGAATTTATCATAAAAAGAGTCATTTCATCGGCGATAAGCCCGGTCTCCTCAAAAAGCTCCCTTTTCGCGCATTCCTCTATTCTTTCGTCTATTTCTATGGAGCCGCCGGCGTACCCCCACATATGGTTGTCGGTGCGCCTGCCCAGCAGAATTTCACCCTTTTCATTTTCAATAATAATGCTGCCGGCGCACTGTATCAGTGTCCGGTGCCCTACGATTTTGCGCAGATCCGCTATATAACTGCTCAAAAAATCCCTCCCTTGCACGGTCAAAATGCTTTTGTATTTTTATCATGCTACCGCATCCCACCGGCAGCCGTCAAGGCTTATTGTCCTGCATGCGGGCATGTATCATCTGAATGACAACCCTTCCCTCCATTTCCGGTTGAACCGTCTTGTCACATGGATATGGGTGATCTGGATAAGGTCCGTGAGCTTTTCTATACTTACTTTGAAGATTTTTTGCAGGCGTACATCCCATTAAAATGAACCTCGCCAGAGCTTCTATCGGCAAGCAGATGTTCCTGCTGAAAAACGCGAAATCCATTACCGCCCGGGAAATTACAGAAAAAGAACAGGGAGCAGACCACTGCAATGTTGGCAACCAGCAGGCTGCCATTCCGTGGCGCCGTCCACTTTGCCGCTCTCTTCCGCCTCCTCGGGAAGTTCTTCAAAAAAGGAAACCATGAACCAGACTTTTCTTCACCAGATGTTTTCTGCGGATATGTTCTCTGTTTATGCTGATTTTGCCCCAGTACTGTCTTTCTACCGGAAGCATTCCTGTTACGTCCATCTTTTTCTTCCTTCCGTATTCCGGTCCTTCTTTTGCTGCGGCTCTCTTTTCTGCTGCACGCCGTAAGACCTTTTTCGATGCTACTTCTAAGACGGCGCCGTAAAATCCAAAATCACAGAGCTGTAAATTGGGTGTAAAAAAGCCAGTGTGTGCAAGACGCTGGCTTTTCCTGTTGCCCTTACGGACTTATTATAACTTTTTTACTTATTGCTGTTGAGGTGCTACCTGCCTTTCAGCTTTTCCACCTTTTCCACCATACCTTGTTCATTCACATCAAGATTTCTCGGAAGTATCAGCCGGTACTCTTTGTCATCCCCTTTGGCGCCTACTGTCACTTCGCAGAAATCACGGTATTCTCCCAGATAAATCATAACCCACATTGAAATACGGGAACCTTCCTCCGTTGTATTCTCACCGGATTTATAATAAACCCGGCTGAAATCTTCACTCGTAGCATCTTTCACATCCACTGTCACCACAGAAGCATCCTCGTTATTCATGATATCATACGCATAATACAGCATATACCCGTCAAAGTCATACCAGCGCGGTTGGATATCAAGTCCTTCAAAATCAAAGGTGTCATACCATACCGGCTCCGCGCTGTCCTGTCCGTCATCTCTTACCGGAATAATATTCCCCTGTTCCGTATTCACAAGATTACCGGCTAAAGCCTCCTGTTCCCTGGTAATTCTTTCCGGAGTGGCTTCCCCTAAAGCGTCCGTTTGCGTTTCACCCGGATTTGCTCCGGCGATGTCTGCCTGTGTTCCGGTGCTGTCTGTTTCCATTTCGCTGTTGGCGGCAGGTGTTGTTTTTTCGTTGTCAGCTTCTTTCTCCTTGGGGCTGGTCGCAAAGCACACCGCCACAATGACAACTGTTACAATGGAAATGCTTGAAATCCAAAATGTCGGTTTTTTGTAATTCATCATGTTCTTCACCCTCCCTTTCACTCCGTTTTCTCCAAAGGCAACCGGACATGCCGCAATCATTTTCCTCGGCATGCTGCAAGTCAACAATGCCTTGCAGTAGTCCGCCCTTGCACTTTCCGTTTCTCCCTTGATAACTTTTTCATCACAGGCATATTCGATATCCTCGCACATCAGAACATAGGCTGCCCAGCAAAGCGGCTGGAACCAGTATACGGATAAAACCAGAAAACCAAGCGGCTTCCACAGGTAATCTTTTCTGCCAAGGTGTGCCGTTTCATGTTTGAGGACATATTTTTTTGTTTCTTCGTCAAGTCCGGACGGCAGATAAATCCGGGGACGAATGACGCCCAGAATAAACGGGTCCGCAATGTCGTCACACTCATATATATTTTTTTCGGTCCTTACCGACGCCCTCACCTTCCATTTTATCGCAACATAGGCTGCCAGCGCATACAGAAGCAGCGCCGCCGTTCCGGCTAACCAGACAACCGTACCCACATACATCCATACTTGAAGCGGATTTGCACTTGCCGTTTTATCGGGGGTAAAATGCTGCTGCAGCGCCGGGTTAATCAGGTTGTCCACATTTTCTATGCCGGTACTGATGTGCGGATTGCTTTCCATGGCAATACCGGCGGGAATGGGTTCGCTCGTGGGCACCAGACTGAATATGCTTTCCATAGGAAACGGCATCATCAGCTTCGCCGCCACTAAAATCCACAAAAGACAGGTTATCCATTTCGGCATTTTCCTGCATAAAACACGGACCAGCATAATGACAAGAATTAGTATGCCTACGGTAATGGCGTTGTTTAATATCTGCAAAAAGACATTTTCCATCTCACGTCCCTCATTTCTTTCATAACCTGCGAAAAAATTTTCTCACACTAATCTTCCTTCATTTTATCAATCATCTTCTGGATTTCCTCGACATCCTTCTTGGACAGCTTCCTGCGCGAGGCAAATGCTGCGATAAAAGCGGGCAGGGAACCGTCAAAATTATCCTCTATGATTTTCTCGCTCTGTGCCGCACCGAATTCTTCCTTACTCATAAGAGCCGTAACCACACCGTTTTCATTTTGAAAAATGCCGCGCTCGCACAGTCTTTTCAGCATGGTGTAGGTGGTGGACTTTTTCCATTCCAGCTTCTGCTCGCACAATTTTACCAGCATGCCGGATGACAGCGGTTCATTCTCCCAGATAATGTCTGCAAATTTTCCTTCTACAACTCCTAATTTCAGCTCGTCCATGTGTTTTCTCCTTTGGTCTAATGCCAGTAAACCATTTCTTGATTTTAGTCTACAATGATTAGACCACTGTGTCAATCCATTTTTAACAAGAAAATACCCCGGAGGAATTTTGGTAAAGAAATGTCATCTTTACGCATTCTCTCCGGGGTGGTTGGGATTCTTATTTTTACCAAATCATCACACTACAGACACGCTATTAGCCGGAACACCTGCTCTACGGTTGCCACCAGATTTTCCCTTGCCTTTTCCGGTGACATTGCTTCTTCCAGCGTGGTAACCGAGCGCAATATGGGGAAAAAGGCATCTATTCCGTGTTGATTGCATAAAACAGCGTCTTCCGTGGTGCATCCGCTGAAAGCCAGCACTCTTTTTCCGTATTTCTTTGCCATACCGGCAACTCCGATGGGAGCTTTTCCCATGACGGTCTGCCCGTCCAGTCTGCCTTCACCGGTTATGACAATGTCCGCATTCTTTATATATTCCTCTAACTTTGTTTCCTCTAAAACAATTTTTACGCCCGACTCCAATACCGCATTGGTATAGGACAAAAAGGCAAAGCCAAGACCCCCCGCAGCTCCGGTTCCCGTCCTGTTCTTATCGGACTCAGGGTACTTGTCCTTTGTAAGTCCGGCATAGCGGGCAAGCCATTCATCCATTTCCGCAATCATGGACGGTGTTGCGCCCTTCTGCGGACCGAAAACAGCGCTGCAGCCCTGCTCCCCGCACAGGGGATTTGCCACATCGCACGCAACCTTGAAATGACATTCCTTCAGTTCCGGTACCACCCGGTCATCCGTAATTTTTTCTATCAGCGCAAGCCCTTTTGCTCCGTAAGGAACCTGCTTTCCATCTGCATCCAGAAAGCCATAGCCCAAAGCCTGCAGCATTCCGACACCACCGTCATTTGTTGCACTGCCGCCTATACCGACAATAAAATTCCGGCAACCCTTTTTAATGGCATCCCGTATCAACTCACCCACTCCATAGGTAGTGGTATAAAGGGGATTTCTGTCCTTTTCCGCAAGCAGCGTAATGCCGGCTGCCGCTGCCATTTCTATAATTGCCGTTTTGGTTTCCGCAATTATGCCGTAAGATGCTTCCACCGTATTTCCCAGGGGACCTGTCACACTGACATGCTCTGTTTTTCCGTTCATTCCGGCTGTCAATGCCTCAACCGTTCCCTCTCCGCCATCCGCCAGAGGCCGAACCTGTACATCAATATCCTTACTTACTCTGTGTATTCCTTCGGCAATCGCCGCACCTGCCTCCATGGAGCTTAAACTTCCCTTGAAGGAGTCTATTGCCACTGCAACTTTCATAAATAATACCCATGCCCTCCCGTAACCTGCCGGTTTCCAGATAAATTCGTATCTTGGTTTTTAACTTCCCGGGCGCTAACTCCACGGACTTTAGTCACTTGGCAAGTACAATTCAGACAAAATTCATCTTTTACGCGGATTGCGTTTTTTTCTTCTATATCCACGTAAATTTTTTCTGCGATTTACGCGGATTTCATGCCTTTTTCTCCTACACACGTAAATTTTTTCTGTGATTTACGCGGATTTCATGCTTTTTTCTCCTACACACGTAAATTCTTTCTGTGATTTACGTGGATTTCAAGACTTTTTCTCCTGCGCACGTAAAGTATCAACTTCCTGATCCAAGTTGTTCTTAATAAGTACCTATTTTCAAAAAATGACAAGCACCTATTTTTCATCCACAACCTGGAAAATGTAGAATTTTAAATAATAGGAAGAGTCCGCTGCCCAGAGAATGGGATGGTCGGGCGCCTGGGTGCGGAATTCCACCTGACGCAATCTCTTGTGAGCGCCGCGCGCCGCTTCCATAATCGTCTTGTGGAACAGCTCCGGGTCCATAAAATGGGAGCAGGAACAGGTGGCAAGAAAACCGCCGTCTTTTACTAACTTCATGCCCCGGACATTGATCTCCCGGTAGCCCTTCACTGCATTTTTAATGGAATTACGGGACTTGGTAAAGGCGGGCGGGTCCAGAATAACCACATCAAATTTCTCGCCCTTTTCTTCCAGTGCCGGCAGAAAATCAAACACATCCGCACAGACGAAGCTGACTTTGTCCTCCAGGCCGTTTAAGCGGGCATTTTCTCTTGCCTGCTCCACGCCAAGCTCGGAAGCATCCACGCCGATAACCTCCGTTGCTCCCGCAATACCGGCATTCAACGCAAAAGAACCGGTATGGGTAAAGCAGTCCAGTACACGTTTTCCCTTGCAAACACTGTGCATAGCGGCACGGTTCTTTTTCTGGTCCAGAAAAAATCCCGTTTTCTGACCGTCTTCCACATCTACAATATATTTGACGCCGTTTTCCACAATTTCCACTCGGGTATCAAACGGCTCTCCGATAAAGCCCTTGTAACGCTCCATGCCTTCCTGCTCCCGCACCTTGGCATCGCTGCGTTCATAAATGCCGCGAACTGTAATTCCGTCTTTTTCCAGTACTCTCTTTACAGCGTCCAAAATCTGCTGCTTTAATTTATCAATTCCCAGCGCCAGAGACTCCACCACCAGAACATCTGCGAACTTGTCCACCACAATACCCGGCAGGAAATCCGCCTCTCCGAAAATCAGGCGGCAGCTTCCGGTATCAATGACCTGCTTTCGGTAATCCCACGCCGCCTGCACTCTTTCTTCCAAAAAAGCGTCGTCTATTACCGTATCTTTTTTCCGGGACAGAATGCGCACGGTAATTTTGGATTTGGTATTGATAAAACCATATCCTAAAAAGTAGCCGTCAAAGTCATGAACGGTCACAATATCTCCGTTTTCAAAGCTGCCCATAATGCTGTCAATTTCATTATCATAAACCCAAGCGCCGCCTGCCTTCAAGGTGCGGCCTTCGCCCTTTTTCAAAGTTACTATCGTGTTATACATATTTTTCTCCTGTATATTATAAATTTTCGATTATAAACTACTGCTAATCTTGCGTTTATCATACTACACGGCTTTCTTTCAGGCAAGTAAGAAGAAAAATGAAAATACGTGCCATTTGCACTTTTCCCTCCACGGCACGTAAGAATACGGTTTCTCCCATGTTGACACACTGGTTAGCCTGTGCTAACATTTTTATGTCAAAGTAAGCCGGAATTTACCTGCTGCCATCATATGAAAAGCAACTGCTGACGCCATATGGAAAGTAACTGCTGCCATCATATGGAAAGCAACTGCTGACGTACTGTCACATGGAAAGCAACTGATACCGGGAGGAAACACGGATGCACGAAAACGAAATGCCTGAAAACACAATATCTGAAAACACAATATCTGAAAGCACAAAGTACCTTTGTACCTTAGAAAAAGAAGGATTTTTAGGAACCTTTTATGAAAGCAAAGTGCCTACCGACAAGGCAATTATACTGGTTGGCGGTAGCGGTGAAAAACGGGAGTTTGTGGAAAAACGTGCCGAAGCTCTATGGAAAGAAGGCTTTCATGTGCTGTCTTTGGGCTACTATTTATGGAAGCCCCTGTCCCCGCATACTGTCAGCATTCCCATTGATTATGCAGAAAAAGCAGTGGATTTTCTGAAAAACAAATGCCCGGTGCCTATTGCTAAAATCGGTATGACGGGACTTTCCCTGGGCGCCGCCTACGTTCTGCTTTGCGCTTCCTATCTGCCCGATATTTCCTGCGTGGTTTCCGTTTGCGGTTTTGATTTCGTAGTGGAAGGCTGCAAAAACATGATTTCCCGGCAGCACAAATCTTATTTCTCCTTTCATGGAGAGGATGTACCCTACGAACCGGCGGAAGCCCTGTCCCATATAGGAAAAACGCTGCGCGCCTGGAAAAAAGACCCTCGTTACGGCTCCAAAGCCATGAACCGCTTCTATTATAATGAATGCTTTTCCGACCGCACCGATGCCAGCCGCATAAAGGTAGAAAACATCAAGGGCGACGTCCTTTTGCTTGCTCCGGCTTATGATGACACCTGGCCTTCCGACATTGCCTTTCCCCGCATCATGAAGGTATTGGAGGAAAAACAATTCCCGTACCGTCATGAATGTATTATCTATGAAAAAGCAAGCCATTATCTGGCAGTTCCTTCCGGCGCCATGGCGGTGAACGGGAAAAAAGAAGAAGATATGTATAAAATACTTGCCAGATTCATGACCATGGAAGCCAAATATCCGGAAGAATGTAAAAAAGCCCGCGAAGAAAGCTGGCAGAAACTGGTTTCTTTTTTCCGGGAATGGTAAATTTCTATTGACACTTTCACCGTCTTAGTGTATTATTTTAATGTTCGACATAAAGCGATGCGTGGCTCAGCTTGGTAGAGCGCTACGTTCGGGACGTAGAGGTCGCAGGTTCAAATCCTGTCGCATCGATAAAAAAAGCTTGAAAACAAATGTTTTCAAGCTTTTTTGTTATAAACCGTCTATTTTTATCCCCTCGTATCTCTGCTTCTTACATCTGCGGTGTCTGGTAGCTGCCGCCCTGGTATGCGTAATACTGCTGCTGTTCCTCCTGACCCTTATTGAAAAGCTTCTTGAACTTTCCGGACAGTTTGCAGAGTTTATCATATAAATCAAAGGTAATCTGGGTGGTGGGTGCTACTTCCATGTAGGAAACCATCATCTTTACCATCATGTAGCTGTCGATAAATGCGCTCTTAAATACGGCTGCAAACATGATACCGAGGATGAAAGCGAAAATCCATGCATTCTGTACGCTGAAAGCTGCTAAAATGCCAAGGAAAAGGAAGAACGGAAGCGCCCATGTCACAAGGGTGATACCCATAACGATTAAAGTTGTGATTGCGGCATCCTTTAAAAGCTTCTTCCAGTTCTGGAAGTAGATAACAACGCCGTCTGCTGCGCTCTTACATGCGGACTGGTCTTTATGTAAGAAGGTGTAGCCCAGGCAGCATTCATCAACATATCCCAGTGCAATCTGTACGAACATCTGGGCAAAAGATAAAATGGCGCTGACCCCGGGAATACCTCCGAGCAGATTATCTAACTTCTGTAAACCCTTCTGCAGCTGGCTGACCGCGCCGGATACCAGTCTGTCTACTACAAAGTAAACGTTTGCTGTGGCAAATCTCTCTTTTACCATGTTCTTCGCAACTTCAAACTGGTTATCGGGTACCTGACCGGTTGTTACAGCAGTGGTTACCATTGCCACATGTCCTGCTTTAATCATATAGCCGACATAGTGATTGACGATACCGCTTACCGCTGCCACCATAATGAGCCAGATCCAGAAACCGATTACCATGCCGCCGCCCTGACCGAGGCTGCCGAGTCCTAAACAGATAGCCAGCAGTATGATAGAAAAAAGAATAACTGCTGCACCAAGTGCGAGCTTAAGCCACACAAACTTCATTGTCTTAAAATAAACATCTCTTGCTTTCAATTTTTTTCCTCCATAAGATTATTTTCAAACTACGCTCTTATTATATGAGGGGCAAAGAAAAAGTGCATCCTCAGATTCTGCACTTTAGTGTGGCAGAACGGTAAAAAGGATGCACGTTTCAGGGAAGTATAAATTTTTCAGTACCCCGGAGCTTTGCCTTCCAGGAGGGAGAACGGTCTCGCAGACATTCCACCGCAGCCGTAACCTCTTTTATAATAGAAGCAACTTCCTCTTCTGTATTGTAATCGCTTAATGTCAGGCGCAGGGCGCTGTTTGCAATCTCCCGTGGTCTGCCCAATGCCAGCAGCACATGGCTGGGATCTAAGGAACCGGAAGTGCAGGCGGAACCCGCCGAGGCACAGATGCCCTTGGAGTCCAGCAATACCAGCAAAGTTTCTCCGTCCACCCCTTCGAAGCTGAAATTCACGTTTCCGGGCAGCCTGTGCTTGCTGTCACCGTTCAAAGTGGAGTGAGGAATTTGCGACAGACCCGCAATCAGCTTATCCCGCATAGCCTGCACCCGGCTGCTTATTTCTTCCAGGTGTGCCGAACATTCCTTGAGGGCTGCCGCCATGCCCACAATGGCGGGAACATTTTCCGTACCGGCGCGCCTGCCTCTTTCCTGGGCGCCGCCTTCAATCAGATTTGTCAGCAGAATGCCCTTTTTCACATAAAGAGCACCTACACCCTTGGGTCCGTGAAACTTGTGGGCGGATAAAGAAAGCATATCGATATTCTGCTCCGCAACCGATATGGGCAGATGTCCCACTGCCTGCACGGCGTCCGTGTGGAATAAAATGCCCCTTTCACGACAAACAGCCCCAATCTCCCCGATGGGAAGAATGGAGCCTACTTCATTGTTTGCATACATAACCGTCACCAGACAGGTATCGTCACGGATAGCATCCCGCACCTGCCCCGGTGTAATATTTCCCTGTTCTCCCACAGGTAAAAGCTCCACCGTAAAACCTTGTTCCTCTAACTTTTTCAGAGTATGCAGTACGGCGTGGTGCTCAAATGCCGTGGAAATAATGTGCTTTTTTCCCGCCTTTTCGCCAAGTCTGGCTGCCGACAGGATTGCCTGATTGTCCGCTTCACTGCCTCCGGAGGTGAAATAAATCTCCTTGGGGGAGCAGCCTAAGCATCCGGCTATCGCATTGCGGGAACTGTCCAGTGCATCCGCCGCCCTTTGTCCCACTGCGTGAAGACTGGAAGGATTGCCGTAATATTCCCGTAAGAAGGGGAGCATGGCCTTAAGAGCCGTTTCGCTCATTTTTGTGGTTGCCGCATTGTCTGCGTATATCTGCATTTTCCATGCTCCTCCTTCCCTTTATAATCCCACATCTTTTGCTTAATCCCAGGGCTTTTGCCAACCGGGATTATCGAATCTCTTAGAGTCCTAATTTTTTCTCCAGCTTAGCAACAACATCTTTGATACAACCGTCCTTGAACGGGCTTACCAGTCCGACCTCTTCTACCATGCTGGTGAAGAAATCGCTTGCGGACAGATAGCAGAGTTTTAAGTAGCTGTCCCATGCGGACTTGAAGTCTTCGTCCATTTTTGCCTTGTACTGCAGAGCGTCCGTCTGTGCGATACAGTAATCGATATAGTAGAACGGAGACATGTAAATGTGCTGCTGTTTCTGCCAGAAACCGCCCTTGGAGAAGAATTTTGCATCGCCGAAATCCCAGTGAGGCTTGTATTCCTGCTGTAATTTCTTCCATGCGGCATGTCTTTCCGCCGGAGTCATTTCGGGATTTTCGTATACGATATGCTGGAATTCATCTACCATACAGCCGTAAGGGATAAATGCCACAGCATCCTCTAAATGCATTTCTCTGTAATCATCCGCTCTGTCACCGAAGAACAGCTCCATCCAGTCACCGGTGAAAAATTCCATGGACATGGAGTGTGTTTCCGCTGTTTCCATAGTAATGTCGCGATGCTCCTGAATAGGGTCTTTGCCGGATAAAAATCCCTGGAACGCATGACCGCATTCATGAGTTATGACATCAACGTCACCTTCTGTGCCGTTAAAGTTTGCAAAGATAAACGGAGAATTGTAGTCGGGCAGGTAGGTCATATAGCCGCCCGCTCTTTTGGTCTTTCTGCCGAGAACATCGAAAAGCTCGTTCTCCATCATGAAGTCAAAGAATTCCTTGGTTTCGGGAGAAAGCTCTGCGTACATCTTCTGTCCGTTCTTCAAAATATCTTCGGGAGTGCCGATGGGCTTGGGATTTCCTTCCTTAAAATAAACACCTTCGTCAATGTAGGAAAGCTTTTCCAGACCCAGTCTCTGTCTTCTTCTGTCATGCAGCTTTTCTGCAAAAGGCACGAAATCCTTCTTAATCTGATTGCGGAAGTTCTCCACCTCATCCTTGCCGTAGCAGTTGCGCTGCATACGGTAGTAGCCTAAGGTAACATAGTTGTCGTAACCAAGTGCCTTTGCCTGTGCATCTCTGTTCTTGACAAGCTTGTCATAAATTTCATCCAACTTGTCTGCGTTTGTTTCAAAGAAATCTGACATCTTGTCCCATGCTTTCTGACGGATTTGTCTGTCAGGGCTGATGGTGTATGGACGGAGTAAGGAAAGGTTTAATTCTTCGCCTTCCCAGTCAATTTTTGCGGAAGCAATCAGCTTCGCATACTCGGTTACCAGCGCATTTTCTTCCTGCATCAAGGGAATGAGCTTGGCATCGAAAGACTTTAAGGAAAGTTCAATGTTCTTAAAGGCTACGGGACCGATTTTCTCAACTAAATAATCCTTGTAGGGAGACTCATAGAGTTTTTTCTTGTACGTTACCACCAGATTTTCCAGTTCGGGCATCTTCTCATCATAAAAATCCTGCTCTGCGCTGTAAAATTCATCCGCAGTATCTACGTCATGGCGAATTTGTGCAATGGTAATGTTGGTTGCCACTGTGTCATAAAGTGCATAAAATTTTTTGTGGACAGCGAACTGCTCTTCGCCGCTCTTTGCCGCATCCAGCTCTGCCATCAGGGCTTTCATGTCTTCCGCAACTTTATCAAAGTCCACTCTCTTGTAGGGCATGTCCTTAAATTTCATAAAAAAACCTTCTTTCACTATAAGATATATAACTACTGTATCTCTATCTTATAATGAAAGAAGGTTCTTTTCAACTTAAAACTTTATAAACCCACTCATTGGTATCATTCCTTTGTGTCAGGGAACTTGCCTTGTCCGGCAAGCCCCGCTGTTTTATCTTGCCGTTTTATCCTTCAATGGCGATATGTTTCTTCTGCTCTACTGCCTTAGCTTCCTTCTTGGGAATAGACAGTTTCAGAATACCGTTTTCATATTTAGCCTTGATATCATCCTCGGTAATACCGTCACCGACATAGAAGCTTCTGCTCATGCTGCCGGCATAACGTTCCTTACGGATGTATTTGCCTTTCTTATCCTCTTCGTCCTTATCAAGACCCTTGGAAGCGGAAATAGTAAGATAACCGTCTGTCAAATCCAGATTCAGTTCGTCTTTCTTGAAGCCGGGCAGATCAATGTCTACTTCGTAACCGGTCTCATGCTCCTTTACATCCGTCTTCATCATATTTTTAGCTTTCTTGCCATACAGAGGATTACGTTTACCAAAGAAATCATCCTCGAATGGGAAGTCCATCATCTCATCAAATAAATCTTCACCAAAAATGCTAGGTAACATCATAAGTCATTCCTCCTTCTATGAGCAGTACAGCTTTGCTGTAACTGTCCGGAAACCATGTTTCCGAAAACTTTTCTGTTACACTCATTGGGAACTTAGGAACTTTTCTCTTTTCCTTTGTTCTAACTGTGTTATAACACATATTGTTAGCACTGTCAATAGGTGAGTGCTAATTATTTTGTGAAAAATTTGTGAAGTCTTGATTTTACGGGCTTCACATGGATTTTTCACTTACTTTCGCACTCGATTTTCTTGGTTTGACCACATTTTTACGACAAATTCTTGGAAAAATTATTCGTCTGATTTTCTTACCACATTTTACGACAACGGCTTATGGTTTATACCACAGCAGGTACAGTTTCCGGCAGATTCATTTTAGACATCTCACTTTCCACGTGAGACTTCTCTGCAATATGATTGTAGACATTCATTGTAATCTGTGCATCTGAATGGCCCATCACATACTGCATAACTTTGGGATTGACATTGTTCTCACCCAATCTGGTACATCCCGTATGACGAAGGGTATGCGATGAAATAGGAGGCATCAGCTCCGGCTCTCGCTTCTCTTCTTCTGCCAGTTTGCTTTCTTTCTTATTATAGGCATTGACAATATTTTTCAGAAAGCTGTTCACTCCCGCCGGCATGATCGGACGTCCATGCTTGGTATTGAAGATGAATCCACTGCGTCCACCGATCTCCACATTACTCTGCAAACCAAGCATCAGGTTCAGCTCTCTCTGTTTACGGAACGCATCATATACCATCTGTGTCATAGGAATGTCTCTGATTCCTGCATCCGTTTTGGTTTCTGAATCATGGAAACAATATCCTTCATCACCTTCATAATACACAAGCTGTCCACCTACATGAATCTCCCGGTTCTTCATATCCACATCTGACCAGGTTAAGCCGATGGTTTCACTCACTCTCAGGCAAGCCCCAAACATAACCTGCATCATTGGAAGATGAGGCTTATACACATTACTCTGTTCAACAAACTTCAGAAGTTTTTCCTGCTGTTCCAGTGTCAGTGCTTCTTTCTCCTTTGCCGGAGCCCCATAATCTCCAAGTGTTCCTGTTACCGGATTCTTGCGGATAATCCCATCTTCCACTGCCAGTTCAAAACTAGGATTCAATAAGCCATAAAGACCTTTGATCGTACTGTGTGCCAGTCCTTCATCTGACAATGCGGAAAAGAACGTCCTTACGTGAGATGTCTTAAAATCCACAACACGAATGTTTCCCAAAGTATTTCGTATACGGTAGTCCCACATACGGATATAATTCTTTTTCGTTCTTTCCTTGATATTCTTTGTTGCCATGTATCGCTCAAACAACGTATTTACAGTCAGCTTCTTGACTGAGGCGTCTGTAATAAGCAGATCATCCATATTCTTATTGATCTTCTTTTCCATTTCTCGCAGACTCGCCAGATCAGCTGCATAAACCGAATTACGCTTTCCGGTAATTTCATCCTTGTAGCGATACTCATAACGTCCATCCGGGCGCTGGTATTCACCTGTTTTTAAATTTCTTCCTTTATTATCTTTTCTTGCCATATCAATCATTCCTTTCACTTCATTTTTCGTTATTCGGAATGATTTTTGTCCTGTCGGTATCAGTCATTTACTGTCTGATATCTGCTCACAGATTAACATAATATTTTATGATTTCCAAGGGTAAATCCCTGCAAAATGCTAATTTTTATTTGCCTGTTTCGCAGGAATATTTTACCTTTTTCACTTTTCATTCCGAAGGAAAGTTGTTGTATTTTATCCTTTTATCATTCATTACACTGCCATTGCATCAAGATATTTTTTTATCTTATCCACGTTATAGAGAACACGTCTTCCAACAATCACTCTTGCTTCTGCATAGTCTGCAATTTTCTTTGCAGTTACTTCTCCACAGGATAACAATGCCATTAATCCTTCAATATCTACCGTCAGACGGTTCTCAGCCTTATACTCTGTTGTTTTTCTCATGATGCACATACCTCCTTTCCTTCGTATTCTTCTGCATCACCTCCCAGACAGCGGTTATGTCCGTTGTCAGTACATTTACTTTTTGTTTGGACTTCTTACGATGATTTTCTATTCTGTTCGGCGTGTTGGCTTCCATTTGTATATGGCGGTGTCAACGTTACATTTGACCTCTATCAGAAATCTTTCTGAATACTGGCAGCTTCTTCTCAAACATACCAGCCGTTGCCGGAGTATCTTCGGTTTCCACATACTACTCTCTGATACAGCGGTGGAATCTTGTGTTACCTTTAAGCCCCGAAAGGCACCCATACAGCTCATTCAATTTTCAAGGTTCAACAATCAAAAGTTTTTAGGTATACATTTTTGTACCCATTTCGATTTAATGTCATTATATCCCCCGTTACTGCTAATGTCAATACCACTTCATGCGTTTTAGGTTCTTTTTTGTACTCTTTTTTATTGATTTTCTGCTAGTTTGTGTTATAATATGGACAAATAGTTATTCATTTCTTGATTTTACTATCTTCAATGGATGTTTATCAGGACTAATGCAGAGGTGACTTTATGAATTTTAATCTGAAACTAAAAAAAATCCGGACATTCCGGAAAATGACACAAAAAGAACTGTCAGAGAAGATCGGACTGACCGATCAACATAGAATTGTACAATATGAAAAAGGTGTTCGTGTTCCAAAAAAAGATCTGGTCGATAAAATGGCTAAGGCTCTTGATGTCAATCCTTATACCCTCTATGATACCGCTGGACGTGACGCTTCCGAAATGATGGAACTGCTTTTCTGGCTGGATGAATTTAATCCATCTGCCTTGCATCTGTTTCTTCCTCGGAAATTTCCCGGTGAAAAATGCAATGAAGTAGCAGACACTTCCGTTTACTACCATGACAACGATAGCTGGCCTGCCCATGCTCCTGTCTGTATGTGGTTTGATTATGGGGTTCTGAATGATTTTCTGAAAGAATGGGTAGTTCGAATGGATGAACTGAAATCCGGTGAGATTACCAGAGATGAGTATTTTGAATGGAAAATCAACTGGCCGCAGACTTGTGATGGATGTGGAAAATATGAGCCTAAGAAACAATGGCGAATATAGCAAATACAATGCTCCCCAAAACTGGACAATATTCCAATAATGGGGAGCTACTATTCTTTTTTTAATCTAATGCTCTTCTACTATATGTATTTTTCATCACTCAACTACTTTATAGCCCGCATTTGTAATTACACAAATTTCTTCGCTTTTTCTTTCAATATATTTTTCTTTCAAACAAGCATTAAGCGCCTCTTCCCAAACAGCATATTCACGTCTATCTGGATACTCCTTAGCAACTACTTCGCTGCCAATTTGAATATATGTACCTGATTCCAAATCTGAAGTTATCAGAATCTGCCCTCCCGGTGCATCTGCCACTTTTTTAAGGAGTTGCTTCATTTCCTCTGTAATTAAGGCAGGTGTAGCACTGATATTCTCATTTTTGGTTGATACATCGCCATTTATTTCACTGATGAACTTGTCCCTTGCTTCTTCCCAAATAATATCTTCATTATCTGAAATATCAAATTCTGATTCTAATTCCCGTCTCAACTGATTTAGGCGATCTTTTACTTCTGAACGATCACCATCTAACTTAATAGCAATGCAGTCACTTCCAATTACACCTTTCATTCCAGAAAAATCAAAACCAGGAAGAAGAAGTGAAGTTGCATTGGCTCTTAGTACCCATGCTGCGCCCATTTCATTTAAGCTGACTGGGCTTTCGTAATATTCTGGCGAATGTACGAAAATAATATGCAAGTCATAATTAAGGAACCGTTCCCTTAAAAAGTCAAAAATATTGGCTCCATTTGGTATTCCATATCCTGGTAGGGAGCTGCAAAAAATATCTCTGCGAGGACTTAAATTGATTGAACGAAGTAAATCCGCAATTTTTGCAACTTGATCCTTATTCTTAGAAGAATGACTTATAAATATAAGCGGTTTCTTTTTCATACCAGAAGCACCTCCTTGTGAATGTGACAATCCTGACTCTTTCTCCTCGTCCGGATAATATTTATCAATATTTTTTCTAATAGCCTGAAGTTTTCCGACAAGCTCAATAAAATACTTTTTCTCCGTAAAACCATCCAGACGCTTGCCACAGAAATTGATAGTTTCCCACACAAAAGTGTCATGAGTTCGATCATAAATTCCCTGTAATTCCAATTTTATCTCTTGAAGCCAATTTTGGAATTCAGGCACATCACTGATCCGTTCAAAGGATGTTCCCATACCGCCACCAAACGGATAAAACATTTTTTCTATTTCTTTTCGTGAATCTATAAGTTTAATTAAGTCTTTCTTCAATCATTCTACCCCCAATGCCTTAAACACCGCATCTTCCGCACTCTGATACGGAATCAGCTGAAATGCACTCATCAGCTCAGCCGGAACGCTTGCAAAATCAACAAATGAGGTACTTGGAATCAGCACCTTCTTTGCGCCGCTATCCAGACACACCTGAAGTGTATTGGCAAGTTCATCCACCTTTATCATTGTGCCACTAATTGTTATATCTCCCAACACTGCCAAGTTGCTGACAACAGGCTTTCCAAGGGCAATCGAACAAAGTGCAATCAATGTTGGAAGTGCCAGTTTATCTGTCATGCCGATACCCTGCAAATCCTGATAATTGATGATGTAATCCTTAGTTGAGGTACTGATAGATCCACTGATCCGATTGCCGTTGGCTTTCAGATAATTAAATGCCGTGTTCACCGCTTCCTTGCATTTAGAATCACTGCCTAAGCCAGTCCGTTCAATTTTGCCATTGCCTGGAAGCATCTGACTTTCCAAACGGAATACACCAATCATGCCACTTTTTCCTCTGGATACGGTATAAACCTGTCCCGGATTACACATTCCATCCGGTATCAGCTTACCGCCACCCTGTTCTGGTACGGAAACATAATGTTCTGACATATCTTCTAGATCTATATAAGAGAAGTTTACATCATAAAATTCCATACCGCCCAGTTTCTTCAATTGCTCCTTGACACGGCGACGCATTTCCAATGCAATCTGAATAATTTCTTCCAGTTCTTCTTTGGTAAACTCACCATTTGGGTACATCAACTTCAGATAACCGTCTATCATACGACGAACCGCAATTGTATCACGCTGATTCAGATTTCTCCCCAAGCGGAAGTAGTGATCAAGCGCATCTCCATACTGCTCCTTGCGAAGCTCTCGGATAAACTCTGCCAAATAGTCACTGATAAAACCATAATCATTAGTAAAATGCTCCGGTCTGAACTTCGGTATCTCCCATCCTGGAAGATAGCAGTGCATACGATCAAGAAATGCTGTATCTGTTCCCATTTCCTGCGGGAAAGGTGCAAACAGACTGGATGTTTTCAACAGCACATCCACACTCTGATTAATATTTCCCACAAATACCATGGACGCAGTAGCAGCTTTTTCTTCTTTGCCACGGGCAAAAGAGCCGGATGCCATGTAATCCTTCATAATCTGAATGCCATCTTTATCTTTAAACTTGATACCTGCCACTTCATCAAAGGCTACACAGTCCCATAAGCCGACCAATCCGACCGTTTTGCGTCCCATATTGTAAAACAGGTTTGCAACCGTCGTCTGTCCACCGGAAATTAAAATACTGTTCGGTGAAATCTCTTTGTAAAGATGAGATTTACCGGTACTTCTCGGTCCCAACTCACAAAGATTAAAGTTATTTTCAACTAATGGAATCATACGGGTTAAAAGTAACCATTTCTCACGATATGTAAATTCATCTGGCTCCATGCCGATAGAACGAAGAAGAATATCCAGCCATTCATCTTTCGTAAAAGCCTTTCGTCCCTGCTTTAGTTCATCAATATCAATGTGCGGCATCTGGATCGGTGTCAGCTTACGGATACTGATTGGTGAAATATCTTTCTGCTTTTTCTGTTTGGAACGAAGCGGATTTCCATCAATGTCCTCAATACCAAAATTATTGTCGCCTTCAACCTCATAATCCAGCTGAACAATACACCAGATACCGCCACAGAGCAGGCGATCAAATTTTTCTGGATATTCATCGGCAATCGGTACATTACCAACGCCCAAATTAGAAAACTCTGCAAAAAAGCAATCTTTTTTCATATCCAGTCGAACAGTCACCATATCAATGATTGTGTGACTTCCTTTTTTACGTAGCTGAGACAGAATTTTCTGTGATTCATCCGGGCGTACAAAGTTGTCAGCAAGAATACGCTTCACATTCTGTACGCCTTTCTCTATAACCGTCTCATCATCTGAACTGCAATACTGTCCCAACAAGAACTCAAGAACATACACTGGGACATTCGCCCCTTCTTTAATTTTCTTTGTCAGGTCTTTCCGAACAATCTTACCGTCAAAGTTCTGACGGAGCTTGTTCTTTATTTCTTCACGGGTACTTTCACCCTCTGTAAATTGCTCCATCTTTCTCTCCTCCTGCGGCATTAACTAAAAAAATCAAACTCGTCCACCGCAAAGGCGATGTCAATCTGGAATGGCTCCCGCTGTGGCAGCTGTAATCCCTGTTCATCTGCAATTACCAGATAATAAGTAGCTGTATTGCTGTATTTCAGAGATTTCAAATTAAACTGACAACGGAAAGTTCTTTCTGCACCGTTATCGCTGGTCTTATCTGCAATAATCTTCTGAATATCACTAATCTGTTTGCCGTCCTCATCTGTAAAATAAACTTGATAGGTTGCTGCTTCACGATTTGTACTGACCGCATCTTTTTGATAGAAGTTCAACGAAAAAATCATATTGCTGATTTTACGGTTTGCGGACAGTAAATTGACCGTTACCGGCTTAGTATCATATTTCTGCTTATTTCGCCTATATTCCATAGAATCATTGCGGAGATAATGATACTCAATCACCGGAACAACCATTTCCTGTAAACTGATACCACCATGCACAAAATTCATACCGCCGCCATTCATTTTGATACGAATACTTTCTCTCGGTGCAAATCCATCGAATTCCGTATTTCCGCCCAAGAATTTTACAGGCATCAAGTAATCTGGTTGCACACCCTTCTGCATAATTGCATATCTTCTGCCATACTCCACACATCGCTTGATACTTTCTTTTTTTGTAATGTCAGAGTTTGTTACATCCACATCAAAAAAGCCTCTTTTATCTACCTTATCCTCTTCCTTCAAAGGACTGTATGTATAAAGAAATCCATGGTCTGCCGTAATTAAAATATTCGTTCCACCAAATTCATTTACAATGATACGCACGAGGTTCTTCAATTCTGAAATCGCCTTGTCACACGCAGCAAAAACAGCAGTATCCGAAGTGTGGCTGGCTTCATCTATGGTATCGTGGTAAATATAGACCACATCCATACCTTTTACTAAAGCACTTCTTTCCGCTCGTTTCATAGCAATGATGTCATTATACTTTAAAGCCACGCTTGCCGAATCTTCTGTTTTCAGAACCTTATCCCTATAAGTACTTGCCGTAGACTGTCCATCTGCCAAAACCGTCAAAATATCGTTCCGAACCTCTACTGTCAGTTCTTTGTGCGGCAACAAAGCTGCCATACCAAACTTTGTAGTAGAAGGGAAGATACTCTGCATACTACTGATAGAAACCTTACTTTGCGTTTCTCGCTGAAGCTGATCTGCCATCGTAGCTGCCGCTTCATAACGCATGGCATCTGAGATAATTACAAATACTTTCGTATCCGAGGTTTGGATACGGGAACGGTAAAAATCCTCCTGTTGAGGTACTTCCAGAACTTTACCGTAAGTTGCCAGTTCATCCGCACATACATCCGACCAGTTGTTGCCCAACTCACCTAAGAACCAGTGAGTATAAAGTCCTTCCACCTTATCGACAACATGCTTGAACAAATCATCCAGCAGAATATTGGAAGTCTCCAAGCTCTTTTGAAAACTAAGATGGAACAAACGGTAATATGTGTCCATCTGATAGTAGCTCTCAGTATATTCTTTCCAGATACTTTTCGCTTCTGCGGTATGGAATCCGGCTGAATGTTCCTTAAAGAAACTTTGCATATTCGCCACTTGTAAGATACCGTCATAAAAATTTTCAAATGGCTCATACCATACACAAGTTCTCCGTTTTTCAACAGTATACGTAATGGTATCCACATCAATGATATGGTCACTGATTTCTGTCATTAGCTTTGTCAGAATCACTTCATTAATACACGGGAAGCATTCTGTTCCTACCAAATCCTCTACCGTCAGCTTTTCAAAGCGCTGATACAGACGGGCTTCATCCTCAACATAACGTGCCACATCATATAATTGCGGAATGTTGTCACTATGAAGCCATTCAGAAATAAAATCATAGCAATATGCCTGATGTGGCATGGAAATAAAGCCGTCCAGTCCGGCAAGATATTCCTGCCGCATGGTGCGGGTCGTTGCAGTTAAAAGCAGATGAATTGCTAACCGCCCAAGGTCTGGTTCTTCCTCCACAAATCCGCATCCCTGACGAACCATCGCCCAAAATGCTGCGTCTGCATGATATTTTACAAAATCCTGATAAACCGTATTATTATTCAAATCAAGTCCCGCCTGGAACACACTACGGAGAATCATATTAGGCTGTGCATCTTTCAATCCACAGATTGCCGCCATAACAGCCATGTGTAACTGTGCCGGTGTTTCCGGAACTTTATTCTGTGTACTAACTTTCAAACGACGGTCTTTCGCATTGAAGTAAGCACGATAATTTTTAACCTGTTTCCTCATTGCCGGATTTGATATAAGTCCCATCTCATCCATCCAGATAGAAATCAGATCTGCCCGAAACTCTTCGCTGTAAAGCTCCACGTCCAGAAGCCAGTTATCATCCGGGCGATTATAAACACACGGACTGTAAACCAGATAATTTGTGGCCAAATCATCTACTGAAAGCAGTTTTTTTACAGAAAACGAATTATTTCCAGTCAGCGCAATCACCTTTGCATTTTCCAAAACCACTTCATCCAGTTTATCCTCAAATTCCTTATCTTCATCGTACCAGAAAATGATACGACGCTGATAAAACTCATCCAGAGGTGCAGCAAATCTGCGATTTAAATCTTGTATTATTTTATCTGTATCCATGCTGTCCTCCTACCTTATAATTTTCCAATTTGCTTTTCGTTTTGTTCCGTCCTGTACCAATCTACCTTTTTCCTGTAAAGAAGCGAACATTCGAGAAACCGTTCTTTTCGATATACCCATTTTTTCCGCATAATATGCCTGTGTTGCAGACGGATTCTTCTCTATAATCTGCAACAATTTTTCTATCTGCGTCTGTTCCTTATTAAGCGGCACTTCAGCACTATTAGTGCCATCATCAACGCCACATTTAACGCCATTAGCGCCATTTTTAGTGCCATTGGCGTTAATCATGGCGTTATTGGTCGCAACCTGACCTCGATAAATATTAATACGCAAATCAACTTCGCCACCAATAAACTCCGGCTCCCGCAGTCCGGCAGCTTTTACTTTATCAATAATTCTCGGAATACCGCTTCCCCAATGCTCGATCAGGTTCATATACGCAAACGCATGGGCAAGGGCTTCATTTCTAATTTTGGAATAGCCCTCTTTCATACGATCCATCGTTTGTCCCATTGGCAGCTTTCCCGGAGAAGTGATTTCCAATCGGTTGTCATATACCGCAACCTGTATCGTACCATGATCCAGATAACTACGATGTACCATAGCATTGATAATCAACTCACGAATGGCATCTGGTGGAATCTCATAAACATCCTGGCGATAAATTCCCACAATTGTAGCACCCAGATGAATATTTCTCAAAACAAACTGAAATGCTTCGTCTATCTGTTCCCAAAGCGGACCGGTATATTCTCTACGATCAACAAATACCGCTTTCGTTGTCCCTTTGAACACGCCACATTGCGTTGCAACATGAAGTCCACCGTTGCCTGTTAAAATAGCAAAAGCATTGGACGGATAATCTTTTCCATCACGCTCAATCAAAATCCCCCAGGAGCGCAACTGCTGTCTCCCTACATCTTTAATCGATGCTTTCTGTTCCTCTGTACGGGCATTTTTGACAGCCTGCTCTTTCATAGCTTTGCAAAGGGCATCAATATCTTCATCTGTAACATTTAACCCAGTACATAAAACCTGATCGTAGTAACGATTACTGCCCTCAAACAACAATTCTTTTATCATATACTCGTCGGCAAGGCGGGTAGTTCCGGCAACACGGACATATACACCGCCATCTCTACCAAGGGCTTTGATATAATACGGGCGCTGTCTGCCCTCAGAAACCTCTACCACAATGACAGTCTTACCATCAACCGTCTGTAAAGTGATATCCGGGATAATTGCTGGTTCACAGCTGTCTGATACAGCATTGGCAATGGCATCCATTTTCTTGAACACATCTTCCTTGTCAAAGCCAATAACCTCTCTGGTTTTATCGGCAATTCCGAAAATGATTTTTCCTCCGGTTCCATTTGCAAAGGCAACCACAGACTTCATATATTTGATGCTTTTCTCCGGCAGGTTCTCTTTGAACTCCACACTCTTCGATTCTCCTGCAAGAATTTCTTCTATAGTCATTGTAACACCTCGCTCTCTCTTTTTGCTACTCTATGTTTTGCAAATTGAATCACTACTATCTTCTCCAAATATAATTTCCAAAATATTCCGATATGCCTCTATATTTTTCAAAAGAAATGGGCTGTTGCAATATTTTTATCTCATTTTCCCTATGTACACACGTTATCTAATATATTTAATATCTTAACAGCTGAATCAAAATATTTAATAACTGTATCAATAGAAACAGATATGCTGTCGCCATGAGCAAAATCGTTTCTTAATTGCACAAGGGAATTTAATTTATCCTTTTCTCCACTTTGTTTTACCTGCTGATCAAATAACGTTTTCCATTCTGAAGAAATGTTCTGTAACATATTGCTCATATTTCCCGTGTTAGGATTACACGAACTATCAATAATTGCTTTTTCAAGATACCCTTTTGCTTTTTCATTTGCACCAACGCTCAAGTAATTATAAATCATTTTTTTGAAAATGACTTCAACTGCCCCACTTGCTTTAACAACAGCATAAGAAATCAAATATCTTGTTTTAGAATCAAATTGATTTCCAGCATTAATCCATTTACGAATACTATCAAGTTCTGCTCTTGTATCCTCTATCATTTGTATAAATTCACCATTCATAAGTAACTCCATACAGGAACTCTGCTGCTATTTGAATACGTGTTTTAATATTTTCAATATTAGTAGTTCTACTACTGGATGCTCGATGAAACTCTTCATTTTTCAATAATCTCTTATATTTTTCCAAATAATTTTCTTCCGTGAATTTATATTCTGTTTTAATTGCATATGATGTGGCAACAGATATAGCATCAAAAATCGCAGGATTTATTTTGCTTGCAAAGTTTTCGGATTCTTTTTTTAAATTTTTAAATGCGTTTTTCCCTAATAATTCATACACTTTATCTATCATTGTGATAAAATCTTGTTTCATATTAAGAATATCTTCTTCTGTTGAATTCGTCTTATCACCCATATACTGATTAAGATACTTAGCTAAATTTATTTGCTTTAATTGTCCCTCATTTCTAATGTGTAAATCTCTCATAGCAAAATATCTTAAAATCAATTCCAAGTCCGCCATTCTGGAATCTTCTACATTTAATCCTAATATCTTTCGCCATGAATCATGTTTATTTAATTCAAAAAGCAAGTCATTACATTTTCCCTGATATACACAATTTCGTATTTCTTGTGCTTTTAATGTTCGTCCGCCTGTATTAATTCTTTCAAAAATTTGAAACATACCCGTATCATTTCTAGGATGTTTTTGTTCAAAAATAATCGCATGGATAGTGCTACTACGTATTCGTCTCTTTTCTTCAGTATCAAGTTCAGCAAAAGCTTTTCCTCTCCATCTGGCATTTATATTTTCAGTATTAGATAATTTAAATATTTTCCCATCTCCAGAAAAAACTCCTTTTACATAATCATGTACTGTCATAATTCGCTGGAATCCATCTATTATTAGCATTGTTTCATCTTGTTCTTTAGCAAAAAACACACTTGGTACAGGTAATCCTAGTAATATGGAATCAATAAATCTACTGGCTTCTGTCCTTGTCCAAACATACTTTCTCTGTAATTCCGGTTTTAACAATTCGCCCTCTTCATACATTGTAATAATTTCACGAAATGACAAATCCGCCCCCCATGAATTGATATTGTACAAATCATCATCTGAATATTCCATTAACTCTTCCGCTGTTTCCTCTAATTTAATTTGTTTAGCTGCCATAGTCTTTTCTCCTTTGCAATATCGCAATACTAACTCTTCAAGTTCCAAACATATTCTGCTTTCAGATAAATCAATCACAATGCAATAAAATGACCCTTTTTTTGTTTTACATGGCTTATTCCTATTGCTCATGTAAAGCGAAGTCATCTTATTCAATGCTACTATTAATTTAATTTCATCACATTTCCGGACAAATAAATAATCTTCTTGTTCTAACAGGTCAAAACTTTCTAAAATTTTCTGTTTACCAAACACTTCTAAAATCTGTTTCATTTCCACCAAAGATATAACTACTCGATATGCCATTAAAAAGTCTTCCTTTCTCATTGATCCTTATCATATCTTTAGTGTCATTAATTCAAATATTTTTTCAAAATGTTTCCTGTTTTTAGCTTTTGCTCATACTATTGCTTCATCTGATATTCCTGTTCCAGTTCATCCGCCAAATATGCATCACTCATGCAGTGCATATCTGATATCCCGTCCCGTATCAACTGATAAACTTCGGAATGATAGAAAAAGTCCAACGCCGCATCCAGTGAAAGTCCTTGCTGTTTTGCAAAACACTCAATCACACGGCTGTATTTTTTCTGAAGTAAAATCGGATTTGCCGTCATAGTCTTTCACTCCCTTCAAAATGCAATAAAGACAGTGCTTTTTCTGTACGAAAACAGATTTGCAGATTTGGCTTTTCATAACGTAACCGATTGATTGCTTCTGCTTTATCAATCAATCCGTCAAAGAACAGCTCCACAGTATTAAACACCTTATCGTTTGCAACACCACCAAGTACAAGATCGTAATCCGTCATATCTTTTCCACTGCGGCAATTCAGAATAAAATCAAGCCATTCTTCAGAATAAGCGTCAAATTTCAAAACTTTCAGTTCAGCTTCTCGGCTCTCATCATATTCATATTTTGAAATAATACCGTCTTTTCCCCGGCGTTTGAATTTTCCGCACCACTTCGCAGCCTGCTCATACAGCGGCGTGACATAAAAGCCACGCCCAAAGTCTACGTTGGGGCGGGAATGAACCAAATTCGGCTGTGCAATCTCTAAAAAAGAGCCATGATAAAGAATCATACTTCCACGCCCCTTTCTTTCATCACGTCAAGAAGATCATCAACGATATATTCCCGGCTCTGGGTATGCAGTACTTCATATTCCGGCACAATATAACCGTTCAGAATATCACTCTTTTCGGTAAACGCCTGATAGACACGTTCTGCATCCACACCCAGCTTTGCCGCAACATTTTCAATACAAAATACAGCAAACTCAAGTTCATTGGAATTTTTAATCTTCTCATCTGCCATCATACGCAAGCCCTCCTTACTTTATTTTAGCCAAAACATCCTGGAAAATTGCATAATTCTTCTTCACGCCATCATCCAAATCAATCGAAATCATCTGGTCTGCCAGGTGATGAATCTTTTCCTCGTAGGCTTTGATTTCGGTATCCTGTGCCTGCAAGGTGGTCAGCTTTTTGTTCAGCTTCACACGCTCACCAGTGGAAGCATTGGCAATCCGCTGTTCCAGATCGGCAAGGGCAGTGCGGTAACGAGCCTGCTGCTCATGCACATAATCGGTACGGATGCGGGCAATGGTGTCCGGCTGATAGCGGTGCATATAGATCAGTGCCTTGAAGCCATTCTTTTTGCCACTGTCAAACAACCAGTAGATCGGGCGTTTCTGATACATCTTGCAATGGTCGGAGTAGAAGTCACTCAGGAAATAATTCCGAATCACATCCTTCGGCTGACCCTTGCCACCCAGAGCATCGGCAATGAATTTCAAGTTTTCGTCCAGCATATCAGCACCGTAAACGGTTTTCACAAACTCCACGAACAAACCAACAATATCATCCTCAAAGTATTCATCGTCACAAATTGGGATAATGTTATCCTTATCAGCCGCAAAAGAAACACACTTACTGGCATCCCATTCGCCGCCTGCATAGGCAAGACCATCCACATCCAGAGAGTAGCGACCAAACATACAGCCAACCGCATAGGAAATGAAAGAGCGAATATCTCTGCCAAGGTCAGCTTTGCGGACAGTAACATCCTTATCCTCAACTTCTGGTGTCAGTTCGTCCTGTAAACCGTAAATGTCAATGAAAATACGGTTCAATTCTTCCTCGTTGGATTTCAGCTGGTTGAAGCGGTCATCACATTCAGTCTGCCACTGGTCAAAGGCTTCGGCAATGGTAGGAACGTTGCGAAGTAACGGATGGTGCTGGAAATCCCATGAGGTTTCAAAGGAATCCCAATCCTTTTTTGAAAAATCAACATTCTCTCCTGCCAAAGCGGAAACTTTGCTTTTCTGATCTCCAATATCTGGTACAATAATTTTCCCAACATCTCCAACTTGACAATGAATTGTAGAATTAAATACTTTAAGCAATTCTGCAAATATTGACGTATTGGCATACCCCAAAAGCCATAATTGATCTTCTTCTTTTGGAAAGAAACAATGACCAGAAATATCATAAAATGTATCATCTGGTGCTATACGGAAACTATTTTTGCTAATAGTTAAATCTGTCCATGTGCATTTTTTCTTTTTCAAGAAATCCAAATCTAACACTCTGGCATTTTTTTGCTGCAATATAAAATCCGGTGTTTTATTATAAAACAAAAGATATTCTAAATTACCGTACCACTTTCTGTAAGCTCCTCCCTTCAAATATTTAATCCACTTTAGTCCATAACTGGAGCCATTAAATTCAGAAAAATCCACTTCATGCCATAGTCTTAAATATCTATCATTATTCGATGTCTGCATGCCAACTTTAGGAGCAGCAATTTCTGTCATGGTTTTGTAATTTCCATACATCTCATATATTTGGCGATGTAACCAATAGGCTATTGGCATTCCAGGAATCTTCATAAAATCTTCTTGTTGAATGGTATGTAATCCTTTTCTGTGTAAAAAAGCGTTTCTACGTTCCTCTACACCATGAACTTCGCCCTGGCTATCAAATAATCTATAATATCGCCCCACATAGTTCTTAATATATGTTTTAGATATAACAAACGTTGTTGTGCCAAAATCCGATCCGAAAATTCCTCGTCCTGGGTGAACCATATTAACGATCATATTGTTACGAAGCATTGTATTTCGCATTTTTTCATAACTGGACAAGAACATCCATACTGGAATGTTTATCATAGAAATATAACCATGGCTCGTACTCATTTCTAATGTTCGTTCCATCATGATTGTACTCATATCCGATTTCGTATCTGGATATTTTTTCTTTACAAAAGAAGATAATTTTCCCGACATTCCTGACGCACCCATATACGGCGGATTCGTTACAACTGCATCATAATTCTGTGCCAATGCTTCCGCCACCTGCACCAACGGCAGTAACTCTCTCAATGCCGTCTCACGGGACATATTTATATCTTCTGTAATCTCTGCAAAACGATCATACAGAGCAGACCAGTCCTGCGGTGTTACGGTCAGAATAGAACCGTATTCCTTTGCATCATGCAATTCTTTGATAATGGTGTCCATTGCAGTTGTGAGCTTCGCATCGCCATTACAGAAGTAGTCCACTGCGAATTTATCTACATGATTGCTCTCCACGATGGCATACACATGGGGCTGAATGCCACGGCTAAAGAAACGGCGGTCATACTGGCGGGCTTTCATCATTACCGCAAAATAAGCCAGCTGTGTCGCACGGTCATCAATATCCAGACCGTAAAGATTATTCTCCACAGTACTTGCTACTGCTTCACGGGTAGTATAGCCGTAGGATTCATAAATCTTCATCAACACATCAAACATATACGCAAGAATATGACCGGAACCGGAGCATGGGTCAATGACTTTCAGCTGATCCGGTGTCAGTGCGGCGTATTCCTTGCGAATCTCGGCAAGCTGTGCCTGCACTTCCGTCTCCTGCCCGGCTTCTTCCAGATAGTAGTGCCATTTGGTATCTTCTGGGTCACGGTTTCCGGCAGCATAGGCAGACTGTTCTTCCTCAGTCGGAAGAAGCTGCTCTTTCACATCTGGGTGTCCCTCCAGCCATAAACGCCCAAGGCTGTTCTCTACCATATAACGAACAATCCAGTCCGGTGTGAAAAGCTGGGTTGCTGCAGGGATGTTTTCTTTCGTGATTTTCACATTCTTTTTCAATGCTGCGAAAACATCATCCTTTTTCTCACTGTTATAATACTGATACAGCCAGCCGATGATCTGGACAGCATCCTTCCAGTCATCCTCCGGTATCAGCTCGATCATCTGCTGAATCACACTGCCTTCACGAAGCAGATGATCCGGCAGAAGAAGCTCTGTGTAATCCGCAATCTTCTGGAACATTCCCGGCAGAATCTTATTCAGTGCATTACACTGTACGATCAGCAGATATTTATAGAGTTCTTCGGTCTTTTCAGCATCTTTTAGCTCATAGACCTTTTCCATATCCAATCCATCCAAATCCAGATGAATAGCTTCTGTTATAATCTGCGGCTTAAAATTGTTTTCCTCGTCCGTGAATATACGCACATGGGAAGGAAGATAGCCGTTGACTTCCATAAATCGCAGAGCAGAGAAGCGATTGAACCAAGTGTAAGCAACCTCCTCCATGACCTGCTTATAGCCTTTATCGTTAATCTCGGCAATCAAAGCCTGACGTTGTTTCTTTTCATCAGCAGTGAGGACTTTGCCGCCAACGCTGTCCGCATTGGTGTCCTCAATGTTATCCTCTGTGATACCGTATTCCACGCCTTTTAGGGAAACACGGGCAATCAACTCTGTTCTTGCCCAGACAGCAAATTTTTTAATCGCATTCTTATCCATACTCGTCTCTCCTCGTTAGTTCAGCTTGATCTCATCGCAATTTTTCAAGAGTTGCTTCAGCTGAGAACGAATCTTCTCTACATAATCATCAATATCCGCATCCGTCTGTAAGGTCTTTGCCTGGAATACAACCTGACGGTTATAGGCTCGGACAACCTTTTTCTTTGCAGTTGCTTGCTCTTTTCCTTGCTGTGTCGGCTGTACCTGTGGCTTCGGTGCAGGCGGTTCCAAAACAGATTCAATATTGCTGACTGTATCATCCTTGTACTGACACATTGGCAGAAACATGGCATCCAGAAGGGCAAGGCTCTTTAATTCTGCGATTTTCTCCTTGCATTGGCTGAAATACCGATCTGATTTCTCAATCAGATGGGATACCTTGGAATCGCCGTTTGCGGCAGTGTGGGTTGCTTCCATACACTGACGAACCGTTTCCAGAATCTCAACACGTTTTTCTTCCAACATCTTGTCATGAGCTGTACGAACCGTATCCATCAGCGGATTCAGTTCACGAATCCGGTTATAGTTGAACTTACTTCCGGTCTGAACCATGATAATCAAACGAATGGTATTCAGTGCCTTGTGTGCTTCCTCATTTTCTGCGATACAGTCAAGATCATCATGCAGAGATTTTTCAAACTGCACTGCCTGGTCGAATACTGTTACCTGGGTTTTGAAGAAGTTTTCAATGCCGTTGCTCATGGCTTCTTTATTGTCGAAAAGAGCATCCTCTTTTTTCAGCACACGCTCAATCAGAGCAATATTGTCTTTCTTCTGAAAAAGTACATCATCCATCAGATGAATGGCTTCCTGCACCAATGCACGATCCGGGTATTTATGTCCATCATAACGGGCATCCAGAGAAGCATAGTAATCACGCTGTTCACTGAATTTCTCAGTCACAAAGCGAATCAGACCATCTTCATCATCCGGTACATCCATAACATCGAAATAATCCCGGAGCATTGATTTCACATCACGCATCATCGTTGCGGAAATGGTTTTACGCTTACTGATAGAAGTCTTACCGATCTCACTCTTTTTGCGGAGCATATCCGGTAGTTTCGGGTCATCCGGCTGAATGGTATTGCCTGCGTACTTGATGGTTACTTTCTGGGAATAAATCAGCTGTGCCGCAACCGCAGCAATGTCGATTTCTTTCCAGCCATACGGAATCGCACTGTATTTGCTTTGCACATCTGCCATAGAAGTCGGCAGCTTTTTCGCATCCTGCATTTCCAGATATTCTTCCATAGCAGAAGCAGCATCACGGTTCGGTTCCATGCCCGGAAGTGCTGTTACCGCACCTGTCAGAATCGCAATAATATCTGCATCACTGCCTGCATTATCTGTAATCAGGTCGAGCTTGCTATATACATGAGCAACCAGATATTCAAGAGACTGGTCAATCTTGCTCTTGGCATTTCCGGCTTTGATTTCCAAATGCTCACCATCTACATAGAACTGCGCCCCTTCAATGGCATTTTGCAATTCGCTCATGGCACTCAGCTCATATTTTCCGGCTTCGTCTTGCTGGTCACTGATGATTTTCTGCACAGTTTTTGGAAGCTGGCTTACATTTCTCTGCTTTACATACTTGCGAATCTTCATAGCAGATTCCAGAGATTCATAGTAAGGCGTATCCGCCAGAACTACGATTGCTTCGTTGCCTTTGGATTCTGCCATCAGACGATAATCCGTTTTTTCAATAGCATCGGTAGCAACGGTCAGGAAACGCAGACGCATACCGCCTGTTGCCACACCAACAGTAATACCATCTACCATCTGGTCGAAGGCAAAGTCATATTTTCCATAACGGAACTTCTTAGTTGTGAAAATATCACCGTAAATCATCTGAGCAATACGCTCCACGATAGAAGCGGTATCCACATTGGTATCCTGGATTTCTCGCTGAATGTCCTGTTCCTCATCGGTCAGGAAATTATAAGTATCGCCAGTTCTGCCAATATAGTTCTGGCTCATCAGACGGTCAAGGCATCCACGGACAGCTTCACGCATGATAATCTTATCTACACGAATATCGTCTGCCATAAGGATAACGATATTGTCCAAATTAGAAGGAATATCATCAATATATCGAATCAAGTACAGAAGTTTCAGCACATCCACATCCTGCTGTTCGATGCCATCGCCGTTGTCGGCTGCTTTCTGACAACGCTCAATTACACGACGGATTGAACCATCCAGAAAAGTATGTACGGTATCATAAAAACGGAAGAATGGAACAAGTGCGTATTCATCCTTCTCCTGAATTTTCTGTGCAGCTTCCTGGAAACCGGACAGCATGGAACGCTCACCACCAGACAGGTGCTTACCGGAATTTCCATGTTTCCGGATTTCAGCAAATACCTTCTGCATGATGATAAACTGATACGGCACGAACGGGAAGTTCTCGGTAAATTCCCTTGGGCCGGAATAACCTTTAATATCCAGAATGGAACCGCTAAAGCTGAACAGGTTACGAAGAACAGAATCATTCTGCTCATAAACATCTTCCAGATTTTTAGCTACTTCTGGTTTCTTTTTCAGAATACGTTTCTGGATGACTTCATCCACAGAAGAAGATGATAAACTCAGTCTTGTCTTAAAACGAGCCTGAATACGGGAGAACTCATCGGCACGAACTTTGATGATTTCATCAATCGCTTCCTGTCCGGTGCAGATCACCCAAATCTTTCCTTCACACTCACTTCCGATTTTTTCTGTCAAAGACTGGAGGTTCAAAAGCATATCGGTGTCTGTGCCGACATACTGACCAACTTCGTCGATCATAAACAGCAGACGGAAGTTCGCTGGTTTAGTATCCACATAGGCTTTCATATCTTCCACAAGCTGAGCAATAGATATTTCTGTTGCAGTTTTATCATTGAACCATGCCTTGGCATCGTCCTCACTCATATCCAGAACTTCCATTAAAGTCGGAATAATAAACTTTCCATTGAATGCAAAGGCACGGCGCATTTCCATCCAGGACTTGCCTTTCTTTTCTTCAAAAACTCTGCGGAACTCCTCCGTTTTTCCCTGCTGGTCGATATAACGCTCCATCATGGCAACTTTCAGATTTTCTCCGTAAAATCCCAGATGGTTATAGAACATCTTCGCAAAAACACGAAGTACAGCTGTCTTATCTTTATTGCTGAATCCTTCAATATCAATGTTGAAAAGAATGGTTTCCGTCTGCCCCTTCGTGGCACGGTCGATCAGCATAAAAGTTGCCGGATCATCCTCAAATTTTTTACGGAAACGTTCCACACTGCGAATGCCTTTTACCTCTTTATTTTCCAAAAGATAGGAAAGCATTTTCAAGAAGTGAGATTTACCACTTCCAAAGAAACCAGAAATCCAAACACCCATATCAGCGGTCGGCTGGTCGAAAGCATCACCGTAATAATTGAAGAACGTAATGAAATGTTTCTTCAATTCTCTGGTAATGACATATTCATTTAACTCCTGCTCGATTACATCATCAGCAGCCTGATCTACTTTAATTACACCATTGATTTTGCGGTTGATGTCATCCGCAAACATATCTCGAATCATCATGGCTTTATCCCCCTTAATCTATGACATTGAATGCCCGGTAATAATCATTTGGTGTCAGACGATTGAACAGTTTTACATGACGACCATCGAACTCACCCGGATACATAACCAAAATCGGAACATCCGAAAAATACGGTTGCAAGGCTTCCAGTAACGTATGGATTCTCATAAATGGAAACACCTCGCCTACACCTGTCAACATCAGCACATCACCTGGTTCGTGTGGCTCATACTGAATTTTATCAATGAACTCTCCATTGCCGATTGCGGAATTCAGCTGCTCCAGAAGATAAGCACTCCCGTCAGCTTCTTCCATATCTGGAATTGCATCTGTGATGTCCATATCATCGCAGATAGAGAGAAATGTTTTATATAAATTACAAACAATCAAATGGCAATCTAAGGACTGATCAGTTTCCAGCTGATTCACAAAATGGCGGACAACCATTTCATTTTCAGGTTCATAACAAAAGATTCTGATATTCACTTCATTGCTCAGTCCCTTGCCTTCCAGGAACTCCGGTTCCTGGATCAATGCCCGAACTTTGTCCAGGCGCTCTTTTATTTCACTCATCGGGTTACCTCCTACACAAAGCAATTAAACGCCGGCAGTATTGTCATATCGCCATTGCTTCTGATGGCATTTTCCAAAACAGGATGCAGCCATACTGGATTCAAATGATCTGCCTTGAGATTATCGAGATATTCTGTTTCGACAAGCACTCTGGCAATAATCTGTTTTAACTTTGTTATTGTACTATCGCTCCAGGAAGCCACGGTATCATTCTGCTCCTGCAAGCGCATAAAAAATGTATTCAAATCAATCTTACCAAAAGACGTGTCCCTTAATCTGTACTTCTCGCCAATGACGGTCAGCATAAATTCCCAGACCAGTCGGCTTTGCTTCATTAACGCATACAGACAAATCTGTTTTGCTACATCAGTTGGTTGTGACGCAATCGCAGAAACCAGAGAATCATCTTCCAGAGCATGAAGCCGTTTGATGCAGGCTTTCGCCATGCGTGTGATAGATTTTTCCGTTGGGTACTGGAAGAGATTCTGCTCTACAATTTCTTTTACAATCGCATCATTGGAAATTCCTTCTACCATTAGCTTTGCGGTAGAACGCATTTCGTAGAAAAGGAACGGCTCTCTGGTCAAAGACGCAATATAAGGATAAGAATGATCCATGTTCCCGTACCTCCTTACTGCTCCTCTTTTTTATCAGGAACAAATTCCATGATATCTCCCACATCACAATTCAAAGCAGAACATATCTTTGACAGAATCTCTGTACTTACATTTTCATCTTTTGATAATCGAGACATCGTTGTTGTACTAACTCCTGTCATTGCACGCAAATCTTTCTTCATCATTTCTTTATCAATTAACAATTTCCACAATTTCTTGTAACTAACTGCCATTTTTTCACCTCAATCTTATTTGCTTGAAATATTTGTTCACATGGTATTTATCATCATATCACAAAAATGCGTTTCAAACAATCTAATCCATCAAAAATCAAAATTTAATTCTGAAATATCGCATTTAAAATCACAAGAAACACATCTTAACAAGACAAGCTGAAAGTACAAATGCCACTATATATCCGATTCCACAGAAAAATTTTATCTCGTTTATTTTCTCTGATTGCAATTTTATTCTTTTTTTCAGTTTTTGCACTTCCTTCTCAGCTATCTTTCTATTCTGTTCCGCTTGATACTTTAATGACTGTAATTGTTTTTCTGCTTCTTTTTGTTTTCTATATGCCTCATCAACAGCTTGCACAGATGATTTATTAACCTGTATCTGCAATTTAGCGTTCTGGTCCCGAACGTCTTTTATTTCTTCTTCGAGCTGCTCTTGCTCGCTCCTGCTCTTCAATCCGTTTCTGTTCCTCAAATCGTCGTTGTTCTTCTGAAGCGATTGATTCAGCTTCTGCGTTTCGGACAGTTCGGTTGTCAAACGATGAATTTCGTCGTTTAATTTCCGAATTTCGTCTTGCATTTCGTGATTCTCGAAGAATAGATTCTGTTTTTCCATTTTCAGCTTGTGTGTCCTTTCCTGAAATTTCTGGATAAACTCGTTCATCTTCTGATTTCTCACCTGTAATTCGTCCCTCTCCACCGTCACTTTCTCCAGCGTTTCTGCCTGCTCCTTCGCAAGCAACTTCCACTTGTCGGTAGTATACAGCGAGTTCTTCGTCTGATCCGTTTGTTCGTTCTGCTTCGGCTCGTATCCTTTCGTAATTTCCATTAAATTCATTTTCCAATCCCTCCTTGCTGATATCCAGATGAAATGTTTTTGACAAATTGCTGTCTCGCACCTTCTTCCCGTCCTGGTTCTGAAAAGTAATGTGCTTCCGTTTCTCTGTCCAGTTTACATTCCATCCAAACTGTTTCATTTTTTCTATAAACTTTTCTTTGCTGATACAATTTTCCAGTGCTTTTAACACTGCCATTGCACAATCCGCTACAAAACTGTCTTTCACCTGCTGACGGAACAGGTTATATTTATCTTTGCTCCATGCAATGACTTCCCCTTTTTCAATCTGGCTTCCATCAAAGTGCTTTCCTTTCTCAGCAACTGTCAGTTCACGTTCTCGGCACATCTGATTGGTAAGCTGTTTCATACATTCCAGATCTTTTCTGGTATTATGCAGCTTTCTTCCATCTTCATAACTCACAGAATTTGTAACCAGATGGCAGTGGATATGGTCTTTATCCTTATGCACAGCCACTAAGGTCTGGAATCCACTGAACCAATTTTCTGCAAACTCTTTTCCAAATTCTAATGCCTGCTCCGGAGTAATCTGCTCGTCCTTATGCCAGGAAATAATGTTGTGAGCGTACATTCTCCCAGAATCTTTATCCCACACTTTCTTTTCCTCTAAAAATGTTCTGTATACCAGATCATAATTGATCTCGTCATGACAGTACGGGCCTGTTACACAGGTAAATAATTCGTTGGTCTTGTCCTGTCGCAAAACATATTCGATGCAGTTTCTCATTGCTCCATGTGTATTTGTCCGCTTATTAATCGTCTTATTAATAGCCATATCTTTTCACTCTCCTTCCGGTACTTAAGAATATTTTTATTGAGGAAATACAGCGTACTGTCATTTGGAACTTCTCCATCTGTATGCAGCTTTCTTGCAATCTGATTAATATTTGTAGTAGCTCCACGAAGCTGACTGAGAATATCTGCAAACAGCTGGTTCAATCTTTTCAGTTCTTCCACTTCCTCTGTAGAAGCTATCTTCAAATCTGCGATTGCTTTTATTACAACTTCCTGCTGTGTTCTTCCGGATTCCTTAACCTTACTCTGAAGCAGATTGTATTCCTCTTTATTCATCCGTATGGTTACTGTATAATTTCGTTTTCTCATAGACTTCTGTCTCCTTTCTTTGCCTGATTTTTCATTCTTTATTAACAGACACAGCGTTCTGGTGCATATTGGCAGGAGATTTATAAGAGAGTGCAACGCTCTCTTATACAGGTGCAGGACAGAGTCCTAGTCAATCAGTAAATGTTCCGTAGGAATGTCCGGTGGACATTTCGCAGGAATACTTACGCCATTGACGTGCCGGGGTTCCAAGGGGCGGAGCCCTCTGGCAAGTTTAGGGACAGCCCAAAGGCTGGCTCCGGTGCATAGTGGCTTGCCACTTTGCGAAACTTGCCTGTCATCTCCCCACCACTGAACTAGCACCAGTCAAGTAACATTTCTCCTCTGCGTTATCCAGCCTAAATAGAGATGACGGTGGTTTTGTGGTGCAGGAACTGACTGTGGAAGAAAGAGAAAAGCTCCCCTTTCGATAGATTTTCTCTTTCTGAAACAGGCTGTTCGTGCATCACTCCGATGCGAAGTATCGAACAATCATGTGCCGTATCCGGCACTCTATTCTTTTCTTCACCTTGCTTGTTCCATCCACCCATCTACCAACGCTTTTCTGTTATATTTTCCTGTTATTTCTGTCTTTCTTTTACTGGATCTCTTTCCAGCTCTGCTAAAAGACATAAAAATAGCAGTCATAAACATTTCTCCAATTCATAATGTCTGAAATGTCACCACTGCCATTGTCTTTTTCTGCTATTCTGTTTTTGTAAAGCTGTTCCTTACTGTCAATCTTATTCTGCAGCCAACTAAAAACTATCTGCAAAATCCAGTGCTGCATCCATATCAGCTTCTTTCGCCCAGTCCAGATTATCTTCTGTAATCTCTCCATCCTTTTTTTCCATTGTTAGTATTCTGTCCGACAGCTTACTTTCTCCTACCGATTCTTTTACAAACGGTACAAGCATTTCCATTAAATTCTTCGCTATAGCCATCGGGGCAGATTCTTTCACTCCATCCCGGACAGCTGTTTCCACTCTTTCCAGAAAAGCATCTTCCTTTTCTCTGGTTTCCAGATACGGATCTGCTTCATTCCTGTACTCTCTGGAAAAATAATCGTTTAAAGCAACTACAACTGCTCTGGTGTACGATTTATATTTTTCCCTGTCCATCGTCTGCAAATATTCCCATGCCTGCCTGTCCTGTTCATCACAAAGATTCAAACGGATATTTGTGTTGATGATTTTCCGTTCTTTTCTCATACAAGCATCCCTCCGTTTCTCTGGATTTTCCTTACAGTCATTGCTTCATAGCCTTTCGCTGTGGCACAGATGTCCCGTACAATTGTCACCCGGCTCTTGTCATATTCTCCAAAATTCTGGATCATACAACCGCCACCGCCGACCACATACAGGCGCATCAGTTCTGGATTATATTCCCGTTCTCTCAGTTTATGGAAAATTTCTTTCGTATAATCTCCGGCAGCTTTACGAATGACTGTCAGATATTTCTCACCAATATCTGCTGTTCCGGTACGGATCACCTGCTCAATCACCAGATCGTCCACCACTGTTCCCAGTTCTTTCAGCAGGGATTCCCTGACTGCAAGCACACACTGATGCGTTCCATATTTCTCTGTAAAGCATTTCTTCTCTAATGGACGGGAATTATTGATATACATAATATTCATAGTTCCATTTCCAATATCTGCCAGCATATTGATTCCTTTGAAATCCTGTAAGCGGTAGAAGGCTGCTGCAAATCCCTGTGGGTAAATATCAGCTCCTGCAAACTCTACATGATACTCTTTATTGCGGAATATAAAATCCACGCTTTCATTCTGGAGAAGATATTTCTGGAAATCTTCTTTCTGTGTAGCTACCCAGGTAAGGGGAAGTCCGGCTGCGATATGTACCGTTGCCCGGTTCATACCCTTCCCATCCAGTTCCCTTGCAATAGCTGCCAGTGTCAGCACATAATAGTCCTCATCCTGCGTTTTCTCTGCACAGAACTCCTTGTGTTCCTCTCCGATCTGGTAATACATGCCATTGTAAACAAGAAGATTGTTCTGAAAGATTGGCTCCTTGTCATATCTGGCTACACCGGATGGAAAGCATCTGGTGGCAGTTTTCATGTTTCCATAACCATGATCAATCCCGATCACCATAACTGTTTCATTTCTGTTATTTTTCATCATTCTCATAATCATACCTCATTCTTTCTTTTCTTATCCAATACTATTAATACTTACGTGAATTGATAAGATGGATATTTTATTTACTGGTTCTTTAATAATTCATATTTAATAACATGGATTATTAATAGCAACGGTTTGTCCAGTATGGGATTTACCATATCTGGTTTTCCTATTTTCTGATGTCCGGAGATAGAAATTTCCTATGACCTGATTGTCCAAAATTGGACTATCCACCCTTAGGCACTTCTCTTCTCCACTTAATCATTTTCTTCTCCTAATGGAACTTCCCGGATAATATATTCGGTATCGCCGTAAAAGCCATACTCATTACGCAATCTATGACGTTCCACATATCCATGATGCTCTAATTCCTTAATTGCAGAACGAACAGAATCAATCCCATCTCTGCTCAATGTTGCCAGTCCTTGCATATTGTAATTCCAGTCATCTGGCAAACTTAACATCAGCGATAATAGACCTTTCGCTTTCAATGTCAGATTCTTATTCTTGAAATGATGATTACTCATTACCGTAAAATTCTTAGTTCTCTCTACACGAAAAATCTGTGCCATGCTCCCATCCTCCTTTTCAGTTCAAAAGAAAAAGCGTAAGTAATATCTCTATCACTCACGCCTTCTCTAAACATTTTATTCTTTTTTCAATAAATTTTTAATCTGTCCAATTACCTGTTCAATCCTCAGTTACAAACTTCAACTTTGTTAAACATAGATCAGTTCCTTTAAAATAATCTCTTCCGCAATCGCTCTGTGCTGATTAGCAGCTCTTACCCAGGCCATCTGATCTGCTTCTTTATCTGGCAATGGTTCTTTTTCTTCTAACTGCTTCAGGATCACTTCTTCCCGTTCTTTTGCTGCCTTATCTACTTCCAAAAGGTGTTCTCCAATTGTATCCTGTAAAAGCATCACCTGATAGGTTGAATTTCGATGATTCTTCAGATAATCTCTGCGAAGAAAACCATACTTGCCAAGTTGCTCCATCTGTCCTCCGGATTTATAGGTGAGATTCGGAATCAGATATCCATTTACATTTGTATACGTTAATTTCATTTTATTAGCACTCTCCATTTCTCATCGTTTTTTGACCACAAATTTACGACATTTACGACAAATCTGACACTGCTTTACAATACCAGACAAAATGACTGATGCCCCGGAAAGCCTGTAAAACAGGCACTTCTAGGATACACAAGACAGGACAAAAATCGACTTCCATTATCAATAGGTGAGTGCTAATTTTTTTGTGAAAAATCTGTGAACTTTTTCACTGCAA
>ERZ1504764.212-NODE-212-length-24189-cov-4.144029_pt1 | contig 24189 bp, 19 predicted proteins | sample MGYA00572319_ERZ1504764 | MGnify/ENA primary metagenome ERZ1504764 (study PRJEB39906, sample SAMEA3182069) | gut metagenome | biome: human; feature: gut; material: Stool; isolation source: human stools | place: Canada | collected 2011-11-08 ...
CACGGTGCGGCTGCTGGGTGTGACCGGCACGGAACAGTTGCTGACGGGCGAAATCCGCTATGCCGACGGCAACCCGCGTCCCACGACGCTGGAGAGCGACCTCTCGGAAGCTCTCAAGGAGTTCAACGCGAAGAAGACCGAGCCTCTGACCCTCGGCGGAACGCTGGTTGAGACCCCCGAAGAGGCCGAATTTTCGGAATTCGAGATCACCGGCTGGGAAGAGGTGGACGCAGAAGATGTAAATGTGACCCTGTAACAGAAACGATATAAAATATAAAAAACAGATTTACAATGAGAGCCCGATTTTTTGCTTTCGCAGCGCTGGCATTGACACTTGCCGCCTGTAACAACGACAACGAGAACCTGAATGACGGCCCGGTAGCCGCCCAGTTTATCGCCGACATTTCGCCCGCTACCCGCGTCAATTCGGAAGGAACCGACTGGACCGATGGCGACCGCATCGGCGTCACCGGCGCCGGCTTTACCAACGTGCCCTACAAGAGAGAGAGCGGCCAGTTCGTGACCGACGGTACGACCATCTATTTCAATGACACCGAAACGCATACCTTCCATGCCTACTATCCGTATCAGTCTGACGGCGGAACGGTGACCGTCAGCACCGCAGCCGACAAGCAGGGCACGGACATCGACTTCCTCTTTGCCTCGGGAGCCACGGGCGACACCCACAACCCGGAGGTGAGCTTCACCGACAAAACGAAGGATGGCGGCCCAGACAACTCGTTCCACCACTGCATGAGTCTCATCAAGTTTACCTTCAAGCCAGGCGATGGTCTCATTTTCAACGAAACGGAACCTGCGGGCTATACATTGTATGGGCTGAAGCTCGAAGGCACTTTCGACACGGCTACCGGCACGACTGCCGTAACCGCAGCCTCCGACTCGCCGATTACCATGCAGCTTAACGGTGCCACCGCTTCGCAAGTCATCATTCTCCCACAGGAAGTGACCAAGCCTCTTGAACTGAGCGTGTCTTACAACGGACTGAGCTACAACGCCCAACTGAAACAGCCTGCTACACCCACAGACAATTTCTACACAGCAGGCTATGCCTACACCTACAACGTAACGCTCAAAAATAAGGACATCGAGGTGAGCGAAGCCCAAATTACCCCGTGGGAATCCGGAGATTCGAACGATGCAAGTGCAGAGTTGTAATCCCCGCACACCGCTGCCCCGGCGCAAGCGTCAAGCCGGAGCTGCCCATAGACACGATGGTGCGACGGCCGCCTTCGCGGGCGGCGGCAGCACAAAACGAAAACAAATAAAAAACATCACGATATGAAGAAAAGAGATTCCATCCATCTGCTTCTCGCCGCAGCCGCACTGCTCCTTGCCACGGCTGCCTGCACGAAGGACGAACTGGCGGACGGCAACCGTCTGCCCGAAGGACAATACCCCCTTGAGATAGCCCGCATCACCCTCGGCGTGGAGGGCGGCGAGGCGCAGCCCTGGGGCACACCGCAGACGCGCGTCAGCGAGATTGCGGACGGCACGGGTAGCGTGTTCGACGCGGGCGACCTGTTCGCCGTACAGATAGACGGCAAGGACGAGGTCGGCACCTACGCCGTGCAGGACAACAACACCGTCAAAGCCGAAACACCCCTGTACTGGAGCGACACCGGCGAACATACCGTCACCGCCTGGTACCCCGCCACGGGCGGCACCCTCGACCTCAGCGACCAAAGCCAAAGTCTTGCCTACCTGCTGTACGGCACAGGCAGCGGCAACTACCAGACTCAGGTCACGCTGAATTTCACCCACGCTCTGGCGAAGGTGCGCGTGACGCCCACGGACGATGCACTCGGCGAGGTGCAGAGTCTTCAGCTCTATACCTACACACAGTGTACTTATGAAAAGGGCACGGTAGTGCAAGGCTCGCAAGAGGGCTGGATAGAGATGAAGAAGTGCGAATACACCGAGAACAGCAACGCCATCACCTGCTGGGAGGCGAACGTGGTGCCCGGCTACGAAATCAAGAAACTGAGGGCAAACGGCACCGAAGAGCGCGACCTCTCCGCTGCCATCAATCCCGTAGCGGGCAAGTTCTACAACATCACGCTGGATAAGGACAAGGGATATACCGACGACGGACAGGGCAACTACACCGTGACTACTGCCGAGGGATTGAAGGCTGTGGCAGACATAGCCAACAACGGTAATCTCGGTATCAACATCACCCTGACTGCCGACATCGACCTGAAGGGCATCGACTGGACGCCGATAGGCATAGACTATAACCACCAATACACCGGCACCTTCAACGGCGGCGGCCATACCATTACGGGGCTGACCGTTACGGGAAGTGACCAATATGTGGGTCTGTTCGGCCACATCGGCTCCGGCGGCACGGTGAAGGATGTGACGCTGGAGGAGGTGAAGATAGAAAGCAATAACGATATGAGCGCTGTCGGCGGCGTGGCGGGACGCAGCTATGGCACCCTTGAAAACTGCTCGGTGTCGGGCAGCGTCAGCGGCAGCGGCATTGCTGGCGGTGTAGTAGGCTACCAATCGGGCGGTTTCCTTACCGGGTGCAGCTCCTCGGCCACAGTGAATGCCGGGGGTGTAGCCGGCGGCGTGGCAGGTCTGACGGATAGTGGTGCCACCTTGACCGCCTGCTATGCCACGGGCGATGTGACCCTTGAAAGTATCAACTCAGGCGGCAACTTTGTCGGCGGCGTGGTGGGAAGTAACACATCCTGCACCCTCAAAGCCTGCTATGCCTGGGGCAGCGTGACCGGTAGCGGAAGCGGCACCATCTATGTAGGCGGCGTAACGGGAACCAATGATGAGGGTACCCTGACCGCCTGCTATCATGCCAATGGGACTGTCAGCGGCCCGGCCGGAACCACAGGCGGCGTAACGGGACGGAACTATAAATTTTTCAATGACCCTGTTATCACCGCCTGCTACTGGGGAAGCAATCCCGACACAGGCATCGGCTACAATGAGGGAGGCAGCACCACCATCGAAACCACCAAAGTGACGGACGGCGACTGGTTAGACGCCGTTGCACAGATGAACGCCGCCCTGCAGAATGCAGGTTCAGAGTGGCGTTACGAACTCACTGGAGAATTGCCAACCTTGAAAAAATAGTAAACCGTCGGGCGGGCCCCAAATCGGAGCCCGCCCTTTTTCGTACCGGCAAACGCCCGATCACCGGATCTCGACCGGCTCGATGGGCTGGCAGGTCACACGGTCGAGCGGCGCATCGCGGTAGGCCACCCGCCCGAAATCGATCGTCTTGAGGTCGATGCTCCGAATCCGGCTGTCGTACATCGTCCGGTAGTAGATCACCCGGTTGCACATGTCCGAGGCCGAGGTCCACTGCGTGGCGCTCGGGATATCGGCCGGCACCTTCCCCTCGGGAAACTCGATCCCGATCGGGATATCGAAGTTGTTCAGCAGCTGGAAACCCTGCCGCACGGCATCCTCGGCCGTGGACTGTCGGGGTGCCGTAGCCTGGAAGAAGGCCGCCCGCACGAAGCGCGACGGCGGCGTGACGTCGCCCGGGATGCCCAGGAAACCGCTCCCCGCACCGAAAGACGAGAGACGGAGAGCCCCCAGCTCCTGCCCCGGAGCCGAACCCGGGTAAAGATTGACGTAGTTATTCAGGTTGGTCAGCTGCCACTCGAAGCCCGGGGAGTTGGTCAGCACCCCGAGGGCGTTCTCGTAGAAGACCGGACGTCCGTCGATGATCTCCAGCACAAGCTGCCGGCCCGAAGTGTCGGTGAAGCGCCAGTGCACGGTCGAGGCCCGCGGATCGACCGCCACGACACGGACCCGCCCGACAGCCTCCTTCACCTCGTCCACCGTGCGGCACTCGCCGAGGAGCCACGCCACCAGCTGCAGGTCGGCGATGCTCTCGTCGCGCCGCGCCGGGTCGTACGCCTCATACCGCCCGTAGCCGGGGAAGTAGAACAGCCCGGCCGAGAGCCCCTCCTCGTTGAGCCCCTCGGCCACGAACTCCTTCTGCTCGACGGCCAGCCCGACATAGCCGTAGCGGGCCGTGAAGCGCATGCCGTCGATTCCCTCCGGGGTGTAGGAGCGTTGCGCATATCCGCGCGGCACGACGACATAGCGGCTGTTGAGGTTGCTCCCGCCCCACTCGATGGTCCGGGCCACGATGCAGGCCCCGTCTGCTGCGCGCAGCGTGATTCCCGTGCAGGCCTCGGCCCGCGGCGTCAGGGCCAGTCCCAGAAGGAGGCACCCGACCGACATACAGCGTTTCATCATATCCATTTCCATTTTTTGGTTCTGCGGCCGCCGCCGGCCCCATCGGGAGCTCCCCGGGCACCGGGCATGTGCCGCCCGTACAAATATAAGAAATAAACGGACCGCCGGGTCCCGTTCCGGCACGGAAAACCGCACGGCCGCAAAAAAAAGTCCCGGAGCGGAATGCCCCGGGACCAACCGCACGACGGCGGTATCTTTTTGGCTTCGGATTACTTGCGGTAAACCTTTTTGTAGCCGTAGATGGCCTCGTCGCCGAGCTCCTCCTCGATGCGGAGCAGCTGGTTGTACTTGGCCATACGGTCCGAACGCGACATCGAGCCGGTCTTGATCTGGCCCGAGTTCGTAGCCACGGCGATGTCGGCGATCGTCGAGTCCTCGGTCTCGCCCGAACGGTGCGACGTTACGGTGGTGTAGCCGGCGCGGTGAGCCATCTCGATGGCATCGAGCGTCTCGGTCAGCGAACCGATCTGGTTTACCTTGATGAGGATCGAGTTGGCGCAGCCCATCTCGATACCCTTCTTCAGGAACTCGACGTTCGTCACGAAGAGGTCGTCGCCGACGAGCTGGCACTTGTCGCCGATCTCGGCGGTCAGCATCTGCCAGCCTTCCCAGTCGTTCTCCGACATACCGTCCTCGATCGAGTCGATCGGGTACTTGGCAACCAGGCCCTTCAGGTACTCGACCTGCTCCTTCGACGAGCGCTTGGCTCCCTTCTCACCCTCGAAGATCGTGTAGTCGTAAACGCCGTCCTTGTAGAACTCCGACGAAGCGCAGTCCATGCCGATCATCACGTCCTTTCCGGGAACGTAACCGGCCTTCTCGATGGCCTTGATGATCGAATCCAGTGCATCCTCCGTACCGTTGAGTGCGGGAGCGAAACCGCCCTCGTCGCCTACTGCGGTCGAGAGGCCGCGCTCGTGGAGCACCTTCTTGAGGTTGTGGAACACCTCGGCGCCCATGCGCAGACCCTCCTTGAGCGACGGAGCGCCCACGGGACGGATCATGAACTCCTGGAATGCGATCGGGGCGTCGGAGTGCGAACCGCCGTTGATGATGTTCATCATCGGAACGGGCAGCGTCTTGGCGTTGGCACCACCGATATAGCGGTAGAGCGGCATGCCGAAGTAGTCGGCAGCGGCGCGGGCTACGGCCAGCGAAACGCCGAGGATGGCGTTGGCGCCGAGCTTCGACTTGGTCTTCGTGCCGTCGAGGGCGATCATGGCCTTGTCGATGCCGACCTGATCGGCGACGTTCATGCCGATGATGGCCGGGGCGATCACCTCATTGACGTTCTTCACGGCGTTCAGCACGCCCTTGCCCAGGTAGCGGCTCTTGTCGCCGTCGCGGAGCTCGAGGGCCTCGTTCTCACCCGTCGATGCGCCGCTCGGAACGGCTGCACGACCGAATGCACCGGATACGGTACGAACTTCGACCTCAACGGTCGGATTGCCTCGCGAGTCGAGGATCTCCCTTGCGTGAATCTCTACAATCTGCATAGTTGTAACGGTTTGAATTTTATGGAATTAATCGCTAATAACCCATTTTGCACCGCAAAGTTACAAATAAATCGCGAATTGCGGCTGGTTTGTTGTCAAAATTTTCACGCGCCCCGCGCCGGCGGCCGCAGCACCGTTTCGGGATTTGTGCAAAAATCGTATCTTTGCCCCGCGGCCCGTTGCCGCACCGAGCAAACAACCGGCATGACCTATGCGAAAAGTACTCTCGTTTTCCCTTTTCCTGATGCTGGGACTCGTCGCGTCCCAGCTGCTCCCGGGGCTTCTCGGCCCGGGATACTCCTCGTTCAAGGCCACGACCGACACGTTGCTGTACGTCTGTCTGGGCTTCATCATGATCAACGTCGGCCGTGAATTCGAGATCGACAAGAGCCGCTGGCGGAGCTACACGGCCGACTACTTCATCGCCATGGCCACGGCGGCACTCCCGTGGCTGCTCATCGTACTCTATTATGTCTTCGTGCTGCTGCCCGCGTCGCTGTGGGGCAGTCCCGAGGCGTGGAAGGAGAACCTGCTGCTGAGCCGTTTCGCGGCCCCCACCTCGGCCGGCATCCTCTTCACGATGCTCGCCGCACTGAAGCTCAAGGAGAGCTGGATCTACCGCAAAATCCAGGTGCTGGCCATCTTCGACGACCTGGACACCATCCTGCTGATGATCCCGCTGCAGATCCTCATGATCGGGCTGCGCTGGCAGATGTTCGCCATCGTGGCGATCGTCGCCGTGCTGCTGGCCGTCGGCTGGCGCTGGCAGGCCACCTGGGACGTGCGTCAGGACTGGAAGCGGATCCTGGGGCTCTCGGTCATCGTCTGTGCGCTGACACAGGCGGTCTACCTCGCCACGAAACACTGGTACGGCGCCGAGAACAGCATCCACATCGAGGTGCTGCTCCCGGCCTTTGTCGTGGGCATGCTGATGCGCCACCGCCACATCGACACCCCGGCCGAACGGCGCGTCGCGACGGGCGTCTCGTTCCTCTTCATGCTGCTCGTCGGGTTGAGCATGCCGCTCGTCACGGGCTCGGGTGCGGCAGCGGCAGCCGATTCGGCCGCATCGGTCACGGCCTCGCAGCCGATGATGCCGTGGGGCATCCTCGTCCTGCATGTCCTCGCCGTGTCGCTGCTCTCGAACCTCGGCAAGCTCGTCCCGCTCTTCTTCTACCGCGACCGGTCGCTGAGCGAGCGCCTTGCCCTCTCGGTGGGCATGTTCACGCGCGGGGAGGTCGGCGCCGGCGTCATCTTCATCGCCCTGGGCTACAACCTCGGCGGCCCGGCACTGATCGTCTCGGTGCTGACGCTGGTGCTCAACCTGATCCTCACGGGCGGCTTCGTCGTCTGGGTCAAGCGGCTGGCCCTGAAGAGCTATACTCCCGAAAAATCCTGACGCACCGAACCATGAGGAGACTGCTGTCGGTTATTCTGGCCGTCCTGGCGTCGTTTCAGGCCCTTCCGGCCCGGAGCCAGAACCCCGAGCGCAACCTCATCGTCGTGCACGGCGGAGCGAACATCGCCTTTTTCGCAGCCGCCTACGACAACCTGTCGGGCACGACCTCACCCCGCGCGGGTTACTACGCCGGCGTCACCGACCATATCCGGCTGCACCGCCGGATCCCGCTCTACATCGGGACTGGGCTCCTCTTCTCGAGCCGAGGCGGCCGATACATGGGTTTCTCGGCGCGCCCGATGTACCTCCAGGTCCCGCTGACGATCGACTGCCGCATCCGCTGCTCACGCACGCTCTCGATCATTCCCACCGTCGGGGCGTGGTACGGCGCGGGCATCGGCGGCAAGCTCCGCCACAACGACGGCTGGGCGGAACTCTACGCCCCCGAAGGCCCGATGCGCCGCTCGGATGTCGGCCTGCGCATCGGGGTGGCCCTCGGCTGGGGCCGCTTCCGTCTCGAGGCGGGCTACGAACCGGGGCTGCGCAACCTTGCCCGCCCCGACGCTACCCCGACGACGCTCCTTCCGGTCCGCTTCACCCGCATGCACAGCCACTGTTTCACGATCGGGCTGGGCTGCGAATTCTGACCCGCAGCGGCCTGCCGCAGCCAAGAAAAAAAGAAAAAGGAGACAACCCGAGGGTCGTCTCCTTTTTTCAAAACCGTTCCTGCAGCACTCAGTCGCGCAACAGCACCGACGAGTCGCCGTAGCTCAGGAAGCGGAAATCGTGCGCCAGGGCATAGTCGTAGATGCGATGCCAATCGTCACCCACGAAGGCCGAGACGAGCAGCAGCAGCGTCGATTTGGGCTGGTGGAAGTTCGTCACGATGTTGCGAACGATGCGGAACTCATACCCGAGCGGCGTGATCATGATCTGTGTCGCGGCTTTCAGCCGCTCCACGCCGTGCGCCTCCATCCAGCCGAGCAGATCCCCAAGCGCCTCGCGTCCGGTATAGTCCGCCGGGATGTCGTAGAGCTCCCACTGCCCGATGACCCGATCGGCGTCCGGCGTACCCTCCTGCCGGATGCGCCACGCCAGCGCCGTGAGCGATTCGAGCGTCCGGACGGAGGTCGTCCCCACGGCGGTGATGTGCCCCCACTTCTCGAGCAGACGGGCCACCGTTCCACGCCGTACCTCGAAGTGCTCGGTATGCATCGGATGCCGGGCCGCATCGTCGTCCTTCACCGGAAGGAAGGTTCCCGCCCCGACGTGGAGCGTCACCTCCTCGAAGCCGAAGCCACGCCCCCGCATCGACTCGATCAGTTCGGGCGTGAAGTGCAGCCCCGCGGTGGGGGCAGCCACCGAGCCCTCGAACTTCGAATAGACCGTCTGGTAGCGCGTGTTGTCGATCTCCTCGCTCTCGCGGTTCAGGTAGGGCGGGATGGGAATACGCCCCAGAAGCTCGAGCAGCTGACCGAAGGTCACGTCGGCCGACCATTCGAAGCGCACGGTGCACTCACGGCCGCGCTCCTCCTCGATCCAGGCCCGCAGGTATTCGGCATGCCCGTCACGCTCGAAGTTGATCTCCACACAACCCTCCTTCCACTTCTTGCGGTTACCGACGATGCACGACCAAACGCACCGGCCCTTCACGGCAAAGGCACGCTCGTAATCGGCCGGGGCGTGCGGCTCGAGGCAGAAGACCTCGATGCGCGCCCCCGAAGGCTTGTGCATGATGATCCGCGCGCGGATCACCTTCGTATTGTTGAACACCAGCAGCTCCCCCTCCGGCAGCACGTCGCCGATGTCGGCGAAATGCCGTTCGGCGATCTCCCCGCCGCGGTAGATCAGTAGCTTCGACGCACTGCGCTCAGCCAGCGGGAACTTGGCGATCCGCTCCTCGGGGAGCGCGTAGTCGAACCGGTTTATATCGATGTGTCGTTCCATTTTGCCCGAATTTTGTGCGGCAAAGTTACTATTTTTTGTAACTTTGCGGCGCGTCAAGGCAATAGAAAAAGGAAAACCTCCATGAAAACCGACTTTCTGGTCATCGGATCCGGCGCGGCAGGACTCTCGTTCGCGCTGAAGGCCGCGACCCACGGTCACGTGACAATCGTGACCAAAGGCGAGATGAACGAATGCAATACCAACTACGCCCAGGGCGGCATCTGTTCGGTTACCTACGCCCCCGACACCTTCGAGAAACACATCCACGACACGCTCGTCTGCGGGGCCGGCAAGTGCGACCCCGAAGCGGTCGAACTCGTCGTGCGGCGGGCCCCGGAGTTGATCCGCGACCTGATCGCCTGGGGAACACGTTTCGACAAGACCCCCGACGGGCGGTTCGAGCTCAACCGCGAGGGCGGCCACTCGGAGCACCGCATCCTCCACCACGAGGACCTGACGGGCGCCGAGATCGAACGGGCTCTGGTCGAGTCGGTCCGCAAACACCCGAACATCACGGTGCTCGAGCACCACTTCGCCATCGACCTGCTGACGCAGCACCACCTGGGCGAATTCGTCACTCGCCACACGCGGGGCCTCACCTGCTTCGGCGCCTACGTCCTCAACGAAGAGACCAACGAGATCGAGACCATGCTCTCGCGCTTCACGATCGTCGCCACGGGCGGCTGCGGCAACATCTACTCCTCGACCTCGAATCCCATCGTGGCGACCGGCGACGGCATCGCCATGTGTCACCGCGCCAAGGCCATCTCCGAGAACATGGAGTACATCCAGTTCCACCCCACGACGCTCTACAACCCGGGCGAGAAGCCCAACTTCCTCATCACGGAGGCCATGCGCGGTTTCGGGGCCACCCTGCGCCTGCAGTCGGGCGAGGAATTCATGGACAAGTACCACCCGATGAAATCGCTCGCACCGCGCGACGTCGTGGCCCGGGCCATCTACCGCGAAATGACGCGCCGCGGCGAGGACTTCGTCTACCTCGACGTGACGCACAAGGACCCCGATTCCGTCCGCAGCCACTTCCCCAACATCTACGAGAAGTGCCTCTCGATCGGCATCGACATCACGAAGGACTGGATCCCCGTCACCCCGGCGGCCCACTACTGCTGCGGCGGCGTGCGGGTCGATACCAACGGGCAAACCTCCATCAAGCGGCTCTACGCTCTGGGCGAGACCTCCTGCACGGGACTTCACGGCGCCAACCGCCTGGCCTCCAACTCGCTCATCGAGGCGGTGGTCTACGCCAGGCCGCACGCCATACCGCCTCGCTCATCGACCGCACCGACTTCCAGGAGGGGATTCCCGACTGGGACTTCGAGGGCACGCAGCACACCGAAGAGATGCTCATGCTCATCCAGTCGAAGCGCGAGGTACAGTCGATCATGTCGAACTACGTCGGCATCGTGCGCTCGAACCTCTCGCTCAAGCGCGCCATGCGGCGCCTCTCGATCCTCTTCGAGGAGACCGAGGAGCTCTACAACAAGACTAAACCCAACCGCGAACTGTGCGAACTGCGCAACATGATCGCCGTGGCCTACCTGGTCATCAAACAGGGCCGCGAGATCAAGGAGTCGGTCGGATGCCATTACAACATAGATTACCCCAAGCAATAACGCATGACCCTACAGGAAGAGATCACACGCCGGCGGACCTTCGCCGTCATCGCCCACCCCGACGCGGGTAAAACCACCCTTACGGAAAAACTGCTCCTCTTCGGCGGCGCCATCCACGTGGCCGGAGCCGTCAAGAGCAACAAGATCAAGAAGGGGGCCACCTCCGACTTCATGGAGATCGAGCGCCAGCGCGGCATCTCGGTGGCCACGTCCGTCATGGGCTTCGAATACGAAGGCCGCAAGATCAACATCCTCGACACCCCGGGCCACGAGGACTTCGCCGAGGACACCTACCGCACGCTGACGGCCGTCGATTCGGTCATCATCGTCATCGACGGCGCAAAGGGCGTCGAGGCGCAGACCCGCAAGCTGATGGAGGTCTGCCGCATGCGATCGACGCCGGTGATCGTCTTCATCAACAAGCTCGACCGCCCCTCGAAGGAGCCCTTCGACCTGCTCGACGAGGTCGAGAAGGAGCTGCACATCCGCGTGCGGCCGCTGGCCTTCCCCATCTCGAACGGCCCCACCTTCAAGGGCGTATACAACCTCTACGAGAAGAACCTCTCGCTCTTCACCTCGGACGAGAAACTGACGGCCGACGCCTCGACGGTCGAGATCTCGAACCTCGCGTCGCCCGAACTGGACCAGCGCATCGGCGCCAAATATGCCGACCAGCTGCGTCAGGATGTCGAACTGGTCGAAGGGGTCTACGACGACTTCGACCGCGAGGCCTACCTGCGCGGCGAACTGGCCCCCGTCTTCTTCGGTTCGGCCGTGAACAATTTCGGCGTGCGCGAGCTGCTCGAGTGCTTCATCCGCATCGCCCCCTCGCCGCGCCCGGCCCCGACCGAGACCCGCACCGTGGAGCCCTCGGAGCCCAAGATGACGGGCTTCGTCTTCAAGATCCACGCCAACATGGACCCCAACCACCGCGACCGCATCGCCTTCCTGAAGATCTGTTCGGGCACGTTCGAGCGCAACCGCAACTACCTCCACGTCCGCAGCGGCAAACAGATGAAGTTCTCTTCACCGACGGCCTTCATGGCCGAGAAGAAGTCGGTGATCGACTTCGCCTATCCGGGCGACATCGTGGGCCTGCACGACACGGGCAACTTCAAGATCGGCGACACCTTCACCGAGGGCGAAAAGCTCAAGTTCACGGGCATCCCGTCGTTCGCCCCCGAGCAGTTCCGCTACATCGAGAATGCCGACCCGCTGAAGTTCAAGCAGCTGGCCAAGGGCATCGACCAGCTCATGGACGAGGGCGTGGCACAGCTCTTCACCTCGTCGCTCAACGGCCGCAAGATCATCGGCACGGTGGGCGCCCTGCAGTTCGAGGTGATCCAGTACCGCCTCGAGCACGAGTACAACGCCGCATGCCGCTGGGAGCCCATCTCGATTTACAAGGCCTGCTGGATCGAGAGCGACAACGCCGCACAGCTGGCCGACTTCAAGCGCCGCAAGCACACCAACATGGCCGTGGACAAGCACGGACGCGACGTCTTCCTGGCCGACACGAGCTACGCCCTCGCCCTGGCCCAGGAGAATTTCAAGGAGATCCGGTTCCACTTCACCTCGGAGTTCTGACCCACGGAGGAAGGGGGCTCCGATGACCCGGGATGGTAATCCGCCCCGACCGGCCGGTCTGCCGCCGGGATCGACACCCCGACGCCTCCAACCGCTCCAACATACAGATCGGGCCGCCGCCGGAATCCCGGCAGCGGCCCGATTTGCATTTGGCCCAAGGCTGAGCGGCACCCACCGTCCCGCCCGCCTCCGGCGGATCACTTCACGGAGTCGATCTCCTTCAGCAGCTCCTCGACAGCCGTCCGCAACTGCGTATCCTCCCCCTGCACGACCGTCTCGGGCGCGTTGAGCACCAGGATGTCCGGATCGAGCTGTTTGTTCTCCAGATAACTGCCGTCGGGCAGGCGGTAACCGATAATGGGAATGCCGAAGACCAGCGACGGATCCTGCAGGGTCTCCCACGAGACGCTGGTCATGGTTCCCGGCACGGGTGCGCCGACCAGCTTGCCCAGTCCCTGGTGCTTGTAGACCCACGGCGTGCCGTGCGCGTTCGAGTAGTTGGCCTCGCACTGGAGCATGATCGAAGGCTTGTTCCACCGCCGGCTGGGCATGTCGCACGCCTCGCGCCCGCGGATGACCTGCGTCACATACTTCCGGCCGCTGAAGAGCACCTCAATGTCCTCGTGCAGGCGGCCGCCGCCGTTGAAGCGCGTGTCGATCACAATGCCGTCGCGGTCGTTGTAACGGCCCAGGATATCGGAATAGATGTCACGGAAACTCTCGTCGCCCATCGAGCGGATGTGCACGTAACCCAGACGTCCGTTCGACCAGCGGTCCACATCGGCCGCCCGCTGCTTCACCCAGCGCGTATAGAGCAGGTCGGAGAAAGCTCCGGAGGTGATCGGCAGCACGACCTCCTCCCACCGCTCGCGGCTTTCGGGGTCGTAGAGCGACACGAGGGTCTTGCGGTGCGCCTTGCCGTTAAGCAGCAGCGAGCAGTCGTTCTCGGGGGTCACCTCCTCGCCGTCGATCTTCTCGATGACGACGCCCTTGCGGACCTTCGAGTTGGCGTGGTCGAACGGCCCCTTGGCCACCACCTCGGCCACCATCAGCCCCTTGCCGGCATAGTCCCAGTCGAAGAGCAGGCCGAGACTGGCCGTCGCCTCGACGGCACCCCGCGCGGAGTAGCGGCCGCCGGTGTGCGAGACGTTGAGCTCCCCGAGCCACTCGCTCAACAGCTCGGCAAAATCGAAATTGTTGGCAATGTGGGGCAGGAAGCGGCGGTAATTGGCCGTCATGGCCTCCCAATCGACCCCGTGCATCTGCTCCGTGTAGAAGCGCTGCTTCTGCTGCATGTAGACATGCTGGAACATGGCGGCACGCTCCTCGGCCAGATCCATCTTCATCCGCGCCGAGAAGGTCACCGGCTTGAGATTCGACCCGTCGAGCTTGCGGAGCTGCCCGCCCAGGAGGAAGATCGTCCCCTCGCCATCCATCTCGAAGCGGCTGTAACCGGCATTCTTCGACACCAGCTGCGGATCCCGCTTGCGCAGGTCGAGTTTCCAGAGGTCGAAACCCTTCTCGAACGACGCCAGGTAATAGAGCGTCTCGCCCTTCTTGTCCACGATCGCCGAAGCGAGGTTCGACGAGTTCGGCGTCAGGCGCGCGATGCGGTCCTCGATTCCCTCGAGCTCGACCACGATCGGCTCAACGGCCGGCGTCTCCTCCTTCTCCTTCGCGGCAGCCTCCTGTTCCTTGTCCGACTTCTTGCCCTTCTCCTTGGCTTTCTTCTCCCGCTCGGCCTTCTCGCGGGCCTTCTTCTGCTCCTCCTCGAGGGCCTTGCGCAGTTCGTAGTCCTCCTTGCTCAGGCGGAACTTGTCGTAGGCATTCTGATTGAGGAAGACGAGCATCACGTCGCTCAGCGAACCCCACGAAGCGTGGGCCCGCATGCCGTAGCGGTCGGTCTCGAAGAGGATGGCATTGCCGTCGAGCACCCACTGCGGCGACGAACTGAAGTAACCGCTGCGGGTCAGGTTCGTGATCTCACCGCCCCCCGCGCTGACCAGACCGATATCCGAATAGGGGTCGTGGCGGTTGCCGATGAACTCGAGGGCAAACCACCGCCCGTCGGGCGACCATCGATAGTCGAAGCCGCCGCCGGTCCCGTACCACGTGCTGCCGTCGGTGACCTGGTGCACCTTCTTCGAGTCGAGATCGACGACCATCAGCCGGTTGCGGTCCTCGATGAAGGCCAGCTGCTTGCCGTCGGGCGAGAACTGCGGGCAGGTACGCTCGAGTTTCGACTCGGGCAGCAGCCGCTCCTCGCGGAGCACCGTCGCGTTGGGGAATCCTTTCTCCTCATCGCGCACGATCGTCGCCCGATAAAGGTCCCATTTGCCGTCCCGCTCGCTGGCATAGACCAGCGTCCGGTTGTCGGCGCCCCACGTCACGTCGCTCTCCGTGGCGGCCGTCTCGGTCACCCGCTTCGTCGTGCCGTACTCGACCGAGGTCACGAAGAGTTCGCCGCGCACCGTGAAGGCGATCTGCTTGCCGTCGGGCGACACGGCCGGGTCCGAAGCCCCGGAGGTGAAGTGGAAGATGGTCTCCTGCCCGGCATCGTCGCGCGTAAGGTCGATCACCACCTTGCGGGGCTTGCCGCCGGCCGGCTGGGTATAGATCTCGCCGTTGTAGGCATAGCACAGCGTGCCGTTGTCACCCACCGAAAGGAAACGCACGGGATGCGTGCGGAAATGGGTCACGGCAGTTACCTCGGCCGGGTTGTCCAGCGGGAACGAGTAGACGTTGAACGACCCTCCGTCGCGCTCGCTGAGGAAGTAGACCTGCGCCCCGTCGGGTGAAAGCACCGGATTGCGGTCCTCGCCGGCTCGCTGCGTCAGATTGACGTGGCTGCCGTCGGCCGGACGGTAGAGCCAGATATCGCGGGTGATCGACGAGGTATGGTGCTTGCGCCACTCGTCCTCACCGCCCTTGCAGTCCTGATAGAGAAAAAAGCTGCCGTCGCGGCCGAAGCAGACCGCCTCGGCCGGAGTGCCCAGCACCTGTTCGACACGTCCGCCCCCCACGGGCACACGATAAAGTTCGGGCATCGAAGATTTCGGGAACAGGGCACTGGCGGCCGGATCCTGGATCGAGGCTACGAAAAGAACATATTCCCCATCGGGCGAGAAGGCCGTGGGGACCTCCGAGGCGGAATTGAAGGTGATCCGCCGGGCGGGACCGCCCTCGGACGACATGACATATAGGTCGGAACCGCCTTCGCGGTTGCTGGCAAAGGCGATCCGCGTCCCGTCGGGACTCCAGACGGGGCTCGATTCATACGACTCCTGCGTGGTCAGCTGCACGGCCTTGCCGCCGTCGGCCGCCACCTTGTAAATATCGCCCTTGTAGCAGAAGGCGATCTGCTGCCCGTCGGGCGAAATCTTCACATCGCGCAGCCACAGCGGCTCGGCGGCAAGCGCCCATTCCGCCGCCAGGCCGAGGGCCATACAGAGAAACAGCTTCTTCATCGGTTCTTGGTTTTTGCGGTAAAACTGGAATTATTCCGTGCTAAGATAGGAATTTATCCGCGAAAAGCCCGCGAATCGACCCCGAAAATGCGTCCTTGAAGCCCGGGCCGCACCGCGCGCTCCGCCCGGCGGGGACACAACGAATCACCGGCCGAGTACGTCCCAGAACCGCGCGGGGAGGTGGATGTTCTCCACCCGACGGGCCGCTTCGAACAGCGGAGCGATCTCCGCGGGCGTGAAACCCGCAATCCCGCAGCCGATCTCCGTGACGAGAAACGTCATCCGGGGATGCTGCCGGGCGAAACCGATGAACTCGTCCACATAGGGACGGATCGTCTCCACTCCGCCCTGCATGGTGGGGATGGCATAGCTCTCTCCCTGCAGCCCAACCCCCTGTCCCCAGACGGCCCCGAACTTCAGGCTGGCCAACCGGGCAGCACCTCCGCCGTGCATGCCCGCCAGGTTGCTGCCGAATACGAATATCTCCCCGGGCCGAAGCTCCGTGATGCGGTCAGGTGTCGTTCTCATAGTGATGCGTTTTGTTGTAAAGATACAAAAAAATACAACCGCCGCGACAGGAGTATTTCGCAGCAAACAAGCCATTACCCCGTCCGTCGGGTATTGTGTACGGGATCGGTATTGGATTGACTTCCAAAAGATATCCGAACGAGTTCACCCGTTTGTCCGCCCGTCCATCCCTGGTCTCGCACCGTTTCCGCCAATAAATATAAGATTATCAGAAAAACAAGCACAAAAAATGACAGACTCCGCAAAAGGTCTTACGGATGAACCCTTCCGCAAAGTCTGTCACTTTTTATTCGGCAAGCGCAAATCAGATTCTCTTAAATGTATATGTTATTGCTGCTTTATAACCGTCATCGTCTATTTCCTCGAAAAGGACGAGTTGCGTTTTCGTTAATTGTTCGATTTTAAATGTCCCATTATATTCATATTCTTGGGGAATTGTCAAAACATTGTTTGAGATAGAATATTTTAAGGGCCATTCTTCCTGCAATTGGTTGTTTTCATAATAATTAAAACTTTTGTATGTGCCCGATCCATCCTCATTGAATGTGTAGGTGTAATAGAACCCGTAATCGTCATTCACATCATCGATCGGATAGGTTATATCCTTATCGAATTTACCCTCTCCTGGCACAATTTCATAGCCGACCTCACGTGTAATCTGCCATGTTCCGACGATCGACGCATCTTTGTTATCGTCTTTGTCATCATCGGAGCATGCCGAAAACGAGACTGCCGCAAACAGAGCGGCTGCAAAGAAAAACAACTTTTTCATCGTTGCAATAAGTTTTTGTTTGTCGTCCCAGCACCCGTACGACGGTTAAAGTTTGGGTTTAAAGAAACAGAAAGCGTGGTGCTGAACGCCTATTCACACTTGCAGGCCGTAGGAAACCTTGGTAGATAAATAAGCAACAACACCACGCCGTATCCATGAAAGGATATGACGCGGCAAGATGTCAGCCATTCTCTCTACCTTTTCGAATTTCCTACGTTCGCAAGTCGAGAACAAGCTACACTCTCCGTGTATTCAATATGTTACTGCAAAAGTAACACATTCGGCGGAAAATGCAAAACATCTTGCCCGTTCGGGTGTTGTTGCTCGTATTTATGATTCTATGGTGCAAGCATAGCCGTATTTATTCAGTCGCTACATAAAAACAGACCCTGCAGTCGGTCATTAGTCTGTCTGCAAAGTCTGCCGTCTTAATTCGCTCCTTTTGTTCGGCAACAATCATCTGCGGGGTAAATTCCTCCTCATTCATCTCTTTCGCCAGAATCTTCCCGTTGTACTCGGATTCATATTTCAGCATGATCTGGCAAATCAACTGTCGATTCGGACAGTTGGGTTTGGGTTGGTTGGTGTCAAAATTCCAGAATTTGGGATCGACCGACACACCCAGACTCTTCATCGTGCGGCGGCCCTCTTTGGAAATGCGGAGCATCAGCGGGGATTCTCCATTTGCAAGTACCTTGTACCTGTAACAAACGACGGAAACACAGGTTTTCATCGGTTTTGGTTGACTTCTTGGTTGACTTTTTCGCGTCAACCGCGGCATCAACCGCCCGTTCAGCAGGCAGGCGCAAAAACGAAAAAGGCTCGACAATCATGTGATTGTCAAGCCTTTTCTTCAGTCGGGGTGACTGGATTCGAACCAGCGACCACACGCCCCCCAGACGTGTACTCTAACCGGACTGAGCTACGCCCCGATCCTTGCCCTCCGGGAGAATTACCTCTCCGTTTGGGACTGCAAATATAGTACTTTTTTCAGAAACAAACACATTTCTGCCATATTTTTTTCTATTTTTGCGGAAATGAAACGAATTTCACTCCTCCTGGTCCTCCTGACCGCCCTCTGCTTCGGCAGTTGCGGCACTCCCCGGCTCGATCCCGGGGCCTTCACCGAGACCATATATGCCCCGGCCTACGCCACGGGATTCGACATACGCGGGCTCGCCGCCGACAGTCTGTCGCTCGCGGACCGAAGCGCAGCCTCCGAGGCCCCGACACTCATCACCGTCCGCAACCCGTGGCAGGGAGCATCCGACATCGAGCAGCACCTGCTCGTCCTGCGGGGCGACGCCGAAGCTCCCGCCGCATTCGACGGCACCGTGGTCCGCGCCCCGGTCGAGCGCGTCGTCTGCATGTCTTCGGGACACATCGCCTTCTTCGACGCCTTAGGAGAGACCGACCGCATTTCGGGCGTTTCGGGCATCGACTACATCTCCAATCCGCGCATTCAGGAGAACCGGCAGGCCGGGAAGGTCCATGACATCGGGTTCGACTCGAACATCGACTTCGAACGGCTGGCCTCGATGCGGCCCGGCATCGTCCTGCTCTACGGCGTAACGGGAGAAAACGTCGCCGTGACGGGCAAGCTCCGCGAATTGGGCATACCTTATGTATATGTGGGCGACTATGTCGAGAACTCCCCGCTCGGAAAGGCCGAATGGCTCGTTGCGATTGCCGAACTCTGCAACCGGCGCGAGACCGGCGCCGACACGCTGCGACACATCGCAGCCCGCTACGAGGCACTGAAGGCCACCCCGGCTGCCGGCCGCCCGAAGGTGATGCTCAACACCCCCTACCGCGACACATGGTTCATGCCGCCACGCAGCAGCTACATGGTCCGCCTCGTGGAGGATGCCGGCGGCGCATACATCTACCCGCAGAACGACACGAACGCCTCGCAACCCATCGACATGGAGGAGGCCTACCTGCTGGCCCGCCAGGCCGACGTGTGGATCAACGTCGGGGGCTGCAACACGCTCGCGGAGCTGACGGCGCAGAATCCGAAATTCGCCGACGTGCCGGCCGTGAAGGAGCGCCGCGTCTTCAACAACAACCGCCGCCAGACCCCGTCGGGCGGCTCCGATTTCTGGGAGTCGGGCAACGTCCGTCCCGACCGGATTCTCCGCGACCTGCGCACCATCTTTTCCGGTGGGAACGCCGACTCGCTGTGGTACTACAAACGCCTCGAATAGACGATGAACCGCACGGCCCTCCTCTTCACGCTGCTGACGCTGCTCACCGCCGCACTCTTCGTCGCCGACCTCGCCTCGGGCTCGGTTCCCGTTGCCGCCGGTGATGTCTGGGCCGCCCTGACCGGAGGCGCGTGCGACCCCGCCACGCGGGACATCATCCTCAAGATCCGTCTGCTGAAGGCCGTCATGGCCGTTGCCGCCGGTGCTGCACTGGCCGCCAGCGGACTGGAGATGCAGACCCTCTTCCGCAACCCGCTGGCCGGGCCCTACGTGCTGGGCGTCAGTTCGGGCGCTTCGCTCGGCGTGGCGATCTTCCTGCTCGGGGCTCCACTGCTCGGAATCGGAAGCCATGCCTTCGTCCAATCGCTCGGCATCGCCGGCGCCGCCTGGCTCGGGTCGGCTCTCGTGCTGGCGCTGATCATGGCCGTCAGCCGCCGGATCAAGGACATCATGGTGATCCTGATCCTCGGCATGATGTTCGGCTCGGGGGTGAGCGCCGTAGTCGAAATCCTGCAGTACCTTTCGAACGAAAACGCCCTCAAGTCGTTCGTCATCTGGACAATGGGATCGCTGGGCGACGTCACGGGGAGCCAGCTGGCCCTCGTGCTGCCGATCGTCGGGGCGGGTCTCGTACTCGCGGTCGCAGTGATCAAACCCCTGAACCTGCTGCTGCTCGGCGAAAACTATGCCCGCACGATGGGGCTCAACGTACAGCGGGCCCGGACGCTGATCTTCCTCTCGACGGTTCTGCTGGCCGGAACCATCACGGCCTTCTGCGGGCCGGTCGGTTTCATCGGCCTGGCCGTGCCCCACATCGCCCGCATGCTCTTCGCCTCGGCCGACCACCGCATCCTGATGCCCGGTTCGATGCTCACGGGTGCCGCACTGCTGCTGGTCTGCGACCTGGCAGCCAAGCAGCTGGCGCTCCCGATCAATACGCTCACGGCCCTGTTGGGCATCCCGGTCGTGATCTTCGTCGTCACCCGTAACCGCACCCTCTTCTGATGAGCCTCACACTCCACCGCATCTCGCTCGCCTACGGCAGCCGCACCCTGCTGCAGGAGGTCTCGGCCGAATTCGCCGACCGCACCCTGACGGCCCTGATCGGCCGCAACGGCACGGGCAAGAGCACCCTGCTGCGCGCCGTCGCCGGATTGGGACCGCTTGCCGGCGGCCGCATCGACCTGTGCGGGGAGCCGCTCGACACCCTCACGCCGCAACGACGAGCCGCAACGATCTCGTTCGTCACCACCGACAAGGTGCGGATCGCCAACCTCACGTGCGAAGCCGTCGTGGCCCTGGGACGCGCTCCCTACACCGATTGGATCGGCCGCCTGCACGAGGAGGACCGCCGCATCGTAGCCCGCTCGCTCGAACTGGTTGGCATGGGCGGCTTTGCCCGCAAGACGATGGACCGCATGTCCGACGGCGAATGCCAGCGGGTCATGATCGCCCGGGCGCTGGCACAGGACACCCCCGTGATCCTGCTCGACGAACCCACGGCGTTCCTCGACCTGCCGAACCGCTACGAACTGGCGACGCTCCTCGGCAGGCTGGCCCACGACGAGGGCAAGTGCATCCTCTTCTCGACCCACGATCTTGACGTCGCCCTCTCGCTCTGCGACGGAATCGCCCTGATCGACACGCCGCACCTGCACCACCTCCCCTGCGATGAAATGGTGCGCAGCGGACTGATCGAGCGGCTTTTCGCCGGAGAGAGCGCCTGCTTCGACGCCGCGACCCGCACCGTACGGTTGCGCTGACCGGCCCGCCGACGGCGGCAGAGCCTCTACAGTCCGTCCCGCAGCCGCCGCTCCGGATGACACCGGGCCGTTTTGCCGCTCTTTTTCACATTTTTTCACCACTTTTTTTGCACAAGTCACTTTTTTGCTTACCTTTGCACCGCTAAAGCAACCCGTTTACGGGAGGCGATAGTGGTAAAGGCCCATTCGTCTATCGGTTAGGACGCAAGATTTTCATTCTTGAAAGAGCAGTTCGATTCTGCTATGGGCTACAAACGAGGGGTGCCGGAAAGCGGCGCGCCGCCTGTAAGAAGGCCGAACGGAAAAGGCAGGAAACCGGAGGAGACCGGACCCGCAAGGAGGCTGGAAGGGGCGGAGGCGAAGCCGGAAGGTGCTCTACGGGTGTTGAAAAGACGAGGAGCGGGCCCCGGTCCATCCGAAAGCAGCTACGGCTGTCGCAACAAGCAGACTGAAAAAATAAAAAAAATAAACTTACACGAATTATGGCAAACCATAAGTCCTCGAAGAAAAGAATCCGTCAGACGGCGACCAAGCGCGCACACAACCGCTTGTTCCACAAGACGGCCCGCAACGCCGTGAAGGCTCTGCGTACGACGACCGAGAAGAGCGCAGCCGAAGCGCTCCTGCCGAAGGTTACGTCGATGCTCGACAAGCTGGCCAAGCACAACATCATGCACAAGAACAAGGCTGCCAACCTGAAGAGCGCCATCCAGCTTCACGTGAACGCACTCTAATTCTGCGGGATCGGCGGGAATCCGCTTTCAAGCAAAAAGCTGACTTTTCAAAGTCAGCTTTTTTTGTTCGCCGAAGTCCGGCACTCTTGTCCGGAGGACGGGACTTTCCAAGAGAGGAGGCTACCGGATCGTTCGGACTTGCGGGCATGGAGGTAGGACCGCGCATCCCCAGATCCGCCCGAAGGGCCCCGTGCGGCTGCAGCCTGAAAACGCCGCCGCCCCGGACGTACCTCGCGATACGGCCGGGGCGGCGCAATACAGCAGATTGCTACTTGAGGGCGTCGATGACGGCCGCGATCCGGTCGAAGACCTCGTCCATCGTACCCACGCCGTCCACCGATGCATACTTGTTCTGCCCGGCGTAGTAATCGGCCACCACGGCCGTCTGCTTGTGGTAGACGTCCAGCCGGCCGCGGATCACCTCCTCCGAGGCATCGTCGGCGCGGCCCGAATCCTTGCCGCGGAGCAGGATCCGGCGGACCAGCTCCTCCTCCGGAACATGGATGTCCACCATGATATCGACCTTCAGGCCCTCCTTGGCCAGGATCTTGTCGAACTCCTCGGCCTGCACTGTCGTGCGGGGGAATCCGTCGAAGATGCAGCCCTTGGCATCCTTGTGCTCGGAGACGTAGTTGGTGATCATGCCGATGACGATCTCATCGGGTGCCAGCTTGCCCTCCTTGATATACTGTTCCATGCTGCGGCCCAGCTCCGTACCGCGGCGGATCTCGTCACGGATCACCTCGCCCGTCGAGACGTGGTCGATGCCGTAATGTTCCTTCAGACGCTGCGCCTGCGTACCTTTTCCGCAGCCCGGAGCACCGAATAAAACGATGTTTATCATAACCGAATCCGTTTTTGTGATTGTTCGGACAAAATTACTGTAATTTTTGAGAAACGGCAAAGAATCGTTAGATTTGTAAAAAATTTCACATTCCCATGGAAGCCAAGAAACGCACCGAGATCGCCACGCTGGGCGAGTTCGGACTCATCGACCTGCTGACGCAGGATTTTCCCGCACGGAACGCCTCGACCCTGCGGGGTGTCGGCGACGATGCCGCCGTGATCATGCCCCCGGCCGGTGAGGCGATGCTCTGTACGACCGACACCTTCTTCGAGGGGATCGATTTCGACCTCACCTACTTCCCGCTCAAACACCTGGGATACAAGGTCGTGACGGCGGCCATCAGCGACCTGCTGGCCATGAACGCCCGTCCCTCGCAGCTGACCGTCTCGCTGGGCGTCTCGTCCAAGTTGCCCGTAGAGGCCCTGCAGGACCTCTACGAAGGGATACGCTTCGCCTGCAAGGAACAGGAGATCGACCTTGTCGGCGGCGACACGCGGGCCTCGATGAACGGGCTGACGATCGGCCTGACGGCCCTGGGGCATGCCCCGCAGGAGCAGATTGTCCACCGCAGCGGAGCCCGGCAGAACGACCTGGTCTGCCTGACGGGCAACCTCGGCGCCGCCTACATGGGCCTGCGGCTGCTCGAGCGCGAAAAGCGCGTCCTTTCCGACGTCAAGAACCCCGAACCGCAGTTCAAGGGCTACGAATACCTGCTCGAGAAGTACCTCAAGCCCCGCCCGCGCACCGACATCATCGAAGCGCTGCGTGAGGAGCAGATCCTCCCCACGTCGATGATCGACCTCTCGGACGGGCTCGCGAGCGACCTCATGCAGCTCTGCAAGGCCTCGCAATGCGGCGTACGAATCTACCTCGACCGGATTCCGATCGCACGGCAGACCTCGGCGCTGGCCGACGAGATGCACATGGACCCGGTCGTGGCGGCGCTCAACGGAGGCGAAGACTACGAACTGCTCTTCACCGTGCCGCTCGCCATGCAGGAGCAGGTGATGCGGCTCGGGCTGGTGGACGTCATCGGCCACATCACCCCCGCATCGACAGGCGCCTTCCTGGTCACCCCCGACGGACAGGACATCCGCCTCCGGGCCCAGGGGTTTCCCGAGAAGTAAAAAAAGACGCTGAAAATTACCATCATTGGGAAATTCTTCCTATCTTTGCGGTCCCGAAAAGGGATTAACCATTAATCAAAAGGTATTATGAACAATTACGAAACCGTTTTCATTGTCACGCCGGTCCTCTCGGATGCACAGGTGCAGGAGGTCGCTGACAAATTCCAGGGCGTCATCACCGAGAACGGCGGTCAGATTGTGAACAAGGAGTCGTGGGGGCTTCGCAAGCTCGCATACCCCATTCAGAAGAAGACCACCGGGTTCTACTTCCTGATGGAGTTCACGGGCGAGGGCTCGCTCATCAACACGCTCGAGACGCAGTACCGCCGCGACGAGCGCGTGATCCGTTTCTTAACTTTCAAGCAGGACAAGTACGCCGTAGAGTATTCGGAGAAACGTCGTGCAAAACTTTCTAACAAGCAGGAGG
>ERZ1504764.277-NODE-277-length-20030-cov-3.459274_pt1 | contig 20030 bp, 7 predicted proteins | sample MGYA00572319_ERZ1504764 | MGnify/ENA primary metagenome ERZ1504764 (study PRJEB39906, sample SAMEA3182069) | gut metagenome | biome: human; feature: gut; material: Stool; isolation source: human stools | place: Canada | collected 2011-11-08 ...
TTGCCCACAATGCAGAGATAAACTATAGTTTTAAAGGAATATATGCCGTTTTATATAATTCATACAACAATGATGCCATCGGCTACATCACGCGGTTCAATAACGACGGCTCACAATACACCATACCGGAAAATCATATCAACAGCAATAAGACAGGACTATATTTATCATATTACCGTTCTTTTTTCGGATGGTGGAACCTCAACCTTGGCGGCGAGTTTTTCCACACATATGCCAAATCAAAACTTACTGATTACAAAGATGCTGACGATAGCAGTTGGAGCGGGAAAATTGAATTAAATACATCATTCATACTGAACAAACAGAAAAATCTGATTCTAGATATGAGATTCAGCCATTATTTTCCTTATCATGAACGCATGATAAGATACAAGGCTATGTCATTGCTCGGCTGTTATTTAAGATATAACCTGCTGAACGACAGACTCACACTGACAGCATCTGTTACAGATCCTTTTGGATGGAACACAACAAAATCAACAGCTATTTATAACGATTATAAGGTTTACACACGAAACGACATTCACGCCAGCTCTGTATCATTTCGCATATCATATAACTTTGGTAGAGACAAAGTAAACAATGTCTACAGGGATACAAAAGAGCGAGAATCAAAGAGGGCAAACTAAAAAATAATGCCGCATGAACTCGGACTGAGTCATACGGCATTGATTTTATTCTATATAAAGGAAAAACTTTACACTCACTTCATCTTCACCTTTCTAACGGCTATCGTCCTGCCATCTCGCGTTATCTCAACAACCGCAACACCCGACACAGACGCCTGAATGTTCTCAACAGAAGATGATGCCACGCATGAAGCAGCCTGGACACCGTCAGCAGAATAAACGGCTATGCGGTCGCCTGCCTCAACACCGCTAACGCTAACCCTGTCACGCAAGGGCGACCATGCGCGTATGTCCGCATTCTTATCGTCATCGAGCATACGGTTGAAGCTTATAGTAAAGCGTCCCGATATATCGCCGCCTTCAACAGAAGTGAAGTCATAGCCGCCATCAAGCAGATTGGTCTTTTTGCCAGTCTTGGCATCTTTAAGCACTACACTTTCATAGTTGCCGGCATCACAGGTTTCAGGTATATAGAACGTGTACATGCCTGGTTCGGGCAACGTAACGCCAACAGCCACCTCACCGCCTTGGCTGACAGCTGACAACAGCGAATAGCGTGCGCCCGAGCGTGCAGCGTAAAGCTGCGCTACGCTGTCGGCAGTCATCCACTTGACGCCATCAGAGGCGATGTCGAAATAGTTGCGTGACTCATTTTCAGGCACAGCGTTAAGCTGCAGCACGTCGGCCTTGTCTGCCCCGGCTGCACGCGTTGCCCCGGCCTGTCTCAGACCTACCGTAAGATTTGCAGCCGCGGCATAAGGCACGCCGTCTTTCTGCTCAGAGGTCTTGATGCCGACAATCTCTGCATCCTTCAAGGTTGCAGTCTGTGTGAAAACCGCATCACCGGCAGGAATATATCCTCCGGCAGTTTCGCCGGCAGTGTTTATCGTCTTATATGCACCCTCTGTGTATCCATATATCACGCGGCCGTATTCCATATCGCCATAATTCATTGCGCAGAGATAAGGCGAACCGAAGAGGTTCCAGCTCATGTTCTCCTTATGTGTGAACTTATTGCCAGCTGACGAACTTGAGTTCCATGGTTCATTATAGTTCCATTTATAAAGCACGACGCTCTTGTCTGCTCCACCCTCACTATACTGTTTTCCACTGAAACGCACCGTAAGATTATCGTTTGAGGTGTTTTCAATGAGGAAGCCCTCTGTTGTTCCTATTTGCGCAAAGCCGCCGTCTGTCCATGCCTTGCCGTCAGATCCGTCATACTGATAACTGTAAGCAGCACGCATCTGTCCACTGTAGCGCTTCAAGTTATAACCGCTTAAAGGACTCATACGCTTAACTTCAAACGGCATTACGGCCAGGTCGTTGCCATTTACTGTTACATCGCGTTCAACAGCAAAGTTTGTCAGCGAGATGTAATTGCCGTTGCCGCGCAAACCTGCCTGATGTTCCAGAAGCAGGTATCCGGGGTTGAAGGCGTTGCCATTAGGGTAAACTCCTGCTTTGACCGAAAGTTCCTGTCCCTTGCGTACATACACCACTGACCTGCCAACGGGATAGTCATCTGCCGTAATAGCGTAATCGCTGCTTATATTCCATGTCTCAAAGCAGCCGTTATCAACTGCGTTGCGGATTCGCCTGTTGCCTATAAGGTCGCGCTCATGGCCTACTTTCATTATATACTCGCTTATATCCGTCCGGTTTCCTGTCGGATCAATATCCTGCGAGGTCTCCATCAACTGATATTTCCAGTAATCGTCCGTAACATAACTGTTCGTTTCTGCAACAGAAGCCCGGTTGTTGCCGCTGCCGGCTGCACCGTTTATGGCTTCCGCCGACGTCACATTAACCGCCTTAACAGCATTGACTGAGCCCAACACCAACGAATTATACAACAAGCCGCCTGCGGCACCCTCAACACCATTATTAACAATCGAAGTGGAAAGCACACCGGCATTAACCACCGGTTTGCCTGTAATCTCAAATCCATCTATCACGCCGTCAGCACCTATGGCAACGTTCTCCAATGAAGAGCGGCTTGCGGCAACCAACATGCCTTTACGCTTGCCCAACAAGTCAGAAACAATGCGGTCAGTTTCTGTTTCAGCACTCCGCTCATCGTTCATGCTTCCATACACCTTGGTATTTCCAAGAGACATATTCAGCAAGCCCGTATCATGATAATTGCCGTGAACAAAAACGTAACCATTCTGTCCTGAATGTCCCAAAGCATACAAGCCGGCCAAATCAACAGCACCCTGCAAGTCGCCAAGAGCCGTCTCCCAGCTCTTTCCGTCAGCAGTTGCCGTAAGGTCAGCCTTAACATAGACAATAGGCTGCAGCGGTGCTTCATACTCGTATGCACCAACATCTACCGACCCGTCAACAACTCGCTGGTTATTACCAAGATCCTTCTCTTCAGCCGGAATTGTCTCTGCTGCCAGAGCCTGCTCTGCATAATTGGCATTGCTGCCCTTATTGAGCAACTTCACACTTGGGCGTATACGATAATCGCGATTATAGACATCTGCATTATCCGGATCGCGGAAGTTAGGACCTTCATTGACATTATCGTTTGCCACACCACGGGTTATTGCCACATTCTTGTTGTCATCGTCTGTTGTCAAATTCTGTGTATCGTTATTCCATGAAACAGAGTTATAAACAGACGGCACTGATGCAGAAGTGGTAAGATCTGCCTTGTTATTGGCAAACGTTGCATTCACCACCGTAACCCGGCTGTCGGCTCCATTAAGTCCTGTACCTCCGTCGGCAAACAGCGTATTGACAAGCAGAATTTTGCCCGACGAACCAGAAACTATATTCAATCCATTTGCCTTATTGCCACGGAAGCCTGCATTTTTAAGCGTAACCTTGCCTCCGCCCGTACTTGCCTGCATTCCTGTTCCGCCGTTTGAATTTTTGTTTATAAAGGTAAGTCCTTCTATCGTTACAGGCTTGTTGTTGGCCGCAACGTCCATCAGCAGGCTCGTCACGTCGGCATTGCTCTCCTGAGTTGTAATTACTGTAGGCTTGCTGAAATCCTGAACACCCGACTCATTATATGAGCCTTTTACATTCAGCGACTCGCCATACTGAGTATCACCCATAGACACTGTAAAAGCCGTACCTGTTGACATTCTTGGCAATGAATACTCACCGGCTTTAATATAAACGGCCTTATCCTTAACTGTACCTCCTGTAGGATTGGCCATAGCCGTCAGAGCTCCGCGCAAGTCAGAAGTTGCATTTGCCCAGTTTGATCCATCTGCCTTTCCGCTCTCTACCGTTGCCACATATATAGCATCCATCTGCGGGAACGTTATTTCGTACTGATATTCATATAAACCTATGTCTATAGGCTTATCGGCAGAAGTTCCGTCTTCTTTCAAAGGACCAGCATAACGGAGATATGTGTCCATATAGTCTTTATATCCCATGTATTGTGTGGCATATTCGCCGGCATTGCTCCGCATCCAGTCTGCGTATGCACCGTCAATAGTTCCGCTTCCGGTTGCCACCTTATGAGTTCCGTCTCCGGCATCAGTCAATACAGATATTGCAGCGGGATTCCATTGATTGTTGGCATCATTGCCGGCTACACCTGCTGTTGATGAAGGCTTGGTAAAGCGAGGTCCGGTTACAGAAGTATTGTCTGTAGAAAGAAGAATATTGGTATCGCTGTATTTTGACAAATCAACAGCATCGCTCGCACTGTGAGTGATCGACGTGTTTGTTTCGTCTGTCTGCGGAATATTCTCACCTGTAATTTCATTACCCCACATTAACGTATTTGTAATAGTATTTTTGCCATTGTGGTGGTAAATCACCGCATTGCTTTGGGCCTTATTTCTGACAAAAGTATTATTCATTAATGAAACTTCAGGAACATAATTCGGTCCAATTATTCCATCTGCATAATTTGTTCCGATGGCTCCGCCCTGGCCTACAGTCTCATTATTCACCCAAAGCGTATTTACAGCATATAACCCTGCATAGACTTTAGGAGCATCAGAAACGCCCGCTACATATACAGCCCCACCTCTTGGCAGCTGAGTGGGCACTACAGGCTGGGCATTATCCACCGTGCCGTTACCGGCCAGGATGGAATTTACAATGGTCAACTTGGCGTCACGCATATAGACAGCTCCGCCGCGAACTGCAAAATTATTGATGAGACGGCAGCGGTTAAGCAGATAAGACACTCCGTTAGAATAGATGCCTCCACCTCGACCGATTTCGTCAGTATCAGCCGCATTACTTAATATGTTTGAAGTTTCACCGTCCATAATGGTCAAGCCGTCTAATATAACAGGATTAAGCGGTTCCTGATTTTCTTTTGCATCAGAATAAACTACATGATAAACATTCTTAACCTGCTCTGACACGTTGACATTGCCTGAGAGAATTACCTGACTGGCAAGTTCCCACGGCTCGTTGATGCCATTCTGATTAAAGTCAGAATAAGCACGGTTAGATAAAATTTCACTGATGTCTCCCATGCAAGTAAAGCTGCCAGTTACCCCCGGAATAGATACAATATCCTGACCATCGGCTGACTTAGAGGTAATTTGTTCTGTTCCGTTAAATCCTCCATAGATGCTCACACCTTGCGGAATAACATAAGAGTTCTGTCGCTGGTCTACAGTCTCAGTGCTTGCATCCATACGACGATAACTTGGTTTATATGTGCCGCCGGCCAAAAGGATTTCAAACCTGTCTGTTTCTTTTGCAACACCATTTTCACGAACAGCCTTGATATACTCCAACGCATCATCAAGCCATGTCAGCGATGTATAGAAAGAACGCCCTATATATTTGTCCATATCCTCACCTTCGGGCAACTGCACATTTGCACCTTGTGACACGAAGATGCGGGTAAGCAGGACGTCTGTAGGTATGGTTCCGCCTTCAAACGCGAACGCTCCGGCATCAATACGAGGCATATCAGCCTGAATACGGGGTATGCCCTGCATATCAACAGAAGAGATACCTAACCGACTGGCCATAGCGTCCTGATATTCTGTATCCATGCCATGCTTTATCAGTGGCGAATAGGCCTTCAACAATCGAGAAGACGATGCAAAGTAAAGATCTTCATTGCTTTCCATTGTCGTATTTTCAAAATTAGAAGGCATCTCATATGTCTCAACAAAAGAATGGTTGACAGGATAAAATGCGGAAATGCCATGCTCAACAGAAGACCACACATCATCCTCTAAAGCTTCTGTCAAGACACCACTGATATTTTTGTCAGAAGGTGCCGTATTACCCCACAATATTGAATTGGTCACCATCATAGCACCATCCTCGAGGAACAAGCCTCCACCTATAGATGAAGCAGTATTGTCAGTCACTGTACATGACACCATGTGAGCTCTGCTGTCTTTACCGGCATTTGTATTATCTGCATATACCCCTGCTCCATTTTCTGCCGTATTATCCATAATAAGCGAGCCTGACACAATACCTCCGGGCAAGACATAAAGTCCACCTCCTTCAATAGCCTCGCAACGGGCCACAACACAGTTGCGCACATGTGCCCAAGATGGTACTACAGCACCGCCTCCACGCGTATTATGATTGCCGTTACCGGCCATAGATGTTGCCTTGCCGTCAATAAGATAGATACCGTCTATGATACTCTTCTTATCGTTGCCGTTCCAGTCAGAAGGCTTCTCGCCGAACGTAACGGTATGATATCCGTTAACCTTCTGTTCCAACGAACTACTATTATTTATAGCCGACAAAACAGTTTTATATGTAATCGGATCGCGCTTATATCCGTCGTTGTCTTCATCCCAGTTGCCATCCTTATCGCTGAACCCGCCCATCACTGTAACGCCATAAGGAATTACGTAAGTGTAGCTCTGCGGATCGTCCTGATTACTTAGTGTATTTGCGTTATAAACAAAAGAAGCGCTTTCATAACCGGCTAATTTCACAATTGCATCCATTCCTGTCTTTGCACGCTCACCTGCAGCATTAAGCACACGCTGCAGTTCCATTGCACAAGACGCATTTTCTAAAGAAGATCCATCTGATGTTCCGGCTCCATTCTGCGTAACATAATAAACTCCATTTTCATCCGGCTCAATCTGTATGGCATCTGCACTTTCATAAGCACCTTTGTCAACAGTACAATACTGAATACGTGTGACACCGGCTGCATCGACATAAATGTCGTTATCTTCAACATAAATATTGTTTCCTTTATTAATACAATGTAAACCGGTCGTATTATTCAATAGTTTATAATTATCATCAAATGGCTGATTAGCCTTTGCCTTTGAAATCATCTGATTATAATCATTGCTACCGATATTCATTTGGAATGTAGCATCAGGATTATTCCATAATTCAGATGTAGTTTGAGAGCTTTCGGCAATAGAAGCATAACAGTTGATCAAATTTTTGTTTGCTGCAGCCTCTGTTCCACCATCAGAATATCCAGGTCCTCCCACCTGAATAGTATTCTCACCACCGGTTCCATTGCCTGCATTTCCCCAAAATATACAATTATAAAACTTTGAATTCTTCGAATCATCCCAAACGCCACCTACAACAGCGGATTTACCATTTGTATTACCATAATTATATGCGAATGTGCAATTATAAAAAGTTCCTGCACTATTTATAAATACAGCAGCTCCAAGTATATTTGAGCCCCAATTATACCACTCTGCGCCATTTGTACTTGTCGCAACATTATCCACAACAATAGAATTAATGAGCGTGCCTCCATTCATGTGAATACCCGCACCACAGGTATATCTGTCATTATTTTCTTTATTCGTTTTATTCGCTTTTATGATACAGCCATCAACAATAGAACCAGATGACATACTAATACCACCGCCACCTATAGATTTTGTATCACTTCCCCATGAACTATATGTATTTGTATGCGTATTATTTTGAACAAGACTATTTTTTAACTTACCGTTGCTCATCAACTTAACACCAGCTCCGTTACTGTCAGCATTGTCTCCTTTTGTAGCTCCATTCTGAATAACAAACCCTTCCCAAGTAGTAAGTTTATTAAAGTTTGCAGGCTGTGTCAAGACTCGTCCACCACTCTGTCCATCTATAACAGTCATAAAGTTGCTGTTGGCATTAGATATGTCGCGGTTTACACCATCTAGCTTATTGTCAGGATTGCCTGTCTTGGCAAAACCACCAAGCACATTGACACCATCCTTCATTGTTACACGCTCATTGTATGTTCCTGCAGCTACCCATATAGCTTCAGTGGCAGTTGAAGCCGTATTCAGTGCCGCAGTAATTGTTTTCTTTGCACTACTCCAAGACAAGCCATCATTCTTATCATCACCATTTTCACTACGTACATAAATTACAGTTCCGTCCACAGGGAGCTGTGCCTCATAGGCACCTAAATCGGGTGCACCTCCACGACTACGGGCTGACAACGTAATGTCCGTTGTTATTCCACCAATAGTTTTTCCAACATTAACTATCGGGTTCTGATTGGTAGGCTGGAACGACGAGTAGCCGCCTAAATATGTGTCAAAACCCAACGAAGCACCAGATGTCTTTGTAGGGTTAGAGAACTGAGCTGTAGAAATTTCTATGGTGTGAGTATTTGCTGATGTGTTTGCCGTTGAGAATGAAGAAATCAAGGAAGCATTGTCAGAATAAGCCTTGCCATTATTATTAACTATAGTAACAAAGTTCATCTTCAAATTTGCTCCATCACCGTTTACCACAGCTGCAGCTTCAGTTATATTCGTATTGTTATTTACGACACAGTTATTCATCGTCAAAGATGCATTACGTGCATCAATAGCCGAACCTTCTTGAGCCGTATTGTTCTCAAAGATACAGTTGTTCACCGTAACATTTGCTCCATCATGCACAAGCAGACCTGCGCCATATTGACGGCTTGCCTCACCTGCAGCGTAACCGTTAATAATATGAAATCCGTCAAGACAAACTGCAGCTCCTTTAGCAACAGTTATACAATGATACAATCCATCTTCAATATTCTTACCTTCATGGTTACCGTTTATAACAGAACGATAAGTCAGCGGATTACGTTCAACCGAAATCTTGTCGTCTGATCTATGATAGCCTCCATAAATATACAAAGTTGCCCCACTTGCCGCTGCAGGAATGTCTATAGTTGCAGTTTGCGGATCAAGGTTCGTAAAAGCATAACGCGGCCATATATCACCCTCCATCACATGCACCTCAAGGCGTTTGTTTCCAACCGTTTCCTTATCTAGACCTGACAAATAGGCAATAGCCTCATTAAGTGAGCGATAGCCATTTGCCCATGAACTGCCGTCATGAGTAGCCACAGCACATTCAACATCAACATATACTTTCAAGGCATCTCCTGTATCTTCAGGATTAATATTGGTAGCCTCAACCGAATAAGCACCCACAGCCGGTTTCTGAGCAAATCGTGTCCCGGCAATATCTATTTCAGGAGCAACCAGCACATCATCTGGGAATGTACCTAACGTCATACCACGAGCACGCAGATTTGCTCCCGTTACAGGTTGCCAGAAATAATTAACATCTTCCAATAAACCTGTTACACCTGTAGACTCAGGCAGGCCTTCGGCAACAAAGTCAGGACTGAGCACGCCTTCTTCAGCAATATTATTGCTCTCTGCCAACGAGATTACTTCCTGCTGAAGCACATTATTCCAAACAGCATTGTTTATACCAGACAATGCTGTATACAAGAAACGTACATTAGACGGTGTTGGATTCTTTGCATACATCGGTATATTACGTTTCTGGATAGTGTTGTTCCACAAAACAGAATTGATTACAAGTCCATATGAATCAACATACAATCCACCACTCTGTGATGCATTGGCAGAAGTATTGTCTGTTGCCGTAGGACAATCGTTGTTAGTTATAGTATTCTGCATCAACACTCCGCCTTTTGCACAATAAACAGCACCATTAAGACGACTTGTATTATTTGACACAACAGATGTTGAAAGGATGAGATATTCAGGATGCGGTTTGCCGTCTGTCCAATTGCCGGTGTGTGCAAGATAAGCGCCCGAGCCATTGTTGGCAGAATTGTTAGTAAGCATCGAGGCCAACACTATACCGGCATTGTCAACATATACAGCTCCACCGTCACCGTCGGCATTGTTATTATATATCAGCGAATTCATAACACGTCCGCCGTACATATAGACAGCACCGCCATTGCCCGTAGACGAGTTTTCTGTAACAATACACTTCTCCAGTGTTGCATTAATACCCATGTAAACACCGGCTCCACGGTCTGTCATGAAGTCTGCCACGCCTTCACCTCCCTGAGCATAACCTCCACGTATGGTTACTCCATTAAGTATGGTTGATTTGTCGAAACCGCTTTTGCCTTCTGAAGGTAGCGGTGAAAAGAAAACAACATGACGTGAGTCGCTCGTCAAAGTCCATTTATGATTTGACTCATTCCAAGATGTCTTGCTGTGTTCATAATAAGAACCTTCGAGAATGGTCTTATTAACAAAATTCCACGGCATTTTGCCCACTTCACGTTCCTGCTTACTGCTTTCATCGCCAGCAAAGCCTCCATAAACACTAATTCCGTCACGCATAAGGAACGATGCAGAATAAGTTGTTCCACTGATAACCTGTACCTGTGGTACATAAGTTCCGGCAGCCACCCACACTTCTCCAGGAAGATTCTGCGGATTGTTCTTGGCCAGTTCGTCTATCATATTCTGCAAGTTACCAGAAGCATTTTCCCAAGAAGAGCCATCGCCTGTTCCGGTTGCAACAGGTTTGACGTAACGTATACGTGTCGACAACATCTGCTGAAACTCATATGCTCCGATATCTATCGTAGAGCCGTTAAAACGCGGATTGCCGGCCATATCCTCACTGCCGTATGCAGACTGGTCGTAAGACTGCCGATCACCCTTACTTAACATTACTGACCCTTCAAGCACATTCCACGACCAAAGCGGATAAGCTGTCTGACGCCAGTTGAAATCACGGTCATAACTTGTCTTCAGCGACGGTGCGTCAAACATTGGAGCATTAGTGTCACCGCGGTTTTCTGCAGTAACATATATGTTTCCGTCTGAGTCACCGGCCTCAACTTCATGGAATGCGGAATTTTTGAATTTCGGTCTGTATTGCGTCGAAAGAGTTGAATTTCCCCAAATAATAGTATTTGCAACATTATATCCTTCGGCCTTATCGTCTATCATATCGATGCCACCACTTGAATTTCTCGACACAGTACTGTTCACAACTTTCGCACCGTCAGCAAGGCGCAGTCCTCCATTCTCATTATTGAATATTGACGAGTTAACCACGGTGGCCTCGCCTGCCAGATACAGACCGCCACCGGCGTTCTCTACTGCAGCACGCTCTCCGGCTGCATTGTTATAAACAACACACTGATTTACAAGTGATGTGCTGTTGTTGACATTCTTTACTTCAACATCAACATATATGGCACCACCTTGTGTGGCATAGTTGTTCAACAAGAAGCAGCGTTCTATGCGGAAGATGCCGCCGCCCGTATTATCGCCATGTATATATATACCGCCGCCCTTCTCGCCAGAGCCGTCAGCATGGCCGTTGCCTATTGAGAATCCATTTATTATAGTGGGCGAAGTATTTTTATTGTTTCCTGAGGCAGGTGCCATATTAACATTCAGCACATGTGTGGCATTGTCTGAACGTGTTGTATTGGCAGGGAAGATCAAGTTTGTATTGTCAACAACATCATCTCTCTTGATATCACCCGAAAGCACGGAACGATATTTCATCTGATATGGCTTTCCGAGCGTCTCACGGCTGTTGACGTTAGTTTCATCGCCCTTAAAACCGCCGTAAAGCTGAACGCCTGACTTCAAGCTGAACCCATCTGCAGGAGCTATATACAGCTGGTCGGCGCTCGTTATCTGTTCAAAGCCCTGCACCCATATCTGGTCGCCGGCAACGGCATTCTGCAATGCTGTTTGCAATGTCGTAGTAGTTTCCCACGACGTGCCGTCGCCAACACCTGTCGGGCTGACGTAATAAATCTTTGTTTGTGCCATAATTCCTAAATAAGAACCCAGGAATAAAAGCAACATATAAAATCTGAATAAAGTCCGCATCTTTATCATTTCATTATTCTTTTACGATTATCTTTGCAGATACTGCTACATTAATATTTTTTGTTGTCTTTACTGATATTATCAATTTCTCAGTGTGTCAGTTTTTATTCATGTCTGCCGGCTCAATTCATGCTCAGCGTGATACTTCCACTGCCGGTTACGCCCTTTATCGTTGCGTTAACCTTATACCAGGCGGCCTGCTGCAAGACATAACTGAAATTCATTGTATATCCGCTTCCGGTAATATCATTGCCGTCTTTTCTTGCAGAAATATTAAATGTCACACTCGGTGTCGTTGCACCATCAGTGAACGTATAATGATACACGCGACCGTTGCGCTGACTTATCTCTGAGGTGTTATAGAATGTCCATGACTTATCTTGATTATCCGGTGTCACACCTGTAATCTCCGGGAACAATCGGCCATATTCCTTTCCTTTATATGTAAAATCTGTAACCTTCACATCTGTATATCCTTGATCGTATGCATCAGCAGCATCCCACTGTATGTCTATTTTAGAGGCAAGACGGGTAAGCGTCATTGTCGGTATGCTGCCTATCTCACCCGTACCGCCAACTTGTATTTCAAACAGAGCCGGCTGGTCGCCGCTAACAGCAGTTTTATAATACCCGGTGGCTACGCTGACAAACTTAGCTGAAGCATTATCGTCTGTTCCGGCATAATCATTAGATATTGTCAAGGCTTTCACCTGCTCATTATCTTTACAGTCACTTATGCTTTGTTCCGGGTTATACAGAGCATCACTGCTGTATGTTACGCCGTAAATATATGCAGAACCAATTTGTGCATCGATAGTAAGAAGTTTTACTCCTTCACGGCCGTCATAATTAGGAAGTTTGTCAAAATCATCTTTTGTTATAATTGTTTTTTGCACATACGGTCCGTCTTTATACGCCAATATCACCGCCAGCCTGTCCCAGTCAGCTCCTTCTTCCACGCCCGTCCCCGGATCGCCTATACGCGTCAGCCCTGACGTAGCAGGAACTGTCACAAGAAGTTTGACCGTTTCCATATCAGTCTCCGGCGAAATAGAGTCTTCGCTTTGGCATGCCGTTATGGCTAAAGCTGCGGCACATAAAAGAACATGTATTTTAGAGATATACCTCATGTCTGAACGTGTATTTTCTTTATTTTACTTACATAAATTATTCCGGAAGGTTCTGCTGTAACATCATCAAATTTCAATATCAAAATCGCCTCCGGGCTTCCAATCCAACTCAACCGATACACCGACTTCGGGATTTTCTGTCACAACACCGCCTTCATCATTCAGCTTCACTTTTATGATCTGCATCTCGCCTGCCTTAAGCGGATTTTTCATATACAGTGTGTTTTTGACATATTTTCCGTCGGGCATCTGTGTTATCAGATCCATTTCCCATATACTTCCCTCAGCCACTGTGGGGTCGTCTGTTGCACGTGATTTTGCAGTATTTGCCGACGGGAAACATACAGAATGGAACGCAAGCAGCCCGCCGCCTTCCGTGCGGTGTGTCCTGATTACGGCCTCGTTGTCGTATACAAAAGTGCTGTCTGAACAATGCAGACCTGACGACGTGCGGCGTGTATACGCCACAAGTACATTTGCCGGTGAATTGTTTGGACTTACAACCAACACAGGTACTGAGTTGACCATATATAAGGGCACATAGAAATGTCCCGAAACATTGTCCATAAGCATACGGCCATATCCCATATAGATAGCAGCACTGTGTGAGTCGAGCGTATCGGCCTGTGCCTGGCGCAGACTGATGCCTGTGTAGGTTGATGCGCCGCTGATAGTTACCTCACTGACAGAATGAGTAGCTGCAAGGGCTATATTGTGGTAGTCGCCACGATTCATATAGATGGTCATTGACAGGCTGTTGGCATCAGGCTCAATGGTCTGATGCTGAGCCAAGTTGCCGTCTTCTAATGTAAAGAACGAAAGATCCATCACAGCGGCACGCTCGCTCATAATGTCAGTCATATCAGAACGCAACGCCGCAGCCAGTTGCCGTTCTGCCGGTGTGGTAAGCTGCAGGTCGAGCGTCTGACGAAGTGATGCGGATAATTCCAAACGATAATCAACGGAATAGTTTACACCGCAACGCGACAAATCTTCATCTATACACGAAACAAAGGACAACGGAAACGCTGACAACAGCAATGCCGACAATCCTGCACAAAACTTTGAACAATAATTCTTATTTTTACGCTTCGTCATCATTCTTAACACCATTATTATTTCTTCTTTTTCTAAATCACCGCACTCACGGAAGATTAACGGTTATCCGCAAGCGTTTTCCGGTTGTAGGCGGAAGCCCTACGAAAGGCTGCCGCCTGGTTAGCATTTTATACAAAAAATCCTTTCAGGACAAAAAGATCATTTGTATTATTGAATATCTACGTCAAACGTATGGCCTTCTTCCCAATTCAAATCAACAGACATACCGAGCTGTAATGACGGTGTGCGAAGATCAGGCAGACCATTATAAGCTGACTTCAGATTTGTAATATTAAATTTGGCAATAGTATTATAGTCTTGTTTAAAGATTTTTTCGCCAGTTTCTGTAGCTGCGCTTGACTTCAATTGTCCAACTAAATAAAATTTACCGCCAGCAGGAATTATCATACCGTCTTTGCCATAAAAATCTTTATCACCGTTCACAAGTTCTATAGCCACATTGACATCCTTTTTTGACTCTGTTTCAAAAGCCAAAGTATAGTTGGTTATTGCACCTGTAAAATCAGAAGAATATTTTGCACACATTCCTTCTGTCATAGACTTATCATATATTGTTTTGCTGCCAGTTGCTGTCGGTATATAATTCCAGCCAACTTCGCCCTGTCCGCCAATCAATATACCTGTAATCTTAAATCCTTCACCGGGAATTTCAACAACAGAACTATTATGACCATCATCCTTTGAGTCAGGAACACGCTGTGCGCCAAACTTAACCTGAGTTGAAAGACGGCCAACTCCATAATTAATGGGCTGTTCAATTGCTATCGAACGAGTTGTCGGAGCCACAGAGCTGCCTGTCATTGATCCAACAATCGCTGTCCAATCAGAAGCGGCGTCCATATCAACTTCTGTATCAGCAGTCTTCACATTGCTATTCACGTAATAACATAAAGCTGCAGGATAAACATAGCTGTCTAATGATGCAACATTAATTCCTGTATTTCCTGAAGCTGCAACAACATCAAATTTATCCGAGTTCCATACAACCTGGGCTGCACCATCAGGCAAATTTATATTTTCAGGATAACCGGCCAATGAAGAGCCTTCTCCATAGCTCAGTTTTCCATCAGACTCTACGACACCATTACCGGCCTTAATAGCAGCCTTAATAGCAGTAGCCTCAGCACCATCTTCTTTTGCCAAAGCATTATAAAGATACTGCATCAGGCACAATACACTGTTAGAAGAACCTACAGTCGTTTTCAGAAACTCATCACGCAAATCTTTCAACGTACCTTCTCCGGCAGCATCCCAACCTTCAGCATTTGCTACAGATGTCATCCATGCAGCCAATGCCGTAGCCTTTGCGTCTGTCTCGTTGGTTGTTATATTTACAGGAGAAAATTTAATATTTGACAAAACAGAATAATCGCTCGGCATTGTTACTGCACCTTTATCAAAATTAGTTCCTGCCTCTTTATTTGCCTGACCATAAAGAATTACAGCACCTGTACCTACAGGAATGGCTACATCATTATAAACCTTAGCATTAGAAGTTGCAGACAGATTGTCACTGATATTACCCAAAGTAATAACAGAACCAAGATTCGACTCTGTTCCTGATGCAGGCATTGAGGCAAAAGGTATCAGCTTTATATCTTTCATACCGAGGAAGTTTCCATCCTGCTGGGTGTACTCTCCTGTCATCCTCGTCTTAGCTGCTGCAGGAATATTAATTGCAAACTGTGTTTTTACGCTCTCTCCATCATAGGTTGGATTTGTGTTAGACAACTCATCCTCAGAAGAGCATGCAGTGAAACTCACTGCGCCAATAAGCAGCGCTGCTGCTCCATAGGCAAAATTTCTGTTATAAAACTTTTTATTTCTCTTTCAGCTGTTCCGCCTTCATTATAGCTTCATACTGCTCAAGGTTTCGCTTAGCCTGTACGTTTCCGTCGGCTGCGGCACGCTTCATATACTCCAGACCTTTCTGCCTGTTGCCTGTCATGTAGTAAGCCACTCCAAGCGGACTGAAGGCTCTCTTGTCGTCCTTAACTGTAAGCAGTTTTCTGAGAGCTTCGTCATATTTCTCCTCCTGCATCAGTTCTGTAGCCTCGTTTATGGTCTTGGCAGCCGTGTCTGGCACATAGTCATAATATATCCGCAGATAGCCCGAATTGCGCTGGTCGCTCAACACGTTGTCGCGCAGATACGCATACGGACGTCCACCGTCTAGCTGTCTTATCATCTGTTCGCGCTTATCCGGATTTTTCTCCGTATCTATTATGTGCAGAAGCTCGTCGCGCCCATCAAAGCTGCCGTCGGCTATCTGGTCGCGCAGCTCGGTCCAAGCCTCGCCGCCATTGGCGCAGTCAAACAGCTTGTCTGATATTTTCACCCTTTTCTGTATATACGCCTTCAGGGCATCGGCACGCCGCCCTGCCAGACTGACATTGTTTTTCTGTGAACCTTCAACAGAAGCCAGACCAACAATCTGTATGATCTTAACCGACGATGTAGAGTCGGCCATTATGCTGCGCGTAATGTCAACAATACGGTCGAGCGTCTGTGCGTTGTCGCGGAAGTCACGTTTAAGCTCCGAACTGTTCAGCGGATAATGAACATACAGAGCTCCTTTCTCCTTGCGCAGTATGCGCGTGTTGTCGTAGGGCTTATACTGCGATACGTGCATCAGCACCGGATTATCCTTCTGCAGCTCACCAGCCTTGCCTGCATTGTCCTCGACAACGGCAAGTGCGGGCACAAACTGCGGCACATACACCATATCGCCCATACGCCTTCCGGCCATATCCTCAACATTGCAGCACCCTTCTTTCTCGCGTGCCACGTCGAGGTATACTTTATCCTCCCATATCCAGGGACTTTCGGCACGCCTGAGCATGACGTCATACCTAACTTCTGAGCCTAAAGCCACCTCATCTGCCGTGGCCTGCTGAGCATTATCATAAAATCGTGCACGCTCCGTGTAGCGCATGTTGCGCTTGCCTCTGAACACTGTCGGCTTCAGCATCAGGGTGTCGCCCTTAGCAGTTACAAGACGGGGCGTGGCTATAACGGCATAATTGCTGCCTACCGAATCGCCTTCAGTCAACACGAACGACAGCCTGAGAGCCGTAGAGTCTATCCACTGAGCATCAACGCCGTTGCCGCGCAATGCGGACGCATTACAGACAGATGAGCCCAATGCCAGTAAAAGAATTGAACTTAAAGATCTCATCATTGTTGTATCTTGAGATTGTATTAAATTAGTCGAGTATGCAAAATAAAATCACACCGACAGAAATTCGTCGGCAGCGTCAGATGTGTATAAGAGACAGACTTAATGTAATATATAACAGAGATTGCAAGTTTAGTAGGCATGAAAACACCCTTTGTGTCTTCACCAATTTTGCTTCCGCACACAGCACATGCATATTTGTCATAACGGGTTATGCCATATCCAAGGCCGACAACGCCCTCTATGCTCCATCGCTTTCCGGGCAACATCCAGCTGTAACCATAGACAAGGCCTACGGCACCAAGGTCACCCTGGAACCTGTACTTCTCAAGGTCTGAAAAAATGCCGAAAGGCATCTTCACTCCGCCGGCATTATAATGGGAATAAAGCAGGTTGGCACCTACAAAATGCCCCGAAAAAGGAGAACAGAGCCAATAGCGTGCCTCAGGCTGAATGGCAAAATGCTTCAACTTTTTGTTATCAGAAAATGTGAACGGATTGTAACCCGCCGAAACATCAAGAGTCCACTTTGACGACAGACGTGTTTCTACAGATGCATTAAACGTTGCTGTTGTCCAATACAAAACATTTGTCTTAACTGCCAAATTTTGAGCAGTTATAGTCATTGTATCGGTCAAAAACAGCATGCCCAACACTAAAGCTAATTTTAAAAATCTTGACATTCTTATTAATAATCTAGTAAGTTCTGCAAAGTTAAACCTTTTTAAATTGAATAATCTATTCCACTTATATATATTAAATCTTATTAACTAGTGTCCGATAGTTTTAACAATATTAAAAAATTCCGACAGCAATCTAATCTGTAAACATAAAATTTACACATAATGACGCAGAACGTCAGGAATTATTTTAAACACTAACCGGGCTATAGGCTGCATCCCGTTTAATCAAAATAATGGCACCAGCCGATAACAGACACCAACGTTTACATAAGTCAACTAAAATCAGACAAAGCCCTGCTTGAAGTCAACCGAAATCAGTAAATGGCAAGAAGTAAAACAGCAAAAAAAAGTTTTTTTTAAAAACTCATCACTCGTCACAACAGGCTTTAACTCACTGCAAGCCAACCATTTACCGTGTGACGAGTTGCATTTTCAACTCATCACAGAGCAGCATATAACATATTTTTAGCTGAAATTCCATATTCACAGAGCCACGTTACGGCTCAAAAACGGCACAGGACAGAGCGTTGTGACGAGTTGAAAAAGAAACTCGTCACACATCAACTCGCTATCAGCCAACAGGTTACAAGCGCATGTGACGAGTGATGAGTTTCTTTTAAAAAATATTTTTCAGTAATATCCATAAAGCAAAAGCATACCTTTCATGCTGCAATATGCCACATATTACACTCTGATATGTGGTCTTTCACAATATGACTTGCGGCCTTTTACATTTCAGACAACACTCTCCTGCCCCATAGCTCATCGCCTGGTGAACAGCGTTACGGCAAGTGAGGCCAGCGTGAGGCATACGCCTACGGCCACCACACCCGTCCAAGAGGCGGCATGCCAGCCCGTGCCGGCAAGGAATGTGCCGAGAGAACCTCCGGCAAAGTATGTTGTCATGAATATGGTGTTCACTCTGTTTGATGCTCCGGGGCATACCTCGAACATGCTTGCCTGATTGCTGAGCTGTATGCACTGCATGCCTATGTCGATGATTATCACGCCTGCTATCAGACCAACATAGGTGTCACCAAGAAACAGGACTGATGCCCATGCAAGCAGCATAAGCGCACAGCCAATGAAGTTGAAGCGGCGCACGCCTACGGTCCTGACGTGCTTGCCTACCGACGAGGCTGTCAGAGCCCCGGCAATGCCGCACAAGCCGAGAAAGCCCACCACGTCGCTGTCGGCATAGAACGGTGCCTGTGCCATCTTGAACGACAGACAGGCCCAAAGCGAAAGAAACGAACCGAAAGCCAGTCCGGCTCTTACGGAATATACGCGCAGGGCAGGATAATCGCGCAGCAGCGAGAAGAGCGACGCCATGAGCTTGGCATAAGAGCCCTTGAACGTAGGCCGTATGTCGGGCAATACCTTCATTACGACAAAGGCGCATACGAGCATCAGCCCCGACGCAATGAAATACATGGCGCGCCAGCCGAGCACATCGCCCACCACGCCACTGACCACACGCGAGGCAAGAATGCCGGTGAGCAGTCCGGAGATGACAATGCCCACGTTGCGCCCCTTATGCTCCGGACGTGAGAACTGCGAAGCTATGGGAACAAATATCTGCGGTATCATTGAGCCTACACCGGTAAGAAACGATGCTGCCCATATAACATAAATGCTGGTTGAGCAGGCTATGGCAAGGAGCGAGAACACGAGCACGCTGAAGTTTACGAGCACTATGTTCTTGCGGCGGCAGAGATCGCCAAGGGGGACAATGAAAAGCAGTCCGACGGCATATCCCACCTGAGTGATCATGGCTATGAGGTTGGAACTGAACTCGCTCACGCCCAGGTCGCGGCCTATCACGTTGAGCAGCGGCTGATTGTAATATATATTGGCAACTGACACACCTGCAACAATGGCAAGTGTCCACAAAATTCGGGCAGGAAGACCGCCGTTCTCTTTAAGTTCTACTGTCATCTTCGTTACAAAAAGTTATGTGCATGTAAAACATTCTTACAGGCATATCATTGATATAATATGAAAAGAGGCAGACATGACCGAAAAGATGTCTGCAAAAGACAAGGCACAAACACATGTCCATGCCATGACAGCAATGTCGATACACTGCCGCGTAAACGCACACCTGACTTTAGCACATTCGTGTATGCGCCAAAAGTCAACTGCCGCCAAGACAACTGCCGTGGCTCTCTACTTGCGCATGTCTACGCCGCTGCGGCGGG